>ULOR01008751.1_pt1 | contig 7761 bp, 7 predicted proteins | sample 1952861 | NCBI WGS metagenome assembly ULOR01 (sample SAMEA4835611, study PRJEB28245) | human gut metagenome | biome: gut microbiome; material: fecal sample | place: Denmark | collected 2008 | reverse complement strand
CCCCGATAATCTAAAAATTCAAGGAGAGAACATCAATGAAAAAAATTGTAGCCGTATCTATGGTAGCGGTACTCGCAACAACAGTATTTTTAAGTGGTTGTAACACAAGCAAAAAAAATGAAAGTTCTTCAGATACTCCTGATAGCACAACCTCTTCTTTATCATCTGATGTAAAAAGTGATACAATTCCGCAAACAACTGTCGAAAGTACAAATGCAGTAAGCAGTTCTTCTGAAAGTTCTGCCGGCAGTAAGGTAAGCGAAACAAAGTATAAACATCTTGTCGATTATTACAATTCCGATGAAATGAAAAGTGTGATTAACTCAGCTGATGACGCCTATAACAATGACATATACACTTTGCGTATTACGTGTGAAGGTAACAGTATTGTATATAACTTTCGCATGGTACAAACTTATGACGGCGATGCAAAGGATGAAATGAAATCCTATCTTGAAAAAGCAATGGACTCTATGAATACCTCATTTAAAAGCGTAGTTGACAGCATTAATGAGGTTGTGGAAGACGATTGCACGGTTATCGTACGATACAAAAATGGCGACGGAGAAGTTTTATCTGAAAAAGAGTTTAAATAACCGTAAAATTTAATTATCAAAAATAATATTGGGGTACCAATTGGTACCCCAATAAATATTTTGACAATTAATTAAATAAATAGTAAAATTATGTTGATGAATATTAAGTTAATATTAAGGGAGCAAAAAACATGAAAAAAATAATACAAACAATATCAATATTGTTGATCATAACGCTGTTATCTGTGATATGTACAATACCATATGCAGCGACTATCGTTAACGGTGGTAATTACGAATTTACAGTTATGGATGCAACCAAGGTTCAAAAGTATGTTGTAGGTATGATTGACTTAACTGATGATGAGAAATTCCTTTACGATACTAATGGTGACAATGTGTTGACCGTTATTGATGCCACTAATATTCAGAAAATTATTGTTGGCTCTCAATTCGATACATCAGAACCGTCATCTTTGACAGAAACTACCTCGGCTTACGGAACTGAAGCATCCACAGAAAGTACAAAGATGACAACAGAAAATATGGAATTCACAGAAACAACGATATCGGATTTCTCCTCTGCTTGTACTGAAGTAACAACTGAATATACTGAAACTACAGCATATACTGAAACTACTACAGAATGTGTTGAGGAAACAACAATTGTTGATGAACCATCGACAGAATCGACAGAATCGACAGAATCGACTGAAACAACTACGGAAGAAGTTACTGAACCTTCAACAGAATCGACTGAAACAACTACGGAAGAGTATACTGAGCAGATTACTGAACAGCCTACTACAGAGCCGAAACCTACTAGCGTACCAAAAAGTGTGAAGCTTAATAAAAACAATATCACACTTGGTAAAGGTGAAAAATATACTCTCGTCACAACTGTTGAAAATGGAGATATTTCGCAAGTAGAGTTTACTACAGATAATAGTGGGGTAATTACTGTAGACGATAAAGGCAAAATGACTGCTGTGGGCATTGGTGTCACTACAATTACAGCAAAAACTTATAACGGACTTACAGCCAAATGTAAGGTTACTGTTAAAAAGCTTGCTAATAGCATAAAGCTTGATAAGACAAGTATTACACTTGGAGTCGGTGAACAGTATGATTTTTCAAGCTATGTGCCGAGTGGAACAGCAGCTTATTTTCGTTCTTATTATTCAGATGATCCGAACATTGCTTTTATTCAAAAAGCCGGAGGTTTGATGACCGCAAAAAAGGCAGGAACCACAACTGTGAGATGCAAAATGCCAAACGGTACACAAGCAACCTGTAATGTAACGGTCAAGCCGCTTGCAACATCTCTTAAACTTAACGCAAGTGAAATTGTACTGTACATAGGTCAGAGTTTTGACATTAACAGCAGTGTTCCAAAAGGTACAGCGGCATATTACAGACTTTATTCATCAAGCAATTCAAAAATAGCTGCTGTAACAAGAGGCGGAGGTGTCGTCAAAGGAGTAGCGACAGGAAAAGCAACTGTAACTTGCACTTTGAATAACGGAAAAAAAGCCATTTCCAATGTATACATAATGCCACAGAGCAAGAAAATTTCAAATGTTCCCCTGATTGGTCAGAGCAAATTGCCAACCGGTTGCGAAACTTGTAGTGCAACAATGTTACTTAAACACTATGGATACAATATTTCCGAAACAACATTTGCAGATAAGTATCTGGTTAAAAAACCCTTCGGTTATTCGAACGGTTCATACACAGGACCGGATCCTAATTGTGCCTTTGTTGGAACACCATACAGTTCCAACAGCTACGGAGCGTATGCACCGATTATGGTAAAATGTATGAATAAATACCTTTCCGACAAATCATACAAGGCTGTCGAAATCAGCGGGAAAAGTCTTGAATATCTTTCGGGTAAGTATGTTGCACAAGGTCAGCCGATTATGATTTGGGCAACAATTAATATGTTGCCGTCATTCAAAACAACCACTTGGAGAGTAAACTACACCGATGAAAACGCAAAATATAAACTCGGCAGTTACTATACTTGGATTGCCAGAGAGCATTGTCTTGTAATGACAGGATATGATAACTATTATTACTATTTCAACGATCCGTGGACGAATGCTCGAACCCGTTACTCAAAAAGCCTTGTAAATACAAGATATAACGAACTCGGCAAACAGGCTGTAGTTATGGTGAAGAAATAACAAGAACCTTCTCTGATGAATTTATCATTAGGGAAGGTTCTTTCTTTTATTTGTTAGTATATTCTATTAAGGTAAAAATGCCTTTAGGAGCTTAAAATAAATCGCTGTGCGTTCCGGTTCTTGTCAGATACAAAATAAGTTCTTCATTACTAATTTCGTAAATCAGGAGCCAGTCGGGGGTAATGTGACATTCCCTACAAGATGCAAATATAGCTATAAAAAGTTGGAATGTACCGTGTGGTACCATCCGAAAAAATATAACTATTTAATCTCTGCCTATTAAAATAAATATGTATAGCACATTCAATTTACAAGTTTGCAGCAGGATATCAATTGGAACCCTGCTTTTTTGTGTTGCTAAGTAAAAATGAATAAAATAATGAATATTGTTTTTTTAAGCAACAAAATATATAGAAATCAGTTAAAAAGTCTGTTATAATGGTTCTTGTATTGAATAATTCGATGAATATTGTAAATAGGGAGGGAGAATTGACACTATGGCTAAAAGTAAAGATTATGATATGACATACAATGCAGAACATTATACAGTAGCAGCTAACGACATAATCAAAGGCAAGCAGTCAATGACTCTCCAAACAGCGAGACTAATCAGATTACTCATTACTCAGGTTGTAAAAGAGGATAAGGATTTAAAAACCTACTCATGCAGAATAATAGATCTTGCAAAATTTTTAAATATAGACAGTTCAAATCTATACAAGCATATTAGAACCATATGTGACTGTGCTATGAAATCAGTAGTTTATATTGGAACAGATAATCCAAAACAACCTTGGGAGATGTTCCATTGGGTTTCAATGGCTAAATATGACGGAGAGGGGACAATTACACTTCGTCTATCAGACGAAATCAAACCGTATGTGTTGGAATTGGAAAAGTGGTTTACACAATACCAGTTAAAAAACATATTAGAATTCTCAAGTTATTACGCTATTCGACTGTATGAACTTCTGAAATGTAGAGATGGTGAAAGCAAAAACACAAAGTCAGAATTAGAGTTTTCAGTTACAGAATTGCGAGCTTGCTTTGATTGTGAGAAGAAATACAAACTGTTTGCCGATTTCAAACGCAAGGTAATAGATATAGCAGTAAGGGAAATTAACGAGAAATCAGATATTTGGGTTAGACCTACATATCAAAAAACAGGACGAGCCATAACAAGCATAATATTTGAAGTGCATAACAATGCGTACAACATATTAAACGATGCCGAAAAATGATTATAACAATTGCATAGCAAAAAGTTTTGCCCTCAGTATCCTAAAGTACTGGGGGTGTTTTGCTAAGGTAATGACATAGCTTAACTAGATAAAGAATCATATATTGTTTGACTCAAAAAAATACAAAAAATCGGTCGGAAACAAATAGTGAAACAGCGTTTCACTACTTAGATATGCATACTTATAATACTTATATTACTTAGAGGACGAAAAACTCCAGTATTTAAGCCGTTTTTTAACTCTAACTATGACCTTTTGACAGCGAAAATATGACCTTTTGACAGTTAACTATGACTTTTTGACAGTCGTAACTATGACCTTTTGACAGTCAACCGTAATTTTAGGTCGTATTAACTATGACTTTTTGACAGTTGTAACTATGACCTTTTGATAGTGCAAAAAACACCTTATGATAGTAATGGAAGTTATTGATAATCAACTATGTTCTTGCTAAATAAAAAATATTGACTTACGATAGCTTTTGTGCTATCATAAGTGTGTAATAAGAATTAGATAAAAGGGAATAATATGTATAACATTGAATTTTATGAAAATCAAAGTGGCGAATCCGAACTTTGGAATTTTCTTGAAAAATTAAGAAACGAAGCGGCAACTAACAAAGATTCACGCATACAATACAAACAAATGATGTTCTACATTGAGCTTTTACAGAACAATGGCACCAGATTAGGCGAAAATATCACAAAACATCTTGATAATGAAATTTGGGAATTGAGACCGGGAACTAACAGGGTATTCTATTTCTTTATAGAAAAAGATACTTTTGTACTTCTTCATCATTTTAGAAAAAAATCTCAAAAGACGCCCCGAAGAGAAATCGAAAAAGCTAAAGCAGAACGCAAGGATTATTTGGAACGCAGAGAGGAGAATTAGTTATGCGAAATTGGAACGATTACAAAACTTATGTTAAGAAAATTGATTCTCAGGCAAAAAAGGATATGGAAGAAATGGAAGAACTTGCGGTAATTGTCGGTGCAATTATCGAAAAACGAACAGCACTTGGAATAAGTCAACGCGATTTAGCAGATATGTGCGGAATACCACAGTCATCTGTTGCGAGAATAGAAACATTTAAAACAACTCCGAAAATTGATACATTATTGAAAATTATGCAGCCGCTCGGTTTAAAACTCACCGTTTCAGTTGCTTAAAAATAATTGCATAAAGTGAAAGGTCGTTCCATTAAGGAGCGACCTTTTTTATGTTTGTATACTGATTAAGAAACAAAGTTTTAGCTACTGCTATTTTAGGCTGTTGGGCGATTTTTTACATTCGTTTATAAACCTTTGAAACTAACGGCTTTACAAATTTTCAAGGAAAATATATCAGATTAATATCATTTATTGCGTTTAACTTAATAAGATCATTGCGTTGTAAATAAAATACTCGGTTTGCAACAATGTCAGCGGCTCTAACAAGTAATGTGCTTTCAGAGTTGCAAAACTTCATATCAATTGACCTTACATTAGGGAAAATTGGCGGATAATATGTATTGTACTCAAAATTATGTGTTCCGTGTTTAAGCTCTTGTTCTATTCCTTCTCTTAACTCGTATCTGCCATTTGTTGCAGTAGTATGTTCATCAACAAAGAAATAAATATTTTCTATTTCATTAGGGATGATTTGCTTATTTAATATGAGCTGTTCAAATGCTCTTTTTACAGAAATCTTGTATACATAATGAACTTTATCAAAAACACCGGACTCATCTGAATATACATATATGTTCATAAAATTTCTCCAAATAATTCAAAAGCCACCTCGAAAGGTGGCTCCCTCATGTCCGACGACAACACATGTCGCTTAAACGCTAATTCGGTTTCATGAGTATACAGCGTATTCCTACCTGCAACATTATTATATGCGATTTTTCAAAAAAATTAGTACCTAAAAAGGGATTTTACACCACATTTAAATAAGCTACAATTTTTCAGAGAATAACTTGTTTAGCTACTACTCCTTGACAATTGTAAAAAAAATTACTACAATACGAAATAGAAAGTTGTTTTATTAACATTATTTCAAAACATTGGACAATATAATAAAGCGAGTAAATAATGTCAATATAGCAATTGCTTGCTGTATGACATGAAATAAATATAGTTATAATTCGTTGGACGGTACCAAATGGTACCCTCCAAAAAAATATAACTATTTAAAGACCATCGTTAAAAAGATAATACATACAACACATCTAATCCACAAATTAGCGTAAAGTCATATCAAGGCGACTGTATAAACGGAATATTCATTAAAATATTCAATACTACTTCTAATTGTGCATTTGTCACAAAAGTATATGTTGACATTATAACAAAGTAACGAAATAATGTAATCTCGTAAATATTATTTTAAAAATTGACTGCGAGTGAGTATATATATTATAGAGAGGTAAATAAAAAGTATCTCTTCACAAATTTACATAAAAGGAGAATGACATATGAAAACGACTAATAATATTAAGAGAACAATGACAATTACAATTGCAGCGGCAATGATTACAGCAACAGCAATGCTTTCAGGTTGCGGTTGTGACGATAGTAATGCAATGAATAAGACTGCAACAACAGTTCAGACTACAAGCGTAGAAGAAACAACAGTTTCTGAAACAGCACCGACTCTTTCTGAAACAGATAAAGCAATTACCGATGCAGGACTCAAAGTAGGTGCTGACGGCAAAATTACTGATAAGAATGGTAAAGAAGTGAAAGTTGATAAGGACGGTAAGGTTGAGATTAAAAACGAAAAGGGTGAAACCGTCAAGGTAGATTCTTCTGAAGTGAAAAAGGCAAATCAGAACAAGGTAAAGGTTGACAGCTATCCTACAAACTCATCTTCTCAGAAGAAGGACACAAGCACATCAGGCAAGAATAACAATTCTTCCTCAAAGTCAAATACTTCAAAATCTGACAGCAAAAAGGACACTTCATCTAAGAGCGACAGCTCAAAGCAGGAGAGTTCAAAATCTGAATCCTCCAAAACACCGCAGAGCAGTTCATCAAGTTCAAAAGCTGACTCATCTAAGAATGAATCTTCAAAGCCGACTCCTAAGCCTCAGCATACACACAGTTGGACAAACATTACTGAAAAGGTAAAAGTTGTTGACAAGAAAGCATATACCTACGAGGAACCAGTGTATGAAGAACACGACAGAACTATTTGCAATGACTGCGGTGCAGACTTGACAAATATGAGCGAATCGGAATTAACTCACCATTGTGGTAACCATTTACTTAATGGGGGTAAAGGCTCTTATCGTAATGAATGGGTTAATGTACAGGTAGGTACCAAAAAAGTTAATGTTCCTGAGAAAAGCCATTATGAGACTAAAACAATCGGCAGAAAATGCTCGGGTTGCGGTAAAGTAGAATATTACTAATTGTCAGTAATTAAAGGGGAGTTGTCAACAGATGACTCCTTTTTTGTGTGGAGAAACGACATAACATTAAAATAGAATAAATAAATATTTCTGAGCAAAGTTGCATATGTGACTTTGCTCTATTTTTTTGCGAATTTTAAATAATGAATAAAAAGATGAATATTATTTACACAGAGCAACAAAAAATATAAAAATTAGTAAAATAGTTTGCTATAATGGTTATAAGAATGAATAAAACGATGAATATTGTAACAAAGGAGGGCTATAGTCCAATGTTTTATTATTAGTCGTATTAAGCGAATTGCTTGATACAATCGTGTATGCTACGATAAACAGCAAAAATTTTATAAAGGAGAACGCCCATGAGGAAATTCTTTAAAAAGCTTATGGCTGTA
>ULOR01015983.1_pt1 | contig 8096 bp, 4 predicted proteins | sample 1952861 | NCBI WGS metagenome assembly ULOR01 (sample SAMEA4835611, study PRJEB28245) | human gut metagenome | biome: gut microbiome; material: fecal sample | place: Denmark | collected 2008 | reverse complement strand
CCCCAGCCATATCTGGGACGCGTGGGCAGACGAAGATGGTTCGATCGGCAAGGCGTATGGTTACCAGCTCGGTGTGAAGCACAAATACAAAGAGGGTATGATGGATCAGGTCGATCGTGTGATCTATGATCTGAAGAATAATCCATACAGCCGCCGTATTATGACGAACATTTATGTGCATCAGGATCTGTCTGAGATGAACCTGTATCCGTGTGCGTACAGCGTGACGTTCAATGTCACAGGCAACAAATTAAATGCAATCTTAAATCAGCGTTCGCAGGATGTGCTTGCAGCGAATAACTGGAATGTCGTACAGTATGCGGCACTTGTGTATATGATGGCACAGGTAACTGGATTTGAACCGGGAGAGCTGGTACATGTGATCGCGGATGCACACATCTATGACAGACACATTCCGATCGTGGAAGAGCTGATCAGCCGGCCGACGTATCCGGCGCCGAAAGTAACACTCAATCCAGATGTCAAAGATTTTTATGATTTTACGGTTGATGATTTTACAATCGAAGATTATCAGACCGGACCACAGATCAAGAACATACCAATAGCGGTTTAGAGCGAAATATTTGGAGGGTAATATGGACTTAATAGTAGCAGTAGATAACAACTGGGCGATTGGAAACAAGGGCGATCTGCTCGTATCAATACCAGAGGATCACAAATTCTTCCGACAGACGACAATGGGAAATGTCGTTGTACTTGGAAGGAAGACACTGGCAGGATTCCCGAATGGCCTGCCGCTTGCGGGAAGAGATAATATCATTTTATCGACTGATCCGAATTATACCGTGCGAGGGGGTACGGTTGTTCACTCGAAAGAAGAACTGTTCGAGGAACTGAAAAAATATGAGGATAAGGAAATTTTTGTAATCGGTGGCGGACAGATCTACGAGATGCTGCTTCCGTATTGCAAATATGCGCATGTGACGAAGATCAACTATGATTATGCAGCGGATACACATTTCCCGAATCTGGATGAACTGGAGAACTGGGAAATGATCGCGGACAGCGATGAGCATACCTATTTTGATTTGGAGTTTTATTTCCACAAATATGAGAATAAAAATCCATTAGCATTTTAGAAATTTGGTGATTTTTGCATAAAATGCACAAAATAATTGATGAAAATGTTATAAATCATACAAAAAGTCTTTCAAATATGACGGAAGTATGGTATCATTTAAGGTAAATTTGAGCGATTATTTTTATTTTGGGAGGGTAATAAAAATGACAGAAGTAATGTTGACGTCCGGACAGGGCTTTGAGGGTTACGAAATCGTAGAGTATTTGGGATTTGTAAATGTACAGTCGGTACTTAGCTCGAACTTTTTCAAGGGGTTTGCAGCCGGTGTGAGTGAGATGTCAGATTCCGAGAGTGAGAAGCTGACAGGCAAGCTGGAGCAGGTAAATGAGACAGCACTGAAGCGTCTGCAGACAATCGCAGCAAGAAAGAAAGCGGATGCGGTAATTGGCGTGGAACTGAATTATACACAGTTTGCAAGCTATTCCGTAGGAACGATCGCTTCTGGTACAGCTGTTCGCCTGAAGAAGAAGCCAGAGGAGAATCCAGTTACAGAAAAATCTCTGTATGTCAGCAACTACTATAATCGTCTGGTGCCAAGACCGGTACGTGTATGGTTACGTGGTTCTAAGAATGGGGTAACAATTTCTACAGATTTCTTTAATTATAACAAAGATGATATTCGTGCAATCCGTGCAGACGTCGAGCTGACAAACCTGTATGAAGAACGATTGCTGTTAAAGGATCTGGATTTTGTATTTGAGAAAGGAAATGTTTCTCTGATCGAATCCAAGGATATGGAGTGTAAGCTTCCTGCAAAGGATATTCTGCTTTTGAAGGATGCAAAGGTACGCATCTCCAAATATGTGACAAGCCGTGGTGTATTCGCGTGCAACGACCAGCCAATCGATGTCAGCATGCCGTTACATAGATTATCTGCACTTAAAGAGAAACGTGGTATTGATGCAGTCGAGAAGTATCGTACCGATGGCATGATCTGGACATGTAACTGTGGTTATGTAAACGAGGCTGGTGCAGATGAATGTCTGATCTGTGGACGTAAGCAGGAAGACATGAAGAGTACATCGAAGTTCAATCCAGATGAGATGCTTGCAAAGATGCAGACGAAGGAATATGTCATTGAACTGAAGGATGTATTGATGGAATACATCAAGGATATTGATAGCGAGTACAGAATGGAACTTTTGGAGATTATGGAGTCAGGATTGCAGTATGAAAAGACAAGAGGCAACATGAAAGACACCGTAATCGAGAAGGTAGAAAAGGTCTTTGAAGGACACTAAGTAAAATGAAACTGGCAGAGGTGACAGGGCATGGGCGCAGGACTCAGCATGGCGAGTGTAAATAAAATTAAAGAGTTGGCGAATTCCAGAGAATATAGTCTGGCACTTGAGTTAGTGGAACATCAGGATTTGACAAAATCCCTGAACCCACAGTTCCTGAGACTGTGTGGAGAGATTTACATAAAAAATGATAGATATAAGGATGCCAGACGATGTCTGATCATGGCGCATCGTCTGGGACCGGAATCGAAGCGAGTTTTGTATACGTTTGTGGAGCTGTATTTGCGGATGGGATATTTCCAGCTGGCAAAGACGTATTACGATATGTATATGTTTGATGCCAATGCATATGACAGCCGGGACATGGAATATGTCTGGAATAAGCATGAACATGCGGACGATTACAAGACGCTGGAACCATTGATTGCCGGGTATGCACACAATCTGGACTATGACTGGAGCTTTGAGTTATATCTGCTTTACAAGAAAGAGGAAAAACAGAACGAGGCGGCGACGCTGGCTGAGTTATATCATGCATCGTTCAAGAATTCCGATAACAGCCAGATTATATTGGATATCGAAGCTGGAAAAGTAAAGGTAGATACATATTTCGATATATATGCGGACACTGAAGCTGTAGATGATGATCCAGATATGGAGGCACTTCGTGCAGAAGAACAGGAGCTGCTTGCAGCCGATGATTTGCGGATGCATCCGAAAGAGGCAGAGATCACGATCATGTATGAGGATTCATATACACCTGCCGGTTCGGAGAAGAAAGTGCAGAAGATGCTCAAAAAGCAGGAACGCGAAGAGCAACGGAAAGAAAAGAAACTGCTGAAAAAACAAAAGCAGCAGGAAAAGGCAGAAGCTGCGGCAGCGGCGGAAGCTGAGAAGGCGGAGACGGAAGTGGAATCTGCTACCGAAGAAAAAAAGGATACCGAAGCGGAAGCACCTGAGATAGTTGCGGATGAGACAGAACAGAAGACGTCTGAGGAAACAACTGTGACAGAACAAGAAACAGCAGAGAAAGCATCTGTGACAGAAACATCAGAACAAAAAACGGCAGAGGAAGCGTCTGAGACAGAAGCGGAAGAACCGGAAAAAGAAAAAAAGAAGGGATTTTTCCAGAGACGGAAGAGAAAGAAACACGAGGAAGAATCTGAGACAACGGATGCTGATATAGAAGAAACAAAAGAAGTAACATCGGAATCGGAAGATGTAAAACCATCGGAAGAGCCGAAAGAATCAAATAGTGACATTTCATCAGAGATTGCAGAGACAACAGGGCAGGCGGAAGATATGAGACATGGAAAAGGGACAATTGCAAAAGATGTAGTCGTAGTAGATGAAGATGATGGTTTTGAAGCAGAAGCGGATACGATTGAGGAACTTGCATCCAAGGAACATGTGACGCAGGAGACCGAGACGAAGGAAGCAGAAGTGACAACAGCCAAGAAAACGACGTTTGAATTCCAGACAGTGGAACTGGCGCCGGAAGATTTTGAGGAAGAATATGAGGTTGACGATTTCTCTGAAACTGTGGATGATGAATTCGGAGAGATGAAGATGCCGGAACCGAAACCTGAGATTGAAGAAACTGTGGAGGAAGAACCGGAGACAGAACTGGAGATTGAAGAGACTGTCGAAGAAGAACCGGAAATCGAAGAGAGAGCAGAAGAAACTGTCGAAGAAGAACCGGAGGTTGAGGAAGAGATCGAGGAGCCAGAGGTTGTAGAACCGGAGCCAGAGATTGAAGCCGAACCAGAACCGGAAATCGAAGAGACGGTGGAAGAAGCTGTGAAAGAAGAACCGGAGGCAGAACTGGAGATTGAAGAGACTGTCGAAGAGGAACCAGAGGCAGAGGAAGAAATCGAGGAGCCGGAGGTCGTAGAACCAGAGCCAGAGGTGGAAGCCGAGCCAGAACTGGAGATCGAAGAGACTGTCGAAGAAGAACCGGAGGTTGAGGTAGAAATTGAGGAGCCAGAGATTGTAGAACCGGAGCCAGAGGTGGAATCCGAGTCAGAACCGGAGATCGAGGAGACAGTAGTAGAAGAAGCTGTTGAAGAAGAACCAGAGACAGAGGAAGAAATCGAGGAGCTGGAGGAAGAACCGAAAGAGGAATTCCACGTAGCTCCGTTTACAACGAAACCGGAAAAAAAGAAGTTGGACTTCCCGGTATTCAAGTCATCGTTATTCCCGGATTATCACAAAGAAGTGAAAATCGTTGAGAACAATTTCAACGAGATCATGGAAGAAGCGCAGGATAAGATGACGGAGAACATGCAGAAGGAAGAGCAGATGCAGAGAGAGGCGGAAGCATTGCTTGCATCCCTTGGTATCAGCATGGATGCGATTCCAACAACACCAAAGGCTGAGGTGAAAGAGGAACAGCCGGTACAAAAAGGACCTTCACGAGATGAGTTAAAAGCATCTTTGAAGATAGATTCTGTTAAGAAGAATTTGCTAAAACGTGTAAAAGAATACAGATAATTCTTGACGAGAAGATATGACCGAGAGAAGGTATGACTGAAAGGAGGCAATGGGAGTGGCTATTGATCAAAGAGAAGCATTGATTGCTGCAGTAAGAGCACAGGTAGAAAAAGAGAAGGCTGCCAAGGCTGCAAAACTGAAAAAAGAGCAGGAAGCAATGCAATTGTCTGGAGCTGCAGATGCGGGAGAAGCTGCTGCAGACCACAATAAGCCAAAATACAAAACTCTGTCAGCAGAAGAACTTGCGAAAATCGAAGAGAAGAAGCGTCGTAAGAAAGCTGCAGAACTTGGTATTAAATTGGAGGACGAGGAACCAGAAGAGGTACCTGCAAAGGCAGCAGAACCTGCGAAGGAAGAGCCAAAGAAGGCAAGTGATGAAGGACTTGGCATGAGTGTTGGCATTCAGGCAGATAAGTCTGGAAAATCCTTAGATAAGCCGGCTGGCGGCGGACTTGGAACACCAGTAGGTGGCGGACTGTCAGGTGGCAAGACAGAGAGCAAAGGACTTGGAGGACTGGGCGGTAGCCTTGGAGCTACAGAGCCATCTGGAGGGCTTGGCCTCAATATTGACATGGGTAACAAGCAGGAAGAGAAAGCACCTGAGAAGAAAAAGGACCAGGATGATGAAAAAGCAAGATTGCGTCCTACAAAATTATCCGGTGGCAGTGGCGATGTAAAGGTAATCAATGGGGATGATGCAGAAGAGGAAGCATCCTTTACAAAACAGGGAAATACAACGATTATTTCCGATGGTGTAGAGTGGAAAGCACAGGAGAACAAAGCATCCAAGGATGATGCAGATGATATCATCAGCATTGTGCCAAACCGGAGTACTCCAACCAATGATGTGAAGAGTATGTACGATCTTGGCGATGAGGATGAGGATGCTCTGGGTGCAGAGATATCAAAGCTTGCGCAGTATGGCGATGCTGAGAATAAGGCAGAGGAAGAAAAGAAAAAGGCGCAGGAAGAAATGGCGAAGAAGGCAGCGGAGGCAGAGGCAGCCAAGAAGAAGGCGGCTATTGAGGAAGCTGAGCGGAAAGAAGAAGCCAGAAGAAAGAAACTGAAAGAGGCAGAAGAAAAGGCAGCTGCACAGGAGCGTAGAATCGCAGAAGCAGCAGCCAGACAGCGTGCAGCTGCAGCCGCTGAGAAACGTGCAGCCGAGGAGGCACGCCTCAAGGCAGAAGAGGAAGAAAAACGTAAGAAAGCGGAAGAGGCACGTCTGAAAGCAGCCGAGGAAGCCCGCAAGAAGGCTGAGGAAGAGGCAAGAGCCAAGGCAAAGCAGGAAGCTTTGAAGAAGGCGGAAGAGGCAAAGAAGAAAGCCGAAGAAGCAAAGCGTATCTTAGAACAGGCACAGAAGGCAGAAGAAGAAGCAACAAAGCGTGCAGAAGAGAATCGGAAGCGTGCTGAGGAAGAAGCCAAGAAGAAAGCCGAAGCAGAAGCAAAGAAGAAAGCTGAGGAAGAAGCAAAGAAGAAAGCCGAAGCAGAGGCAAAGAAGAAGGCAGAGGCGGAAGCAAAGAAGAAGGCAGAGGAAGAAGCCAAGAAGAAAGCCGAAGCAGAAGCCCGTAAGAAGGCTGAGGAAGAAGCAAAGAAAGCAGCCGAAGAAGCCCGTAAGAAAGCCGAAGAGGCTATGCGTATCTTAGAAGAAGCAAAGAAGGCGGAAGAGGCAGCACTAAAGGCAGCTGAGGAAGCTCGTAAGAAGGCAGAGGCAGATGCAAAGAAGGCAGCGGAAGAAGCCGCAAAGGCAAAGGCTGAGGAAGAGAAACGCAAGAAGGCTGAAGAAGAAGCAAAGAAGAAGGCAGAGGCGGAAGCAAAGAAGAAAGCCGAAGAGGAAGCAAAGAAGAAGGCAGCGGAAGAACTTGCTGCAAAGGCAGAAGAAGAGGCTCGCAAGAAGGCAGCCGAGGAAGCTGCAAAGGCAGAGGCGGAAGCAAAGGCGAAGGCTGAGGAAGCCCGCAAGATCTTAGAGGCTGCAAAGAAGGCCGAAGAGGAAGCGCTGAAGGCGGCAGAGCAGGCAGACAGCATTCAGATCGACCTGACACAGCCAGCGGAGGAAGGAAAACTTCCACTTGCTGCATCTTACCTTGAAAAGTATACAAAGATGGAGAAATCCGGAAAGAGTCTCGTGGATACATTCAATGCCATTACTGTTGATCAGGAGAATCGTAACGTATGTATGATGGGTGATCACGGATTTGGTCTGACCAGTGTCGGAGAAGATTTCGCGAGAAGCTTCTACGATATGGGAATCTGCAAGGCGAAGACGATCGCGAAGATCAAGGCACAGGCATTGAACAAGGTTAAACTTGCAGATGCAATGTCAAAGCTTGCCGGTGGATGTATGGTTGTTGAAAATGCAGGTCTGATCGCACCAGATAAGATGACAGAGCTGATGAAACTTACAGCCAAGGATGTAAACGATGTTGTTGTGATTCTGACAGGTGCGACTGAGTCTATCAACCGCTTGTTTGGAGCGACTGGAGATGCCAAGGATAAGTTTACACACCAGATCAATATGGAAGGCATTTCTACACAGGATATGCTTGCGATTGCAAAGGGATATTTCAAACAGCAGGGCTTTAAGACAGATGATTCTGTAGAAGGCACTGTAAAGAATCTCCTGATGGCAATGGAGTCTGGAAATATCGATCGTATGCTCAAGGCTTGCGATGAGGCAATGCTCAAATGTGACGATCGTGAGAAGGCAAAAGGTTCCAGCCGGAAATATTTACTAAGTGAAGATTTTAAATAATCGTTGAAAAAATCAGAGCCGATGCTTATAATTTAAGCATCGGCTTTTTACGTGATAAGCCAATAGACGGGATGATAAATAAGAAACCAGAAGATAAGAGGTATAAAACGTGGTAAATATAGATATCGGTATAGACCTTGGAACATCGAATACGGTCATATACATAAAAGACAAAGGAATCGTAGTCAACCAGCCATCGGTGGTTGCATATGAGGCTAAAAGTAAAAAGATCATTGCGGTTGGAAATAAAGCCAAAAAGATGCTTGGAAAGACACCGGAGGATATTGAGGTGACACGTCCGATCCGGAATGGTGTTATCTCCGATTATATTATGACGGAGCGTATGCTCAAGATCTATGTGAAGTCAGCGATTGCAAAACGAAAGATCTGGGGCAAACCAAACATCTGCGTCTGTGTGCCAAGTGGTGTCACGGACGTACAGCGGCGTGCAGCGTGTGATGCAGTATACCGTACCGGTGCAAAGAATGTGTATGTGCTTGAGGAACCATTT
>ULOR01037163.1_pt1 | contig 8115 bp, 9 predicted proteins | sample 1952861 | NCBI WGS metagenome assembly ULOR01 (sample SAMEA4835611, study PRJEB28245) | human gut metagenome | biome: gut microbiome; material: fecal sample | place: Denmark | collected 2008 | reverse complement strand
CGTATCTCCGTCGGTGTCAGCTTTGATTCAATTTCGTAATTTACCGAATATGCGTCCGTCACCATGCTCATTTCTTCGCTTTTGTATGTTTCGGTGTATGCGCGTATTTCGGCTCCTGCGTCCAAAAGGCGAAGTGCTCCTGCGGCGTCGGACTTAGCGGATACGGCTAAATCCGAAATCACAAGCTTTATTATATTGATGCTTTCATCATCTGCTTTTTCGACTTCAACTATTTGATTTATCGGCATGGTGTGCTCGGTTGTTTGCAGCTCGTTGTCATTTGTCTCCGCAATATAGAGAGTTTTTACGGTAAGCTCGCCTTTAATAAGAATTTTTCCCGATACCGCCTTTGTATCCTCTATTACGGCACTTGCGTAGGAACGCACTATCTGCGATATCGACGGCTTTGCATCTCCGATTTCGTATATTTCGCTGACGGTGAAGCCCTTTTCCGAACAGCCGAGCATATTGCACACTTCATTCTTTTCGCATTTGGTTTCGACCCCGCCGCCGCGGCATGCGCAAATAAGTTTTTTGCGCTCGCACGAATAGCATGAAAAGGTTATGCTTATGCTGCCGTGAATATCAAGTCGCCTGCCGGAAACGGCACGGCAGTTGACATATTCCGTTTTCGCTCTGACGCAGCATTCGCATTCCTCAACCGCTCTGTTTTCAAAAAAACGAGAAAAGGGGACGCTCTGCTCAAGGCATTGCAGCTTTCCGGTATCGCTCATGTATAGTACCGAGAGTCGACCCGTTCCGTCTGCCGTTACCCTGTCACCGGTTTTCTGAACGCTGCTTATATGTGCAGTCAGCGAACATTTTAATACTCTTTGAATATCGGGGAGGTATTCGGGCAGCGTTATATCACATTCAATAGGTTGCTCCAAAGCTTCCCGACAGGCTGTTTTTCTTTTTGAAACTTCATTCGTTTCCGCACAAAAATCCATTACTGTCTCTCCTCTTTGCTGAAATGTATTTTTCGTTTCTAAGAATATTTATTCAAATCCTGTCCGCAATATTACACCGCTGTGCAAATTGAATATGCAGTTGATTTTACAGCTTTGAAAAAAATTTAAAAAAAATTTCAAAAAACACTTGCAAAAATAAAAATCTGTGTTATTATAATAATAACGATAATCGTTACTGATTATTGAGCGGTTACAAGCCGCAACGTAAAACGCAGTTAAAGCCGATGATATAGACACGGCTTTTTACGGCGCACGTTATCCGATATATTAAGAACGGAGGCTGAATATTGCAGGAACAGCGTTACAGTCGTCAAAGGGAGGCAATCCTTGAAAATTTAAAAAACAGGTATGACCACCCGACTGCCATGGAGCTTTATCTCTCCGTCAGGGAGGATATTCCGAATTTAAGCCTCGGTACTCTCTACCGCAATCTTACTCTTCTTCGTGACAGCGGCAAAATCATAAGCCTTACCCTCGGCGGGGAGGAGCATTTTGACGCTAATACAAATCAGCATTATCATTTCAAATGCACATCCTGCGGCAGATATTTCGATTTACCCTCTGAGCCGCTTGACTCGTCCGTTACGGCACGTTGCTTGGGCGATTTTAAGGGCAGGGCAGAGGGTTACAGCCTAATCTTTTACGGCAAATGCGAAGAATGTTTAAAGCATTTGTCCGTGTCAAATAATAAAGATAATAATTAAATTCTTGGAGGAATTAAAAATGAAAAAATTTGTATGTCCCGTATGCGGTTATGTTTATGAAGGCGAAAATCCGCCTGAAAAGTGCCCTCAGTGCGGCGCTCCCGGTTCAACCTTCAAAGAGGTTAAAGAGGAGTCAAAATCTTGGGCTGCAGAGCACGTTGTAGGTATTGCGAAGGATGTTCCCGAGGATATCCTTGAGGGTCTTCGCGCTAACTTCACAGGCGAATGCTCCGAGGTCGGTATGTATCTTGCAATGGCAAGAGTAGCTCACAGAGAGGGCTATCCCGAAATCGGTCTTTACTGGGAAAAGGCTGCCTATGAAGAGGCAGAGCATGCCGCTAAATTTGCAGAGCTTCTCGGTGAGGTCGTAACAGACAGCACCAAAAAGAACCTTGAGATGAGAGCCGAAGCAGAGAACGGTGCTACACTCGGTAAGTTTGAACTTGCTAAGAGAGCTAAGGAAGAGGGCCTTGATGCTATTCACGATACCGTTCATGAGATGGCTCGTGATGAAGCGAGACACGGCAGAGCCTTTGAGGGTCTTCTCAAGAGATATTTCGGTTGATTTTTTAAGCTTTGCCAAATAAATATATTGTAAGGAAGTGTTTGCTTTGAAAAAATATGTATGCCCCTGTGGCTATGTTTACGATCCCGCAGTGGGAGATCCCGATAACGGCGTAGCTCCCGGAACCGCGTGGGAGGATGTTCCCGAGGATTGGGTTTGCCCCGTATGCGGTTTGGGTAAAGACTCCTTTACGGTAGAAGATTAATTTGACAAAAGTCGGATTGCGTTTTTAGTGCAGTCCGACTTTTCTTTTTATATGCAGTTTTGCTAATGTCGAAATTTGTTGATTATTACGTCTTGAACACGGTTTTGCGCTGTGATAAAATATCTTCAGAGATTTGTAAACGGAGGATACATATGGAGAGACGCGATAAGATAAATTATTATCTTGATTTGGCTGAGGCGGTGGCTCAGCGAAGCACTTGCCTGAGACGTCATTTCGGTGCGGTCATAGTAAAGGATGATGAGGTTATATCAACCGGTTACAGCGGTGCACCGAGGGGCAGAGAAAACTGTACTGATTTAAATTACTGTGTCCGTACAAGGCTTAATGTTCCGCGCGGCGAGAGATATGAGCTTTGCCGCAGTGTACACGCCGAGATGAATGCCGTTATAAGCGCGGCGAGAAATCAAATGCTCGGCAGCACAATGTATCTCGTCGGAATAGAATGCGATACCGGCGAATACGTAAAAGAGGCGAGCAGCTGCGCGCTTTGCAAACGAGTGATAATAAATTCCGGAATAGACCATGTTATTATCCGTGACACTCACGATGATTACCGCATAGTCAATGTGAAAAAGTGGATTGACGATGACGAGACTTTAACGGGCAGCGTGGGATATTGATTACGTAATCAGTATATAAAAAAGACGTGAAGCGAGATTTTTCTCACTTCACGTCTTTTATTGTTGTGATTTTGCCGAAGCGTCAGTTGTCGGCGTTTATCGGAATTTCGCCGTTTGCTTCCGAGCTTTCGAGTGCTTTTTCCTCCTCGGTCATCTTGCGTACTCTTTCAAGGCGTCTCTCTTCAAGCTCTTTCATCATATCTTCCTTGAATTTGCCGTGAACGTTAAAGAATATAAGTATTATACCAAAGAGAAATCTTGCAATGGCAGGCATAAGGGCAAATACCGCAAAAAATCCCATGAGGACCTTCGGACTTGTGTCACGTAGTACGTTACCAAGTGCGTCCTTGTGCGAGGTGTAGCCGACGAAGGTTATGACAAGACCCGAGAGAAGTCCGGTAACGGCATTGGCAAGCTTTGTAAAATAGTTTGATACCGTTGCTACAAGGCCCTCATTGCGGACACCGTATTTCCATTCGCTGTAATCGTAAACATCGCCCTGCAAAACCGCCTGGCAAACACGGATTATACAGTTTGGCAGACCGCATATTGTCAGCATTATGGTAATGTAAACCATATTTGCGACTCCGCTGCCGCCGCTGTAATTCTTGTACCTTTCCGCACCGGAATAGCTTCCGAACGGAGCATAACCTATTATGAACATCAGCGTGTATGCTATACCGCCGAAAATGCCGGCACCGATTGCGGTGTTTCTGGCACCGAATTTATGTATAAGCTTCGGCGTAAGCGGCGTTATTATGAAGTTGGGCATGCCCGTGAATAAGCCGGCTATTGTGCCGTTTGCAAGGCTGCCCGTGTTGTGAAGCCAAAAGAAGCTTTCGGTAGAAGCTCCGACTGATTTGAATCCGTTGAAAAAGTTTGCGAGCATAAGTATAAACATAGGCTTGTTCTTGACCGCATTTTTAAACGAATCAAGAACGCTGATTTCCTGCATCTGCTCACGAGATGCGAGCGGGACTCTTTCTCTCATTGCAAAGAATCCGTATATTGCCGTGCCGCCGGCTATTACCATCATGGCTACGGCAAATCCGGAGTAGACGTCCTGCATACCGATGCTTTTCGAAATCTTCGGCATAAACGAAACAAATATTGGCACAAAAGCCGGAATCCACGTTCCGAAAAGCTCAAAGAACTTTGAAGTCGCTATAAGGTTGTCTCTCTCGCGAAGGCTCGGGGTGATATTGTAAAGAAGTATCTGCCAGGCATTGAAATATGACATACCTAAATTGTATGCGAATATTGCAATTACCGCCCAAACTATTTTTGATGTGTTACCCGAGAGGAACTGCGGCGTTGTGAAAAGCATCAGCGTGGCAAGGCCCCAAATCGGTACGGTGATTATCATGTACGGGCGAAGTCTGCCCCAACGAGTTCTTGTTCTGTCAATAATAAGACCCGAAAGAGAATCGTCAACGGCGTCGTATATTGATTCAATAAAGACTATAAGACCGTAGGCACGTCCCGAAATTCCGAGAAAGCTTATCATAAAGAACTGCCTGTATGCGTTTACAAACTGGTCAAGGTTCTTTTGACCGAAGGTCGTAAGCAAAAACGCTACGAGCTCGCTCGGACGGATATAACGTCTGTTTTGCTCGGAGGCTTTTTTGACCTCTTTTTCAAGCTCCTGCTCGGATGGCTCAGCAACAGTTGTACTGGTGGCATTTTCTCCCAAAAAAATCACATCCCGGAAATTATTTGTTAAAAATAAAAATATTTTTATTATTTTAGCATAATGATTTCCTTAATTCAATAATTTTACGGTAATTTATTTTATATTTATCATATGGCGAACATTCATATGGCGAATATTGCCGCAAAGCACGCGAACTTTTTTACAAAAGCCGGCAGTAATTGACTTTTTATGCGCACAATGCTAAAATTATTTAAATTGATTTCCAAGGAGGCTGTGTCATGCTCGAAACGGATACGGAAAAGAATTCATCATACGGCAGCAAGCCTGCTTTGCCGCGTGCGGGCGAGCAAAAAAAACGTGCCTGCGAGGAATTTCAATATGATTTTTCAAACGGCACAAAGCGAAGCGAGGCAAGACCCGAGGAAACATATTTTTACGGTGAAAATCAGCCGATGATGTTTGAAGAAGCTGTCAAAGCAAAGAACGGCGGCGGAAGCAAAAACGCAGAAAAGGGGCTTGCGGTGTTTTTGACCGTGGCGGCGGTGCTGCTTGCTTTGGTAAGTGCCTTTTCGATTTTAACCGGGTTTGGCATCATAAAAAATTATACAGGCCTTTTTGAGGAAACAACGACTGAAGCCGCGGCGGATACCGACAAAGGCTCAAATTACATATACAACTCCGGTGTTCTCGCAGAGACTTCGGAAAGCGAGACTTCATCCGGAGAGAGCATCACGACCGGCCAATGATGTTGTTTCACAATGCTTTTTATGCGAGCCGATAAAAAACCGCTCGCGGCAATGAAAGCTGCAAGCGGCACAAAAGCTTTTACGGCAAACGCTCTTTATGAGTAAAAGCTTCTGCATTAAATAATATGCTCCGAAATCGGCGATATATGCAATGAATTTTCCCGGCATATAAAAAAATTATAAAAAAGACTTGCTTTTTTACACCCAGTATGATAGAATGCTTTAGCATTCTGAAAACGAATTCAAATTTGAACGGAGGAAGAAAATGTCGGCTCTTGAAATAATTCTTGCTGTATTACTTATATTATCATCTGTTATACTGACCGTTGTTATCCTTATGCAGGAGAGTCGCCAGGCAGGCCTTTCCGGTGCAATCGCCGGCGGTGCCGATACTTTCTTCGGTAAGAATAAAGGCAGAACCATGGAGGCTAAGCTCAGCAGATTCACGAAATACTTCGGTTTATTCTTTTTTGTGCTTGCACTCGGTGCCACACTTCTGCTTCTCTTTTTCTAAAATATAAAAGCGGTAAAACGCTTTTTATATGAGCCATTAGCTCAGTTGGCAGAGCACTTGACTTTTAATCAAGGTGTCCGGAGTTCGAATCTCCGATGGCTCACCATTCATAAAACCCTTAAAAAGCTTGATGTTATAAGCTTTTTAGGGGTTTTATGTTTTGCCTTTTTATGAAAATGCAAAGTGCCGAAACAGGAAAAAATGTCCGTAAAAATGCTCAAAAAGTCCGTACATAATTAATGGGGGAGAGCAATCGAACTACCACTTAAATTATAGCTGCTTGCTCCTCTTCCTCCAAAATTCTGAATATTTATTTGTAACAATTTAACTTTCTCCTAACAAAGCAAAAAGGCACTACCTTTCTGCAATGTCCTTTAACCTGCTTCTTTTTAGTGAATTACTTCTACCCCGTATTTTCTATCGAGTTCTTCCATTTCCTCTTGAGTTTTACAAGCACGGTATTCAGCCGCTATACGCAACTCTTCTTCAACCTCTGCATCAATTTGAGCTTTGTATTCGGAATCGTTATCGTATCTTTTATCAATTTCTTTTTCAATCTTTTCCATTTCGACTGAAACAATAGCAGTAATATCATCTTTTTGAGTTTCAAATTCTTCATCGGTTAAGAATTTTTCTTGGGTCTTATTCATTGAAACTCTCCTTTCTGCAAATAAATTATAATCTATTCATTTACCCTTTTCAATCTCTCGGTAACCTTGTTTTCGTAGTAATACACAGGAATGTCCTTATAATCGTACTCAACCTCTCCGCTATATACTAAAATTGCATACGGTTTTATGCGCTTTATCATTTCATCCATACCGCTTCGCTGTTTGATTAACGGGTTTTATCCCGTGATTTTATATTTAACAGCCGCAAAGCTGAAAAACAGCATTAAAAAAGCACCTTGCATTTCTGCAAAGTGCTTTAGGTATTAAGTTGTCCGTTAAACCTTGTATCCTTTTTTCCTTAAATAATCCAAAAACTCTTTTCGGTTCTTTTCCTTTCCTTCTTCAGAAAACTCTATATGTCCTGTAACAACGGGAAGCTGTTTGTCATACCACCTTGGGTGTGAATATGGTTTGGATTTATCGTTATTTTTTATCATTTTGCTCCGATGTTTTTTCAACGTATTCGTCAAAGGTAATCGCTTCATCAAAGAAGTGACCGGGCGTTACGTCGATTATGCGGTCGGCAACCGTCTCCACAAACTGATGGTCATGCGATGTGAAGAGTATTGTTTCGGGATATTTGATAAGGCCGTCGTTTAATGAGGCGATGGATTCAAGGTCGAGGTGGTTTGTCGGCTCATCAAGCAAAAGTACATTTGCGCCCGAGAGCATCATTTTGCAGAGCATACATCTTACACGCTCTCCGCCGGAGAGCACGTTTGCCTTTTTGGTGGCTTCTTCTCCCGAGAACATCATTCTGCCGAGCCAGCTCCTTATATCGGCTTCAAAAACAAGATTAGAGTAGCTCCTTACCCAATCTATAAGAGAATCTTCACAGCCGTCGAAATAAGCGGAGTTGTCCGTCGGCAAATAACTGCGTGATGTGGTTACACCCCACTTGAATGTGCCTTCGTCCGGCTCGATTTCTTCCATGAGAATTTTGAATAGTGTTGTTTTTGCAAGAGGGTCACTGCCGACAAAAGCAACTTTTTGTCTCGGCAGTATGGTAAAGCTTACGTTGTCGAGAACTTTTCTGTCACCTATCGTCTTTGAGATTCCCGTTACAGTCAGCACCTCGTTGCCTACTTTGCGGTCTGGCTTGAAGTCAACATACGGGAAACGTCTTGACGATACGGGTATATCCTCAACCTTTATGCTGTCAAGAAGTTTTTTGCGGCTTGTGGCCTGTTTTGATTTTGACGCATTTGCGCTGAAACGGGATATGAAGTCCTGAAGCTCCTTGATTTTTGCCTCAGCCTTTTTGTTTTGCTCGCGCATCTGACGCTGAGCCATTTGTGTGTATTCATACCAGAAATCATAATTTCCCACATACATGGTGACTTTCTTATAGTCAATATCTACCGTGTGGGTGCAAACCTTGTTTAAAAAGTGACGGTCGTGCGATACAACTATGACGGTGGAATCAAGGTCGATAAGAAATTCC
>ULOR01004535.1_pt1 | contig 8123 bp, 7 predicted proteins | sample 1952861 | NCBI WGS metagenome assembly ULOR01 (sample SAMEA4835611, study PRJEB28245) | human gut metagenome | biome: gut microbiome; material: fecal sample | place: Denmark | collected 2008 | reverse complement strand
CTACGATACGTCCTCTTCCGTATGTGTCCGGAAGTCCTGTGATGATCTTGCTGTGACGGGCTTTTTTCATCTCAGGTGTGTAGATATCGAATACTCCCTGATTGTGTGTTTTATGATATTTTGTGAAGATCTCGTGCAGTTTCGGGCTTGGCTCATATCCGTATGTTGTACAAGCCTGCTCAGCCATTTTAATACCACCGTATGGCATAAATGCTCTCTTCAGCGGTTTGTCTGTCTGAAGACCAACAACCTGCTCTAAATCTTTCATTTCTTCGTTAATATATCCCGGGCCATATGCTGTCAGTCCAGAAACTACTTCTGTCTCCATATCCAGAACGCCGCCTTTTGCACGCTCTTCTTTCTGCAGTTTCTGAAGCTCTCCCCATAATTTGTCAGTTGCCTCTGTAGGTCCAACCAGGAAAGATTCATCACCTTCATATGGTGTGTAGTTGTTCTGGATGAAGTCACGAACGTTAACTTCCTCTTTCCAGAGTCTTCCGTTAAATCCTGACCACTGTTCAAACTGTGCCATCGTTTAAAATCCTCCTTCAATGTACATGAATAATTTTCTCTTTCTTACGGGTCTTAGTATACCATTATGTTAAAAGAAAGACAAGAGAAAACAGGAATGATTCTCGTTTGTATTTGATTTAGTACAATCTGAAAATTTTAAAAAAATATTGCCAAAAACGCACTGCATTTTTGGCAATATTCTCATTTCTTATAACCGAAAACCGTCTATTCGTTTTTCAGATTATTTGAATTTTTTTACTAATACTGCAAGGATTGCTGCAAGACTGACACCTGCCGGTAATGCTGCAGCTGCTGCATTTGTCTCATCTCCTGTTTTTGGAGAATTCTTCTTCTCGTCTTTTTTGTCTTCTTTTTTATCGTCTTCTTTGTTTGGTTTTTCTGGTTTCTCCTGATCTGGAGTCTCTGGTTTCTCCGGTTTATTTGGCTCCTCTGGATCCGGAGTTTCTGGTTTATCCTCTTTGATCTTTGTTACACTCAGCTGTAATGGTGTCTCTTTGTACAGCTCTACCTGGAAATCTCCAACTTCCTGTAACTCATATCCTTCCGGTACCCACTCTGTGATCTCTCTTGTGTGGAAGATTCCGTCTCCGTCTCCATCAACAAAGTAATCTCCACCTGCTACCACTTCATCATTATTCTCAGCATCTACAAACTGGATTTTTACGATGGAAGAAAGGTCACCTTTCTCTACAACCATTGTATGTCCGCCTGTGGATCCAAATGGAATTTTGATTTCTGTTACCTGATCTCTGTCGTTGGACAGCTTGTATCCTGTTGGAAGATTAAAGTCCACACCAAGTCTGAATACCGCGTCTTCTCCATCAGCGCCTTCTGCTGTTACTGTTTCTGTTGTAACAACTTCTCCGTTCGGAGTTTCAAATGTAATGTGAAGCACTGCTTCTCTGATCTCCACATCTTTCTTTACAGAAACATATACGTATCCGTCTCTGATGATACAGTCTGTACTTACCAATGCATATCCTTCCGGCATATATCTTGTCAGGATTGCCATATTTACACACGATGTATCAATTGATACCTGTACCGGCACTTCTGCTACCTGTTTTCCTGCTGCTTCATCATAATAATTGATTTTCACATCCTGTGTTTCTTCGACAAGTACTTTCTTTACCTCGGCATATACAAAATAAGAATCCTGTGTCTCTCCACCTGCTACCGAATAGATACCTTCTACCAATTCATATCCTTCTGGAAGATATTTTTTCACAGTTTCTGCCGGCAATACTTCATATGTATCTTTCGGATCATCACCCCAACGATAATCCTCCACTTTTTCATTGTTAAATTGCACAAAGATAGATTCATTGTTGTCTGTATCTCTAAAATTAATTTCACCAGAAATACTATCCCAACTATCGCTCTCCGTCTCCACCTTTTCCACTGGCTCTGCTGCAAACACTGGTGCAACGTTCGCTGTTGCAATTGAAACAACCATAACACCCGTCAGGCATACGCGCATTAATTTTTTCCTGTACATACTACTTTCCTCCTATTATAACTTTTAGTTTCCCCTTAAATAACAAACCATTTCAAATTTCCGTAACGTTTGCTACCTAAACACTTCTAGTGTATATTCGAATCCTTTTTTTGTCAATACTTTCCAATATTCTATGAAAAATTGCTGCATTTTTTATATTCTTTGTCATAAAAAAATACCGGTAACCTGATATCTCTCCAAAACTGATATCCCTTTACCGGTATTTCTTATTCCCACGTAATATCCTCAACCTCATACACTGATACAACATTTGTCTGATAATTGACTACCATCTGCATAGTATATATCTTTTCAAATGCCTGGTCATTTCTTGTGCCTTTCACATCTATATCACATTCCACAACACCTACATCTGTTTTACCATATTGCGCTTTCTTTGCACTTTTTACTTGTGTAGACACTTCATTGATATTAACCACGCTTTCTTTATAAAAAGCATCTCTTTCTTCTTTTAATAATCTTCTATGTTCTGTATTTGCAATACTTTGATACAAACTCTGATCTGTTATTTCTTTATCTTGAGCATCACTATTTACCGCCAAAAATGCTTTTGCCCAACTATTGACACCTTTTTGTATTACTTTTGTTTCTTCATCTGGAAGGGACTCCTCTGTAACTTTCAGCTGTTCATATATCGTCAACGGTACTGTTTTTTCTTCCTTATCTTTTTTCCCACATCCACATGTCAGAATTCCCAATATACATATCATCAATACCAATTTTATGTATTTTCTCATTGTAATCCTTGTTCCTTTCGCCACTTGGCTTATCCCCCTATCTTTCATGTACTCCCCATAGAAAAATATTGCCAAAAACGCAATGCATTTTTGGCAATATTTCCATTTTTTATAACCTAAATCCGTCTATGCGTTTTTCAGATTATTTAAATTTTTTCACTAATACTGCAAGAATTGCTGCAAGGCTCACACCTACAGGTAATGCTGCAGTTGCTGCACTTGTCTCATCTCCAGTCTTTGGAGAAGTTTTCTTCTTATCTTCTTTCTTAGTATCCTCTTTTTTGTCGTCTTTTTTATTTGTGTCTTCTTTTCCTGTATCTTCTTTGTCAGGATCTTCTGGTTTCTCTGGTTTGTTTGGATCTTCCGGATCTGGATTCTCTGGCTCCTCTGCAATCTTTGTCACACTAAGCTGCAATGGAGTTTCTTTATAAAACTCTACCTGGAAATCTCCAAGTGTTGCCAGCTCATATCCTTCCGGTACCCACTCTAATACTTCTGTATGATTGAAGATTCCATCTCCGTCTGCATCTACAAAATAGTCTCCGCCTGCTACGACTTCATCTGTTTCAGCATCTACAAACTGTATCTTCACGATTGATTCTTTTGCAATCTTCTCTACTTTGATCTGTAATGGACAGTCTTTGTAATCCGCTACAAAGAAATCTCCAAGAACCATTGGTTTGTATCCTTCAGGAAGCCACTCTGTCAGTTCATTTACATTAAAGATTCCATCTCCGTCTGCATCTACAAAATAGTCTCCGCCTGCAAGTACTACACCTGCTTCATCTACAAACTGTGCTTTTACGATAGAAGATTTATCTTCTTTTTCTACAATCATTGTAAATCCGCCTGTGGATCCAAATGGAATTTGGATGTTTGTGATCTGATCCACTCCTTCTGCCAGTTTATATCCTTCTGGAAGGCCAAAATCTGTTCCCAGCATGAATGTCCAACACTCTCCGTCTGCTCCCTGAGATGTTGTAGATACTGTCTTTGTTCCTACTACTTCTCCATCCTGTGTTTCAAATGTAATATGAAGAACAGTTTCTCTTGCTGTTACCAGACATTCTGTTGTTTTAGTTTCTCCCGCTTTCAATGTCTCTACAGGATAATCTACTGCCAGCTGGTATCCAAATGGAATATTAAAATCAACTGCTGCATCAAATACATAATTTCCATCTGCATCCTGACGTGAACCTGTTAATGTTTCTTCTCCAACTACTTCCTGTGTTGTCTGATCTTTGTACACCACCTTCATAGTTGCAGCCTTTACCGCTTTCACTTTCAACTGTGTTGTTTTTCCTACATAATCTTTTACGAACTGATCACCTGCCAAAGACAATTCATATCCTTCTGGCACCGGAAGTTCACTAAGATTAAAAATTCCATCTCCATCTGCATCTACAAAATAGTCTCCGCCTGCTACGACTTTATTTCCGTCCATAAACTGTACGTTAATAATAGATGCTTTTGCAATTTTGTCAACTGTTACCTGGAATGCTGTGTCTGCGTAATCTTTTGTAAAGAAATCTCCAACTGTCTCTGCTTTGTATCCTTCTGGTACTGGAAGTTCACTCGCATTGAAAACTCCATCTCCATCTGCATCTACAAAGTAGTCTCCACCTGCTACGACTGTTCCTGCTGCATCTACAAACTGTGCTTTTACAACAGATGCTTTTGCAATTTTGTCAACTGTTACCTGGAATGCTGTGTCTGCGTAATCTTTTGTAAAGAAATCTCCAACTGTCTCTGCTTTGTATCCTTCTGGTACTGGAAGTTCACTCGCATTGAAAACTCCATCTCCATCTGCATCTACAAAGTAGTCTCCACCTGCTACGACTGTTCCTGCTGCATCTACAAACTGTGCTTTTACAACAGATGCTTTTGAGGTTGTCGTCTCTGTTCCTGCTGGTGCTTCAGCTGCAAATACTGGCGCTACATTTGCTGTTGCAACAGTCACAACCATAAGTCCTGTTAAGCATGCGCGCATTAACTTTTTCCTATACATGTTTCTTTCCTCCTAAACATTCTCTTAATTAATAAGTTTTACCCAAACAGCACAATTCCGACTTTTCCCTTTCATTTTCTAAGCTACAAATTCTAGTCGTGCCTATATTTATACTCCCAAACGTGTATAAACTTAGGCTTGGTAAGCCTAATAATCCCTCTATTTGGTATTATCATGGAATTCCTTTTAGCACAGTTTGTCAACACTTTACATCCATTTTATTCACAATTTTTCCATATTTTTTTCACATTCTCCAGCTTCTACCATCATTTTTACCCCCCCCCTATTTTTTTCTTCAATTTGCATTTTTTCTTCTTATCACTTACAATAAAATCTAATATATCAAGGAAAGGAAATTGCACTTATGAAAATCAGAATTGCTACTTTAAAAGATTTAGATTCTATCCTTCACATTTATGAACATGCCCGTTCTTTTATGGCGTCTCATGGAAATCCGACTCAATGGGGAACCACATATCCTCCTGTTGATATGATAGAACATGATATCCGGATGGGCAACGCCTATGTCTGCGAAGAAAACAATCGCGTTATTGCTGTTTTTTACTATGCATTTGAAAATGATGTCACTTATACCACAATCTACGACGGGAACTGGTTAAATGACGCACCTTACGGAGTCGTTCACCGAATTGCTTCTGACGGTACAGTAAAAGGTGCAGCTTCTTTTTGTTTAAGCTGGGCATTCTCACAATGTCACAATCTGAAAATTGACACCCATCAGGATAATCTCGTCATGCAGAGTCTTCTCACTAAACTGGATTTCAAAAAATGCGGAACCATCCTGACAGAAGATGGATCAAGCCGAATTGCTTATCAGAAACAGGACAGCAAATAAACTTATCCCCATGATACCTTTCGTTCTAAAGCTTCTACTCGCTCTTCCAACTTTTCTGTCCGCAAAGCAAGTGCGCAATTTGGCGCACTATTGCCATTGCGTTCAAGACACACCAAACGGTTTTCAATACGCTCAGATCGATTGTTCGCATGTTCCTGCACTGTATCCAATTCTGACAGGACATTGCTTTTGAAGTGCTATAATAAAGTGGCTAATAAGATATAATCATCTTACAGAGAAAAGAGGAAGTATTATGTCACAAAGTTACACACCTGAATTTAAAAAGAAAATCGTTCGCCTTCATATCGAAGAGGGACGTACTTACAAAAGCATCACTGCAGAGTATGGTGTATCAAAAGCCAGTATCTCCAAATGGTGTGCTGAATTTAGCGAAGAATGCCATACAAAAGCCCAGCAGAATCCAGATGCTCCTAATGATCTGGAACTTATGAAAGAAAACCTCCGTCTCCGTAAGGAATTGGAAGAAGCAAAAAAGGAGAATCTCTTCTTAAAAAAAGCAGCGGCATTCTTCGCAAAGGAAATCGATTAGAGGCTTATCGATTTATTGACCAATATCATGAGACATTCGGTATCCGCTGGCTGCTTAGACGGCTGAAAATTTATCCGAACGCTTACTATAACTACCGGAAACACCGGAAGGCGGATTATCACGCCCATAAAGCAGAAGTCCAGGCACAGATTCATGAAATCTATCATGAACACAATGGTGTCGATGGTTACAGGAGCATGACAGTCTATCTGGCACGTAAGGGATATCACTACAGCCCTGCAACCATACATAAGTACATGAATGCGGAGTTGGGACTGAGATCCATCGTTCGTCCCCAAAAAACAGATTATGAACAGGGAAAACCACACAAGGTGTTTGAAAACAAACTTCAGCAGAATTTTATGTCGGATAAAATCAATCAAAAATGGTGCACAGATTTCACATACTTATTTTTGAAGAACCATGATGTGAGATACAATTGCAGTATTATTGATCTTCATGATAGAAGTGTCATTGCCAGCATAACGGATCGGCACATCACCAGTGATCTTGCCATCCGCACTCTACAGAAAGCATTGGATTCTCAGCCAGCTATCAAAGGAGAATTGATCCTGCATTCCGATCAGGGCTCACAGTATACATCTAAGGCATTTACTGATTTTTGCAAGTCAGTGAATGTGACGCAGAGTATGAGCAAAGCAGGTTATCCCTATGACAATGCACCGATGGAGCGTTACTTCAATACACTGAAGAATGAATGCACAAATCTGTATGAGTTCAAAACAGAGGAAGAACTCTACCAAGCAGTGGAGGAATTTTCCTATGTCCACTACAATCATGTACGCCCGCATAGCTCCAACGGTTACCGTACGCCATATCAGGCACGAATCGCAGGATAAAAAAGGGCTGCCCGAGCAGATTGCTTGATTACTCAAAATCGGAACGGTTAGCTTTTGTCAAGGGCAAAGCTGCGACAGCGGTGTGAAACACCCTTGATGAAATCTGACAGTTCCGATAGATTCCAAACTGCAATCCACCGATTTTATTAGCCATAAGTGTTACAAAAATGCTTGACCACAACAGCTCGAACTTCCGGTCTATCTGCTCGAACTTCCGGTCTATCTGCTCGAACTTCCGGTCTATCTGTTCGAATTTCTGGCCTATCTGTTCAAACTTCTGATCTATTTGTTCAAATTTCTGTCGGAACTCGGTGTCCATTTTATCTACCCGCTGTTCCAACCTCTCGATTCTTCCATCCAGCATATCAAAACGGTCTACGATAACCGTGGTGATAGACTGCAGCAATTGTTCATTTGTCATACCCATACAATAAACTCCTTCTTTTATCTTTATATTATTTTTTGGAAACATATTTTCATAAGCAATGCATTGTTTATTTGACTGAGATTTTTACAACATTAAGAAATGTATGCAGATTAATAAGAATAAGAATTTACCAGATTTGTTCTTATTGATGTAGATGATTATAACATGCTTCTGTAGAGCAGTACAGCTGTTTTTTCTATTTTTCTTGTTTTTGTTACTCTTTCACAAAGTCACTTTCTAAAAAATCTCCACATCCAATTTTCATCGGACATGGAGATTTTTCTTAATCTTCTTCCTGCATCCCCCAGAACACTTTTTCTGCGGTAATTGGAAGTTCTCTCACTTTTACTCCGACCGCATGGCTGACTGCACTTGCAATCGCAGGGGACGGCGTATTGATCACGATCTCGCCTATTGATTTCGCTCCAAACGGACCTGTCGGCTCGTAGCTGCTTTCAAATTCCACCCGGATATTGCCCACATCCAGACGGCTTGGGATTTTATACTGCATAAAGGAATTGCTGTAATTTTTTCCTTTTGCATTATAGATGACATCTTCATACATGGCCATTCCGATTCCCTGTGCAAGTCCTCCCTCTGTCTGTACTCTCGCCAGACTTGGATTCACTACC
>ULOR01028019.1_pt1 | contig 8544 bp, 8 predicted proteins | sample 1952861 | NCBI WGS metagenome assembly ULOR01 (sample SAMEA4835611, study PRJEB28245) | human gut metagenome | biome: gut microbiome; material: fecal sample | place: Denmark | collected 2008 | reverse complement strand
AAAGCAAATTTCTCTAAAAAGGGTATCCGTAAAAGAAGCCAAATGCCCTATCTCGTTGAAGGTTACCGTTTGTGGGATAAGGTCCTCTACAAAGAGCAAGAATGCTTCGTTTCCGGGCGTCGCTCTTCGGGGAGCTTTACGCTTAAAAAGCTAGATGGCACAAGCGTCTCTAAAGGCGTGACATTCAAAAAGCTGCGACTTTTAGAGCCCGCAACAAATTATTTAATTGAAAGGATGTGAACGGGCAATTCCTCCCACGACTGAAGTCGCGGGTCTCCTTGCCCTGATTTATGAAAAAGAAAATCACGATTGTGGATAAGGACCTGAACCAGCTTGTGGTTGTTGCAGATTGCAGTAGTGCTCTGTATCAGGACCGGGGCACGAAACTCGGTGAACAGAATCTTCTTTCCGATACTGCCGTCACCTTTAAGGTCTATGATGGAACGGCTCAAGTTGCTGTAATGATGGCAGACATCCTTCAGGTTCCGACCAAGCAGGGAACGATGGCAGATATCTGGCCCACTTCCACTTCTCCGCTTCCTGACAAGCAGCTTGCTATCAACTATCTCTGTGCCCGAAATGCTGAACGCCAGATGTTGTGTGACAAGAACCTGAAAGACAGCGTTGCGATGGTTCTGCCCGTCACAACACATCTTTATATCGACTCCATCAAGGTCGAGAACGCCTATAAACGGCGCGGGATTGCTACCGGGATGCTGGATTTTGCTGTGAGCCTTGCTTTGCCCGAAACCATCGGCTTGTTCTGCGCCAATGAGGACGCAGAGATGAAAGCAATGCTGAAAGCCCTCAAATTCGCTCAGTCCCCACTCAAGGCACAGAACATGCCCTGGAAAGAGAAGTTCTTTTATTACAAGCGCTTGAAGCGCCTGGCACGATAAAATATCAGGAGGCTTTATTTTGATGGAATCTAATAAACCGCTTCGTACACATCCCAAGATGACGAAAGTTTTGCTCGGCCAGATTGATTCACTGGATAAGGCAGGCCGCTCGGTTGAAGACATTGCAGCTACGCTGAATACTACTCCGGAAGCTGTACAGCGTGGCATCGATAAGTTGATTGACCGGCGACGCTCTGAGATTCGTGCAACGCCTGGTGGTGCATTTACGGTGGCTGCTCAAAAGAAAACGTTCCGCGCCGTATGTGCCGAACGGAGCTGCCCGTGGCGCTGTGACGCGAAGGACTACTGCGTTTGGCCGACTTGCCTGAAGCAGGCTGTCAATCTTGACAAGACCGTTCCGGTATGTGCCAGCGTCGTGAGCAGTGAGACAATGTCCAATAATGCAATGCCTGGTGCTGAGCCCAAAGTTGGGCCCAGTGTTGAAGATAAAACTCAAGCCCCGAATGTCTGAGAAGGAGGATTATGAATTATGTCTGAGAACCGCAGTTTGAACAGCTTGTTTGCTCGGCTGGATGAATCGAAAGCAAACCGCGCAAATGAAGCAAACCGTGAACATGAAAAAGCCGCAGAGGAAGCTGAAAAGGAACGCCAGAAAAAGAAGGTAGAGGAATCCGCTGTTGAGAAGTACCGCGTGTACGATGACGATTACGAGCCGGAAGTTATGATTCCGAAAGGAAACCCCGGCGCTGTGCAGCAGCCTGCCAAGCCGAAGAAGGAAAAGAAGGAAACTAAGGAACAGGAGATGGATGAAATTACGGACGGAAATCCGTTTATCAATACTTTGTTCCGCCGCAGCAATAAAACCCAGAGCCCGACAGCTGCCGCCAAGCCCTCTGCGCAACCTGCTGCACCTGCACAGCCTGCATCGGCACCGCAGCCTACGCCTGCCGACGTTCCTTCCCTGGACAATGAGCAGGAAGATGACACCCTCGTATTCCAGCACATTCTGGACGGTGCAAAGAGCCCTGACGCAAATGCCGCTCAGAGCGTTTCTCAGCCCGAGAACGATGGGATTGAAATTGACCTGAGCGATATTGAAAACGACGTTGCAGAGCCTGTCAAGGGGGATGATGAGCCGATTGAAACCTCTTTGAGCTTCTCTCAGAACGAGCCTGAAGCCCCTGCTGTTTCGGATTCTTTCTCTTCAGAGATTCCGAACGAACAGTTTGTTATGCCGGATACCATGTCGGATAATGACGGGGCGCAGAAAGAATCGGTTCAAGAAGATGAAGCGGACGAGTGGCCGAGTGGCATGAGCGCTCCTCATTTCGGTGAGGAAGAAAACTCTTCCAGTGACATCAAGCCTGTGGGCGATGAGGAAGCCAATGCTTTCCTGTATGCCCGATTTGACAAGAACAATCAGTATGGCGCGTTTGGTCTGTGCATTGATACCGGCAAGAATCTGATTCAGAGCTCTTATAGCGGCGATGCTGGCGATGAAGTGGAATATGCACTGCGCGGCGCTATCGAGATGTTCCGGATTCTGGAAGAGCATGATATCCATGCTGTGACCGTCTATACGGAGCCGGAACTTTCCAAGGCGATGAAAGAGAACGCTCGCCGTCTTATTAACGGCAAGTCCGAGATTTGCCGCAAATACATCGAGATGTCCTGGAAGGCTATGACCAGTATCGGCATTGAGTTTGATACAAACCGGGATATCCACAGCGAGTATGCACAGCTTGCACTTGCAACGGCTCGCTATCTGGCGTTCCGGGAAGATGTTTAAGGGGAGGATGAATTGCTTATGAATCCGTTGGTCATTGCTGTTGATACCGGCAACAAGAACATCAAGACGCCGCACACTGAGCCGTTCAATTCGGGTCTTATCTGTCACGGTGCAATTCCTCCGGCAGTAAAGTCCGATACGCTTCTCTTTGACGGCAACTATTATACCCTTACTCAGTCTCGTATCCCTTATATGTACAATAAAACGACGGACTGGTCCTATTACGTTCTGACTCTCATTGCGATTGCCAAAGAGATGATGGCGATGGGGTATGTACGCCCTGGCCAGAAGCAGGTCAAGCAGGATGTGTGCCTTGCGATGGGCCTTCCTCCGACTCACATTCACGACCTTGCTTCGGAGTACGATAAATATTTTGGTCGTGATGGTCGCCGTGTGGTGTTTACCTACAACAATGTGGATTTTGAAATCCGCATCGTTCGTGTCATGGTCTTCCCGCAGGGCGTTGCCGCGATTGCCCCTTACATGTCCAAAATCATGGCTCGCCCGGAAGCCTATACCTATATCATTGATATTGGCGGTTATACCACCGACGTTGTGAAGTTCAGCCGTGGTGGTCAGGTTGACATGGCGTTCTGTGAGAGCTTCAACAACGGCGTTATCAAGATGTACGATGAGGTACAGCGTGCGGTTCGTAATCGCTTTCAGCTGGATGTGGACGACTATACCATCGACAACATTCTGCGCTGCGGTTACAATCCCGGCAAAGAACTCAATGATGTGGTTCACACGACCGCTCAGAACTATGCCCGCACTCTGATTCGGTCCCTGAAAGAGAAAGGCGTTGACTTGACGCTATCTTATCCCGTGTTCATCGGCGGCGGCTCTATCTTGATGCGTCCCGTCATTGAGAGCGAACTCGGTCGTGATGATTATCTCTTCATCGACGACCCTCGCGCCAACGCAGTTGGCTACAAAATGATGGCAGAAAGCAGGTTGGCTGCCGAAAGTCGTTGATTGCGGGGTGATACACCTTGGCATCATCGAAACAAGACAAGGGTAATCAGGTGAGACTTCCGGTTTCTTTTGACCTCACAGACCCGAAACAGAAGGCGGCTTACGATATTCTGAAAAACGCAGGATATGGAAAGCGGACACCGACTATCGTAGATGCGCTTTTGAACTCTCTTCAAAGTGTTCCTGAGAGCGTCAGCCTCGAACAACGCCCTTCCTCAACGGAACTCCGAAATGTGATAGAAGAAGCTGTTGAAACTGCATTGCGCAAGTATCAGCTTTCTGGTTCTGCAGTTCAGACTCCCGAACCGCAAGTTTCGGTCCAAGACGTTGTGGCAAGGAAACCTTCTAAGGCACATAAATCCGTGCCTTCTCCATTGCCAAGACAGCCAAAGCCTCTTGAACGTCCCATGGGCAAGCAGATGCCAGAACCGGATAGACCGGCGGCTTCCGATGGAAATATGGATGTGCTGCTATCTATGGCGGACGCTTTCTATTAAAAAAGGTATTTACGAAATTTGGTGGTTTGAATAAAATCACTTGATTTTGTATGTATCACAGGCATTTGGATGTTTGTTGCGCCTGTCGATTTTCCCAGTTGATAGCTCCGCAAGAGTGATATTGCCTCGTGCAATGCCACTCGTAGCAAACACCCAGCCAAGGGAAACACAACCTCCTGCTTCGGCAGGAGAGATTTATCGTAAAGAAGGTGACGTATATGTCCACTGTATATGTGCTTAACAAAGACGGTAAACCTTTGATGCCTACGACTCGCGGTGGACATGTGCGTCATCTGCTTAAAGAGCAAAAGGCGCGAGTCGTTAGAACAAACCCATTTACCATTCAGTTACTGTATGAGACAGATAATTTGGTGCAGCCTCTCTACTTAGGCATTGACCCCGGTAGAACCAATATCGGTGTTGCTGTTGTTAAAACGGACGGCACGGCAGTCTTTACCGTGCATTTGGAAACCCGTAACAAGGAAATTCCGAAACTGATGCAAGGACGCAAAAAGGCCCGTCGTGCAAGACGCACCAACGGCAGGCGATGCCGCCGTCAACGGAGAGCCAAAGCAAATGGCACCATTTCTAAAAAGTGCGTAAAGCAAGCCACTGCTCAAAATGGCAGTGTTAGCAAACGTGCAAATGAGATTGGTGTCATCAAACGCCATCTTCCGGGTTGCGAGAAAGAAGTCCTTTGCATCGGCATCAAGAACAAAGAAGCAAAGTTTAGCAATCGCACAAGACCAGAAGGCTGGCTTACACCTACCGCAAATCAGTTGCTGCAGACACACATTAACTTGGTGAAGAAAATTCAGAAGTTTCTTCCTATCAGTGATGTTGTGCTCGAAATCAACAAATTTGCGTTTATGCGGTTGGATAACCCCAATGTTCAGAAATGGCAATATCAACAAGGCCCACTCTATCAAAAAGCAAGCCTTGAAGAAGCTGTCTCTGAAATGCAAGAACATCACTGCTTGTTTTGCAAGAAGCCCATCGCCCATTACCATCATGTGGTTCCACAATCCGAAAACGGCAGCGATACTATTGGGAACATCGTTGGTTTATGCACAAAACACCACGACCTTGTGCATAAGGATACCGCGTGGCAAAAGAAGCTTGCCAAAAAGAAAACCGGACTCAATAAAAAATATGGTGCTTTGAGTGTGTTGAATCAAATCATTCCGGCACTGACGAAAGAGTTGAGTTTTCTTTTCCCGAAGCATTTCTTTGCGACCAATGGCAAAAGTACCTACGACTATCGTGCAGCACACGGGGTTGGTAAAGACCACTGGCTTGATGCTTATTGTATTGCTGGTTCCGTTTTACCGAATGATGCTTGCGATAACAATATAAACAACCATGTGCCATACGAATTAAAGCAGTTCCGCCGTCATGATAGAAGAGCACTGCACAAAGAAAATATGGGCCGCGTGTACACGCTCAATGGCAAGTCAGTTGCTACAAATCGGCATAAAGCCATTAAACAGACCACCGACAGTTTGGAAGAGTTCCGTCAACGCCAACCTAATGATGTTTGCAAACTCAAGGTAAAAGAACATCATCCGGAATACCGAAATCCAAAACGCAACTTTCCCGGCTGTGTGTTTCTTGTTGGCAAGCATACTCATGTGATGCAAGGAACCAGCGGTTCACACAACGGTAAAGCAGATGGATATTACGACACAAACGGCAACTCGTATTCATCTGGTAAATGTAAATTTGTTGTCAAAAACGAAGGGATTGTATTTACATGAATTAGTTGACCACCAATTTCCGTAAGGAATCCCACCAAAAATAATAAATACCCATTAAAAATAAAGAGCCTCGTACACCAGATAAACTGGATTGTACGGGGCTCTTTTTGTTTGTCGAATTACTTGCTTTGCTCTTCTTTGGCTTTTTCCTCGTTCTGAAGATTCTGCGCAAAAGCAGTGAGAACTTGCGAGCAGCGGCGTCTTACCATAGCAGAGGAAGGGCCTTCTTGATTAAGATTGGCGATATCTGCGGCAGCGTTATAAATGATATGTGGGCCGAGAGCTTCGATGGATGCACCGATTTGCATGTAATCGGCAAATCTCTCTGCTCTGTTTTTTTCACTCTGAATGTTGATGAGTTCTGAAATGTCGTAGTGGAAAACATAGCAGAACGCCAACACCAACTCGAGCGGCATCTGCTTTGTGCCTTCCCGAATGTGCTGGATGGTTTTATAAGAGCATGTAGAGCCTAGAAGCGTGTTGTAGAATGTCGTAACATTTAGCCCTGACGCTATTCTCTGAGCTTCCATTACAGACAATATCTGTTTCTGAGTTTCTTTGTTCCACGAATCAAGCGGCATCCGAATTTGATTTGCGTATTGAACAACGTTATCCATGGAAATGTCTATATCTTGATTTGTCAAACTCATGCACCTCCTGACAGTATTTCATGGGAGCATACCCCTATATACAGTATATCACAAAGTTGTATGAAACGCAATTTAATTCAATAGTATCAACAGTTTTGCGACCGCTGTCCATCATATTGCAACGTTCGGAATTTTGCTAGACAACAAGTTGTACATATAATGTGCTCAAAATTTGGATGCACACTATATATTGTGGTCAGATGTGCATTTTTCTATTGCAAACCACTATATATTGTGGTATAATGCAAATATGATACAAGATATAGTGTCCGGGACATTAAAAAGTATTCTTGCGCGTCTGTGCGAATTGGCTATCATTTGAGGTAGTATCCTGTTAAAGATAGCGAGGAACAATGCTTTGAGCTAAGCCTGAACATCGAAGACAAATCATGGCGACAACGAAACCTGAAATAATAACAATCATTTGAGTCGAGGAAGTGCGTTTATGATATCAAGTAAAAGACCTATCGTTGTATACATTGAACAGGCAAGAATCCCGGACGAGACAACAAGCATCACGAGAAGCGAAGTGCCCATCACCGGCGATATCGTGGTCCACCATCGTATTCAGAACGGAGCCAATAACAAAGCTATGGGTGATGGCTTTTTGAAAGAATTGTATGACGTCCTTAATGGAGCGGTCGGCGAGAACCTGAGATTTGAAGATGGGGCTTCTGTTTTTGTCTATACTTCATGTGCAAGAAGCATTGAGAATTATGAGAATTTTGAACGAAATATTCGGTTTGGGTCCGATTTACCAGTACATAGTTTCCGAGCATGCCAGAAAATCTTCAATCTTTGCAAAGAAAATCATTATGATTTGCACATGTCTGAAAATACAATGCTTGGTGAAACCATCAAAAGCGACGCGAGAGCTGAGCTTTTGAATGTTTTGAGGAAAACAGGGGAGAGGGGGAAAATGAATGATGGCACTGGAAAATAATCTGGTTGTGGATTCGGATGCTGAACTGAAAGCTTTCTTGAGTTCCATCCTGTCCTCGGAGGGAATTGTTGTGAACATCAATCGAACTTTTATTGCCTACAACAACGGCACGAACCGCAATAGGGTGTTTGCCCGATGCGCGAACCGGATGGCGCAAAAAGGAACCGACGAAAAATTCGTTGTCATTGCTTTGATGTGCTATCCGGCATTGAACTGGATTCTCAAAGCACGAGATATCGATGCTATGATTGAACAGCTCCATGATATGGATACGGACGGTTCAGTCCGTAACATCTCGGAGATTCAGTCACTGTTGGAAAACAGCACAGGTTACGTAAAGCCTCGTTTACATCTGGAAATGCGTAAACTTTTCTTTGCGAGATGCCAACAGCTGGTGGATGCAGTTGATGATGCAATGAATCGGGCGGTATTCCGGAGTGCTCAGCCTTGCAAGCCAGCCCGCATTTCACTGGCAATGGCAATGCTTCGTGGCTCTATTTTGGACAGCGACCCGGTATCTGCCGTTATGATTCGGAATAACTTTGATGGAATCATCGAAGATATTGCGAAAGTCGGTGGCGAAGCCATCAAGGAACTGGTTCTCCAGTTGGCTCCCAATGAGGGAGTTGTCCAGGGCGCTGAAGCTGCTTATCTCTATCACAACACAGAGGTACTGCTTCGTGAATATTCCCGTATCACGCATCCGTCAAGCGTTGACGGAAACAGTACCCTGCGCTTGATTGCAACTGCTGGCAATCAGTTGGATGCATCTGACCATAAATCGGATGCACGCTATGCTCAGGCACAGATTCTTTTGCAGTATGCAAAGTTGATTGGCGGCGCAATCGAGCTGCTGAAACAGTTCCCGGACGGTGACTCGAAACTCTACGATGTGCTGATGCTCGTCGTCAATGAGAAGTATGGCCCGAACGGAACCGATGAAGCAACTCTCGCCAAACAAGTAGGAATCAACAGTTCTTACTTTTGCGAAAAGAAACATCGCGCATATACCGCACTCTCTGCTCTTTTGTGGGGATGCGATATTGAGTCTTTGCTATCTTTGCTTAGCAAGG
>ULOR01025492.1_pt1 | contig 8841 bp, 8 predicted proteins | sample 1952861 | NCBI WGS metagenome assembly ULOR01 (sample SAMEA4835611, study PRJEB28245) | human gut metagenome | biome: gut microbiome; material: fecal sample | place: Denmark | collected 2008 | reverse complement strand
TGTCTGCGGCAGTGATGTTGCCGAGCTTTTGAAGCTGGGCGCAAGCGGTGTGCAGATGGGCAGCAGATTTGCTGCCAGTGAGGAATCCAACGGCGCACCTGCTTTAAAAGAATTCTATCTTAAAATGACTAAAGAAGATGTTGTGCAGATTGATAGCCCTGTAGGCTATAAGGGACGTGCTATCCGCAATCCCTTTGCACAGTTATCTTTAGAAAATAAAGCTCCTAAACCCACCACCTGCGATTTGTGCTTAAAGCACTGCACCCACAGCTTCTGTATTATCAGAGCGCTGACACGTGCGCAGCAGGGTGACGTAGAAACCGGTCTTGTTTTCACCGGTGCCAATATGTGGAAAATCAAGGAAATACTGCCTGTAAAAGAAATCTTCAGGCGTATAAAGGATGAAATTTCAAAAATTTGATTACGAGGTGAACTATTTTGAGTAAAAGAAGAGTTGTAGTAACTGGCGTTGGCCCTGTAACTCCTATCGGTATCGGCAAGGATACCTTCTGGAATAACCTGGTTGCCGGTAAATCCGGTATCGGCCCTATCAGTCAGTTTGACACTACTGATTTCACAGTAAAGATTGCCGGTGAGGTTAAGGATTTTGATTACACTGCTTTCATCGATAAAAAAGAAGGCAAGCGTATGGACCGTGTAACCCACTTTGCAGTTGCTGCTGCTAAGCTGGCTATCGAAGATGCTAAGCTGGATATGAGCAAGGAAAATCCTCTGCGCTGCGGCGTTTGCGTTGGCAGCGGTATCGGCGGCATCCACACCTTCCTGGAGCAATCCCTGAAGCTGGGTTCCAAAGGCCCGTCCAAAATCAGCCCGTTCTTCATTCCGATGGAAATTCCGAACATGTCTGCAGGCCAGATTGCTATTGCAACCGGTCTGAAAGGTCCTAACACCGCTATCGTAACTGCATGTGCTACCGGCACCAACTGCATCGGCGACGCTCTGCGCACCATTCAATACGGTGATGCTGACGTAATGCTGGCAGGCGGCACCGAAGCTGCAGTTTCTCCGATTGCTATCGCAGGCTTTGCTAACATGAAGGCTCTGTCCACCAACAATGAAAACCCTGAAGCAGCATCCTGCCCGTTTGATAAAAAGCGTGATGGCTTTGTAATGGGTGAAGGCGCAGGCGTTCTGGTTCTCGAAGAGCTGGAGCATGCTAAGGCTCGTGGCGCACACATCTATGCTGAGCTGGCCGGCTTTGCTATGAACTGCGACGCATATCACATCACCGCTCCGGACCCGACCGGCGAAACTCCGGCAGCCTGCATCGCTGCAGCAGTTGCTGACGCTGGCGTAAAACCGGAAGAGGTTGACTACATCAACGCTCATGGTACTTCTACCCATCGTAATGACCTGGGCGAAACCATTGCCTTCAAGAAGGTATTTGGCGAGCATGCTTACGAACTGTGCATCAGCTCCAACAAATCCATGATCGGCCATCTGCTGGGCGCTGCCGGCGGTGTAGAAGCTATTGCTACCGTTATGACTATCGAAAACGATATCATTCCGCCGACCATCAACTACCAGGATAAGGATTTGGACGATCCGGAAGGTCCGCTGGATCTGGATTATGTACCGAACGAAGCTCGTAAGAAAGTTGTTAATGTTGCACTGAGCGACAACCTGGGCTTTGGTGGTCACAACGCTTCTATCGTATTCAAAAAATACGTTGATTAATAAGCAGGATTGATTAAAATGCAGGAAAAACGTACACAGCAGCTGCAGAGCTTCTGCCAGGGGCTGGGTATCCATATGCATGATTTAGAGCTTCTTGACATGGCTCTGACCCATACATCTTATGCCCATGAAGCTAAGCAGTATCCTAAACCGCATCATAATGAGCGGATTGAGTTTTTGGGTGATTCCGTGCTCAGCGTTATCGTGAGCACCTACATGTATAAGAACTTTCCTGATTTGGCTGAAGGCCAGCTCACCAAGCTGCGTGCTTATCTGGTTTGCGAAGGCTCTCTGTATGAATATGCCAAAAAGATTCATCTGGGTGACTATCTGCAGCTGGGCAAGGGCGAGGAGCTGAGCGGAGGACGCGAGCGCCCCTCCATCCTGGCTGATGCTTTTGAATCTGTTTTGGGTGCTATCTACCTAGATCAGGGCTTTGAGGTCGTACAGGCCTACCTGTTGGGCATGATGCAGTCGGAAATAGATTTCATCTGTCGCCATGGTATCTTTAATGATTACAAGACACGTTTGCAGGAGTATCTGCAGCGTGACGGCGATGCAGATATTCATTATGTTCTTTTAGGCAGCACCGGTCCGGAGCATAACAAGGTATTTACCTCTCAGGTAATGTTGGGGAATACTGTTATAGGCGAGGGCAGCGGTCGTACTAAAAAAGATTCGGAGCAGCATGCTGCTAAGCAGGCGCTAGCACAGCTGCATGTAAAGAATCAGGAATAACATTACAATATCGGCCTACGGTAGCAATACCGTAGGTCTTTTATTTTGCCTGCAGGCAGCTTTACGGGCTTCATAGCGCACAAAAAAATCCCCTCTTCCTGTTCGGAAAGAGGGGATTGCAGTATATGGCTTAGTGTTGTTTTTCGTAGGGCTGGTTCATCAAAGCTTCGTCATCGAAGTAGTTGATTCGCATTGCCTCGCGTACGTCATGCAGAGTTGCAGCAGCAGCAGCTTCAGCTTCCTTGCTGCCTGCACGCAGGATTTCATAAACCTCAGGGATGCGTTGCTCCCAATAGTGACGGCGCTCACGGATGGGCTCCAGCACGTCCTGCAGCACGTTGTTGAGGAACTTCTTAACCTTTACGTCACCCAGACCACCGCGTTGGTAGTGAGCCTTCAGCTCGTCCAGGTTAGCATAGTCCGGCAGAAATTTGGCAAAGTGCTCTTCAGTGCTGAAAGCGTCCAGATAGGTGAAAACAGTATTGCCTTCAATCTTACCGGGATCCTCTACGCGTACATGGTCAGGATCGGTGTACATGGACATAACCTTCTTTTTGATATCCTCCGGTTCATCGGAAAGATAAATGCAGTTGCCCAGGGATTTACTCATCTTAGCCTTGCCGTCAATGCCGGGCAGACGCAGGCAGGCATCATTTTGCGGCAGCATGATATCCGGGTCAACCAGAGTTTCGCCGTACACGGAATTGAACTTGTGCACGATTTCCTTGCATTGCTCCAGCATCGGCAGCTGGTCTTCGCCTACAGGCACTACAGTAGCGCGGAAAGCGGTAATATCTGCAGCCTGGCTGATAGGATAGCAGAAGAAGCCGGTAGGAATGCTTGCTTCAAAGTTACGCATTTTGATTTCGTTCTTAACGGTCGGGTTACGCTGTAGACGGGATACAGTAACCAGGTTCATATAGTAGAAGGTCAGCTCGGTCAGCTGCGGTACCATGGATTGAATGAAAAGGGTAGATTTAGCAGGATCAAGACCGCATGCCAGATAATCCAGTGCTACCTCGATGATGTTCTTACGTACCTTTTCCGGATGCTCAGCGTTGTCTGTAAGCGCCTGGGCATCAGCAATCATGATATATACCTTATCATATGCACCAGAATTTTGCAGCTGTACACGCTGGCGCAGAGAGCCTACATAGTGGCCTACATGCAGACGTCCGGTAGGACGGTCGCCGGTCAGGATAATTTTACTCATATTAGTCTTACCTCTTTTTGTTCTTATATTTATATAATAATTATAAATGCACTGACGTAAACTGTCAACGCAACCTTATTTTACGAACATAGCATAGTATCCGTTGAAGAAGATATACAGCACTATCAGCGGCAGAATGTAGGTAGCATAGAAGCGAACCCATTTGGGGAAGGGAATGCCCTTACCGGTATCTGCCTCTGCAATAAAGTTATCCCAGCCCCAACCGTAACGGCTGGTGCAGAAGCTGAGATAAATCAGACTGCCCAAGGGCAGCAAATTGTTGCTGACAAGGAAGTCTTCGAGGTCAAGAATGCAGGTGCCTTTGCCCAAGGGCTGAATGTGGCCCCACAGATTGAAACCCAGCACGCAGGGCAGGGAAAGCAGGATAATCGCGATAATGTTAAAGCGAATAGTCTTTTTGCGCTCCCAACCGGTTAAATCGCAGATGCAGGAGGTAATGTTTTCGAATACAGCGATTACTGTAGACATGGCTGCGAAAAGCATGAACAGGAAGAACAGAGTACCCCAGATACGGCCGCCGCTCATGGCGTTGAACACGTTGGGGAGGGTGATGAACAGCAGGTTTGGACCGCTGTCGGGGTTGATGCCGAAGCTGAAGCAGGCCGGGAAAATAATTAGGCCGGAAACAATCGCTACAAAGGTATCCAGTGCCATAATCCACATTGCTTCACCGGTCAGGCGCTGTTCCTTGCCGATGTAGCTGCCGAAGATAGCCAGTGCGCCGATGCCAAGGCTCAGCGTGAAGAAGGCTTGTCCCATAGCGGCGAAAACTACCTCGCGGATACCGTGCTCCAGCACTCTGTTGAAGTCAGGATAGAGATAATATTTAAGACCTGCGGAACTGTTGGGCAGAGTAATGGAGTTTATTGCCAGAATCAGCATGAGCAGCAGCAGACAGGCCATCATATTTTTGGTGATACGCTCAACGCCGGCTTTGACGCCTAGATAGCAGACACCGAAGCAGGAGAGAACGATAATAATCATATTGCCTGCCATAGTTACGGGGTCGCTCAGCAGACTGCCGAAAACGTTGCCGACACCTTTGGCGTCCAGACCAACAAAGCCGCCGACAACCATTTTGTAGAAATAATACAGCATCCAGCCGGAAACCGTGGTATAGAACATCATCAGAAGAACGTTGCCGGCAATAGCACCGTATTTATAAAGATGCCATTTTGTACCGGCAGGCTCCAGTACGTCGAAGGATTTTGCAGCGCTGCGTACACTAGCACGGCCGACAGCAAATTCCGCTACCATGATGGGCAAGCCCAAAAGCAGCAAAAAGCAAAGATAAATTAAAACGAAGGAGGCACCTCCGTATAAGCCCGTAATAAACGGGAAACGCCAGACATTGCCTAAGCCGATAGCACAGCCGGCAGATATTAAAATAAAGCCAAGACGTGAGGAAAAGCTTTCTCTTTCCATAAATATATACCTACTCCCTAAAAATTTTTGGATAAGTTAATTATAAGCGAAAGGTTGGTTATAAGCAATAAAAAACTGCATCCCACGGCTTGGGCAGCAGGATGCAGTGCAAAAGGTCTTATTTCTTTTCAGCAGGAGCTTGTTCCGGTGCTTTGTACGGAGAGAAGCTGAAGTTTTGCAACTTAGCATCTTTGCCGAAGACAAAGGACATAACTACGATTTTTTCTTTGGAGAAGCCTGCGATATAGGTTACCTTATCTGCCTGGTCATAGCGCTCAAAGCTGAAAAATTTAGTTTCCTTTAAGGAACCAAATTGTTGCTTAACCTGTCTTTGGATAGCAGTGAAGTTTTTCTGGTCCATTGTTTTGCTCAGTTCAGCGCTAAGAGCCGGAGCAAATGTTGCATAGCTGGTAGCAGCATCACCTTCAAGAGCTGTCATCATCTTTTCAGCGGTTCTTTGCTCCTTGTTCAAATCGCCGCCGTCAGCAGCAAATGCCAGACTGCTAAATGCAAATGCAAGCAGCATAGTTAAGACTAAAACTAATTTTTTCATTTACATTACCTCCAATTAAATATAGCTTAAAAGCCTATTCTATATATAATCATAACTGTTTTTTCTCAATTAGTAAAGTCTTTTAAAAGCATTTTAAGAAAAATTTGATTTTTAGTTTGAGAGTGCGTCATTATCTTGACATAAGAATACTGGTGCCACGCGGATGACACCAGTATTCGATAACAGCTATTTTATTGTTGCTTTACTAAAGCTTTAGTTTGCATACACCGATGTGAAGGTCTGCTGATTATCTGTTTAGCCTTTAGCCTTGCCAAAGAGCCAGGTTGCACCAATGCCGCCCATCATTTCGCCGCTGGAGCTGGACATGCTGAAGTTCAGCATGAAGTCTTTGTTCGGATAGTGGAAGAAGCCAAGAGCAATACCGGTTTTACCTTTGTACTGGCCTACGCCAACGGAGAATTCGGTAGGAGCTTCGGGGGAGTAGCCGATAGATTTCAGGGAAGCGATAGCAGCAGCCATTGCACCAACCTTATTTACGCGGGTATCCAGTTCGTCGATACGGTTATCAAGGCGGGTGATTTCGCCGCGGCGGATAGCAGCCTCTGCATTGAAGGCTCCAACTGCAGTGCCGTTGTACTCAGAATGAGCAGTCAGTTCTTGATCCAGATCACCGAGATAGCCAAGGTCGGAAAGTTTGATTTCGTTAGTGTTTTTGTCTTTGATTTTAACGTCGCCTCCTTCGGAAACGATGTCATCTTTAACATTCAGGTTCGCAGCAATATCTGTTGCGCCGTCAGCTGCTACAAAGAAATTGCCTTCTGCAGCGGAAAAAGTGCCATCAACTTCGAGTTTACCGTTAAGTTTAGAATCGCCGGTAACAGTCAGGTCACCTTGGAGGTTAGAATTGCCAGTAACAGTCAAGGTATCTGTAGTAGTGCCACCGGTAACATTTAAACCGCCGCCAACAGCTGCGTTGTTGGTAACGTTCAGGCTACCAGCAGTTGCAGCGCCGGTAACAGACAGTGTGTCTGTAGTAGCACCACCGGTAACTTCTAAACCTCCTTTGAGGGTTGACTTTCCTTCCGCATCAAGGGTAGATTTTACTGCTGTTGCACCATCAGCTGCTACAGAGAAGTTGCCGCCGGCAGCACTGATAGCACCATTTTCGCCTACAATGAATTGGCCGCCATCTGTACCAACTGCCAGTGTGCCTTTTACAGTCGCGTTTCTACTAACAGACAAATTATCATCTACAGTAATTTGGCCTGTGGTATGGAGACCTGTATTCACATAAATATTATTCATATTATCAGTTTGTATTTTTTGACCGTTTATAGTAATAGAGCCATTAGTGCCATCAATTGTAACTTTATCCAAATCAAGGTCGGTAATACGGGGGAACCCTGTAGATCCTCCTTTTACATATACTATATCACTTAGATTGCCTTTGTACAAACTCTCTGCGTACACCGGCTCACCATAAATACCGGCCAAAGCAGCAGTGCAAACCATAATGGCAACAATTTTTTTCGACATAGTCTTTTTCATAAAAATCACACTCCTCTGAAATTTTTTGTATTATGTGAGTTAAGCCTTTAGAGGAAAAAGATTTACAGCAACGTAGATATAAGTACATATTGGATAAGGAATATATTGTTCATTTTTTGCCGGATTCTTCATCCTCTCATTATAATTATTATAACATCGCGGTTTAACTACAGTCAAATAAAATCAATTTATAAACATAGTTTATTAATTTAAAAGATGACTTTATCTTATAAACTAAAAACGGAGTTTCAAACGATAAAAAACAAGAAAATTAAGATAAAATTGACAAGCTATCAAGCGCAATTAAATTGTGAATTTTTACTGCTTTTTTCTACGTAGCTACAGTAAGGAATACCTTGCATTACTAGAAAGTAAAGATCCACCCGCCTAGCGGGTGGCTTTTATTTTTCGGGCATAGCCCTATCTTCAGCAGCCACACATAAATATGTCTTTTATTGGCCTGCCAGCCATGCAATTATTACTTGCTCCCATAAATGGATCTTTAGGCTCAAATAACACTAACTGGTCCATTTCTTTATCTCGCTCCAATTGATTTGCTATGTATTCTTTTATTGCAGTAGTATTTTTACCTACTGTATCTACATAGTATCCCTTACACCAAAATTCGCGATTTCGATATGCAAATTTCATATTTCCAAACCGTTGAAACATCATCAGACTACTTTTTCCTTTTAAGTATCCTACGAAATACGAAACGCTCATTTTGGGCTGGATACTTAACAACAGATGTACATGATCTGGACATACTTCTCCCTATATTATTTCTACTCCTTTCCATCCGCATATTGTTCTTAATATATCCATTATCGCCAATCTTTTTTCTTCATAAAAAATTTTTCTACGATATTTGGGCGCAAATACTATATGGTACTTACAATTCCACTTGGTATGTGCTAAACTATTTACGATATTATCTTGCTTTTTCGGCATTTTAATGTTCTCCTAATGTGTTTTTTACTTTGACTGGCAGGTCATTAGTATATTAACACATTAGGAGCTTCTTTTCTTTGCTCACCGCTTAAGCTCTTTTTAACCCCGCCACAATGGCGGGGTTTTTGCATACAAAAAGCGCTGCGTCCAAAGGGACGCAGCGGCTTTAAGGATAGAACTGAAAAGCAGCTCGATTTATTTTACATTTTGGACTTCCGGGTGCTGCAGACATTGAAACATCATTTCTGCCAGAGAGCGCTTCAGAAGCTGATTGAATTCATCAACAGTGTGGTCGCTCAATGGCTTGCTTGCTGCCGGATAAGATTTTTTATTAGTGCCGAAAATCAGCTCATCCAGGCTGCATTTAAGATGTTGGGAGATACGGATGGCAATTGCCAGGCTTACGCCGGTCTTACCGTTTTCCAGATTGCTCATGTGGGTTTGGGAAATATTAATCGCTTTTGCCAGGCTTTGCTGAGACACCTGTGATTTGGTGCGCATTTGTTTGATATTGTTGCCGATAAGCTTGTAGTCAGGATTTACAGTTAAGCTTGCCATAATAACACCTCCAGCTGTTGTTTAACAATAGCATATTTTATCTTCATCGGTATGAACGCGAGCCGTTGCTTCGTCCTTCAAGTATATTATGACAGATTTATACCTGAATGTCCCTACACCAAATGGCGATTTCGGGTAGGATAGGGCAGTATTTTTATAAAAAAAAGACGAATTT
>ULOR01018352.1_pt1 | contig 8943 bp, 10 predicted proteins | sample 1952861 | NCBI WGS metagenome assembly ULOR01 (sample SAMEA4835611, study PRJEB28245) | human gut metagenome | biome: gut microbiome; material: fecal sample | place: Denmark | collected 2008 | reverse complement strand
AATAGTATAATATGGAAATGGGATGACGCTCTGGCTTAGGCTGGGGCGTTTTTCCTGTGGAAAAGAATAAGCATATCAGATATAATGTAATTTGGATTATCGTATTTGAAAGAAGGTGTGTTATGAATAAAAGAAAACTTGATTCATTGATATGGGAAAATATTCCTATTGATAATTTTATAGTCAGTGGCCATTCAGATATAAAACAAGAAAATCTTGACGATGTGTTTTGGGATGATGTAGATGAATTGTGTGTAAACAGAGATGATAATTATAATATCAGTATTTCGTGCGTAAGATATTTGAATCAATATAAAGAAATAAAGCAAAGACCTACAGTGGATAAACGAGAATTTATACCTGGGGAGACTATGCCGGCGGGAAAATTAGAAATAAAAATATTTGATAATTATACGGTTACTTTTACACCTATGTATTGTGATGGATATATAAGTAAACTGGACAAAACGGACTATAAACTATCTTGTTATTGTGTTGAAGGAAAAAGTGTGAAAACACCATCGGTTATTAAAGAATGGATACTGAATGGTAGTAAAAGTGGTTTGCGCTTTTGTGAAAATTCAAGATTTGAATATAAGGTACAAGGTTCTGTTTCTGGGGTTTATGGAGATTTACAGTTTCCAATAAAAGAGGAATTGGAAGAGCAGGAGTATATAGGAAGGTTTATACACTTTAAATATAAAGATACGGCATTTGACATTCATTTTGTTGGGAACAAATATGGACCTTCATGGAGTACCAATCTTAGTATTTCTTATTTTGAGAAGTATGGAAGAATTCCAAGTGTAGAAGAAAGAAAACAAATTAGAGAGTATTTGAGTTTTTTTGTTGGAAAGAGATTGATGTATGTGGGGGAGTCTTCATTTGACGAAAATGGCAATCAAATCGGTTTCGTTATGAAAAATCCAGGGACATATGGTTTTGATATAAAAAAAGAATGTATGTCTGGGGCAAAGACGCCTATTAAAGATGATGTATCGTTTCTTCATAATTATTTCGATACAATTCAAAAATATATAGAGCCATTTTCTGAATTATATGGGAAACTTGATTTTGATTCTTTTTTTTCAGCATATTGGTATGCTCAAAAAGTTACGCAACCTATGGACTTACCGATATTTTCCGCGGCATTGGAGAAATTGAAAAGAAAGTGGTATGAAGAAGTTGAACTTAATCCGGAAACATTGCTAATGGACAAAAAAGATTTTTCAAAAAGAATAAAATCAATAAAAAAAATGGTGGAAACACAGTTTGCAGGAACGGAGTATGTGGAAAGAATGAAGAGAAGTGTTGAAGGTATGAACCACATGTCTGTGAGTGAACAATTAACACATTTTTTTGAAGGAATAGACATGGTAATTGGAAAAAAAGAGAAGAAGGCATTGCAAGCACGTAATTTGTCTGCGCATGGTTCATATGCTGGGGATAGTATTGATTACGAAGAACAATTTATGACAAGTCAGGTATACGAGTGTATCTTGGTTAGGGTAATATTAAAATTGCTAAGATATGAAGGAAATTATATTGATTATGGGACTATTGGATATCCGGAAAAGAACATTAACTGCCCAAGCGGAAGTGAAGTTGGTGAAACCCCTTAGTAGTAACCCTTTCCCTTTTACTACTAATTTTACTACTAATAGGTAGTAACAACTTGCTAAATTCTGCTCTGATTTGCCACATTCACACATTTCAGAGCATAACAAAAAATCCTCGAAATTCCTTGCAAAACAGGGCATTCCGGGGCAAAACAAGGAGCAACAAAACAATGATAAAAGTACTATTTGTTTGCCACGGCACTCCAGTTTTATGATAATGCATACCTTTGCAGACTGGGGAAATACAGGGCAGAATATGGCGGAAAACCTTGGAATTACTACGGTTTCGACTACTAAGGCTCATGGGCGGAATCGGGATAAAGGCAAAAATTCCTTAGTAGTAGGGGACTACTTGAGGCAATGTAATAGTTCTTTTATTAAAATGTAGTGAAACAGTGCCTTTGAACATTTTATGATTAAGTTTTACCTGTGATTTACTTATTTGAATTTTGGGTATATGATTAGAAAAATACGAAAGGGATGAAAATGGAAAAATTAATTTGCGCAATTGCAAGAAACTATATAAAGATGATGGACTACTGGATGACAGAAACAAAATGGGGATTTAAGCGTGCCGCGATTGCTATTATGACTCCCATTATAATTGGAGCAATTATAATGAAGTTTAACGAGATAATTGCAGTGAAAGTGGGATTGCTTTCTATGGTAATATTTGGGTTATTGTGGATTCTTATGTATTTGGATTCAGGCACAAAATTTGTTTGTTTCATATCAAGGGGTAAATATAATAATCCAAGACAGTTATTACAAAATATGACGCATTTATCATATATATATGGAATAATTATTTCTGTTAATGTAGAATATATCATTTTTTTTATTGTCTGTGTTATTCAAATTATATTGGGACAAGAAGTACATTTTCGCAATATAGAGATATTGTTTTGTATAATATTTTTTGCCTTTAGTTTTTTCTATTTTGCATTTCATTTATATGTAAATCCAGAAAAATTAGAAATATCATATATAAAACAAAGGCTTCAACTGTATACGGTTTTGGGAACAACTGTAAGTTTTATATTGCTTTTAATCAATGAGAATGGTGGCATAAAGATTTTTATTACAGGTATTTTGCTTGATTACCTGTGGATAAATTATTTTATTACAGATAAAGAAAATAAATTAAAAAAGAAAGACATTTTATAGATATGACTACTCAAGTGATGGTTAATTTTCAAAGTCATAACCAGAATTTGGTTTAAGGCTACTTTGGGTTGAATTTATTCCGAACTTGGAATATAATAATCGTGGAGGAATTATTATGGAGTATTTAACATCAAATGAAATTGCTGAAAAATGGAATATTTCAAGCCGTAGAGTTAGAATATTATGCGGAGAAGGACGAGTTGAAGGTGCAATTCAAAAAGGTATTCTTTGGCTTATTCCAAGTAATACTCAGAAACCACAAGAACTCCGAAGAGGAAGAAAAAAACAGGGAGATATATAAAATGTGTTACTAGGATATGGAGGTTATGCTCATGGCAATTCATAATAAATCCCATAATAATCATGCTTTGATGTCTCTGAATAAGAAACGTAAAGAGGATAGCTTAAAGAATAAAACAAGCACTGATTTTGAGATACCTACGGAAATAAAACTTCTACATAGAATATCCGATTGTGGAGATTTTTTGAAGCAGTTACCAGATAAATCGGTTCAGCTAATTTGTATTGATCCTCCATATAATCTGGAATTGGCAGGATGGGATATTTACGAAAATTATATTGAATGGGCATCAAAATGGATTGATGAGGCATATAGAATTTTATCTGATAATGGAAGTATGGTTATTTTTGGCGGTATACAATTTAGAGATGCAAAATCGGGAGATTTATTAGATATAATTCAATATATTCGGAAAAATACAAAATTTAAATTAGTAAATACAATCATATGGTATTATAAAAATGGTATGTCAGCACATCGTTTTTTCGCTAATAGACACGAGGAAGCTATATGGTTGGTTAAATCCAATGATTATTATTTTGATTTGGATTCAGTCAGAGTGCCTTATTCGGAAGAAGACTTAAAGGTTGCGTTAAGAGATAAGAGATTAAATCCTGAAACAACGAGAAAAGGAAAGAATCCAACCAATGTTTGGGAAATCGGAAGATTAAATGGAAATAGTAAAGAACGTGTAGGTCATCCAACTCAAAAGCCGGTAGCTATTATTGAACGATTTGTAAGAGCGTTATCGTATCCGGGGTCTACAGTTTTGGATTTTTTTGCAGGTAGTGGAACAGTGGGAAGAGTTTGCATAAATGAAGGGAGAAATTGTCTGATGTGTGACAGTGATAAAAAATCTCTTGAATACTTTGCCAAGCATCTTTCGTTAATGAAAGAACTAGAGCAGAATACCCAATATAGAAAAATTGAAAAGATACAAGATTTTTTTGAATATAATACAAAAGGAGATACTGCAAATGAAAAAGGGACAATCTAACCGATTAACAACGCAGCAAAAAGAAGGTCAGGGACCTATTACAATATTTCATAAAGATGCTCAGATACATGATGCAGAGGTTGGAGATACATCTTTATATGTAAAAAAGCAACTGGAGTATGAGTTTCCGATGTTGACTTTTAGGTATAGAAAAGATTTATCTAAAAAAGAGATTAATGAAGCATTAAAAAGAGTAGACGAATATTTAGGACAAACACTTTTTGTGGAGAGTGCGAGGATAAAACCTGATGGTGGAATTATTGAAGTTCAGGATGATAATGGAAATTGGCGTGTTGTAGTTGTATCTGAAGCTAAGCATCAGGGAAAAGATATTGAGAATATTAAGGCAGGGAAGCTTGTTGGAAAAAATAATAACCAGGATCTCATGGCAGCAGGTAATGCCATAGAACGGGCTTATAAAAATGTAAACGAAATTGCAAATTTTATGTTGTCTGAGAATTATTTTCCATATATTTTATTTCTTGAAGGATCCAATTTTTTAACTCAAAATGTTGTTGTTACAAGACCAGATGGAAGAGAAGTTACATTGGTATACAATGATGGAATGTTAAATCGTTTAGATAGATTAACTGCAGCAAACTATGGTATGCCAATCAATACAAATTTGTGTGAGAACAGATTTGTCAAATGTAATGGGGCAACAATAATGCTTCAAGCAGCTTCAATATATACCAAAGGTGAAGGTGGTCATTGGGATGCAAAGGCTATGATAGAAGTTATGATGGATGTTGCAAGAACATCATTAAAAATGCTGGGAAAAGATTTGTTTAACCAGCTTACAAAGAAGTAGGAAAATATAATGAAAAAAAGAGATATAGATCATTCACTGTTAGATAAAGCGAAAATTAATAAGAAAGATGAATTTTATACTCAACTAATAGACATTGAAAAAGAAATGATTCATTATACAAAACACTTTAGAGATAAAGTGGTTTATTGTAATTGTGATGATCCGGAATATTCAAATTTTTGGAAGTTTTTCTATGAGCATTTTGAAGAATTGGGATTAAAAGGATTAAATGCGACATATTTGGGAACGGAAGCGAGATTTTATAGTTATGATGGAACAGAAGTAGTCGTTACGCAATTACATGAAAATGGAGATTTTCGTAGTACAGAGTGTATACAAGTGTTGGAACAAAGCGACATAATTGTGACAAATCCGCCGTTTTCTTTGTTCCGTGAGTATATTAGTCAGTTAGATAGATATGATAAAGATTTTTTGATTATAAGTAATATAAATGCGATTACTTATAAAGAAGTTTTTCCGCTAATTCAATCGAATAAAGCATGGTTAGGCGTGTGCTTTGGAAGAGGTATATCAGGATTTATTGTTCCAGAAAGCTATGAATTATATGGAACAGAAACAAAGGTTGATGAAAATGGAAAAAGAATAATTTCACCGAATAATTGTATGTGGTTGACATCTTTAGATAATGAGAAGAGACATCAGCCAATTAAATTGATAAAGCAATATGAAGGAAATGAGGAAGCATATCCTTTTTATGATAATTACCAGGGAATAAATGTGAATAAAACGCAAGATATTCCAATGGATTATATGGGTGCAATGGGGGTACCTATTACTTTCCTAAATAAATATGATCCGGAACAGTTTGAGATTATTAAATTTAGGAAAGGCGATGATGACAAAGATTTGAGAATAAATGGTAAAGCACCATATTTTCGTATTCTTATTAAAAGGAAGACCGCATAGTAGTAAGTGGCATGAAAACTATTAGAAATAGTATTCATGCCACATTTGAATTTTGGCACCTAACAGATATTAGTATATAGACAGTCTTTTAAGAGATGCCTTAACGTATCCTTCATTTATATCTGTTCCGATAAAACGACGATTATTTTTTAATGCAGCTTCGCCTGTAGTGCCAACTCCCATAAATGGATCAAATACAATGTCACTTGGATTAGAAGAAATTAAAAGAAGATGCTCAATAAGTTCAAGTGGTTTTTGCGTGGGATGCTTTGGAGAAATGATTTTTTCAGGAAACATACATGATGGGCATTCGAAGAAGTTATGCATTTGATCTTGAGAAGAAAAATTCCAAGTGTGACCTTTATTCCAGAGACACACAACAAGTTCACAGCTATTTAAAAAACTGTTGCGGTATACGCTTTGTGTGGGTGTTGTTTTATGCCAAACGAATATTTGAAATGTTGAGAATAGCGAGTTAAATGCATCATACCATTTGCCAAGTAATGAATAACTAGTGAATATGAATATATTACCTGTTGGTTTTATTATTCTGGTAAATGGTTTTATATAATCATTTGGATTTAAAGGAATGCTATCCCATTCGGCAATATTGTTATTGATTATTTTTCCATTATTGAGGTAAATATTTCCTCTGGAAAAAGGAGATAGATTGTATGGTGGGTCTGTTAAAATTAGGTCAATAGATGAGTCCGGTAATCTTTTCATAAAATCAAGGTTATTTTCGTTAAAAAGCTTATATGTGGTTGAATTAGTAGTAAACAATTATTCCTCCTGTGCAGGGTTCTCAGTTTGCTTTGAAAATGTATCATCTTTGGCTTTTGAATTGGGAAGGAATATAAGAATATCATTTGGAGTGCAATCTAAGGCAGTACAAATGCTTTCCACTTTATCAAGAGCAATGTATTGTCCGTTTTTTATTTTTGAAATTATATTAGCAGAAATATTGGCTGCTCTCATCAGTTGAGAGTTAGATATTTCACGTTCAATTAATATGTGCTGCAATTTTTTATAGCTTACTCCCATATTAATACCTCCAGAATAAAATTAAAATATCACATTTCTGTGAAAAAATCAATATAAATATGAATGATGAGGTTATGGGGTATCAAAATCTCTACGGTCTTTCTTCCTGAAGACCGATGGCCCCCTTCGTGCGAAATTTCGCAGAATTAAACAGGGGGGATACCCACCAAGGTCGGTTTATGTGAAAATATCCGCTGAATATCATCGCTAAAGCCGATTTTGTTTTGCCAGATAGTACTGAAATACGCAGAAAAAACGTGTAAAAAAGAGCATAAAAAGCACAGTTTGTCTGCGTATATTTTGGCAGAAATATAATCCGAATTGTCTTGCTATTCTGTGCCATCAGAGTGATATATGTACTACCGAAAAAGAAAGGCGGGTACATATTATGAAGAATGAAATTAGATTTACATTGAAATCAAAGCAGAGACCGAAACTGGCACAGGAGATTGGAAACCTACTTGGAACAGCACCGCATTATGAACGGGTACCAAGCTGCGCATATGATATTGCAGGATACCGACTGGATAAAGAGGGTGTACTGCATATCCCGGAGGGCGAAACGGAAGAAACGGTGGAAGACCTGATTCGGCAGTTACGGGAGCGTGGGTTTCAGGACGATATGGAAGTAACCGAAGAAGTGCCAGTGCAACAGGAGAAGCTGACAATAGCAATTCCAAAAGAAAGCCTTACGGATACGGCATTGGAAAATTTACGGAAAATCATAGCAAATAAGCAGACACTTTTTCAACATGCATTTCGGACGGACAGCACAGAAATGGAAATTACAGATGAAAAAATAAACTTCACATGGTTTTTATACACGGCGGATGGAGATGAGATTGCAGCCTACACACAATTTATCTCAAGACTGTGTGATATGGCAAGAGATGCAAAAAGGGTATCATCAAAGCCGACCGAAACGGACAATGACAAATACGCTTTCCGCTGTTTCCTGCTCAGACTTGGTTTTATCGGAAAAGAGTATAAGACAGCAAGAAAGATTCTGCTTAGAAATCTTACGGGAAATTCAGCATTCCGCTATGGAGAATAAGGATAAAATGACATGGTGTGTCGGTGCAGACCGATGCCCTTTTTCTATGGAAAAAACAGTTGGGGCAACTTGTGGCAGATGATATAGGTTATTCTTATAGAGCCTATATAGAAAATAACCTATATTACTTGCCACATCTTGCCCCAGTGTGAAAACAGCCGTGGTCACGCCCATCGGTTATCATTTTCTTCCTGTATCTTTCTGCGATAAGCAGTGCGGGATTTTCTGCGGTTTCGTTCCTTTTTACATTCTGGATTGTCACAGTATTTCTGGCGGTTTCCGTTTTTGATGAACAGACGGCCACAGCACTCACAGGTGGCAACGCCCACACGGTCGGCATAAGCAATGGGGTAATCTGTAGGGATAGATACATATTGCGACAGAGCGAATCGGGCAGCATCAAAAACAGAATGGAAATCCGGCATGACCTTCAACTCTCCATTTTCATCCAGTCCCAACTTCATGGTTACGCCACTCATTTTATTTAGGTAAGCTGATATTTTATCGAGATGTTTCTGCATAGGAAACGAATTAAAATCCGCAAATTCATTTGTCCATGTGATCTGTGCAAGATCCGTGGAAACGTCAAGCCGTTCCAGACACTTTTTGAACATCAGGATGACAAGAGTATCCCGGTACAGGCTTTCGAGATCTTTCCGCATGGTGTGAACATCAAAAGTGAAATTACCAAGAATGTTAGTGGAAATATCCCAGTATTCCGTATTCTTTTCAATATCCCATCGATATTCTTCGATGTCCTCAGAGGCATAGTATGGATGTGCGTATTGCTGACACCAAGAAATGATATCATCGGCAGCAGTATTGTCATCTTTTCCACGGATACTCTGGTACAGGTTATTCAGCGAAAGCCAGAGTTCATTTCCGTTCAAGCCGTATCCACGGTTGAGTTTCGGAACATCGCCCTCGCCCAGACAGGCGGTGATTATGATTTTTCCATTCTGTTCTGTTTTTTCATAGTATTTGAATGTTGCAGTCAGCCGTGCATCCGCACTCATTTTCCCT
>ULOR01032922.1_pt1 | contig 9091 bp, 9 predicted proteins | sample 1952861 | NCBI WGS metagenome assembly ULOR01 (sample SAMEA4835611, study PRJEB28245) | human gut metagenome | biome: gut microbiome; material: fecal sample | place: Denmark | collected 2008 | reverse complement strand
TCTTGATCGGGCGGTTGTGCTTTATGCAAAGGCGGAATTCGGCTTCAATGACGACGCGGAGCGTTACCGCAACGCATACGATTATTTGAAGTGCGCCTTGTCGCTGACCGCTGATTACACCGAAGAAAGCGAGGGTAAATAAATGAGATGGGGCGAACAAATAACATTGGTTGCCTTGTCTGAACCTTCGCCGCGCACGAACGAACATGGCTTCCCCGTCGCCCGCACAGAAACCGCGACAACGGTTTTCGCTGACAAGAAATCCGTGGGCTTTTCGGAGTTCTACAAGGCGCAACAGGCGGGCTATACGACGGAATTAAAATTCGACGTGCATTCCTTCGAGTATGAGGAACAGCAGATCGTGGAATATCCCGTTTCGAGCGGGAAACGGTATCGCGTCCTTCGGACGTACACGCACGGGAACGGAGAATTTACAGAGTTGACGCTGGTTAATCTTCCGGAAGCGGAAGGGGGCGGCAACAATGGCGAAGTTTAACGTTGTCGGGCTGGACGACGTACAAGAAGCAATGCTTCGGCAAGACGCGATCGTTGAAGAAGCCGTGCCGGAAATGCTCAAAGCGGGTGGCGCAGTAATGCAGAAGGCACAGCAAGAAGAGATCAAGACAAGGTTCAACAGCAGACGAAGCACGGGGGCGCTTCTTGCGTCCATCAAAGTATCCGCCGTGAAAGAGATTGACGGCGGAAAACGGGTTGAAATCTATCCGAACGGAAAGGACAAGCACGGAGTACGCAACGCGGAAAAAGGCTTCGTCCTTAATTACGGGCGTTCAAATATGCCCGCGCGCCCGTGGTTCACGGCGGCGAATGAAAAGGCGGCGGACGACGTTGTTTCGGAAATGCGCCGCGTATGGGAGGAAAAGCAAAATGAAGAACGTTGACAGCTTGTTAAAAGCGGAGCTTGAAAAGCTGGGCGTTCCCGTCGAACGCCTTAAATACGGCGGGAAGGCGGCTTGCTTTATCGTCTATCAGCTTGTCGTGGGGCGCGACACGTTCTTTTCAGACGATGAAGAGGGCGCGCAGGAATTCACGTATCAAGTACACGTCTATTCAAAAACGGATTACATCGACATTCTTCAACGCTTGAAAACAGCATTGAAGGCGGCGGGGTTCTACGCGATCACGATAGACGCGGAAACATACGAACAGGACACGGGATATTACCACGTTCCCGTTGAAATCAAGTATATGGAGGTATGACACATGGCAACAATCGGTTTGCGCGATCTTTACCGCGCACCCATCACGATCGGCACGTCCGGCGCGGAGGAATACGGAACGCCCGTGCGTATGGCGAAAGCTATTTCGGCGGAGCTTTCCGTTGAAGTCGCCGAAGCGATCCTTTACGCCGACGACGGCGCGGACGAAGTTGTAAAAGAATTCGTATCCGGAGAAATCACGCTGAACGTGAACGATCTTCTTCCGGCTGATCTTGCCGCCCTGCTTGGACAGAAGCAGGACACGGACAAGGTTGTTTACGGTTCTGACAGCGACGAAGCGCCCTATACCGCAATCGGCTTCCGCGCGAAGAAGGCGGGCGGAACGTACAAGTACATTTGGCTTTACAAGGTCAAATTCGCGATCCCCGATGAAAACTACACCACGAAGGGCGACAGTATCGAATTTACTACGCCGGAGATCGTCGGACAGTTTATCAAGCGTTCCGACGGATTGTGGAAGGCTGAACACGTCGCAGAGCCTACGAACAGCGTGGCGACGGCTTGGTTCACTTCCGTTCGTGAGCCTAACAACGCGGGCAGTTAATCGAATATCGAAAGGAGGAACGGCGGGAAGTCTGAAAAGGCTTCCCGCCTTATTCTGCTATGAGCGCAATTAAAGACGGACGTTTCCCGATCATGCTGGACAAGGAAAGGCATCTTCTTTTCAGTCTGAACGCGATCGACGAAATGCAGGACAAATTTGGCGGCTTCGATCGCCTTGATACCGTGCTTTCCGGCAAGGACAGCATTAAAAATCTTCGCTGGCTTCTGACCGTGCTTTTGAATGAGGGCGCGGCGGACGACGAAGAACCGCTTACCGAAAAACAGGTGGGCAAGCTCATTCATACGGGCAATTTTGCCGACGTGAAAGCGGCGATCTTCAAATCCTTTTCTATGGGCAACAACGGAACGCCCGAACCGCCCGAACGGGACGAAGAGGAAGAGGACGACGAAGAGGACATCGAAAAAAACGCAACAGCGGGCAAGGAATAATCGACCTTGCCCGCCTTCTTTATATCGGCGTAACGCTTCTTCGCTGGAGCGAAGCCGAAGTATGGCGCATGACACCGTATAAAATTTTGACGCTTTTCAAAATTCATCGTGAATTCAATCCGGATCGTTTCAAGCCCGTTCCGAAAGAAGTTGATATTGACGACGTGCTGGGAGGGATATAAATGGCGAAAGAAGAGCAGATCAAAACATCAATCGACCTTACAGGCGAAAAAGAGTATCGCGCCGCTTGCACTAACATAAATTCTTCCCTTCGCGAAATCGGATCGGAAATGAAGCTGACGACGGCGGAATTCGCCGACAACGCAGACAGCGTGGAAGCGCTGACCGCGAAACAGAAGCTATTACAAAAGCAGTTCGACGAACAGGCGAAGAAGGCAGAAGCGGCGGAAAAGGCATTGAAGAAAATGCGCGATAACGGTATCGAACCGACAAATCCCGCATATCAGAAAATGCAAACAAATCTGAACAACACCAAAGCCGACATGGTGAAAATTCAAAAGGAAATCGACGACACTTCTAAAAAGCTGAAAAGCTCAAAGGTGGATTGGGAGAGCGTCGGCGAAACCGTCGGCAAAGCAGGAAAGGCGATCGGCGCAGCTTGCGCGGCTATGGGTGCGGCGATTGCGGCGGCGGGTGCGGCATTCTTCGGGCTTGCCGAAGAAACACGCGAAGCCCGCGAAAACATGGGTAAACTTGAAACCAGCTTCACGACGGCGGGACATTCGGCAGAGGACGCGAAAAACACCTATACGGAGTTGTACGGCGTTCTTGGCGACGACGGACAGGCAACAGAAGCCGCCGCCCACCTTGCGAAGCTGACTACGAACGAAAAAGAGCTTTCGGACTGGACAAACATTTGCACGGGTGTTTACGCGACATTCGGCGACAGCTTGCCGATTGAAGGCTTGACCGAAGCCGCGAACGAAACGGCAAAGACGGGATCAATCACGGGCAATCTTGCCGACGCGCTGAATTGGGCGGGCGTTTCCGAAGATGATTTTCAAGCCAGCCTTGACGCTTGCACATCGGAGCAGGAGCGGCAAGCCCTTATCACGTCAACGTTGAACGGGCTTTATTCCGAAGCGGCGGACAAGTACAGAGAGGTAAACGGCGACATTATCGACGCGCAGAAGGCAACAGCAAATCTGAACAGCGCTATGGCGGCGCTGGGCGCGATTGCTGAACCGATCATTACAAAGCTGAAACAGCTTGCGGCGGAGCTTTTGCAGGAAATAACGCCGTTCGTCGAGCTTATCGGAAAAGGCTTGACGGGTGCGCTTTCCGGTGCAGAGAGCGCGGCGGAGGACTTCACAGACGGCTTGCTGGGTATGGTTACGTTCGCGATCGAAAAGCTAACGGAAATGTTACCGACCTTCCTTGAATTCGCGGTGAAGATGATCGCGAATATCGCTACGGGCATAGCTCAATCGTTGCCGACGCTTGTTCCTTCGCTGGTTCAGCTTGTAACGGACATCGTGCAAGTTCTGATCGACAATATCCCGTTGCTGATCGACGCGGCTTTACAGCTTGTAACAGGGCTGGCGGAAGGCATTATAAACGCGATCCCCGTTCTTGTTGCGGCGCTTCCGCAGTTGATAACCAGCTTGATCGACGGTTTGCTTTCCGCAATCCCGCAGATCATTCAAGCGGGTATCGACCTTCTGACGGCGTTAATTACCGCCCTTCCGGAGATCATCACAACGATTGTTGAAGCGATCCCGCAGATCATTGAAGGCATTATAACGGCGCTTACGGAGAACATACCGCTTATCATTCAAGCGGGCATTGATCTTCTTGTCGCGCTCATACAGGAATTGCCGCAGATTATAACGACGATCGTTCAAGCGATCCCGCAAATCATAAGCGGCATTGTAAACGCGCTGATCGGCAACATCGACCAAATCATTATGGCAGGCATTCAGCTTTTCGTGGCGCTCATTCAGAATTTGCCGACGATCATAGTTGAAATCGTGAAGGCAGTTCCGCAGATTGTTTCCGGCATTGTGCAAGCGTTCGCGTCGCTGGGCGGCGAAATGATAAACGCGGGCGCAAACCTTCTTCACGGCTTGTGGGAAGGTATCAGCGGGGCGGCTTCGTGGCTGTGGGAAAAGGTATCCGGCTGGGCTTCGTCCCTTGTTTCGGGTATTAAGGACTTCTTCGGCATTCATTCCCCGTCAACGGTATTCGCTGAAATCGGCGGCAACATGGCGGACGGCGTGGGCGTAGGCTTCACCGACAACATGGGCGGCGTTGAAGGCGATATGACCGCCGCAATGGGCGGAGCGGGCGCGCTGACGGCGGCGGAAGCAGTAAACGCCGTGAACAACGGCATTATTGCGAACATTGAAGGCTTGTCCGGAGCGGTGAACGCGATCGTCGAGCGGGTTATTACCGGACTGACGGCGCAAGCTCAACGTTTCAATCAAGCCGGACAGGACTTCGACAAGAACATAGCTTCCGGCATGGTGGCGGGTATCGTGCAGATCACGCAGAAAGTACCGCAGATCGCGCAAAGCATTATTACCGCATTCACGGCACAACATCAAAAGTTCGTAACCGAAGGAACGAACATCGACAAGAGCATAGCGCAAGGAATGATCGCGGGTATCCCGCAGATCACGGGCAAGGTTGCACAAATTATTCAGCCCGTTATTACCGCGCTTCGCTCTTACGTATCGGAGTTCACGGCGGCGGGCGAAGAGATGGTGCGCGGCATTTGGCAGGGCTTTCAAAATATGTCCGGCTGGCTTGAAAGTCGTGTCCGCTCTATGATGAGGGATATTGTGGCGGCGGTTGAAGAGGAAATGGACATCAATTCCCCGTCGAAGGTTTTTGCCCGCATCGGTTCGTACATGGCGCAGGGCTTGGGCGAAGGCTTCGCCCGCGAAATGCGCGACGTTGAAAGTTCGATCCGGCGCGAAACGTCGAACGCCGTTCCGGAATTCCGTTCCGGAGAGGGACGCGACACGCGCGGCGGCGGTACGCCTTCCGTTGAAGTCGTGCAAAACATCTATGCGAACGAAACGAGCTACGCCGAACAGCAAAGACAGGCGGCGCGGCAGTTCCGGCAGATTGCGCGGGAGGTTATGGCATGAGGACACAAGAAAAATTGATCTACACGAACGAGCGCGGGGAAAGCATAGAGTTTTCCCCCGCTTCTTCGTATCACGTAAACTTCAAGGACGTTACCGGACTTTCCGACGTGCGGAACGCTATTTACAGCACCAACAGCATGGGGCAGGACGGCGACACATACTTGGGCTATCGGATCGAAAGCCGCGATATTGACATCGTGGGATACATCAAGGAGCGGGACAAGCAAGCGGCGCAGAACCTACGCCGGAAGCTGAACCGCATATTAAATCCGCAGTACGAAGCAACGTTGACTTATGTTTTCGGCGACTTCCGGCGGGTGATCGGGTGCAAGATCGACGACGCGCCGATCTTCAAGCGAAAGCCGATCTTCGAGCAATTCACGGTTAGCTTGTCTTGCCTTAATCCGTTTTGGAGAGAGGAAACGGAAACACGCGAGGACATAGCAACGTGGATCGGCGGCTTTGAATTCCCCGTTCCGGACGGGCTGGAGCTTTACGACGGCTGGGAAATCGGCTATCGCCAGCCGTCGCTGATTGTGAACGTCTACAATTCCGGCGACGTGAAAAGCGGTATCCGGATCGAGTTCCGCGCGATCGGCGCGGTTACAAATCCCGTATTGCTGAACGTCGATACACGGGAGTTTATCAAGCTGAATATTTCGCTTGTAGCGGGCGACGTTTTAACCGTTTCCACGGGCTACGGTGAAAAAGCCGTGAAGCTGAACCGTGGCGGCACGATTACAGACGCGTTCCGCTATCTCGACGTTGATAGTTCGTATTTGCAGATCGCCGTGGGCGACAATCTCTTCCGTTATTCAGCGGACGCGAACGCCGAAAATCTCGAAGTTTCGATCTATCACAATAACTTGTATTTGGGGGTGTAGCGCGGTGGAATTATACGTTTATAGCCGCGATATGACACTTCAAGGGATCGTCGAAAAGATTTCGTCCTTGATATGGACGCGGCGTTATTGGAGTTGCGGCGAATTCAAGTTGCTTGTTCCCTTCACGGAGGAACACGCCCGCTTGCTGGTGAAGGAAAATATCATCATCAAGCGCGGCGGCAACGAAGCGGCGGAAATCCGCTATATTCACATCACGAAGAATTCACAGGGCATGGAGGAAATAGAGGTTCAAGGCAAGTTCCTTCTTTCGTGGATCGGCAAGCGCATTTTGACAACGCAGATCATCACGAAGGACACGACACAGAACATTCTATACGCCATTGTGAAGCAGACTTGCACGAACGCAGGAGCGGCGCGCAATATCCCGAATTTCAGCATATCAACGACCGACGCAGACACCGGAAGCGGGCAGATCGACTATACTTCGGAGCAGTACGCGAACGCCCAGCTTGCGGCGGAAACGGCGGCGAAGGCGGCGAAGCTGGGTATTCGGGTTCTGACAAATGCCCGCACGGGCAAGCATACCTTTTCCGTTTACGAAGGGCGCGATCTTACGGCGGGCAATACCGCAGGGAACGCGCCTTGTATCTTTTCGCAGGAGTTCGACAACATCGTTGAACAGGAATACACGAACAGCGTTGAAAACCTTAAAACAACGGCTTACGTCGGCGGAGAGGAAAAGGAAGGCGTAACGCGGAAGGTTGCCGAAGTCGGCGGCAGTTCGACGGGGCTTTCCCGCGACGAAGTTTTCATCAATGCAACGGACATCGTGCAGGAATACGAAAACGAGAGCGGGCAGACCGTAACGCTTACCAACGCGCAATATTTAGCGCTTCTTTCCGCGCGCGGCGTTGAAGAGCTGGAGCAATACGCGGAAACGCTTGCTTTCGGATCGAAGATCAACACGAACGCGAATTTGAAGTACGGCACGGACTACGATTTGGGCGATCGGGTAACGTGTATCAATAAGCGCTGGAACGTCCGCATTGACGTTCGCATAACGGAGATCGCGGAAACCTACGAAACCAGCGGCGAAGAAATAGATATTACCTTCGGCGAGAGCTTGCCCGCGCTTCTGACACAAATTCGGCAGATTACGAAATAAAGGAGGGCTTCACAGCATGGAAAAATCAAGTTTCTTCAACAGCGTTTCGCACGATCGCACGTACAAAGCGGAGGATTGGGCGGAATACTTCGCTTCGTTCATCGGGAACGGCGTTTTCCCCGCCCCTTCGACGGGGCTTCAAGTCGTTGCAAACGACGGAATGAAGCTGAACGTTAAAACGGGCAAAGCGTGGATCAACGGTTACTTCTACTTCAACACGGGCAATCTTGCCGTCGAGCTTGACACGGCAGACGGACAGTTGAACCGCATTGATCGCGTTGTCGTGCGCTGGGATTTGACAAACCGCGTTATGTCGGTGAAGGTCAAATCTTCTTCGTTCAGCGCGTCCCCTACCGCGCCCGCATTGCAGAGGGACGCGGACGTTTACGAGCTTGCGCTGGCGGACATCTACGTGGGCGCGGGCGTAACAGCTATCACACAAAGCAAGATCACGGATCAGCGCTTGAACACGTCGCTTTGCGGCGTTGTTGCCGCCGTCGTTCAGCAGATCGACACGGCGGCTTTTAACGCACAGCTTCAAGCGTGGTTCGCTGAATATCAATCCCTTTCGGCGGCGGAGTACAACACGCTTGTTTCGTATATGAATTCGCTGAAATTGCAGGGTAACACGCAGTACGAAGCGTTCGAGCAACACATGGCGGATTTTGAAACACAGGCGGCGGCGGACTTCAACGCATGGTTTAACGGCTTACAAAACGTCCTTGACGATAACGCGGCAACAAATCTTCTGAATATCACGAACGCGCTTGACGCGCGCGTGGATATGCTGGAAGCGGTGCTTTTCAATGACATTACGACAAATCCGTTCTTGATCCTCTTCGATGATCTCGACGGCGTAACGTCTACGGGCATTTGGAACGAGAGTTTGCAGAGGATCGAATGCTGACGCGGTACGCTTGCACGGCGGCGGAATTGTCGTGCGTGATCGGAAACATCTTCGCGGAGCTTTCCCCGCCATGCGCGGCTTGCGGCGCGGAGGTATTACAGATCACAGGAACAACGGTTACAGGGAACGCGGCAACGCTGACCGTTACCGAAGCGGGCTTCGATTTCGACGGGTGCGCCGACGATACCGCTATGATCGAGCGAATGCGGAAAGGACGGTGCATATATGCAAAGACCGGAGCGGGAGCGGAAAGAACCGACGGAATTCAACGTGATTGTGAAAGCAAAAGACCTTGTAAAGCACACCTTCACGATCACGAATTCGACGGAGCGCTACCCGAAGAAATACCGCTTCACGCTTGTAAACAGGATACAGGATAAAGCGGTGGACATTTACGAATGCGTCCTTGAAGCGAACGAATTAGACCTTCGGGACGCGCAGGAATACAGACAACGGCAGAAGCTACAAGCGAAGGCGCTGACCTATTGCAAGGAGCTTCTATTTTTCATAGAGCTTTCGCAGGAAATGGGCTTTATTTCTATGAGCAGTTGCGAATATTGGTCAAAACTTGCGCTTGAAGTGAAGTACATGACGACCGCGTGGAAGAAGCGGGACAAAACGAGAGCTTGAAAAACGTTCGGGGTACATCTTGATACGCCTAATTCGTCGAACGCCAACAACGTCCGCAACGTCAATTCGGACGGCTCTTTGAACAACAACAACGCGTACAACGGCAACAATGGCGTTCGCCCGCTTCGGTGGACTATGTGAACGAGTAGGCACAGCCGAAAGCAGAATACCACCATCAAAGGAAGGTGTATCCCGTC
>ULOR01035965.1_pt1 | contig 9275 bp, 5 predicted proteins | sample 1952861 | NCBI WGS metagenome assembly ULOR01 (sample SAMEA4835611, study PRJEB28245) | human gut metagenome | biome: gut microbiome; material: fecal sample | place: Denmark | collected 2008 | reverse complement strand
CAGTGGAGGCGGATCAGATGCTGGTCTACGAAGTACATATGCTGTGGCTGACCGTGCTGGAGCAGTACAAAAAAGATCCACAGAGCATGGAACTGGATGTGACAGGGCGCGAGCTGATACTGCAGCAATAAACATGAATATACAATGTGTATAATAAGTTAAAAAAACCTCTGGAATTTTTAGACAAAATTTCCAGAGGTTTTTTGGCAGTTTTTCCAACTTTATTTCGTATACATTTTCAAGTATAATGAAAGACGAAAAAAACCGAAAAATCATTCAAAAGGAGGAAAAAATGGGAGAGAGAAGGTTTTCAAAAAAGAACCGTTTTGTAAGTTTTTTACTTGCAATTGCGATGGTTCTGACACTTTTGCCGATTGGGGCGGTACAGGCAAAAGCAGAAGGCAGCAGACAAATTATTATGCACTTCAAAAATTCTACAAATTGGGAGGCTGTTTATACGCAAATAGCCGAAGGAGATAGCTGGACGGCTGTTGATGGTTATGGTTATGCAAATAGCTGGCCAGGAGCTGAAGTAGAAGAAGATTCAGAAAATGAAGGCTGGTATAGCTTTACAATTAGCACAAATTCAGATGAGGAATTCCATTGTATATTTAATAATAAAGGAAATGGAAAACAAACAGATAATATTGGATTTACGGAAAATGGTTCTAAAGTAGAAAAGTGGGTTACTGGCGAAAAAGGGGAAACGGTAATCAGTGAAAAGAAACCGGAAGGGTGGACGGAATCTACAAGCAGCGCACCAGTAAAACCGGTTATAAAAGTACAGAGTCCGGTTGTAAATGAGGACCGTACCGTTACATTTAATCTGGATGCAACAGGCGAATATAAAGATGCAGAAGATGTTCGGCTTATGGGAACTGTCGCAGGAACGAACTGGGATAATGGATTATCAATGGAAAAGGAAGGAGATAAATTCACAGTAACAGTTCAAAAACAAAATCCAGGAATATATGGGTATAAGTATAAAATTGGGACTAGCTGGATCACAGACCCTGCAAATGATGCCATGACAGATGGCAATAGTAGATTAGTAGTTCCGGGACTTGAATCAAAAAATATGGAAGCTTTGGCTGGTAAGGATCTCGAACTTCCGAAAACATTAAAGCTTTATGGCGATGATGGAACAAGCAGTGATGAAACAGTTTCATATACATTAAAAGACCCTTCTTTAAGTGATAAGGTTACATTGAAAGATGAAACAATCAATGTGAAAAAAGGCAGTGGAATAAAAACTGTTGAGTTAACCGCAACTGCTGGTAATGAAACGTCAGATGTTATTGTTAATGTTGTGGAAAAACAGTATAAAGTAACGATTTATATGTATTCTCCAGATTTTGAAATGAAAGCTGGAGTATCTGATGTATATATATATAATAAAAAGGGTGCTGAAAAGGAATTTGTTCCTTTAAATAATACAATAGAAGATACAGAAAATAATGTGACTTGGTTACAGGGAACAACTTATGTTTCGTTTAATTCGCTTGGAATTATTGGAAAACCAGTGGCGGGAACAACTTCATGGAATGGACAGGACGGAAATAGGTATTACGTTATTGACGAGAAAGAATCAGAGGTAACATTATGGTATGTGTTTGGAAAGACTCCAGTTACCGAAAAACCTACCATTACCAAAGAAGATCCAAGATATTTTTATCTGGAATATGAAAATGATACTTTAACAACCAATCCGGAGTTTTATTCGTGGACTACTGGTTTTGCGGCAGAATTGAAAAAATTTGAATCCGCAGGAGCTGGAAAATGGAAAATTAAGGTTCCGGTAAAATCAAGCTGCACAAAAGTTGATTTCGTTATTGCAGTGGATTCTTCTGGTAAGGACTGGGTCAAGGATGGTGGAGATCATTCTATTGCATTTCCAGAGGATCAGAATGTTGTATGTGCGAACATGAAACAGGGCGAAGAACCTGTATTAGGTGCTCCATACAATAAGGGATATGAAGTTCTTCCAAAAGAAAATAAGATTGCGTTTTATTATCGGGATGATAACGCCTTAATTGATGATAAGCTTGCAGATATGAAGGTATCTGTAGATATCAATGGTACGGAATATGAAATGACTTATAATGCTGGGAATAAGCGTTTTGAGTATAACTATAACAAACTGGAAAGCGGACGTACATATTATCGTTATAAAGTCGGGGATGAATATATTTTAGACAAATATAACGATAAGCAGGAACAAAAAGAGGGAAACGATTATTCTTATATTGAGTATTATAAGCTGAATGCCACTATTCAGGCAGAGGTAATGAATGCATCATTTAATTATAATGAGAATAATGTCGTAAAATTTACTGTAAATCAGGATGAGAATGATACAAAGAAGATGGAAGTTGCATCTGCAAGTATTGATGTTTCTTCTTTAGGTGGAAGCAGTACATTGGCAATTGTACCGGATTTGCAGGCGGTAACAATATCAGCCACAACAGATACTTCGCTAGGTAAGAAAACATTGCCAATTGTTGTAACAGATCAGTATGGAAATGAGTATTCAACAAGTGTACAGGTTGAAGTGACTGCTCGAACCAGGAAAAATGCGAAAGATTTTGATTGGGATGAATCCGTTATTTATTTTATGGTAACGGACCGCTTCTTTGATGGAAATGAATCAAACAATACAGCAAGCGGAGCACAGACTTACGGAAAGGATAATGCAGGTCTGTATCATGGTGGTGATTTCGCAGGAATTACACAAAAGTTAGACTATTTAGAGGATTTGGGAATTAATACAATCTGGATTACTCCTATTGTAGAAAATATTCCGGGAGTTACGGTAACTGACACGGGAAAAGAAGATGTTCCGTACAATGCTGCATACCATGGATATTGGGCAAGCGATTTTACAAAGCTGAACCCAACGCTTGGAACAGAAGAAGAATTCCAGACATTGATCGATCAGGCACATAACCGCGGTATTCGTATTATGGTAGATATTGTGGTTAACCATGCAGGATATGATACGGATTTTGGTGATATGATCCGAAGCGGAGACGATATTGTATCCGGAAGTGACCAGAAAGATTCCTTAAGTAATTTACCAGATTTTAGAACAGAAGATCCTGCGGTCAGCGCACAGCTTGTCAAGTGGCAGACCCAGTGGGTGAAAGATTTTGGCATCGACTATTTCCGTGTTGATACAGTTAAACATGTGGAAAACGATACTTGGGCAGAATTAAAAAATGCTCTGACGGAAGTAGATTCAGATTTTAAGATGATTGGAGAGTATGCAGGAGGAGGCTATGCTTCTAATGGCAATACTTTAGGAACCGGAGAAATGGATTCGGATCTGGATTTTGATTTTAATGATCAGGCAACTAATTTTGTAAAGGGAAATATTTCTTCCGTAGAAAGTTTCCTGACATCCAGAAATAGTGTATTAAACAATACATATATGACAGGTCAGTTCCTTGGAAGTCATGACGAGGATGGATTTAAGAAGAAACTTTTGGATGGTGGAATGGCTGAAGATGCAGCAACTGCGGCATCCATGGTAGCCGCAAGCCTGCAGATTACTGCAAAAGGACAGCCGGTTATTTACTATGGGGAAGAGATCGGTCTGACGGGATTAAATAATTATCCATATCAGACAAACCGTTATGATTTTGACTGGACAATGGTAAACAGTGACAATAAGACCTATCAGCATTATAAGAAGATGCTTTCCATCCGTAATGCATATACAGATGTATTCGCAAGGGGTGACAGAAAAACAATTTTAGCATCTGATGAAAATGGTTATGATATTGTATCCAGAAGCTACAAAGGAACAAAATTATATGTAGGTTTAAATATCAAAGATGTTGCACAGACTGTAGAAATTCCGGTTAGTGAAAATAATGGAACTGTTTTGAAGGATCTGTATTCTGGAAAAACATATACGGTAAGTAACGGAAAGATTAAAGTGATCATTCCAGCGGCAACAGATGGTGGCACCGTTGTTCTGAAAAATAATTCAAGTACAAACGGCGGTTCTACCGGTGGAAGTTCTTCCAGCGGAAGCACAACAACTCAAACCAAGCCTTCTGAAGATATCAAAAAGGATACAACAACGATCGTTATTCCTGCAGAAAAACTTCCGGAAGGAACGACTGCAACCGTAACAGTCACAAAGGATGCAAGCGGAAAAGTAACCGCAGAGGCAGCAGTAGCAGCAACTGGAAAGACAAGCAAAACAGGCGTGAAAGCAACCGTAAATGCCGATGTGATCCAAGCTGTAACAGAAGCTGCCGGAACGAAAGACGTAACCATCACACAGGAAGTCAAGAAAGCAGATGGAACAACAGCATACACCTTACAGGTAAATGCAGCAGATGTCAAAGCAGGTGCAAAACTTGCTGTAATGAAGAAAGATGAAAAGACCGGGGAACTGGTTCTTGTAAACCGGAAAGCTTACAAGGTCGCAAAGGATGGTTCTGTCTCACTGACATTTAAGGGTGAGGGAACTTATGTCGTAAAGACACAGGCTGAGGTAAAGGCTCAGGCAAAGCAGATCGCAAAAACCGTTAAGCCAGCAAAGACCACAGTAAATGTTGCTACAAAAAAGACAACCGTATTTAAATGGAACAAGAAGCTCAATATGGAAAACGTGGCAAAGATTACCTATAAGTCTTCCAAGAAGTCTGTGGTTTCCGTAAATAAAAATGGAAAGATTACCGGAAAGAAGAAAGGAACCGGAAAAGTGACCGCAGAGGTTACATTAAAAGACGGAACCAAGAAAACAGTAAAGATGAAGGTAAAGGTGAAATAAGCCAGAACCTTAAAACAATCGTTTTATACTCATTTTCTGCCATAGGGCTTACAGGGGGAAACCTCTGTAAGCCCTGATTTTATTAGACAACCGGGGGCTGCTGTGTTATACTCATTATGCTTTAGGAGGATGTAAAATGAAAAAAACATATGCAGTTATTACAGGGGCAAGCTCGGGAATTGGTATGGCATTTGCAAGACAGCTCGCGGCAGAAGGATACCGTCTGGTACTGGTTGCGCGACGGGAAAACCGGCTGCAGGCACTGGCGGAGGAATTGAAAAAAAGTGGGACGGAAAGCATGGTTATCACGGCAGATTTGTCCGAAAAAGAAGCGTGTTACCGTCTGATGCAGCAGCTGGAGCCGGTTCCGGTCGGAATATTGATCAACAATGCCGGTTTTGGGGATTGCGGCAGTTTTCTCGAGACAGATGCAGAGAAGGAAATGCAGATGATTGATGTGAATGTCAAGGCCATGCATCTTTTGATGAAACTGATGCTTCGCCGCATGGAAAAGCAGGAGGGCGGTTACATTTTAAATGTCGCTTCTTCGGCAGGACTGCTTCCGGCAGGCCCTTATATGGCCACCTATTATGCGACCAAAGCCTATATGGCGAGTCTGACGCGGGCAGTGGCGCTGGAACTGAAGCAGAGAGGCAGCCGGGTGTATGTAGGGGCATTGTGTCCGGGTCCGGTGAATACGGAATTCAATGAAGTGGCAAATGTTGAATTTGCACTGGCCGGAATCACACCGGAGTATTGCGCCGGATATGCATTAAAGCAGATGAAAAGACGCAAAGTGCTCATTGTTCCGACGACTGAAATCAAGGCAGCAACGATATGCGGAAGATTTATTCCGCAAAATCTGCTGATCGCAATTACTGCACATCAGCAGAAGAAAAAGCTGAAAGCAGAGGACATATAAAATGGAAGAAATTAAAATAGGCTCTCATGTGGGAATGGCAGGAAAAGAGATGTTTCTGGCATCCGTGAAGGAAGCGGAGCGTTATGGAGCAAATGTGCTGATGCTCTACACAGGGGCACCGCAGAATACCCGGAGAAAAGAAATCAAAGACTTAAATATTGAGGCGGGCTGGGAGTATGCCACAAAGGCTGGAATCCGGGAAATCGTGGTTCATGCACCGTATATCATCAATCTTGCCAATACGGTAAAGCCGGAGACATTTGAGCTTGCTGTGGAATTTTTGGAAAAAGAGATCCGGCGCACGGCTGCCATGCGCAGTAAAATTCTGGTACTGCATCCGGGATCTGCATTAGACGCGGGGGCGGAGGCAGGAATTGCACAGACTGTCCGGGGACTGAATATGGTGCTTGATGCCAACGGGGATGATGTGTTTATTGCGTTGGAAACGATGGCAGGAAAAGGCAGCGAGATTGGAAGAACGTTTGAAGAGATTAGGGCAATCTATGACGGAGTGCACAAAAAGGAACGGTTAAGAGTCTGTTTTGACACCTGTCATGTGAATGATGCCGGCTATGATCTGGTGCATGATTATGATGGCGTGTTCGAGACTTTTGATAAGGTGATCGGGCTGGATCAGATTGCGGTTTTTCATATCAATGACAGTTTAAATCCCCTGGGAGCACATAAAGACCGTCATGCAAACATTGGAAAAGGAACCATCGGATTTGAACCATTGTACCGTCTGGTCCACGATCCGCGTTTTGTGGAAATTCCAAAGATTTTAGAGACACCGTGGCTTTGTGCCGAGGGAGAGACTAAAAAGACGATTCCGCCATACAAAGAAGAGATTGCACAGCTTCTTGCAAAGGAATGAGGGGGAGAAGGATTATGAATGTTAAACAACAGGGGATTTCCGGTTATTGGTTAAAGGTGATCGCCGTGATTTCCATGCTGATTGATCACACATCGGCCGTTATTTTAGAACAGATTCCGGGACTGGAAAATCCCGCATTTTTGATGCGCATCATTGGAAGACTGGCGTTTCCGATTTACTGTTTTCTTCTGGTAGAAGGATTTTACCATACACGCAGCAGGGCAAAATATGCGGGAAGGCTTTTTTTGTTTGCACTGATTTCCGAGGTTCCGTTTGACCTGGCATTCAGCAGGAGAATGTGGGATTTTTCCAGCAACAATGTCTTTTTTACTTTGCTGTTCGGACTTTTGGTGATCTGGGGTGTTGAAAAGATAAGGCAGAAGTTTGTGGCGGATGTTTACGGGGAAAAAGCAGCAGCCATCCGTGTGATTCTTACCATTGTGACAGTTGCGGCGGGGGGATTTCTGGCACTTCTTTTTTGTACGGATTACGATTTGTCGGGAATTGTGACAATTTTTGCAATTTACATGTTTTATCCGAAGAAAGTGAAGGGAATGGGTATCGGTGTTCTGGTTTTAACCCTGCTGGCAAGTATCATTGAAGCGGCAGCATTTCTGGATATGATACCGGTTTATTTTTACAATGGAACCAGGGGAAAACAGATGAAATATTTCTTTTATATATTCTATCCGGCACACCTGTTTCTTCTTGCCATGATCGCACGGGCAATGGGACTTTGGGCTTAATATTTTAAGAAGATGTTACGATTCTTATGAAATTCTTATCTTTTTCAGATACAGCTTGCGTTCCTGAAAAAGCGGGAGTACAATGCAGACGAAATGAAAGACAGATAGGAATGGAGGTCTTGGATGATGAGACAAAAATCTTGGAATCAGTTTAAAAAAACAATGGCTGCCTCGACACTGGCAGGAGCGATCACTTTTACAGGGTGTGCGGTGATGCCTTCGGTTACAGCTTTTGCAGATACAACGGAACAGACCGGTCAGGTATCGTATGATAATGAGGTGATGCCGATCCACACGGACGTGCAGACGGAGGCAAAACCGTTGATGAAGGGTACGTCATGTACGGTTTCGGATGGAAAGAACCTGTATTATGCGTTTGAAATGATGGGTGTGCGTATGGGCATTATGAAATACAACACCAAAACAGGCAAAAAGAGTGAGGTATATTCCTACAAAATAGGGAAAAACAAAAAGGGAAGCAATGGTTTTTCCCAGTTATCTGTGGATAAGAAATATATTTATGCAACCTGGGACCGTTACTATGGAACCGATGCAACAAAAGAATATGTTTACCGGATCGCAAAAGACGGGAAATCCGCAAAGAAGCTTGCACTTGGACGTGACCCACAGCTGATAGATGGACGGATTTATTATCTGGCACTGAAAAGTAAAAGTGAAGATGGCATGAATTATTCGGAAGATACCGGAACCGTAATGAGCATGAAGACGGATGGAACGGATAAAAAGAAAGTAGCACAGATTGCAAACAGCGGAGATGCTTATAGGTATTCCCTGTTTCAAAGTGAGGGAAAGATTTACTATACCAAAGAAAACGAGAACAGGACATTTTATGATCTGGAGGGAAACAGTTATCAGAGAGGTTCCTTTGCTGTTAAGGATGAAAATTATCTGAGTGTTTCACTGGAAGCTGTCAATGATGGAACGTATACCTACAGTACGACAGGAAAGGATCGGTACATGCAGACGAAACTCTACCGGACAGATAACAGGACGGGAAAGAAAAACCTTGTGGCATCCTTTAAACTTGGCATTGAAAAATACTCGGTTTGTGGAAATTATGTATTCGTGGAAGCAAATGTTCCGTACAAGGGAGCTGATGTGACTGAGAAACTTGCAGTTTACTGCTATAAGGCAGATGGCAGCAACAAAGTAAAGCTTGCTTCCTGGTTTCCGGCAGAATAAAATCCGGGTAACAATCGAAAAAATAAAAGAAGCACCGCGACTGCGGTGCTTCTTTTATTCTGGGGATTTATTTATCCAGATCTTTTTTATCTACATTCTGCAGCATCATTGCACGAACTTTTAGAGGAAGTCCAAACAGTGTGATGAATCCGTCTGCATCGTGATGATCGTACTGGTCACCGGTTGTGAAACTTGCCAGAGACTCACTGTAGAGAGAGTATGGAGAAGTTGTGCCGGCTTTGATGATGTTTCCTTTGTAGAGCTTGAATTTTACTTCACCGGTGACATACTTCTGGGTAGAAGTAACAAATGCCTGGATTGCTTCGCGAAGAGGAGTGAACCATTTTCCTTCGTATACCACGTTGGCAAGACGGTTGCCCATCTCTTTCTTTGCAGATAAGGTATCGCGGTCGAGAACCAGTTCTTCCAGCTGGTCATGTGCTTCCATAAGGATCGTTCCGCCAGGAGTCTCATATACACCACGGGATTTCATACCAACGACACGGTTTTCTACGATATCGATGATGCCGACACCGTGCTTTCCACCGAGACGGTTTAATTCACGGATGATATCGGAAACTTTCATTTCTTTTCCGTTTACCGTCTTTGGAACACCCTTTTCAAAGGTCATGGTGACATATTCGCCTTCGTCCGGAGCTTTCTCAGGGGAAACACCAAGAACCAGAAGATGATCATAATTTGGCTCGTTTGCAGGATTCTCCAGCTCAAGTCCTTCATGGCTGA
>ULOR01009648.1_pt1 | contig 9317 bp, 6 predicted proteins | sample 1952861 | NCBI WGS metagenome assembly ULOR01 (sample SAMEA4835611, study PRJEB28245) | human gut metagenome | biome: gut microbiome; material: fecal sample | place: Denmark | collected 2008 | reverse complement strand
CAAAATCGCCGTACTGCTCAACATTCATAAAGCAGAAGTCCATAGGCTTGCCGTCCTCACGATAAACCACAACAGGCTTGCCCGAACAATCGCTGCAAACGCTTTTCAGCTTTTCGATTTCAACTGCGAGTCGGTCAAAAAGCACACCCTCAATTCTGTTTGTTGCGCCCTCCATAACCTTGTATTCAATCTCACGGCATACAATCGGAGAAACACCCTCAATTGTCCTTAACAGCGCCTTGTTAAGCGGCATTTCCGTGTCAAGATTTTTTACGGCTGTACACACATCAAGCACCGAACATTTAAGCAGATTCAGCTTGTTCTGCGATTCGGGAAGTTCGTATTTTATATTCGGCAGTACAAGTCTTTTACTGCTCATTGTAAGATCTACACGCTTGAGCGAATCGATGATGACGCCGTTTGAATCGACAATAATTATGTTGCTGTACATACCCATAATTTCGCATACAACAGTTATCATCACAGTATCGCCGAGTTCGTTCACGCACTCGAAATCGAGCATAAGAACACGGTCGCAACCGTTCTGGCGAAGTCCCACAAGCTTCCCACCGCCGATTCTTTTTCGCAAAAGCATACAGAACATCGGAGGTTGTGCAGGATTTTCGGGTGTTGACGAACAGAAGTTCACTCTCGGTGAATTTGCTCGTGCAGAAAGCAACAGCTTTTTGTTGCCGGAAAATGTTCTCAACCCGAACACAAGCTCCTCTCTGTTCGGCTGATAAATCTGCGACACCCTTGCACCGAGAGCCTCTTTTTCTATTTCACTTTTAATATGTCTTAAAAAAATTCCGTCAAGCGCCATAGTAACTCCGTAAATTATTTGTGATATTTACCGTTTGATGAAATCTCAAACGCACGGTAAATCTGTTCGCTTAAAATCATTCTTGCCATTTGGTGAGGAAAGGTCATTCTGCTCATTGAAAGACGGACATCCGCCCGTTTTTTAACCGATTCGTCAAGTCCGTAGCTGCCGCCGATAATAAAATCAACGGTGCTTTTTCCGCTTACGGACGCATTGTCAATCAGCTTTGAAAGCTCCTCACTCGACATAGACTTTCCCTCAATACACATTGCAACAACATAATCCGAAGGCGAAATTTTTTGCATGATTCGTTTTCCCTCAGAGAAAATAACCTCATCAATCTGCGACCTATTCGGTATGTTGCTCTTAATGCGTTCTTCCGAAAGCTCAATAATATTGAATTTACAAAATGCGGTCAAGCGTTTTGCATACTCTGCAATTGCGTCGGTAAAATATTTTTCTTTGATTTTGCCGATACAAATTATGTTAATCTTAATCATATTCCTCTTGTTTGTTTAAGGTTAAAAGATGATGGCTTTTGTTGTGCTTACACTCGGAGCAACATCAAGCGAATAATCGCTTTTGTACTTCATTCCGTTTGATGTGAGCAGGTCTACGGATGTTGACATTGCAAGCGGAACGGTATTATTTTCTTCGCTGAGATGGCCAAGCATAAGTCTTAAAGTTCCCTTTTCAACAAGGTTAACAAGTTCTTTTGCACACGCCTCATTTGAAAGATGTCCTCTGTTTGAAAGGATTCTCTGCTTTAGCGGATAAGGATAAAATCCGTTTTTGAGCATATTGATATCGTGATTTGACTCAAGCACAACAAAGTCACTCTGCTCTGCGGCAGTTCTGACATCGGGCAACATAACGCCCATATCGGTTGCTATAAGTGCGGATTTTCCGTCGGGAGCAGTAACACGGTAACAACAGCTTTCCGCCGCATCGTGGGGGGTGTCAATTCGCTGAACACGCATATTACCGATTACAACCTCGTCAGTTATAACATCTGCATCTGTGTTTGGATCAAGCTTATTACCTGCCCTCAAAGCATTGAGCGTACCAAGACTTGAATATACCTTAAAGCCGTAACGCTTTGCAAGCACACGCAACGCACTGCAATGGTCTGTGTGTTCGTGAGTTATAAAAACCGCCCCGATACTGCCCATATCAAGTCCGTTTGCAAGCATGGCATTTTCAATCTGCTTACATGAACGGCCTGCGTCAATCAGTACGCCTTCGCTTGCCGAACCTATGTAGTAGCTGTTACCCTTACTTCCGCTGAACAGCGGTACTGCTCTTGCCAAAACAATCAATCCTTATCTTTAGTATAACGAATATGATAACACAAATTTTAAAATTTGTAAATTATCTCACAAAAAAGCCGTTCTCACAAAGAAAACGGCTTTGATTTCTAATTAAATTTTAGTCAGGCACCGAGCTCCTGCTCGTTGTCTCCTGTAAAATACACCTTTTTGATATCAGCACCAAGTCCTCTGAACTTTTCAACAACATCTTCATATCCACGCTCAATGAACTGAATATTTGAAATCTCTGTTGTACCGTTAATTTCAAGAGCGGCAATAATCATAGCCGCACCTGCACGAAGGTCAGTTGCCTTAACGGGAGCCGCTGTTAGCGGAACACCGCCCTCAATGATTGCAAGTCTGCCCTCAACAGAAATCTGCGCACCCATTCTGATAAGCTCGCTGACATACTGATAGCGATTATCCCAAACATTCTCGTTGATGATGCTTGTTCCGGGAACGCTCATAAGCAATGCGGCAAACTGCGGCTGACAGTCTGTCGGAAAGCCGGGATGCGGCATTGTCTTGATATTACAGCGCTTTAGCGGAGCAGATGACGCATCGACTTTGAGAGCCTCGTCATATTCCGTAATCTTAACACCCATCTCACGCAGCTTTGCGCTGATTGATTCAAGATGCTTCGGTGTAATATTCTTTACCGTAATACAACCTCTTGTTGCGGCGGCGGCACACATATATGTTCCTGCCTCAATCTGGTCGGGAATAATCGAATAAGTAATGCCGTGAAGATACTCAACGCCACGGATTTTGATAACATCCGTACCTGCACCTCTGACATCCGCTCCCATTGAATTAAGGAAGTTTGCAAGGTCAACAATATGCGGTTCTCTTGCGGCATTTTCAATAATGGTCTGTCCCTTTGCCTTTGATGCGGCAAGCATAATGTTCATTGTTGCACCAACGGACACAACATCAAGGTACACATGCGTACCGACAAGGCTGTCGCATTCTGCCTCTATAATCGCACCGTCAACAAGCTGAGTTGTCGCACCGAGAGCCTCAAAGCCTTTAAGATGCTGGTCAATCGGACGCACGCCAAAGTTACAGCCGCCCGGAAGAGCCACCTTAGCCTTGCCGTACTTGCCCAAAAGTGCACCGAGGAGATAATATGACGCTCTCATACCTCTTACAAGGTCGGTCACAGCATTGCATGTGCGGATTTTTGTAGGATCAATATATAAGGACGAACGGTTGATTCGTCTTACATTAGCACCCATCTGCTGAAGAATTCTGCTGATAAGTGATACATCGCTGATGTTAGGAATATTTTCAATCTGGCACGGTTCATCACAAAGAATAACTGCCGGAATAATTGCAACGGCTGCATTTTTCGCACCGCTGATTGTCACTTCACCCGATAATGGCTTTCCGCCGGTAACTACGAACTTCTCCAATTGTTACACCCCAATTAATGTGTAGAAGATACTTTTAACTAAATAAGCTAAATATCTGAAAATGTATATCTATATAGTGTATAAGTAAAAATCAAAAATTATACGAATCTAAAATTCATAATGAGAACTAATTTGTTACATTTTATTAAAAACGAACCCACTCGGTTACGCAGATGTAATTTAACAATTCTCTTACAGAAAATGATACTACAAAATTGTAGTAAAGTCAACGGAATAATAAAACTGTAATCTATTTTTGGGCAAGTTGTACTCAAATTATTAATTTGTTGCTTTTTTTGTTTTTAATATAACCAACCATGCTTTTTAAAACCGTTTTTTCCTAAAAAGAAGTAATTAATCAAAGCGATTTTTTGTAAAATTATTACAAATTGAAACAAGTGTTATTTTCGTGTTATCATCAGACATCTGAGCATTTTACAATTCAAATTGAACACAGAAAAATATCGTTCCGTTATTTCTATGATAATTTTACACCTTCAATCTTCTTTTTTCAAATTTAAAATTAACTTTCTATACTATATATACTTTCCAAACGGACACAATAAACAAGTGAAACTTTGGGGCAAAAAAACTTGAAAAACATTACATTTTTTCGTGTGTGTCTATTGACTTTTTAAAAAGGGAATGCTATATTATAATTAACATATGAGCATATCTTCATATGTTCAAGTATAACCATTAACCTGAGAGAAAATTAAAGGGGACGCCTATGGAAAACAAAGAAAAAACAACCACTCCCGAAATGCCCGACATTGATGTGCTGTTTGAGCTTGCAGACCTTTTTAAGGTTTTCGGTGATTCAACCCGACTTCGCATTATGTACACCATTTCGGAAAATGAAATGTCGGTGCTCAACATTGCCGAAGCTCTCAGCATGGAACAAAGCACAATTTCCCACCAACTGCGTGTGTTAAGGCAGAACAAGCTGGTGCGTGTTCGCCGTGAAGGAAAGCAGATTTATTACAGCCTTGACGATGACCATGTGAAACGAATCATAGAAATGGGACTTGACCATGTTCTTGAATAAGGAGGGAGACATATGAGGTACAAATATCAGCTTGACAATCTCAACTGCTCTCATTGTGCAGGCAAGATTGAGGCTAAAATTGCAGAAACAAACGGCTTTGAGGATGTGAGCTTCAATTTTGCGACAAAACTTCTCAACTTCAAAAGCGAAAAGCAGAATCCTGTTTCCGAAATACAGACAATTTGCGACAGCATTGAGGACGGTGTGACCGTTGTTGACAAAACTCCGAAAACCAATCTCAAAAAATACACCTACACTTTAGACAATCTCAATTGTGCTCATTGTGCGGGCAAAATTGAGGCTAAAATTGCAGAAACAGACGGCTTTGAGGATGTAAGCTTTAATTTTGCGACAAAACTTCTCAACTTCAAAAGCGAAAAGCAGAATCCTGTTTCCGAAATTCAGGCAATCTGCGACAGCATTGAGGACGGTGTAACTGTTGTTGACAAAACTCCGAAAAATGATATCACAACAAAGGCAGAACCCGAAATCACGAAAAAGAAAATCAACCGTGACACAATCTTCCTTGCAATTTCAATTGTACTTGCTGTAGTGTCCGAAATTCTCCACCTTACACTTGACGGTGTTACGGCTGTTCATTATGTTGTACTCGCAGCGTGTTTTGTTGCAACACTTCTTTCGGGTTACAAGGTATTCATCAAGGGTGCAAAAAACATTCTAAAGCTGAGAATTGACGAAACAACGCTTATGGCTGTTGCGGTAATTGCGGCATTCTGTCTTGGAGATTTTGTTGAGGCGGCAATGGTAACCATCCTCTTTTCTATCGGTGAAATTTTTGAGGATCGAGCAGTTGACGCATCCCGCCGTGACATTGAAAAGCTTGCAAACATTCGTCCCGATACAGCAACAATTATTGTTGACGGTGCGGAACAGGTTGTTCCTGCCGAAAGCGTTGAAATCGGAAGTATCATTGAAGTCAAGCCATATGAAAGAGTTCCGCTTGACGGCATTATTATTAAAGGTAAAACGACTCTCGACACATCGGCTCTCACAGGCGAAAGCCTTCCTGTTGATGCAGGCGAGGGCAGTGAGGTACTCAGCGGCGCAATCAACGGCAGTAACCTTATTACTGTCAAAACCACAAAACATTTCGGCGACAGTACCGCAACAAGAATTCTTCAGCTTGTTGAAGATGCCGCCGCTCAAAAAGGCAACAGCGAAAAGCTTATTTCAAGATTTGCCTCTGTTTACACACCGGTTGTTGTACTCATTGCAGCTGCAATCGCAGTAATCCCTCCGCTTTGCGGACTCGGAGCATTCAGCGAATGGCTATACCGTGCGCTTGTTTGTCTTGTAGCGTCATGTCCGTGTGCTATTGTTATTTCCGTACCTCTCTCCTACTATTCGGGTATCGGTGCGGCATCCGAAGTCGGTGTACTCATCAAGGGCGGAAAATATATTGAGGCTCTTGCAAAAGCAGACACATTCGTATTCGATAAAACAGGCACGCTCACAAGCGGCAAGCTCAGCGTAAACAAGGTTAATACTGTCGGTTCATACAGTGCTGACGAAGTTCTTGCTCTTGCCGCTGCAAGCGAAAAATATTCCGCTCATCCGATTGCCTCCGCAATCAGAGAAAAGGCAAACGGTCTTGAACTTCCCGAGCTTTCCGACTACAGCGAAAGTGCCGGTCACGGAACAAGCGCAGTTTATAACGGCAAAACTATTCAGTGCGGCGGTTCAAAGATTCTTTCGGACGAACAGAAGAAGATTGCAAATAAAGACGATTCTGTTTTCGTAATTTATGACGGTCAGCTTATCGGTTCGCTCAATGTCAGCGACACAGTAAGACCTGAGGCAAAAGAGGTTATCTCACAGCTTAAAGGGCTCGGTGTCAAGAACACGGTAATGCTCACAGGCGACAGACAACAGCCTGCCGAAAATGTTAAAAACGAACTCGGACTTTCCGAATGTCACGCAGAGCTTCTCCCTGCTCAAAAACTTGAACTTTTCAAGGGCTTGAAATCAAAATCCAAGGGTGCTTGCTTTGTAGGCGACGGCATCAATGATGCCCCTGTTCTTTCGGCAAGCGACTGCGGTATTGCAATGGGATTCGGCAGTGAAGCCGCTATTGAAGCGTCAGACGCAGTTCTCGCATCAGGCACACTCAAACAGCTTCCAAAGGCAATTAAAATTGCAAGAAGTGTTATCAACACCGTCAAGGGCAACATCATCTTTGCCCTCTCAATCAAGGCTCTTGTAATTATCCTCGCCGCATTCGGTCTTGCACAAATCTGGATGTCTGTTATCGCCGACACAGGCGTCAGCGTAGTCTGCGTCCTCATAGCCGCAAGACTCCTCAAAAAGAAATATTGATTTTTTTACAAATCATATCATTTATTATGATAAAGCACCGTGAGCTTTCACAAGTTTCACGGTGCTTTCATTTGCCAAAATTTTTCTAAATATAATCTTATATTATAGTATTTTAAAATCATTGACTTTTATAATTATGTAAATTATAATATTTTTGTCAGTGCTTGCAACTGATAAATAAACTTTGGAGAGATTAATTTGAAAAAGATATTTTTATTATTAGTAACCGCTTTATTTTTATTTTCATTATATGGATGTAACACTTCTTCATCAAGCAATAACCCCACTGAACAAACAACCGTAACGAATACAGATGATTTATCTCTTGATTCAGATATTGAAACAACAGAATTAAATCATAATTATGAAATTTACAATAACGGCAAAAAGGTGGATACTTTAAATCTTTACGGCTTATTTAAACAAATTGATAACGGCTTCATATATTCAAAAATCAATAAAGACTCTCCAAATGAAATGGAATACTACAGATATTATTTAGATAAAAAAAACAGTGTAAAACTTGGTTCAATAAAAAACTGGTCTATGCAAATTCACGATAAAGCTTATGTAAATAATCACCTTTGCTTTACGTCAAGCACGGGCGACATTACAGATGAAGAAAACAGAACCCTTGAATTTATTGATATAGACCTTAATAAAAACAAAATGACGACTGTATTTTCTGACAAAGGCGGATTTCCATATGACACTGTTACAGGAGCAGACAATCTTGTCATAATCACAAAAGTGCTAAACAACGGTACTTCTTTGGAACTGTATGATACCGAAACTCAAAAATTCAAGCAATTAAAATATTTAGAGTTTGATGATAAAAACAGTATCGGGGAAACTATAAGAAAAGTTTCAATTGACAAAAGTACAAAAACAATCTCTCTTTTGGTTTTGGATTGCATTTCACAGAACGAAGCTTCTTTAAAAATAGAAACTTATGACTATGATATGAATTTTCAAAAAAGCTATGATATATCCAACATTTCAGATGATTCAAACGAATTAATTCAGGGCGTACAGGTTTTTGATTTTAAAAACAATTATCTATTCTATCAAAATTTCAGCATAACAAGATGTATAGGATATATAGACAGCGATAAGCTGAAAAAATCCGACATATCAGAAGATGTAGATGATACTTTTTCAATAGTATCCGCATCTGAAGATGACAGTGATACAAATTTATTGTATAAGAGGGCGGAATCAAGTTCAGAAAATAACTACATATATCTTTTTGATACAACCAACAAAACAATGAAAGAAACAAAATTTAATATTGAAGAAAAAGGGTACACTATAGGCGGTATATCACGGATAGGAAAAGATAATTTGATGATAATGATGTCCCCTGATAATGCAGACAAAAAAAGTGACCTTAATTCAAGAATATACTTTACAAAATTAAGCGACTTAAATTTTCAGTAAACAGGCGGTAAAAATCAATTAAAATTCATTTTGCAAATTATCTGTCAAAATCCTGCAAAAAATTTAATTTATGGGCAATACTGCTCTTTACTTTTTAAGGTATTTATTGTATAATTAGCGGTAAAGTAAAAAGGTATATTTAATGTTACAAAACACCTTTTGCTCACAATAAAAAGGATAGGAGGGACAAAACATAATGATCAGCGGTGCTGAAATTATGGTAAAATGTTTGGAAGCCGAGGGCGTTGACATAGTCTTTGGTTATCCCGGTGCGGCTATCTGCCCATTTTACGATAAAATTTACGATTCGAGCATTACCCACATTCTTGTTCGTCAGGAACAGAACGCTGCTCATGCGGCAAGCGGCTATGCAAGATGCAGTAATCGTCCCGGTGTTTGCGTGGCAACTTCCGGTCCCGGTGCAACCAACCTCATCACAGGCATTGCAACCGCCTATACGGACTCTATTCCGATTGTTGCCATTACAGGTCAGGTTCGTTCCGACCTTCTCGGCAGAGATGTCTTTCAGGAAGCTGACATCACAGGAGCTTGTGAACCGTTTGTAAAGCACAGTTATCTCGTCAGCAAAACAGAAGACCTTCCGAGAGTTTTCAAAGAGGCTTTCCATATTGCCTCAACCGGCAGACCCGGTCCTGTACTTATCGACATTCCCGTTGATATTCAGGAAAATGAAATTGAAAGTTTTGAATATCCCGAAAGCGTAAACATTATCGGTTACAAGCCGAACACTAAGGGACACGCAATTCAGGTTAAAAAGGCTGTTGAGGCCATCAACGCAAGCAAGCGTCCTGTTATCGTATCAGGTGGCGGCGTGCTGAGTTCGGGTATCAAGCTTAAACTTCAAAAATTTGCAGAAACTACGGGTATCCCCGTTATTTCAACTATGATGGGCATCGGTGTTATGCCCAGCGAGCATGAGCTTT
>ULOR01013342.1_pt1 | contig 9435 bp, 5 predicted proteins | sample 1952861 | NCBI WGS metagenome assembly ULOR01 (sample SAMEA4835611, study PRJEB28245) | human gut metagenome | biome: gut microbiome; material: fecal sample | place: Denmark | collected 2008 | reverse complement strand
AAAAAGTGTGCAACTTCTTATTGCAATTTAGATTTCTAATATATTTTCTCTTTACCCCGTACTGCCAACTGTTTACTAACCACTAAACACTATTCACTGATAACTATTAATCACTAATCACTTCTCCGCGCGGTTGATAGCGCAGATGATGCCACGCAGCGCTGCCACGTTGATGTTGGAGTGAATGCCTACACCGAAGATATGGCCATTGTTTTTCTGCTTCAGCTCAATGTAGCAAATACCCTTCGCATCAGAACCCTTGGAAATTGCATGCTCATGATAGTTGACGAATTCGTAGCCATTAATTCCGACACCGTTGAGTGCCTGGAAGAAGGCATCGATAGGACCGTTACCTACACCAACTACACTCTTTTTTTCGCCAGCAACCGAAATTTCACCTTCAAAACGGCTGTGGATGCTGCCGTCAGCTTCATTAAGCTCGGTGAAACGATGACGCAGCAGCTGATATTTGCCGGCCAAGTCGATGTATTCCTTGCGGAAGAGCTGCACAATCTGCTCGCTGGAAAGCTCGTCGCCGTATTCGTCAGCAGCAGCCTTCACGATATTGCCAAATTCAGGATGCATTTCCTTAGGCAGATTGTAGCCGACGGTATGCTGCAGCACGAAGGCAGCGCCGCCCTTACCGGACTGGCTGTTAATGCGGATAACAGGCTCGTATTCACGATGGATATCCGCCGGGTTAATCGGCAGATACGGTACCTCCCAATATTCTGTACCGCTGTTTTTCATGTATTCATACCCCTTGCGGATAGCATCCTGATGCGAACCGCTGAAGGCGGTGAAGGCCAGCTCACCGGCGTACGGCTGACGCTCAGGCACATGCATTTTTGTGCATTCCTCATAAACCTTTTTGATGTCAAGAATATGCGAGAAATCCAGCTCGGGATCAACATTTTGCGTAAACATGTTGAGGGCTACAGTTACGATATCCAGGTTACCGGTACGCTCGCCGTTACCGAACAGCGTACCTTCGATACGGTCCGCACCGGCCAAAAGTGCCAGCTCGGCGCAGGCAACGCCCGTACCACGGTCATTATGCGGATGCACGCTGACTATTGCTGCTTCACGGTTTTTAATATGACGGCAGAAGTATTCAATCTGATCGGCATATGTATTCGGCGTACACATTTCAACAGTAGAGGGCAGGTTGAGGATAATCGGGTTTTCTTTTGTCGAGCCCATTTCCTGCATTACAGCCTCGCAAATTGCCACAGAGAAATCTATTTCCGTACCGGAAAAGCTTTCCGGAGAATATTCATAGCGGATATTCATACCGCTGCGGGCAACCTCTTCTTCCGTCAGCTGGCGGATAAGGCGTGCGCCCTGCACAGCAATATCGGTGATACCGTCCATATCCTTGCCAAAAACAATTTTACGCTGCAGTGTTGAAGTAGAGTTATAAAAATGGATGATAACATTCTTAGCACCGCGTACTGCCTCAAAGGTTTTGCGGATAAGCTCTTCACGCGCCTGCACCAGAACCTGTACGGTTACGTCATCAGGAATATGTCCGCCTTCAATCAGGGTACGCAGAATTTCGTACTCTGTTTCCGAGGCGGAAGGAAAGCCAACCTCGATTTCCTTAAAGCCGCAGTCTACCAAAGTGTGGAAAAAGCGAATTTTTTCCGGAATACCCATCGGTGTTACCAATGCCTGGTTGCCGTCGCGCAAATCAACACTGCACCATACAGGTGCTTTAGTAATCGTTTTATCAGGCCATTGACGGTCGGTAATTTTTATTTGTTCAAACGGAATATATTTTTTCTCCTGCTGCATGATTAATTTCCCCCTAGCTTTTCTTAGCGATTATAAACAAAAATCCCCGTCCCTAACCTGTGTTTTTTATAACACAATTAGGGGCGGGGAACAATTCCACGCTGTACCACCCTATTTCAACAGCACTTCAGCAATGCTGTCCTCTCAGCCTCCAACAAGGCCTTTGCCTGTAACGTGACCACACGTCCTTCCCTACATATCGGAAAGGCAACTCCGGGATCAGTATGCATATAACCATTGACATCGCTTTACACCAGCCAGCGACTCTCTTAGCCCATCCGGTCATATCTTCTTCCCTTCACCGTTTTTTTAGGGACGATATTTGATTCGTTGAATGCTATTATACGCATTCCGCTTTTAATTGTCAACACTATTTCTAAAATTAATTTTTTAACAACAATATTGTAAACAATGTAACAGCGTTTAGTGTGCTTCTATCCATAAGAACTTATCCACAGCTTATGTGTTTTACCCACAGATTATCAACAGAGTTATCAACAACTGTGCATAACTTTACCTGCTGCTGATAAGCTTACGAAGTAAATCAACAACAATGATTGAAGTGCCAAACAGGATAACAACGCCCCATTCATGCGCATTCAGTGGTGTTGTACGCAGTACGCGCCCACCAACAAAGGTTAGCAGCACCTGAATTGCAACAATCAGCGCCATTACCTGTAAGAAGCCCTTGTTCAGGCTGATATTCTTTAACAGGTTCAAACCGTCAGTACGCACATTAAAGCCATTGGCTACTGCCATAAAAATGTAGGCGCAGAAGAAGCCCGTGTAGGTATAGATATGGTTATCAGCATCACGGAACAGATGGTCGACCCACGCGCTCTTGTAAAAGGCAATACCGACAATAGTCATATACAGGCCGCTGATAATAACGCTCGTAAGCATCTTTTTGCTGACAAGCGGCGCACTGCGGCGTTTCGGCGCCTCGCGCAGATACTGCGCCAGTGCCGGTTCACCACCGAAGGCGAGCGCAGCTAGGGTATCCATTACCAGATTAATCCACAGAATCTGCGTAATCGTCAACGGCTCATCGATATTGATAAAGGGAGCAATAAAGTTAATAGCCACAGCTGAGAAGTTAATCGTCAGCTGGAAAACAATAAATTTGCAGATAGAATTGTAAATCGTTCTTCCGTACAAAATCGCCTGTTTGATGCTCAGGAAGTTATCGTCCATGATAACGATATCGCCTGCTTCCTTGGCTACCTCTGTACCGCTGCCCATAGCAAAGCCTACATCAGCCTTTTTCAGTGCCGGAGAATCGTTTACGCCATCACCGGTCATACCGGTTACAAGATTCAAATCCTGCGCCAAACGCACCAAACGCGATTTATCCATCGGCAGAGCACGTGCCACTACACGCAGATGCGTCAGCTTAGCTTTGACCTCATCATCGCTCATCTGTGCCAGCTCGTCGGAGGTCCAGACTACATCCTCCGCACTTTGCAGCAGGCCTGCATCCTTAGCAATGGCAACCGCTGTTTCTTTACGGTCACCGGTAATCATTACTACCTGCACACCGGCCTGCTGTACAGCCTTAATAGCCTCCACTGCTTCTGGACGCACGTCGTCACGGATGGCAACAACACCGGCAAGCGTCAGTCCTTTATCCGGCAGGTTATCAGCAGGTACTCCCTCATACGTACACAAGGCCAGCATTCTTATCGCCTGTCCTGCAAGCTCCAGCATTCTGTTATCCAGAGCTGCTTTCATCTCATCAGTCAACAGCAAACGGTAGCCATCTTTTGACCAATACCAATCGGTAGCCTGCAGCAGCTTTTCCGGTGCGCCCTTAATGAGGCAATATGCTGCGCCGCCATCAGCGGGAGCAACCTGCGCCCAGGAATATTTATTGGCGCTGTTGAACGGAATAAAGCGTTGGCGCTGCGGCAGCTGCGGGAAACGATAAGCACCGACATAATTATTTAATGCTGCTTCTGTCATATTACCGCCGACAATCTTGCCGTCGGTAACGGTAGATGATGTATTGATCAGAACCTGCTGACAAGTAAGCTCCTTAAGACGTGCAGGCAATGATGTAAAATCAGTAATTTCCTGTAAATCGCCGGTTAAGAAGCGTACTACCTCCAGCTGTCCTTTAGTAATCGTGCCTGTCTTATCGGTAAACAGCAGGTTTAAGCTGCCTGCAGTTTCAATGCCGACAAGCTTACGCACCAATACATGGTCATGCAGCATTTTGCGCATATTGAGCGAAGAAACTATCGCAATCATCAGCGGCAGGCCTTCCGGTACCGCCATAACAATGATAATAATCGCCAAGATTACAGCCTGCACCAAATCGGCAATTACTGTTGTCATATCGGCAAAATAAGCTGCAAAGCTTCCTGCCAGATATATCTTATGCAGTATTACCGCAACGGCTATCAGTACACCGCCGGCATAACCGAATTTACTTATCTGCTCTGCCAGTCCTTTCAGTTTAAGCTTCAGCGGACTGTCACGTTCTTCATCCTTCAGCTCCTGCGTCAGCTGGCCGTAAACGGAATTATCACCGATCTTCACAGCCTGCATCACAGCGGTGCCTTCTACCACAACGCTGCCACGGAACAGCTTATGTTCATCCAGAAAATCAATTTTACCGTCATCCCATTGGAACTCAGCAGGTGCAACAGTTTTTTTAGCTTCCTCACTTTCACCGTTCAACGCTGCCTGATCCAGCTTCAGGGTTCCTTCCAGCAAAATACCGTCTGCCGGTATTTTATCGCCGGCCTCTAAAATAATTGCATCACCGACTACAACATCATCAATAGCAATTTCATGTGGCTCGCCGTCACGCCATACCTTGCAGCGGATACGGCTGGCCTCCTCCTGCAGCTTTTGAAAGGCATTCTCATTGCTGTATTCGGACCAGGTAGAAACAAAGGTTGCCAAAATAATTGCCAGAAAAATACCTATTGTTTCAATCCAATCGCCATGACCAAGATACACGAAAAAAGCATTTACCAGCAACGCTACTACCAGTATGCGGATAATAGGATCCTGAAAATTACCCAGCAGCTTGCTCCAAAATGTTTCCCGCGGCGGCTGCGTCAACGTATTATCACCGTACTTGCGCCGTGACTCTTCAATCTGCTCCTTGCTTAAGCCATATTTACTCATTTTCTTCCTCCTTTGACTTTACGTCTGCTACTTGTCGAAAATTGCGGTAAATCGTGCAAGTACACTCTTCACCTTATATTATATATTAAAAAAGGGCGAGACAATGCTGTAAAATAAAAATATTTTACAACAAAGTCTCGCCACTTAATTACAAAGCCGGATTCTTCCGAATCGTACTGACGGCAGTGTAAACACCAGCCCTAAAGCTTGTGCCGGCTACTCCCCTTATTTAAGAAAGTACCATATTTTTTTATTCAGCTTATTCAGCCCAAACAGATTTCATAAGCTTAGGATATTCAGAGTTGAGGTGGTCAACAATAACATCGATTACTGCATGAATCATTTGCGGTACGAATTGATCATCGGTAGAAGGAATGCAGCTTTCAATGATGATGTTGCCTGCTTCATCAGCATAATATTTGAATACCTTGTAGTTTTCGTTCAGAGCGTTCAAGTGTTCCAGAACTGCAGCTTTATTAGCTTCTTTAACCAAGCCTGCGCCTACGCGAACCTGCAGCATTACATAAATGCTGTCATCAATTACTAACATGGTCGGCAGATTTTGACCTTGGATGCCGATAGCGGAACGGAAAACAACAGGATGCATGAAGGATTCTTCCGGAACCTCGTCTGCTTTCGGAACTTCGAAAACATCGCTCCAGTTAATTTTATTTTCCTCAAGGAACTTTTGATACACTTCAGCTTTCTTATTCATCATAAGACCTCGCTTTCATCGTTATAATACTATTATACACTATTATCACTATGTGCGTACTTTTTTTATTAGTAAATATGTTTTCTTTACATAAAATTCACAGCTTATTCGGCCTTTAATTTGAGCGCAAAATCATAACCATACTTTTCCGCAGCCTCAATTTCAGCCTGCTGCGGTGTCCACTTGCAATTAAATCCGGGTTCTACTGCATCAAAGCAGCTTTTTGCGAGAAGCTCTTCCATATCCTTCTGCGCACCACCTGCCCAACCAAAGGTACCGAAGGCTGCAGCCTTTTTACCTTTAGCGCCAAGGCCTTTAAGATAAATCAGCAAAGAGCCCATATTCGGCAGCATGCTGCAATTGAGCGTTGAAGATCCTGCCAAAAAACCGGAGGCGGTAAAAAGCTCTGCTGCTACCGTACTGTTGGTTGTAGCACCCATTTTAAATACTTTAACAACAATGCCGGCATTAGCTGCACCGTGCGCAATCGCCCGCGCCAGCTTTTCCGTACCGCCCCACATGCTGTCATAAGCAATAACAAGGCTGCCGTCCTGTACGCCGCTGCCCCATTCGCTGTAGCAGCGCAGGATATCGGCAATATGCTCGGTCCAGATTACACCATGGGAAGGCGCAATCATTTTAATATCAAGACCGCCAAGCTTTTTCAGCGCATTGCCAATCAGCTTTGCATAAGGCCAGAGAATATTGGCAAAGTATTTTTTTGCTTCGTAGAATAACTCGTCCTGATTTACTTCAGAATCAAAGCGCTTGCTGGTAGCGTAATGCTGACCAAAGGCATCATTGGAAAAAAGAATTTTATCATGCTCACTATAGGTAGCCATACTGTCAGGCCAATGGAGCATTGCCATAGAAGCGAAGGTCAAGGTGCGCTTGCCGATATTTAAGGTTGCTCCGTCCTTAACAACCTCAAAAGCAAAAATATCTCCGTAATGCTGAATAGCCTCTTTTTTGCCTTGCATCGTAATATAGAACTTTGCTTTGGGGCAAGCCTTGGCTAACACAGGCATAGCACCGGAATGGTCAGGCTCAACATGGTTGATGACAATATAGTCAATGGAATCCAACGGTGTTACCTTGCTGATATTGGCAAGCAGCTCTTCGGTAAAAGGCGCTTTAACCGTATCAATCAAGGTGATCTTTTCATCCATAATCAGATAAGAGTTATAGGTTGCACCTCTCTCTGTTTTGTAGCCGTGAAAATCACGCACAGCCCAATCCTGAACACCAACGTCATAAATGTTTTCTGCAATTTGTAATGGGAACATAAGAAAACCTCCTTACAATTTTTCAAGAGTAACCTGACGAGTTGATTTATTTAAGCGTAAAACAAGCTCGTGATATTTATTCAGCGTACTACGATGACCGACACTTACAACAGTAGTCTGCTGTAAACGCTCCTGTAGCAGGCTGTACATATTCGCCTCAGTATCTTCATCCAAAGCAGAGGTTGCTTCATCCAGGAAAAGCCACTGTGGCTGCTGGATATGAGCACGTACAAAGGCTAAACGCTGCTGCTCACCGACTGAAAGCACATGGCTCCAATCAGCTTCCAAATCAAGCTTATCCTTAAGATAACCAATCTGGCACAAATCCATCAGATAAATCAATTCAGTATCATCTATAGGTTTATTTCCCGGGTAATTAAGTGCAGCACGCAGAGTGCCTAAAGGCAGATAAGACTTCTGCGGAATAAACATCAGCTTATCACGCTCCGGCAAAAAGATTTTGCCGTCGACGAATGGCCAGATACCGGAGATAGCACGCAGCAAGGTACTTTTACCGCTGCCGCTGACACCCTTAATCAAAACATTATGCCCCGGATGCAGTGTAAAGCTGATATTTTCCAGGAGTGGCTTTCCGTCCGGCAAATTAATCTGCATATTGTCGACCTCAACAACATCGGCAGCAGCAAAGCGTTCCACATGAAAGCGTTCCGCCTGCTGATAAACATCATGCATATGATGGCCGAAGCAAGTTAAACGCATTACAACAGCCTGCCATTGAGCGATGCTGCTGTACATATCGACAAAATACGAAAGCGAATCCTGCACGCGGCCAAAGGCACTGGCAACCTGCATCAGTCCGCCAAGTGTTACTTCTTTCGTAAGATAACGGTTCATGGCTACAACAAAAGGAAAAATTATAGCGATTTGCGAATAACCGGAATTTAAAAAGACAAGCTGCTTCTGTTTATTAACCAGCTTCCAGAAGTTATCCAAAAGCATTTTAAAGCGTTGTTTGAATACACTGCCTTCCTGTGCTTCACCACGGTAGAAGGCAACGCTTTCCGCACTTTCACGCAGGCGAATCATACTGAAACGGAAATCTGCTTCATATTTCTGTTGGATGAAATTGATTTTTACCAGCTTACGACCGACAATGTGGGTAATATAGGTACCGATTACAGAATAAAGCAACGATGCCCACAGCATGTAGCCGTTAATCGTCCACGTTTTACCCATAAAGGTAAAGCTAAGACTGCCGGAAAGATTGTATAAAATGACAACAAAGGATGCAAACGTACAAAATGCCTTGAGGATACCTATGCCAAAGCTTAAAGTCATTTCGACAAACTGACGCACATCCTCACTGATACGTTGGTCAGGGTTATCAGTATCCTTACCGAACATCTGCAAATTATAATAGGTTTTGTTTTGCAGCCAGATGTCAATAAAGCGTGTCGTCAGCCAGCGACGCCAATTTAAAATAAGCGTCTGCTGTAAATAATATGAGTATACTGCCAATAAGATATAAATGGCAGCTAGCCACGAAAAATGAATAAGCTCGTCAAAAATCTTCTTTGCATCATAGTTTTGTAATGCACTGTAAAAGCTGTTGTTCCACTGGTTAAGCAGAACAAGCATATAAACCACGCCGAGTGTCAGCGCTATAATACAGGCTAATAAAAAGAAAGCCTTTTTCTTCTCTTCTGATTGCCAATAGCTTTTCGTAAGATACCAGACATCCCTAAAAAACTGTCTGGTTAAATTAAAACGTTGCATATACTCAAGACTCCTCTTGTATAGAAATGCTATTCAATTCTTGAACAGTTCCTTTTTATTATACTATAAATATTAGTCTTAGAGTATCGCCAGCAATAAAATTTACATTTTAGATACAAAAAAGAGCTCACACTAATGTGTGAGCTCTTGAAGTTAGCTAATGATTATTTGCCAACAGGACCAATCATAGCCAGCATGGTACCTGCAGCAACTGCAGTACCGATAACGCCTGCTACGTTAGGACCCATAGCGTGCATCAGCAGGAAGTTAGCCGGGTTAGCTTTCTGACCAACTTTTTGAGATACACGAGCAGCCATAGGAACTGCGGAAACGCCAGCGGAACCAATCAACGGGTTGGTCTTGCCACCGTCTACCATGCACATCAGCTTACCGAAGATAACGCCCATAGCAGTACCAGCTACGAATGCAACCAGGCCCAGAACGATGATCAGCAGAGTCTTAGCGTTCAGGAAAGACTCTGCGCTCATGGTCAGACCGGTACCGGTAGCCAGCATAATGGTTACGGTGTTCATCAGAGCGTTTTGTGCGGTGTCGGACAGACGATCCAGGCAGCCAGCTTCTTTGAACAGGTTACCAAGCATCAGCATACCAATCAGAGCAGTTACGGAAGGTAACAGCAGAGAAATAACGATGGTGCACATGATCGGGAAAGCAACCTTTTCAAAGTGAGAAACCGGACGCAGCTGTTGCATAACAATCTTACGATCTGCTTCAGTGGTGAACAGTTTCATGATAGGAGGC
>ULOR01023356.1_pt1 | contig 9557 bp, 7 predicted proteins | sample 1952861 | NCBI WGS metagenome assembly ULOR01 (sample SAMEA4835611, study PRJEB28245) | human gut metagenome | biome: gut microbiome; material: fecal sample | place: Denmark | collected 2008 | reverse complement strand
GGCTCTGGCGGTACTTAGGGTACTTTCGAGCAGTCTAAGATGGCTATGGACTACTATGAAAAGCAAGTTGTGAAGATGCGTGAGTATATTATGGCTCACTCTACTATTGATAAGAAGACCATGACCAAGAATAAGGCTAAGGATTGGTATCTGGATGCTACTGAACAGGTCAACTTTGGTATCGTAGATAAGATTTGCGATGATGTGGATGAGTTCAATTAAGGGAGAGTTGTAATATATGGCTAAGAGAAAGATTTCTACTGAGATCCCTATGGAGAAGATTACTGATCCTGATCAGTATGGTTTTTATGGCATTTCTTTAGACCCTGAACAGCGCGTATTTCGTGACGCTATTTGGAATCCAAACATTGATGTTGTAATCTGCAACGCCGCAGCTGGTTCAGGCAAGACGCTTATTGCGACTGCGACTGCAAATCTGCTTGTTCAGGCTGGCTATTTCGATAAATTGACGTATGTTGTGTCTAGTTATGGCGAAAAGCGTCAGGGCTATCTTCCTGGATCTATTACGGAAAAGTCGGAAGTTTTCTTTGAACCTTTTTATCAGGCTCTGATTAAATGCAACGTTGACCCTAACAAGGTTATCAACGATGAGTCTATGGTAAATCAGAAGAATGGCACTGGTTATATTTCTTGTCTAACTCATACTTTCCTTCGTGGTACAAACCTGAGTGGTATTATTTTGTTGGATGAGAGTCAGAACTATACTCCTAAAGAGTTACAGAAGACTATTTCTCGCTGCGATGGTAGTGATGGCGAAAAGATAAAGTTGATTATCATTGGTCATGATTTACAGTGTGACCTTGATAAACCTTCTGACTCTGGCTTTATGCGTTGTCTCCAGCATTTTGCGAAGCATGACCGCGTAGCCGTATGTCAGTTGACTACAAACCACCGTGGTTGGATCAGCCAGTGGGCTGATGAAATGCCTGTGGATTAAATTTTGAAATAAAATATAAGGGAGAATAAGAATTATGGTTGCTAAGAAGAGTGTTGTTTTTAAGAACGCTATTATTGATACTGCCGAGGGCACTATCACCGAGATTACCAAGGACGGCGAGAACGTCTTTAATCTGAAGGAAGCTCTGGCAAAGTGGGATGGTATCGAGGGTGTTACCATCAATATTTCTACTTCTGATGAGCTGCTGGGCGACCCGGCTTGATGCCAATGGGTTGCTATAATAAACGGCCAGAAGAAACGAGCGATGACTTTTTTGTAAGAATCGGGAATGCTGTTCTGGCTAGAGAATTGACTTGGGATGGCGCAGCCAAGGTGCTCAATGGTGAATTGGGTAAGAATTTTGGTGAGTGTGCATATCGCAAGCGTTTTAAGGCATTCCGTGCGGGTATGCAGTATCAGGAGTCCTTATCTAATAGAGATGTAGGGACATGCATTCTGTCTATTTCCGACCTACATATTCCATTCCAGAAACCCATTGATACTTTTGGTGAGTACGCTGGCAAGATTGATATCCTTCAGGTAAACGGAGATTTAGTAGATGCGCAGGCTATTTCTCGTTTTAATAAGGTGTACCGTAAGAGTCCAATGGAGGAAATTCTGATTGCACGGCAGTATATGATTGACCTGATTGAGATGCTTCAGCCTAAGAAGGTTGTTATCAATTATGGCAATCATGACTTACGCTTCCAGAATTATCTTGCTAAGAATCTGGACACCGACTTGCTTGAACTGATGCCAAAGACATCGTTGGAGCTTATTTTTGTTGATGGTTTTAACCATTACAACAAGGAGCTTCATACTAAGGTTCATTACGACCCTTTGATTGATGTTTTCAAGGATAGTGGTATTGAGATCGTTTATAACGATACTTGGTTTAGTTTTGTTGGTGAAACAATTTTTGTGCATCCACTTGCTTATTCCAGCGGTATGTTGAAAACGGCAGAAAAGGCATATCGGTATTTCAAGGATAATGATTATTTCTTTGACAATATCGTGATGGCACACACTCATAAAACAGGTCACTATGATATCGGTAATTCTGTAATTTATGAGCAGGGTTGTTGTTGTGAAACGTCAAAAATGGATTACGCAGATGGAAAATTAACCCCATCTCAGCGAGAAGGATTTATTTTGGTCTATCAGGATAAATTCGGAAGGCTGAATGAAGATAAAACACGCATCGTGCGTTTGAATTAAAAGCGGTGACGCCCTACCAATAAGTGGGTAATTAAAAAAGAAGTACGACCGCAAGGTCTGCTTTGGGACATCATTTGTTGTCTCCTTTTCTATGCCCGTAGGCTAGTGTCTACGGGTTTTATGTGCCAGTGTAGTTCAGTTGATAGAACGCGGGTTTTGTACTCCCGATATCGCAGGTTTAAGTCCTGTCATTGGCTCCATGCCACTTTAATTCAGTAGATAGAATAATGTGTTCGTACCACATATGTCGTAGGTTTGATTCTTACAAGTGGCTCCAAGCTGTGCGGTCAATAGCTGCTACCGCCTAGACCAACTCAATCTACGGATGGTTGGATGCAAAGTAGTTCTGTGGAACGAAATGATAAGCTATTCGTGTTTTGCTACGTTAATGCGAAGCTTTAAAAGTCTAAAACAAGCGTTTTATCAACACGAGAACAATTCAACTAGCTCGGATGATTTGATGGATGCTTGTTTTATATGGCTCTATAGCTCAGTTGGTTAGAGCATCTGACTGTTAATCAGAATGTCGCCAGTTCAACTCTGGCTAGGGCCTCCAAAGATTGTACGGCTATTCCCTACACCTTTATATAAAGGTAGCTGTACAGGGAAGTAGGGTTTTATATGCTTGTGTCGGATAGTCCAGTTGATTCCAGCTGCTTTGAACACAGCCAGTCCTGCAAGGGCTCGTGGGAGCGAAGCCCACCACAAGCGCCATATAGCTCACGTATAGGTTGCAAACTGCATGTGAGATTGTCCGTGGAGCGTACTCTCGATACGCTCCTTTTATTTTTGTTATTCGAGAGGTAATAAAATGAGTGTTAAAATTGCTTCTTTTAGTCTTATTTATAAAGAAGATTACAACGAATTAAATTATGATGATTTATACAACGTTCTAATTCAGCTTCAAAATGAATCAGCAAAAATTGCAAATAGAGCAGTCCAAATCTATTGGGAAAATTCTAATTATTGTCGTCAAGTAAAATCAATGACGGGGAGATTTCCGACAAAAGATGAATTGCTAAAGCACTACGGTTGTTCTGAGCAAAATTATGTATACCGTTTGTTAACTAAAGAGTTCTACAAAAATAGCACCGGAAATATATCAACGATCATTCAGTTTGTTGGAAAGCGGTATAAGAGATATTATCCAGATTATCTCTCTGGCAAACGTTCAATCGAATCATACAAATCTTCATTTCCGATTTATTTATGCAAGAATAATATTAGAGTATTTAAGGAAGATGGAAAATATTATATAAAGCTTGGTCTTATTTCAGCGTTGTATAAATCGGAATTAAGTATTCATTCTGGCTCTGTTATTTTTGAGTTAGGATTTGGAAAGTCAAGTAGTTATAAGACGTTGTTGGACAACATAATAAATCAATTGTTTTCATTAACGTCAAGTAAAATTATATTTTTAAAAAAGAAGATCATTATTCAATTAGGGTACAACACAAATTCAAATATTATATTGGACAATTCAAGCTGTAGAGTTATGGGAATTGATATTGGTGTGGCAAAGCCTTTTGTTTATGCCTTTAATGATATCACAGATTTCAATTTTGTTGATGGAAATGAAATCAAAAATTTTCAAAAACAAATGCTTTCAAGAAGACAGTCTCTCGGTCGCCAAACGAAGAATTGTGCTGACAGTAAAATTGGGCATGGAATTCATAAAAGGATTGAAGGTATCGAAAAGCTCGGTCAAAAAGAATCAAATTTTCGCAATCGTATCAATCATCAATATAGTCGAATGATTGTGGATGCAGCCATTAAATACAAATGTACTACAATTCAAATCGAAGATTTGTCTGGAATATCTTCGGAGAATAAGTTTTTGAAAAGTTGGCCTTACTATGATCTCCAATCAAAAATAGAATACAAAGCTAAAGAATGTGGCATTGATGTTGTGAAGATCAACCCAAAGTTTACGTCTCAAAGATGTAGTAAATGTGGTTATATTTCAAAAGAAAATCGGAAGACACAGGCTGGTTTTAAATGTAAAAACTGTGGCTTTGAAGAAAATGCTGATTTGAATGCGGCAAGGAATATTGCTATTCCAAAAATCGATAGCATTATTCAGGAATCCTTACGAGCTACGACATGATTTGTATTATGTCGTAATTATACTGGGTGAACCATAGCGCCCTAAATCGAGATAGTGCATATAATTCGTCGTATTGCATGGCGTAATGTTCACTCTCGGTAAGGTTAGTTTTATACATAGTAGTCCGTATAAAGATTTGTTATTCAAATTATGGGAAACCTACCTTTTATTTATTTGCGCCTATAATTCAAAGGTAGAAGTCAGGTTTTAGAAACCTGTATGTGCTGTTTCGAAAACAGCTGGGCGTGCCAAGGTCAACTGAATTAAATTGTAATGGCAGATAAAGAATTGTCTTTGTAGAAACAGAACGATTATAACGTGACGTTTCGAGTTATCGGTTTCAGTTCACGATGCATAGTGTAGCAAGCCGACTATATAACGCAGGTGATAGTGCCGATGTACTAACCAGCCTCATAAGCTGTGTTTGGGTGGGTTTGACTCCCACACCTGCACCCAGCATCTCCCCTTTTGCAAGCCTGCCGTCAGTTTTCTACTCCCTCTGGCGGTAGGTTTATTTTGATTATTATGCCGGTTCGCTGGCAGGGCGCGGTATGTTCACGACATTTATGTCGGTAACATAGCAAGCTCACATAGATGATCAGTCTCTCACTCGCTTACTTATAGTGCGTACCATGTGAGAGACGCTTTTTAAGAACAGAACCTATTAAGCCTCTCAACGATGCGTATCATGATAGGTCTTTTATAGAAGGAAACACTCTCGGCCTCTGTTTTACAAGCACATTAGAGGGTGTATTTGCTGCCGTAGGATGTGCGCACGTTCTACGGCTTTATTTTTGATTTTGATTGGAGGTGTTTGTTTGCCTAGAAAGAAAAAGGTTGTTGAAGATGGCGTTATTCTTGAGGGAACCGAAAACAAAAAGACATTCAAATGCCTGCGTTGTGGTAAAGAATATGATGTCGCTATGGGGCATTTTTACCGAATAACATATTCTCCATTGTTCAAGGCAAATGACGGATATGCTCCCATCTGTAAAGAATGCGTTAATGAAATGTTTGATGATTTTTCAAGACGCTTTGGAAGCGATAGAACTGCTTGTATGCTAATGTGTCATGTTCTGGACGTTCCTTTTTATAATAGTCTTTACGATTCCGTTGTGAGCAATTCTGGAACATGTAGGCCAGGAACTTATAACCGTCTCGTGGTGAACATGAAGAACTTCCAGTTCCAGACGTTTACCAACACTCTTGTGAATGGTGAACTCAATAAAAACGCTCTCGATTTACAGGAAGAGAAGGAACAGAAGTGGTCGAAGGCAGAGATTCAAGCAAAGGATGATTGTATTTCTGTTGTTGGGTACGACCCATTTGATGGTTATAACGAGGGTGACCGTCGCTATTTGTTTAGTGAACTCATCAAGTATTTTGAGGATGGTATTGAGGATGACCCGTTCAAGTTATCCCAGATTGTTCAAGTCGTGAACAATAATAATCAAATTCGACAAATCGACTTGCAGATTGCCCGCTTAAACCCGATGAACTCGGCTGAAGCAATCAAGAGTCTGAATGATATTAAGGTCAAGTTGGTTTCTAACAACGATAAGATTGCTAAGGAAAATGAGATCTCTGTCAAGAACCGTTCCAATAAGGATGCCGGACGTAATACTCTTACATTCTTGATGAAGGATATGCGTGAAAAGGATATTGCTGGCGCAGAAGCAAATTTCTACGACCAGTTACGGTCTCCAGGCACTCAATGGGCGGCAGATATGAGTGTTAAGGCAATCAAGGAAAATGCTTTCTTTGACGAAAATGACATGCAGGAAATTTTCGATACACAAAGAGAACTAATTGATAAGTTCCAGAAAGAAAGTGATGACGCTAAGGAAAAATACAGGCTGTCTCTTATCGAGAATCAGCGGCTTAAGGAGCTGTTGGAAGATGCCGGTATTGACGCAAGCGCAAAAGATACGGATGGTGATGCCGTATGAGAATGAAGCAAAGAGCGCCTATTATCACAGCCGTAAAACGTAAGATTTATGAGTGTGATGCGGCAACGATTGCATTCTATCGGCGTAATCCTGTTATTGCGGCCAGAGATTTGTTAGGCATCCAACTATTTGACGCTCAGGCATATATGCTGGAACAAAGCTGGAATGCAAGTCATGTTCTTTGGGCGTGTAGTCGAAATTTTGGTAAGTCTTTTGTAGGTTCAGTTTTTATTCTACTGAAGGCTATGTTGTATGAAAACCAAGCTATTTATATTGTAAGTAGCGTTGGTGATCAGAGTAAGGAAACTTTTAATAAAATCGAAGAAATTGTCACTCGTGTTGGTAAAACAGCTGCGTCTATCCGTAGTTTGCAAGATATTGCAGAGAAAGAAACGAAAAAGTCTGCAACCAATAAGAGTGGATTTAGTCATAATCCCGCCGGGTATGTTGTTGAGTTTTACAACGGTAGCTCCATTAACACGCTAAACTCTAACCCGGATTCCAACCGATCCCGTCGTGCAACTCTTGTGTTTTTTGACGAGGCTGCATTTTGCTCAGACGAACTGATTGTTGTCTGTGAAGCTTTTGCCACTCAGAATACTGACTTCGTGACTGATACGGATGACTCTTATAACCCTGAAACCCAGCCTCGCAAGGTTCCTACACAGCTTGTGTATGCTTCGAGTCAGGATACAATGGATAAACTATTCTATCGTTATTACAAAAACTTTGCAAAACGTATGATTGCCGGTGACCGTGATTATTTTGTTTGTGACATGATTTGTGATGTTGCAATTCAGGTTTATATGAACGGAAAGCCGTACAAGGCTCTGCTGACGAGAGATAAAGTTGAAGCAGCTCTAAAGTCAAATAAAATGAAGGCGTTGCGTGAATATTATAATCGCCCAAGCCGTGATGGTGGTGTAAACCAGATTATCAAATGGGGTACAATTCGTCGCAATGAGCGAAAGTATATACCACAGCTTTATTGGGATAAGAACTACCAGTATATTCTTGCGTTTGATCCTGCCCGCACAATGGATAACTCTATTGTTGGTATTATGCGTATTTATAACGATCAAGAAAACGGTATGTGTGGAGATATTATCAACTGCGTGAACATGGTTGACCTTGCGAATGAGAAAAAATTCAAACTTGACTCTAATCGTCAGCTTGAGCAGTTGCATGAGTTGATTCTACATTACAATGGTCAAAATCCTGATTACGAGTACATTGATAGATTGATGATTGACCAAGGCGCAGGCGGCGGCGGTACTTCCACATATGCGGACGGTTTGCTTAACAATTGGACTGATAAAACAGGCGCAGAACATCGTGGTTTTATCGACGCAAATCATGAACTATATGAAGGGTATGATGCCCGTTACCCAGATGCTGTTGATAAGCTACGTCTAATTAGTCCTCGTAAATTCCGTACTGCAATGGTTGAGGAATTTATTGAGCTGATGAATCTTGGTGTCATTCACTTCCCTCTTGAATATAACGGTGGAGATTACGTTCAGGTAGTAGACGGTGTGGATAAATCAACTGGTCAAGAAATTTTGAAGACGCATGAACTCTCCTTGGAGGAACAGACTGCGTGGGTTAACATCGACTTGATGAAGAACGAGATTACGAGTATTCAGAAAACGACAAACTCTGAAAATACGACCGTAACGTATGCTTTAGCGCCCGATGTTGCCAACAAAATCCACGATGATAGGTTCTATGTTGCGATTTTGCTTGCTCATCGTCTATACGAGTTACGTCGTAAGGATAAAGTGCGCCAGTCTGCGGTGGAGACAATGACTACTCCGCCGATTTGTATTTCTAACATTGACTTCTAAGCAGAGGAGGTGAAAATGTGGCAAGAAAGAAAAAGGAAGATTTTGATGTTGTGACTGCTTCACAAACAGATGATGGTACTGTTGTTATTACCTCTTTGAATGAGCTTTCGGAAGAGAGAATGAACAACGTCATCCGAAATGCAGTTGCGTCTTATGACCCTGAAAACAAACAGTATAGTACATACCTGAAAATTTCAGCCTCCTCTGAGACACTGACAGTTGACCGAATTGATGAACTTGCACGAGGGTTACAGTCAAGCCTGACGAATGTGCAGACGGTAAATGGAATCATTCGTAATTACATCAATAAAGATGACCTGATTGGCATTACTTATGATGCGATTGAGGCGAATGTTAATACGGAGTTCAAATGCAGTTTCGCACAGTTTCCTGAGCAGCGTAATAAGACAAAACAGGTAAATTATGCCCGTGAAGTGATTGATGACTTCAATACACAAATCAATGTGCGAAGTCTGCTGCGTGCTGCCATTCCGATGACTTACGCAGAGGGCACTTATATTACATATCTGCGTCAGAAGGATGAGAACTACATTGTAGACTACTACCCTCTTGGTATTGCTGAGATAAGTGATTACCTATCAAATGGACAGCCTGTTGTGCTTATCAACATGTCTAAGCTGAAATCAGCTTTGAGTAAATCTATGCTGAAGGATAAGAAGAATAAAGCACTGTTCTTTGAAAATCAGGAGACTGAGATTCAAAACAACTATCCAGATGAGGTGTATCAGGCGTTTAAGAATGGTGATACATATGCAAAATTGGATGTTGACCATTGTGGTGTGATTCGTATTGGCAACATGGGGCAGAAATATGGCGTCTCTCCCCTGTTCCGCGCATTACGCCCGGCATTGATGCTTGAGACTTTTGATACTTCAGACCGTGTAAATGCTAAGGCAAAGGCAAAGAAAATTATCTGGCAACAGCTTGACCCTGCATTGATGGGTCCAAACAACGACAAGAAGGGTTTTTCTGAACAGGTGACGGCACATGATAACCTACTGCGTGCATGGAAACAAAATACCGTGCTTGTGACGACCGCGCCTTATGTAAAGGATATCAAGTATGTTGAGCCAAAAGTTGAGATGACAAATATCGAGACTGTCAAACAGTATCGCAATCGAGAAATGGCTGCTTTGGGTATTAGTTTTTTGAATACCGATGGTCAGCAGACTGTTTCAACTGCAAAAGTGTCTCTTGACCAGTTGATGAAAAATATCGGTAAGATTGCGGAACAGATTGAGGATGTATTAAAGCGATGGTATCGAATTCGCCTTGAAGATGCAGGTGTAGACCCGATGTACTGCCCTGATGTGAAGGTCTCTACTACTGAAATGATGGGTATGGAGATGAAGAAGGCGATTGCTCAGTTCCTGTTCACCACTTTGAACTGTTCTTATAAGACTGCTTACGAGTATATGGGACTTCATGCTGAAGATGAACTACGCAAGCGTCAGGCT
>ULOR01046109.1_pt1 | contig 9791 bp, 9 predicted proteins | sample 1952861 | NCBI WGS metagenome assembly ULOR01 (sample SAMEA4835611, study PRJEB28245) | human gut metagenome | biome: gut microbiome; material: fecal sample | place: Denmark | collected 2008 | reverse complement strand
CAATCGTACTGATAACCGCTGTACCGACTGCACCTGCCAGCTGCAGCAGCGTATTCATAGCTGCGTTGCCGTCGGCATTCAGTTCTTCCGGTAACTGGCTCAGACCGTTGGTTATAATTGTACCCATGGAAAAACCTTGGCCAAAGGCAAAGAACAGGTAGAAGACAATGAAGAGCAACGAGCTCAGCTCGCCCGGATAAAGGCTGTAGCAGATGACGGATAAGAGAATTGATGCATTGCCTAATAAAATCGGACGTTGGGCACCGAACTTGTCCAACAGCCTGCCGCTGATGGGAGCCAGCATAGCGCCGATGATACAGCCGGGCAGCAGCAGACAGCCGGCGGTAAAGGCATCAGTATGCGAAACAAGTTGCGCATAGTTGGGAATTAAAAAACCTAGTCCAAGACAGATAAAGCCGACGAGCAAAAGACTGGCAGTGCTGAGCGTATACGGAAGATAGCGGAAAATCTGCACACGTAAAAGAGGTGTGCTGCTGTTTAATGATTGCTTATAGAAGGCAGTCAAAGCAATAAGGCAGATTGCGAAAAGAGCCAGCACCTCGATACTGAACCAACCGAAGTCGGAGGCAATGCTGGTTGCAAAAATCAGGCTGCTGAAGCCGATGATAAGCAAAAGGTATAAGCCGAAATTAAAGCTTGGCGATGGTGGCAGCAGTGGTGTTGATATCTGCTTCGCTGATATCGGTAATTTGTGCAGCCAGCCAGCTGTGATATTGCTCAATGTAATAGGCATGAATTTTACGCTCCTCGTCTGTCATGCGCAGTCTGACGATGCGTTTATCCTGTTTATCGCTGATTTTTTCGATAACATTTATTGCCTGCAGCTCGCTTACCAGGCGAGTGATACCGGGGCGCGTTACCTGCAGCAGATCCGCAATGTCGCTGACCTTTGGAGGTTGTGCGGTACGTTCCAGGTATTCAATGTAGTCCAGCACTTTAAGATTGCCGGGAGTTAAGCCTTCCGGTAGAGGTGGCTGCAGCTCTACTACACGCTTTGCTTCGTGGCAGGCAATGAGCAGAGTTTTGATTGCTTCGATAGACAGTTTATGTGTCATGACGATTCTCCTTCATAAATGATTACCAAAAGTAATTACCGAAGATAATCATATTGCGTTAGTGAGGGGATTGTCAAGGAGGGAGTAGAATGGAAAATAATGTAAGGATTTGCTGAAAACTGCCTGAGCGAAATGTTGCAGTGTGAATATGGAAATAAGCTCTTTTTCTATTATCCTCATAAAATCTGCAATAGTTGCATATTTTATCCTCATGAAATCTGCACTAATTGCATATTTCATGAGGATATGCTAGAATGAGAGTAAATTAGAGAGGGGAGTGAGCAATTAAAATGTTACGTCGAAAAATCTATGATAAGCTCTTGGCATGGAAAAACAACAAAGGCAAAAAAGACGCTATTTTATTACGTGGCGTTAGGCAGTGTGGTAAAACATATATTGTCCGAGAGTTTGGTAAGCGTGAATATAAAAATTTTATAGAGATAAATTTTATTGAGCGACCTGATATGCAGGCTGTATTTTCCGGAAATCTTGATGTTGATAACATGGTTCAGCAAATTAAACTTAGTATGCCGGGTTGTCAATTTATTCCCGGTGAAACGCTTTTGTTTTTGGATGAAATTCAGGATGTTCCTAACGCTAGAACTTCCTTGAAATTTTGGACGCAGGATGGACGTTTTGATTGTATTGCCTCCGGTTCATTGCTGGGCATGGATTACAAAAATGAGGTTTCTATACCTGTCGGATATGAACAGCAGTTAATTATGCGTACTCTTGATTTTGAAGAGTTTATTTGGGCGCTTGGTGCAGAAGTAAATCTCAAGGAGATGCTGGCACCATACGTAGACGGAGCAAAACGAGTTCCTGAGGCTATGCATAATTCTTTAAACAAGTATCTGCAGGAATATATGGTAGTTGGTGGATTGCCTGAGGTAGTTGATACATATATTGCAACGAAAGATTTTTACCAAGTACATCTATTACAGGAAAAAATTCTGCGTGATTATCAGGATGATATTGCTAAATACGCGCTGAATCAGGATAAAATTAAGGCTAAGCAGTGTTTTCTGTCTATCCCGCGTCAGTTAAGCAAAGAAAACCATAAATTTCAGTATTCTGTTGTTGAGAAAAAGGCGACAGCAAGGAAATTTACCAGTAGCTTAGATTGGCTACATAATGCCGGATTAATTGATTTTGCTTATAATGTGAATTCACCTTGGTTCCCATTGAAAGCGCATGTCAAGGAAGATCAATTTAGAGTTTATCTTTGCGACATTGGTCTTTTGGTAGCTATGTATGGTTATCAGTTGAAAATTGCTTTGCTGTCAGATGCGTTGGAAGGACCGGCTAAAGGTGGCATTTATGAAAGTCTTGTTGCCGATATTTTAGCAAAAAGGGGAGAAGAGCTTTATTACTATAAAAAAGAGGATTCAACCTTAGAGATTGAATTTATCTTAGAACGAGATTGTAAGCTTGTGCCTGTAGAAGTTAAAGCCAGGAAGGGCTCGACGCGGTCATTAAATGAGCTGCTTAAAATGGATAATATCGAAAGAGGTTATAAGCTTACAGCACAAAATACCGGTGTTGTTGAGAAAAAGATTACTTTACCTTTGTACATGGCTGCTATTATATAGTCTTGATGAAGCTGTTTTTCTATTATCCTCATGAAATCTGCACTGATTGCATATTTCATGAGGATAGCTTAAAATAGAGTTAAAAAGAATGTTTAAGACACTTAAAAACTGATTGTACAAGTGTTGTAATTCGATTATTGAAGTGGAGAAGCATAAATGTTATCAAATTTTACCCCGCAGGATATTTCCTATGCCTCCCATCTCACTAAGCTGACATGGGGTGATGAGATGGCGCTGACTAATGATGGCTTGAAGGATGTGCTGTACGAGGCGATGGTACGTTATTATTATCGCAGTGAGGCCTTTTCTTTAAAAATGACTGATGAAGACGGCATGCAGGGCTTTTTGCTGGCGGCGCCCTTGAGTGAGCGTGACAATTCCCAATCCTGGTTAAAGCAAAGCCTAAAGCATTTTGCATACGAGGAACAGGATCTTGTTTATGATTATCTGCGCTATTTGTCTTATAACGGACAAAAGGTGAGGGCGTTAGCAAATCCGGAGGATTTGCTGCTGTGCCTGTTTTTGAGCATGAAAAGCGGTGTGGGCAGCAAGCTGCTGCATAACGTGGAAGCGATTGCGCAGAAAAAAGGTGTCAAAAAGCTCTATTTATGGGCGGATGCTACCTGCGATTATGAATATTACCGCAAGCGTGGTTATAGTGAAGCAGCGCATTTTACGAATAATATTCTGCCTCAGCTGGGTGTACAGGAAACATGGATATACAGCAAGGAGCTGAAGGAGTGACTGAGATGTTGCCTGAGATAAGTGATGCTTTACCGGCTTGTCCGGTAGAAACTACGCTGACCTTAATCAGTGATAAATGGAAGGTGCTGATTTTACGTGACCTTTTGACGGGAACAAAGCGTTTTGGCGAATTGAAAAAATCTTTAAACGGAGTCAGTCAAAAGGTGCTGACGTCGCAGTTACGCCAAATGGAAGCCAGCGGTCTGCTGACGCGCAAGGTTTATGCTGAGGTGCCGCCGCGTGTTGAATATACGCTTACTGAGCTTGGTTACAGTCTGCAGCCTGTTTTGGAGGCCATGCGTGACTGGGGTGAGGCGTATAAGAAGAGATTTTGAATTAATAAAAAGGAAAGGACAAGACACGGATTTGAACAGAAAAACCAGTGGAGAGTTAACTTGTGATATGTCCCTCCCTATACTGGTAGTTCGGTATCGGGAGGGACATGTCACAAGTTATAGAAGATTTGATTTTTTAATTGCAGATGAGTTAATTTGATGTTATGATAGAAGGAACAAGGGACTATATTAAAAGTATAAAACTATAATTTTATACTTTTAATTCTTATATTGATAAAATAAAAGGAGTACCCTTATAACAAAATCAGAAATGATTAAAGAGCTTTGTGTACGTTGTAATATCAGTATTGCGGAATTGGAAAGGCGTATGGGGATTACTCATCAGACTTTCAATTCAAAAATGAAATGTGAAACCTTTAATATCTGGCAAAAACAAAGGGGTGTTCTTTTAGAACGCTATTTTGTCCTTCTAGATTGAGAAAAGATTTAAATGGAGGATATACATGAATTTATTACACTTTAAAGATAATGCCTCAAATCGGGATGTAATTTCCCTGTTTTCAGGAGCAATGGGGCTGGATATTGGCCTTTCAAAAGCTGGCCTCAACATCGTAATTGGACAAGACTTTGACCCTGCTTGTGTCGCAACTATGCGTGCAAATGGACATAAGGTTATGGGCGGAGACATCCGTGAAATCAATGAAGCAGCTTTGTTGGAACAGACGGGGTTAGCACAGGGAGAACCTTTCTTGATTTGTGGTGGGCCACCTTGCCAGCCTTTTTCTACTGCTGGTAAGAGGTTGGGGATTAACGATCCACGAGGCAGCTTATTTATGGATTTTATCCGTATGATTGATTATATCCGTCCTCGTTTTTTTATTATGGAAAATGTAAAGGGGATTATGTCTGCCCAATTAAAGCATATGCCCATTGCGGAGCGTGACCCAAATGACCCTGAGCAACATTTAGGAACTGTATTAGATGTTATCCTTTCTGAATTTGATAAATTAGGATATAAAACGGTGTATGGGATTTTGGATGCCGTCAATTATGGCGTACCTCAATTTCGAGAACGGTTTGTGCTGATTGGAAGCAGGGATAATGAAAATATTTTCTTACCATTTCCAACACACTTCCAGATGCACCAAGACTCGCAATATCGCTGGCGTACCTTGAACGATACTATCAGGGATTTGGAAAATAATTGTGGAGAATGTGCTACCTTTAGTAAAGATCGTCTTTCATATCTCCGTCTTGTTCCAGAAGGCGGAAATTGGCGTGACCTACCAGAAGATATTCGGAAAGAAGCTATGGGCGGTGCCTATGGCTCCGGTGGCGGAAAAGTTGGATTTTATCGGAGATTATCTTACAGCCAGCCTTCACCAACCTTAGTAACCTCTCCAGTGCAAAAAGCAACTATGATGTGCCATCCGACTCAAGATAGGCCTTTGAGTATCCGAGAATATGCCCGTATCCAGCAGTTTCCTGACGATTGGCAATTTATGGGGACTAGCGTTGCAAAATACAGACAGATTGGCAATGCTGTGCCAGTTGGGCTGGCATTGGCATTGGGAAATGCCGTGCTATCTGTTGCGGATCAATCTGCTGAAATCCGTACAAAACGGTTTAGAGGGACAGACATCCATCAAAAACTAAAAAAAGCTATCGAAATAGGAGGAAGCTGTTATGCCAATAAATAGCAATTACAATGAAGAAGCTATCGTAGAAGCAATTGCAACTGCATTAGATAATTTTTATACAAACTTAATCAGCAATATTGACAAGCTCAACATCAAAAAAGTTATGAAGCGTAAGAACCCATATCTGTTCCGGGCTAAGGCTATGAACGGAGCTGCACAGATTATTGATGCAATCCTTGCTGCATTTGTATCCTCATCTGAGGAAACAATATTTGGAAATGTTTTCTTTGAACCTATAGCTACCGCTGCTGCACAAGGGCAAAAGGCATTAGCAGAAGGTGTTGACATTATGGTAGAGCGGGACAATACTATTTATGCTATAGCTGTAAAATCTGGTACAAGCGTATTCAATGCTGACAGCCGCAAGAAACAGGAGCAGAATTTCATGGCGGCAAGCAAGTTGGCACAGCAGGCAAAGAAACGCTTTGTTCCGATTGTAGGCTATGGCTATGGAAAGAAGAAAACATCCAGCCGTGGGCTTCCTAAGTTTTATATGGAATTGGCAGGCAAGGATTTCTGGACGGAATTGACCGGAGATGAAGAATTCTACATAAAGGTAATCCGTTTCATGGATAAGCTACCAGAAAAATATGTAGAAGAATTTGATGCTTCCTATCAGAAAGCATCAAACCGGCTTGTTCGTGAGTTTACCCAAGAGTTCTGCTTTGAAGATGGCAGCATTGATTGGGAGAAGCTTGTGGAGTTTAATTCAGGAGAATAAAATCTATATGATTATGGTAAAAGAAAATGGATATTGAAATTTTTTCTTTCTTCTCTGGATTGGGTTTTTTAGATTTGGGATTTGAAAATGCTGGCTTCAACATCGTGTTTGTCAATGAGCATGATAAACGTTTTTTGAGCTCTTATCAATATGCGAGAAGAAATGGCGGGAACATCCCGCCTTATGGATATAGTGAAAAAGATGTTAGAGAATATTTGTCAGATGAGCTTTGGAAAAAAACATTCCCTAATTATGATAATCGAGAGAAGAAGCTAATAGGGTTTATTGGTGGGCCTCCTTGCCCAGATTTTTCTACAGCAGGAAAAAATAGAGGGGAAAAAGGGGAGAATGGGCAGCTAACATCGGTTTATATAAAACTTATAACGAAATATAAACCAGATTTTTTTGTATTAGAAAATGTTAAAGGCTTAGTTCAAACAAAAAAGCATAAAGAGTTTTATGACCGAATGAAGCGGAAACTTTATAGAGCAGGCTATTCCCTGTTTGATTCACTGGAGAATTCCTTAGAGTATGGTGTGCCTCAATATAGGGATAGACTTATTCTGGTTGGGCTATATAGGAATAGATTTGGGAAAAGGTTGGATTTCCGAATAGGACGGCATCGCCAATATGCAATGGAAGAAATCCAAAAAATGAATTGGCCTAAAACTGCGCCATTTGAAGAAAATGGGGTTTTATGTAAACCTAGTGGTATTATTGATAATTTAACTGTTGAATATTGGTTTACTCGAAATGATGTACAAAATCATCCTAATGAAAATGATATATTTACAGTAAAAAAACCTAAAAAATTTATTTCTATCCCAGAAGGAGATTCAACAGGAAAATCTTTCAAGCGTTTGCATCGATGGAGATATTCACCAACAGCAGCTTACGGTAATAATGAAGTCCATCTTCATCCATACCTCCCGAGAAGAATTAGCGTAGCAGAGGCGTTGGCAATACAATCATTGCCAGCAGATTTTTCAATGCCTTCTAATGTACCACTTTCAGCAAAATTTAAGATGGTTGGAAACGGCGTACCTTATCTTTTAGCACTTGGTGTTGCAAACGATATTTCTGAATGGATTGAACGGTTTTTACATAGAATAGAGGAATAAAGAATGGTTACACAAGATATTCTTAAAGAAGATTTACTGACATTAGAAGCAAAAACATTTTATCTAAAACATATTGTTAAGTCACAAAATTGGTATTTTTCGGAGTATCTTCATATACCTTCGGATGAACTTGTAGATAAAATGGATTTTTTCAAGGAGATTGTGTCTACTCATTTAGACATAAACTTTCATAGTATGCAAATAGTAGGAAGTGCAAAGATAGGGTATAGTTTGTCACCTAACAAAGTTTTACAGCCATTTCATAATCGTGACAGTGGAATGGATTCGTCGGATATAGATATTGCTGTAATTTCTGAAAGATTGTATTTGCACTTTTGGAAACACTTGAGGAATACAAAGGGCATATATAATAAATTCTATTACAAATTTTTAACATCATCGATTTTTCGCGGGTATATCAATGATAAAAACCTTCAGAAAATTGATGGAATACGCGAAGAGTGGGATGATTTAGTATCTCCTATAAATGTTGCGTTACAAGATAAGTTGCGTTTTGAACACCCAATTACATATCGTATATATAGAAGTTGGGAAGATTTAGAGGAATATCAATTAATTGGTATATCTAAGGCAAAATCTGTTTTGGAGGGCAAAGATAATGTTTAAATTTAGCGATAATAGAAAAACAGTTAATGAAATATTTACAATGTTTGATGAAGGAAAACTGATAGTTGATGACACATATCAGAGACGTTCTGTTTGGAGTGAAAAGGATAAAATACGCCTAATTGAAACTATCTTAATTCAGTTAGTTATTCCTGAGCTTTTTTTCTGGAAGGCGGATACTGATCCGGAAACAGGCATTTCTACTACGCATATTGTTGATGGACAGCAAAGAATAAAGGCAATTTATTCTTTTATCAATAATGAATTCAAACTTAAATCGCAATATTTATTAGATGAAGATTCCAAAGAAAAATACGCCAACAAATATTTCAAAGATTTAGATAAGGAAACAAGAAAAACTTTTTGGAATTATCAGTTGATGATAATAGAAATTGATTCTGCAGCAACGAGAAATGATATAATTACAATGTTTAACCGTCTCAACCTTACAGACTATAATCTTAACGCTCAAGAAAAAAGGAATAGTGTTTCTGGAGAATTTGCTGCGCTTGCGAGAGAAATATCTGAGAATCCGTTGTGGGATGAAAAGCATTTGTTCACTGGAGCGGATGTGAAACGTATGAAAGATGTTGAGTTTTGTGCATCTATCATATTACTACATCGCAAAGGGATAATCGATCAAACTGATCAATCTGCTCTTAACCAAGCTTATGAAGAATTGCAGGTTGGATATAAAGATGCAGAACAGGATAAAGAAGCAGTTTGTGCTGCGATAAAAACGATTGCTACATTTTTTAGTTCTGGTAATGTAACAAAGTTTCTTCGAAGAAAAGCGCAACTTTACACGCTGTTTTCTGTTGTGTTTTATATGCAAAGAGAGAATATATTAGTCGAACAATATCAAAAAGATTGTTTAGAGGATTTTGTAAAACTATACTCTGTCTTTAATAATGATATGGATTTATCAGGAGAAATTAGTGACTCGGAAAAAACTCTATTCGACTGGTTAAAAAAATATAAACTTGCATCGTCTGAAGGACTAAATAAGCACACTAATCGCATGATTAGATATAATGTAATGAAGGATTTTTTATTTGGATTGACAGACGAATTAGAAGAAGCAAAATCAAACTTATATGCAAAAATGCAAGCTACTTCAACTAATAAAGTAGAGGAAAATCCTAAAGAATAATTTTATTGCAGTGAAATTATATACTTGCGCTCACTTACGAAACAGCATAGATTTTTACCATTCTCAAATAGACGTCAGCTTTGGATGAAACAGTTTTTTGTTCGGCGAAACTCTCAGTTTATCCGCTAGTAGTGATAGCAAGCATAACACACAACTTTGCAAGCAAAGGCATACACTCTGTTTTGTTGGAGTGTGTAGCTGTATTTTTTCGAAAATGCAAAACAGGCGCTAACAATCTGAGGTGAAATCATGGCAGATTTGGCGATTAAGGATGTAGGCGGTTTAGCATGATTTAAATCGGCTAAGAAGGCTTTCTATGAATTCATAGGAAGCTTCTTGATGATCAACCATTAATGTTGTTCAAATATCAGCATAAGCAACAATGTCTTGGCTAATTTCAATAAATACAGGAATAGTAACAAGTGTATTTGGTTGTACCTCAGTAGAAACAGCGTTGAAGTCTTTTTTCTGTATGCATAGAATGTAGACAATATGATTCCGTGTTGCTTATAACGGTAATGCTACTGTTACGGCATTACTGTACACGTTTCGTTAGAGACTTTTTATGGAACGATAAATTAATCTAACCAACTATTATGAAGTCTAGGGTATATCTCGATGTGTTTGGCTAGAAAAAAATCTGCGTAGACTTAATGTCTACACAGGAAGCTTTTATCGATTTTTTCAGACATGATAGATTTGAAACAATAATTTTGATAGATGACAAAGAGGCTGGGACAAAACCACCCTCTCAAACTAAA
>ULOR01030269.1_pt1 | contig 10259 bp, 7 predicted proteins | sample 1952861 | NCBI WGS metagenome assembly ULOR01 (sample SAMEA4835611, study PRJEB28245) | human gut metagenome | biome: gut microbiome; material: fecal sample | place: Denmark | collected 2008 | reverse complement strand
GGGAAAGAGTACACTTGCGGCTTTTTTGAAGGCTATGCTGTACGGCTTTGATACGAAAAAGGAGCCGGGCGCCTTTGAGAGGGAAAGAAAGCTCTATAAGCCATGGCAGGGCGGCACTTATGGTGGAGAGCTTGATTTTGAGGCCGATGGAGTGGAGTACAGACTTGTAAGGACATTTGGACTCACAGAAAAGCAGGATGATTTTCACTTATACAGGCTTGCAACCATGGTTGAGTGTGATGATTTTTCACCACTGCTTGGAGAGGAGCTTTTTGACCTCGACCGCAGCTCGTTCAAGAGAACGATATACATAGCGCAGGCAGACTGCATGTTTTCGTCATCAGACAGCATCAGCGCAAAGCTTGGCAATATGGCGGAAAATACAAATGACATCAACAACTTCGAGTCGGCGACAGCGGACATTAAGGACATGATGAACAAGATGTCCCCAAACCGTATCACAGGCTCTATCAAAAAGCGTGTAAATACACTCACAGCCTTGGAACAGGAGCTTAAGAAGTATCAGGCAGCGGATGAGGCGGCAGCACAGCTTTCAGAGAAAATAGATGAGAAAACTGCCCAGAAGAAGGAGCTTACCGGTATCAGAGCCGAGTACGGCAGGGCGCTTCAGGTGGCATCTGAGGACAGCAGAAAGCAGGCACTTCGTGAAAACTACGAGCAGCTTTGTGCTGTTGCAAAGGAGAAAGAGAGCATTTACAATGCAGCAATGGCAGTCTTTGGAGAAAAAGCACCGGATGAGGCAGAGCTTTTGGAAAAGACAAAGCAGGCCGGAGAGCTAGAAAGCTTAAAGGCTGTAGAAGATAATCTGAGCTTTACGTCTGAGGAGGAGCAGTATTTAGATACACTTTCAGGTATGTTTAAGGATGGTGTGCCATCTGATGATGGTCTTGATGAGATGCAAAAGAAGATTGCAAACATCCAGAGTGTCAAGAATGAGTACAGCCACATGGAGCTCAAGCTCTCGCAGATGACCTCACTTGCAAAGATGGCAGATGATGAGGAGGAGCCGGAGATACCTGAGAAGACTAAGCTTGTACCTGCAGGTATTGTGCTTATGGTTATCGGTCTTTTGGCAGCAGCTGTTGCCACGGTATTCAGTCTGAATGAGAAGTACAATGTGAAGGCAATCATGTTTCTTGTGGTAGGCATAGCTGGAGTCGCTATGGCGCTTTGCGGTGTTGTAATGATGGTCTATGGAATCCGTCTGAACAACAAAAAGCAGAGAGCATACATCAGGCTTATGGCTGAGCGTGAGGAAAATATAAAGCAAAAGGAGATACCGATTCAGGAATTAAAGGAGCAGCTTGAGCAGATTCAAAGCGGCATTACATCAATGGAGCATGAGGTATCGCAGTTTTTTGACAGCTTTTCGATTGAAGCAGATGAATCGCAGTATCAGGAGAAGCTTTATGAGCTTCGCACAAAGGCTCATGACTACAGTCGTTTCAACGAGCAGATAGGAAAGCGCGCCAAGACAAAGGCTGACTATGAGAAGGCAAAGGCTTCGCTTGATGAGTATTTAAGTCTCTATGGATATGACAGTGCTGCAGAATATACACAGGCACTTTCACAGATGAAAAAGCAGCTCGCAGAGGCCGGCTTTGCAAAGGAAAATATGGACAGTGCGCTTCAGAAGAAAGCGCAGTTTGAGAATGACAACGATATGGACAAGCTTCTTGCACCAAATGAGTGTCCGTATACACTTGATGAGCTCAATGAGATGATTTCAAAGGTGGAAGGCAGCCTCGATGAAATCAGGGCGTCCTTAGTGCAGTACGGCAGACAGATGGATGATCTGCAGGAGCAGCTTGATATGAGGGATGAAAAGGAGCAGGAGTATCGCAACTGTAAGCAGATACAGGCTGAGGAAAAGCATAAGTATGAGATACTTGGGCTTACATCAGACTATCTGACCAGGGCAAGGGAGCAGTTTACTGCCAGATACATGGCGCCTATTTCCAATGGCTTCCAGAAGTACTTCGGTATCCTGACAGAAAATACAGACAGAGACTGGCAGGTGGATGCCAATATTTCAATAAGGATGAAGGAGCAGGGGCAGCTTCGCGATGTGAGAACCATGTCGGCAGGCTACAAGGACCTGATAGGCATATGTATGCGTTTTGCGCTTGTGGATGCGATGTATCCGGGCGAGAAGCCGTTCCTCATACTTGACGATCCGTTTGTGAATCTGGATGATGAGAAGCTTGCTCGAGGCAGAAGGCTGCTTGCGGTGCTTTCGCAGGATTACCAGGTGATTTATTTTACATGTCATGGAAGCCGCGAGTAAATTTTGGTCGAAGCTTTGTTTATATTAGATAAATATGGTAGCATATTTTTATTTATAGAATATAATTATATGAGGGTCAAAATATCTTTTGACCCTCATATCTAAATATTATATCATATGAGGTAAAATATGCAGTTCATAGTATCAAAAAAGGAGTTCATTCCACCGGTAATAGCTCCTGATATCATAGAGACATTGGGCGATGATTACGAGATATGGACATATGAGGATTACGAAAGACTCCCACCACTTCTGGTGGGAGTTTATTCGTATTCGGCTATTCCAAAGTGTCTTGCTCCTTTATCCACGCAGGGACTTGTAAAGAGCGGTGTGTTCAGACTTCAAAGGGAGTTTGTTCCGGGACTATACGGAAATGGTGTGTATGTGGTGGTTATTGACACAGGTGTGAATTATGCGCAGGAGGCTTTTATGACACCTGAGGGTAAGACGAAGATTGCAGTGCTCTGGGATCAGAATACGGATACGGTTTATTCTGAGGATGAGATAAATGCTGCTATTTTATCGGAAAATCCATATGAGAGCATACCGGGCGATGAGGATGGGCATGGTACGTTTGTGGCGAGCGTGATATGTGGCAATGACAGACCGCAGGATGATTTTGCAGGTGTGGCACCACAGGCTAAGCTTATTGTCGTGAAGCTGAAAAGGGCACCTCAAAAGCTGTATGATTTCTACTTTATTCCGGATCGTAAAATAGTGTACTCGGAGGTTGATGTGATGAGAGCAGTGCATTTTGCAGATGAGTTTGCAGGGCAAAAGGGAGCACCGGCTGTCTTTTGCATGGCGCTTGGCTGCAATAACGGAAGCCACACGGGAGCGGAGGATCTTTCAGAGTATCTGGACTATATCACGGCAAAAAGAGGCAGGGCCGTGGTTGCGGCAGCGGGCAATGAGGCGAACAGCAGGCATCATTATAAAGGGCGCATAACAGATACAGTCGATGATATTGAGATAAATGTTGAGCAGGATATGGATGGGTTTTATCTGGAATGCTGGGCACTTTCACCTGAGCTATTTACGCTTTCTGTCATATCACCGAGTGGTCAGTCGAATCCGGCAGGGGTACCAATGCGAATAGACAGCGGTGAATACTCATTTCTGCTTGAAGGAACACAGGTGACTATTGACTACAGGCAGACCGGCAGACAGACGAGGGATTTGCTTATATTTATCCGTTTTGAAAAGGTGGTGAAGGGAGTGTGGACCATCAGGGTATTTCCACTTAGTACTATTGGAGGTGTTTTTAATATGTGGCTCCCGATGACAGGACTTCTTGATGCTGATGTGAGCTTTATTGTCTCGGAGCCTGATACCACGCTGACCATGCCTTCGGATGCTAAGCTTGTGATAACGGTGGGAGGCTATAATTCCCTAAATGATGCAATACTTTTAGAGTCGGGAAGGGGCTTTGACGCAGACGGTGGAATAAAGCCGGATCTCGTAGCACCGGCTGTGGATATCACAGGGGCAAATCTAAGAGGAATGTATATAGCACTAAGTGGCACATCGGCGGCTGCTGCAATCACTGCAGCGGTGGCGGCTCTCATCATGGAGTGGATGATAGTGAGAGGCAATGTTTTGCTCGCAAACGGAGTGGATATAAAAAATGTCATGGTAAGAAACTGCCGCAGAAAAGAAAAAACTGACTACCCAAATAAAATTTTTGGCTACGGATTCATGAATGGGTTTGCCAATTTCTAAGAAAACGGATATAATATATTCTAAAAGATAAAAAGGAAGGGTGAATGGATGACAAAAAGCAATAATTTATTAGCGGATTACGCTGCAAAAAAACAGGATATCTGTATTAAAAATGACACAATTTCAGATAGTCTTTTCAGGGAATATGGTGTCAACAGAGGACTTAGGGATGTAAACGGAAAGGGAGTTCTGACAGGTCTTACGAATATTTCGGAGATTGTTTCATTTAAGACGGGCGAGGATGGCAGCAGCGTGCCATGTGACGGACAATTGTGGTACAGGGGCTACAATGTAAAGACACTTACAAACAACTTAAGGCCCGGTGAGTTTGGTTTTGAAAAAATTGCTTATCTGCTGCTTTTCGGGCAGCTGCCATCTGAGAGTGAATTGGCTGAGTTTACAGAGGTTTTAGGAAGAAGCAGAACCCTTCCTACCAACTTTACGAGGGATGTCATCATGAAGGCTCCGTCAAAGGATATCATGAATTCCATGACGAGAAGTATACTGACACTGGCTTCATATGATCCTCTTGTAGCAAAGGCGGGCATCGACAACAATATCAGACAGTGCTTATCACTTGTTGCAATATTCCCGATGCTTGCAGTTTACGGTTATCATGCGTATAATCATTATGAAAATGATCAGAGCATGTATATTCACAGGCCGGATCCAAAGCTTTCGACAGCTGAAAACTTCCTTAGGATGCTCAGAGCTGACAATCAATATACAGAGCTTGAAGCAAGGGTGCTTGATATGGCACTTATTCTTCATATGGAGCACGGCGGTGGAAACAACTCTACATTTACCACCCGTGTGGTTACATCGGCAGGTACAGATACATACTCTGCTATCGCGGCAGCCATGTCATCCCTTAAGGGACCAAAGCACGGCGGTGCCAATATCAAGGTGATGGAGATGATGCGGGACATCCGTTCACATGTGAAGCACTGGGATGATGAGGATGAGGTGAGAGCCTACCTTAGAAAAATGATGGATGGTGAGGTGTTTGATCACAAGGGACTCATCTATGGAATGGGACATGCGGTGTATTCACTTTCTGACCCTAGGGAGCGTATATTCAGAGGCTATGTGGAGAAGCTTTCGGTGGCAAAGAATAGAGATAATGAGATGAATCTCTATAATACAATAGAGAAGGTGGCTCCTGAGATTATTGCTGAAAAGCGCCATATCTTTAAGGGTGTTTCTCCGAATGTCGATTTCTACAGTGGCTTTGTTTATGATATGCTTGGTATTCCTATGGAGCTTTACACACCTCTTTTTGCCATTGCGCGAATCGTTGGCTGGAGTGCCCACAGGCTTGAGGAGATTGTCGGCATGAACAAGATTATCCGTCCGGCTTACAAGAGCGTCATGAAAGAGATAGAGTAACGAGAGGATGTTACAGTCTATCGTTCATATATCAAAAATACGATATGTTGGGGATTAGACATATTTAAAAGAATCGAGGTATTATACAAATGAGTTTTACAAAGGTAAAAAATGGCGTCTGTGCAGCAAAGGGCTTTGTTGCAAACGGATTAAATTGTGGATTAAACAGTGACAAAAACAAAAATGACCTGGCTTTAGTTTATTCAGAAACACAGTGTCAGGCAGCGGCTGTTTACACAACAAACAAGGTGAAGGGCGCTCCTATTCAGGTGACAAAGGCACACCTTGAGGCATCAGGACATACGGCAAAGGCTGTTATTGCCAACAGCAAAAACGCCAACACCTGCAATGCTGACGGAGTAGAGAAGGCCCAGAGAATGTGCGAGCTTGCAGCAGCAGAGCTTTCGATTGATCCAAACGAGGTTATCGTGGCATCTACAGGAGTTATTGGCCAGGTGCTTCCTATTGAGCCTATCGAGAGCCATATAAAGGAGCTTGCAAAGGGACTTTCGGCAGACGGCAATGACAAGGCTGTAAATGCTATCATGACTACAGATACCGTTCCAAAGCAGTATGCGGTAAAGTTCATGCTTGGAGACAGTGAGTGTACAGTAGGCGGTATGGCAAAGGGAAGCGGCATGATTCATCCGAACATGGCTACTACATTAAACTTTATCACATCAGATGTTGCCATCTCATCGGAGCTCATCCAGAAGGCCCTGAGCGAGATTGTAAAGGTTACCTACAATTGCTTAAGTATTGACGGCGATACCTCTACCAATGATATGGTAAGCATCATGGCAAACGGCCTTGCAGGAAACACACCTATTACTACAGAGAATGATGATTATCAGATCTTTAAGGATGCACTGTACGAGGTGCTTTCAAATCTTACAAGAATGCTTGCAAAGGATGGAGAGGGTGCTTCAAAGCTTTTAGAGTGCACATGCGCAGGTGCGCCTGATCTTGATACAGCAATTATTGTGGCAAAGAGCGTTATCCGTTCACCACTTTTAAAGTGTGCTATGTTTGGCGAGGATGCCAACTGGGGACGAATCCTTTGTGCTATAGGCTATGCGGAGGCTGATTTTGATATAGACAAGGTGGAGCTTCACCTGCGCTCAACAGCAGGAAGCATCAAGGTGTGCGAGAACGGTGCCGGAGTTGACTTTTCAGAGGAGGAGGCAGCAAAGATACTGCATGAGGACGAGATTTACATCGACATAGATTTACACCAGGGAGATGTGTCAGCTAAGGCATGGGGCTGTGATCTTACATATGATTATGTAAAAATTAACGGAGATTACAGATCTTAATCTTGACAAGTAATATTGATTAATGATATTATTTTTCTAAAGTAATTAATTAAAAAAGTAAAGCGAACGAGGGCGTTCAGATATTAGGTTATCTGCGCCCTCTTTTTTGTTGGAAAAATCACATTTACAAAAGAGAGGTTAGGAGGCGGTACATTGACTAAGAATGCATTGGATATGATTGATGAGAAAATAGTAGAGCTGCTGCAGGAAAATGCACGTATAGCGATAAAGGAGATAGCGGCACAGGTGTTTTTGTCATCACCGGCTGTAACAGCCAGAATAGAGAGATTGGAGAGCAAGGGAATCATAAAGGGCTATCATGCCACTGTTGATTCGGTTAATCTGGGCTATAAGATAAAGGCTTTTGTCAATCTGGACCTGGAGCCTGTACAAAAGGAAGAGTTTTATCCGTTCATTGAGAGTGTGGAGAATGTCATAGAGTGCAATTGTGTGACAGGAGAGTATTCTATGCTCATAGAGGTGGAGTTTTTGAATACGGAGGAGCTTGATGACTTTATCAACACTCTGCAGAAATTCGGCAAGACAAGTACACAGATAGTTTTTTCCACTCCTGTTGAGCACAGAGGCCTGCCTGTACATTCAGGTTTTGATGCATAAGATGATATGAGAGTCAAAAGATATTTTGCATGATTGAATGAAGTGTGCTAAAATAATTTGCAAAAATACTGACTGTTAAACATGATTTTGGATGCTTTGAATAGTCAGATATATTGATTACGGCAGGAGGATAATATGAGTAAGAAATTAGGCTTCATAGGTTGTGGAAACATGGGAAAGGCAATGATACACGGAGTGCTGGCATCAGGCAAGGCACAGGCAAGCGATATTCTTGCATCTGCAAAGACCGAAAGCTCCAGAGAAAAGAATGCAGCAGAGATTGGAATCAGGCTGACAGCGGACAATAAGAGCGTAGCAGAGTTTGCAGATATTCTGTTTTTAGCAGTAAAGCCACAGTACTATGAGGAGGTTATAGCAGAGATAAAGGACACTGTTAGTGACGATGAAATCATTGTTTCGATTGCACCGGGAAAGTCACTTTCGTGGTTTGACGAGATGTTTGGAAAGAGTTTAAAGGTTATACGTACCATGCCAAATACACCTGCCATGGTTGGTGAGGGTATGATGGGAGTCTGTGCAAATGAAAGAGTATCGCAGGAGGAGCTTGATACAGTGCTTGATTTGTGCTCGGGCTTTTCAAAGGCTGAGATGATAGACGAGAAGCTCATGGATGTAGTGACAGCTGTCAGCGGAAGCTCACCGGCATATGTGTTTATGTTTATCGAGGCTATGGCAGATGCAGCTGTAGCAGGCGGCATGCCAAGGAGCCAGGCATATACATTTGCAGCCCAGGCAGTGCTTGGAAGCGCAAAAATGGTTCTAGAGACAGGAAAGCATCCGGGCGAGCTCAAGGATATGGTGTGCTCACCTGCCGGAACCACTATCCAGGCTGTGCGTGTGCTTGAGGAAAAGGGCATGAGAAGCAGTGTTTTTGAAGCTATGATGAAATGCCTTGATATCTCCCGCAAAATGTAGTAGAATTATTGCATTGAGTTAAAGGAGAAAAGCAATGAGTCAGGCAAAGGTTGATAAATATAAGAATGAAAAGGCAAATCGTAAAAAGACAAATGCCAGAAATAAAGTAAAGCGTGTTATAGCACGAATTGTTGCAGCGGCGGCTGTAGTAGCATTGGTAGGCTGGGGCGGTTACTCCGGATATCAGTACTATGAGAAGAGTCGTCCGGTGAACTGCTATTACGCAGATATCAGTGCAGTCAGTGATTATCTACAGGGATTATCTACAGACAGTGAGCAGTAGATTATATTTTTGATACATAACATATATTTTACGATTTATATGATTAAGTAAAAATACCTCGCAGGTTACTGCGAGGTATTTTCAGTTTTTGAAGAATCCCCGGGCTCTTTTTGTGATTCAGATACAGTCTTTGCATTTTCTTCGGTATTTGAGCTGTCAGAGTTTTTTGCTTTGGAGAGTGTGTTATCAATTGCGTCGAGCAGCACTTTGGAGGTGTACTGACTTGTGTTTGCGTAGGAAATATTATCGGTGGATTGATTTTGCACAATCTGCGATACGAGCTCGTTCATCGCAGGCTCAACAAGCGGATACATGGTTTCCACCGAATCAGTCATGTTTTCAAGGCTTATGGAGTTAATGTTATTACTGTCCACCGCCACAGACACATCGATAGCCGCCCCACCCAGCGCTACAGATGTATTGTACACACCCGGTGTATACATGCCGGTTTCTTCGACTGCAGGCTTTGGCTCATCACCTGAAAAGAAATATGTAGCAGCGAAAATTATCAGAAGAAGCAGTATGCCAAGGAGCACTCCGGTGAGAATGACATGCTTCATTTTTACAACGACGATTTTTGTTTTTGCACTCATATGCGCCTCCTGTGGTTGTTTTATATATAATATGTGTGGGGACGCAAAAATATGACAGATATTCCTACCTATAACGAAAAAGAGATATCCATGAAGGATATCTCTTCTCGTTATAAGAGCGATAGACGGGGCTCGAACCCGCGGTCTCGACCTTGGCAAGGTCGCGCGTTACCAACTACGCCACTATCGCATTTGTTATGTTTGTGAGCTCTCTTGTGTCGAGCACGTGTTATATAATACACGATAGTGGCACATCTGTCAACAGTAATTTTAAATTTTTTTAAAAAAGTTTGACGATACCAGATAAAACGGTTGTATTGATAAATTGTTCTGCACCGCGGGTGAGAGGCTCCGCTACACTCTTATAATGAAAAAGAGATATCCATGAAGGATATCTCTTTATAAAGAGCGATAGACGGGGCTCGAACCCGCGGTCTCGACCTTGGCAAGGTCGCGCGTTACCAACTACGCCACTATCGCATGTATTAAGTTGTGTGCCCTCTTATGCTTGGCACGTGTTATATAATACACGATAGTGGTGTATCTGTCAACCATTATTTTTAATTTTTTGTAATAAGTTTTTCAATTTTGTCCATATATTATTTTGTGAAGATATGCATTTCGCGGTTGCTTTTTATTGACATAATTATGTCAATGAAAGGAGTGAAGTATCATGCCACTTATTATGCCTATTAAGGATTTACGCAATACAACCGAGATTTCCAATATTGCACATAAGGAACAGGAGCCTATTTTTATCACCAAAAACGGATATAGCGACTTGGTTGCAATGAGCAGTGAACTGTATGATAAATTTGCAAGAATGAATCGCATTGACGAACCACGCAAAATCGTTTATGTAGTAACAATACAGTATCAGGGACGGAATCTATAAAGAAAGCACCAAAATACTGAGGAGAATATCAAGGGGATTCTCGATTATTGTGTCCATGCAGGCATATTTTGATAAGATAGTAAAAGGATTGGCAAAGAAAAAAATAATTACTTTTCCGGATTATGTGATTATGATACAATTATGGAAAATAGTGTTTTATGAATCTAACAAATTCTTTAGGTTACAATCGATGATGGGG
>ULOR01033926.1_pt1 | contig 10314 bp, 8 predicted proteins | sample 1952861 | NCBI WGS metagenome assembly ULOR01 (sample SAMEA4835611, study PRJEB28245) | human gut metagenome | biome: gut microbiome; material: fecal sample | place: Denmark | collected 2008 | reverse complement strand
TTGTAATTTAAATGCTGTAAATTGGCATTAGTTTGGCATTAGTAGTATGTTTCGGTTTTATCTTGTTTTACTTGTTCCCCAAATTATACAAAATATTCATTTTGTATAATTTTCATAATTGGAATATACACCGTCCTTTTTTGTGTTATAATAGCATTATAATTCTTCTAATACAGATTTTAGTTCAACTTTTCTGAGTTATCCATTATAAGAAATAAATTTACGGTGGTGTGTTTATGGCAGTTGATTTTCGTGATGAAGCTCCTGCAATTTTGAAGGACTATTTAATTTACAAGCAGACAATCAAAAATATGTCGAAGAAAACCGTTGACGAATATTTTATTGATCTTAGAACTTTTTTTAGATTTTTAAAAGTAATGCGTGGCCTTGTGCCTGACGGTACTGAGTTTGATGAAATTAAAATTGACGATGTTGACCTTGATTTAATTAAAACCGTTAATCTTGAACTTGCATATGATTATATGAATTTTCTTTATCGTGACCGCAACAATAAGAGTGCGTCCCGTGCAAGAAAATGTTCCAGTCTGAAAGGCTTTTTTAAGTACATAACAAATAATAAACATTTGCTTGATACAAATCCCGTGGAACAGCTTGAATCGCCAAAAAATAAAAAAGCTTTGCCAAAGTATCTTACTCTTGAACAAAGCATTGAGCTTCTTAATGCAGTTGACGGAAATAACAAACAGCGTGATTATTGTATTTTGACTCTCTTCCTCAATTGCGGACTGCGTGTGTCTGAAATGGCAGGTCTTAACTATAATGATATTCATAGTGACGGTACAATGCGTGTTGTCGGTAAAGGCAATAAAGAACGCATTGTTTATCTAAACTCTGCCTGCATTGACGCTTATAATGAGTATATGAAGGTGCGTCCGATTGATGAAGTTAAGGATAAAAAAGCGTTGTTTATTAGCCGTAATCACCGCAGAATGTCTGTGAAAACAATTCAGGCTATGGTATATAAATATCTTGAGAAAATCGGACTTGATTCTCAAGGATATTCCTGTCATAAGCTTAGGCATACCGCCGCTACGCTTATGTATCAGCAAGGCGGAGTTGATGTCAGAGTGCTTAAAGAGGTTCTCGGACACGAAAACCTCGGTACAACTGAGATTTATACACACCTGAGTTCGGAACAAATGAAAAATGCCGCTGACTCAAATCCGCTTGCAAAAATAAAACCTAAGAAAAAAGTTTAAAGAATTCTTACTATGCCGCCCACATCTGTGAGTGGCATATTTTTGCATAATATTTTAATTTCAATTTTATTTTTTAAACATAATTCTCTTATGGAAGAATAGAAGGGATACATCTCAGCATTTCCGAAAAACACTACGGTATTATCAGAGATTTTTCCGCTTGCACCGCCTATAAATCCATAATCATATCCTTCAAGTTTTATATCACCCGAGGATATTAATAACACCTCTGCCCCATCTTTTTCAAGGGCATTTTTTATGGAAATATCAGCTGTTATGGCAGTGCGATTATTGAGTATTAGAGTTGAGCATCTTGCGTATCCTTGGTTTATGTTTACGATTTCAATATCGTTTTTTACGCAATATTTGTAAAGAGTCGGATCTATTGCAGATACTTTACCGTAAAGCTTATTATTAAAGAAAAGAAAATTCAGCAATATATTTTCGGGATACTTCTTCCCTGCTTTGCTTTTACATATAATCAAATTTTCTTTATATGGTAAAGTTTTTAGCTTTTCGCACTCTTGAAGTACAAAAACAGTATTATTTATCGTCAAAATCTGCATATCGGCATGAGCTTGTTCAGGTTGCGGAAATGCTTTGACAGTGTCCGAAAATATAACATTATGCCCCATTTTTGAAAGCTCATCGGCAAAACATGGGTATTTGTTTGATATTACAAAACTGCTCATTGTCCTACCGCTTCAAATGCCTGACGAATGTTTTTTACTCCGATCAATTCAGCATCATCACATGAAACACCTTTTAGATTATGATACGGCAGAATGATTTTTGTAAAGCCGAGTCTTACCGCTTCGTTAATTCTCATCTGAGCGTTTGATACAGCACGAATTTCGCCTGCAAGACCGATTTCACCGAATACAACAGCGTTTTCGTCAATCGGAGTATCTTTCAGACTGCTTATAAGAGCCATGGCAATTGAAAGGTCAATCGCAGGTTCGTCAACTCGCAATCCGCCTACGATATTTATGTAGGTGTCGCAGTTTGAAAAATAGTATCCTGCTCTTTTTTCAAGAACGGCAAGTACCATTGACAGTCTGTTATAATCATATCCTGTAACCATTCTGCGAGCGTTGCCGTATCCGCTTTGTGTGGCAAGTCCTTGTGTTTCGGCAAGAATTGGTCTTGATCCTTCAATTGTACAGGTGACGCAAGTTCCCGAAACATTTTTCGGACGCCCTGAAAGCAACATAACAGACGGATTTGCAACTTCGTTAAGCCCTTTATCAGTCATTTCAAAAACGCCGATCTCATTTGTTGAGCCGTACCTGTTTTTTACGGCACGAAGAATACGGCAACTCATCTGTTTGTCACCTTCAAAATGCAGTACGGTGTCAACAATATGTTCAAGTACCTTTGGACCTGCAATTGAACCCTCTTTATTGACATGACCTACGATAAACATAGGAATATCAAGTCCTTTTGCAGTTCTCATCAGCATATTGGCAGATTCTCGTACCTGTGTAATGCTGCCGGGGGACGAGTTTAATTCTGAAAGATTCATCGTCTGAATCGAGTCAATCATAACAAGGTCGGGCTTGAGATTTTTTATCTGTTCGCAAATAACCTCAACATCGGTTTCAGTCATTACATACAGATTCGGTGAAGTTACACCCAGCCTTATTGCTCGGAGCTTGAGCTGTCTTTTTGATTCCTCTCCAGATATGTAGAGAATTTTCAGAGTATCACCGAGGTACTGACAAATCTGCATAAGAACGGTCGATTTGCCTATGCCAGGATCACCGCCCAGAAGTATAAGACTGCCCTTTACAATTCCTCCGCCGAGTACACGGTTGAGTTCTCCGCAGCCTGTGTCATATCTGTGTTCATCCTCGGTTGAAATATCCGATATTGCGTATGGTTTTGAGTAGGTTGCAAAAGAGCGTGTTTTTGCAGTTGCTGACTGTTTTGATGTATCTTTAATTTCTTCGTTCATTGTGTTCCATTCGCCGCATGATGGGCATTTTCCGTACCATTTAGGCGATTCGTATCCACATTCCGAACATATGTAAACACTTTTGATTTTTGAAGCCATTTATTTCACTTCCTGTATTTATTGATGAGTATAATCTAAAAATCCTGTTATGATTGCTGTTGCCATTTCTTTTTGATATTCGTCACTTTGCAGCTTAGCAAGTTCATCCGGATTTGAAATAAATCCGCATTCCACAATAACGGACGGGTTTTCAGCCTTTTTTAAAAGATAGATTGAGCCGTCTGCCTTTTTGCATTGCCGTTCGTTATCAGGCTGTAAGCTTTTTTTTACGGAATTTCTAATGCATTCCGCAAGATTTTGACTTTGACTGTTATTCGGGGAATAAAAAATTTGAGTTCCGTAATATTTGCTTTGAGAAAATTTGTTTTGATGAATACTGATTACAATATTGTTTTTGTCTGAATTGAAAATTTCGAGCCGTTTTTTTAAATCGGCAACTTTCCTTGAATGAACCGAATCTTCTCCGTTATCAAGAGATACATCATCTGTTCTTGTTTGAACAACCTTATATCCGAAAATTTTTAATAAATCAGCTGAATTATTTGATATAGAAAGATTGATGTCCTTTTCAAGCACACCGCTTTCGCTTACTGCTCCCCCGTCTTCGCCGCCGTGACCTGCGTCAATTACAATTATCGGCTCTGTTTTATTTTCGGTTATAACAGATTTTGTCGGATTAAGTCTGAAAAAAACAGATACCATAATAATGCAGAATATTGCAAACAGTATAAAGCAGAGAGCATAAAATGTCGGGATTTTTTTATTCATACAAACACCTCTGCATAAAAATATGCCGAGTGTGAGATTATATATTACTTATTCAGTATATACTACAAAACTTTTTCTGACAAGATTTTTCTTTTGGATTTTTGCATACGACAAAGATGTTGTAATAAAATTTGTTTGGTGGTATAATTATCAAGGATTATGAATTGGAAAAATGAAAGGAAGTTAGTAAAATGGAAAAACCTGGCAGAAATGATCCTTGCTGGTGTGGCAGCGGAAAAAAGTATAAAAAATGTCATATAGATTTTGATGAAAAAATTGAGGAATTTGAGGTTGCGGGTCACATTGTTCCCTCCCATGAAATCTTGAAAAATGCTGAGCAGATTGAAAAAATCAAGGAGAGTGCGAAGATTAATATTGCAGTTCTTGATTATGTTGCAGAGCATATTAAGGCAGGTATCAGCACGGCTGAAATTGATAAGTGGGTGTATGATATCACAACCAAAATGGGCGGTGTTCCGGCTCCCCTTAATTTTGAGGGATTTCCCAAGAGCGTTTGTACTTCAATAAACAACGAAGTTTGTCACGGTATTCCGTCGGAAGATGTAATAATCAAAGACGGCGATATAATCAATGTTGATGTTTCAACTAATTTGAACGGATATTTCTCCGATTCTTCAAGAATGTTTTGTATCGGTAATGTAAGCGAGGAAAACAGAAAGCTTGTTGAAGAAACAAAAAATGCAGTTTATGAAGGACTCAAGCAGGTTAAGCCTTGGGGCTTTCTCGGAGATATGGGTCAGGCTGTCAATGATTATGTAAAGAGTAAAGGTTACTCTGTTGTTCGTGAAGTAGGAGGTCATGGAATCGGTCTTGAATTCCACGAAGATCCATGGGTAAGTTACATTTCTAAAAAAGGCACGGAAATGCTTATGGTACCCGGTATGATTTTTACCATTGAACCTATGGTAAACGCAGGAAAACCTGATATTTTCGTTGATGAGGATAACGGCTGGACTATCTATACAGAAGATAACTCAATGTCTGCACAGTGGGAAATTCAGGTTCTTGTAACTGAGGACGGCTACGAAATTATTGCATACTAAGTAAAAACAAAAGGCATTTGCTTTGAGAACTCTCATTGCAAATGCCTTATTTTTATAAGAAAAATTAATTATTCCTTACCGTCCCAACAATAAGTACAGAGTTTGCATTTGTCAATTCCGCAGGAATCAAGCATATCGTCAAGTCTGTTAAAACGCAAGGATGTGAACTTGAGTTCTTTACAGATTTCATCAACCATCTGCTCGTATTTTTCAGAATCGGGATTTGTGTATTCCTGAAGAATTTCGTCTGTAACATTGCCGTTCTCAAGTCTTTCAATAACTCGTCTTGTGATGAGATCCATTTCAGAAGATGATCTTGAGAAGTTAAGATACTTACAGCCGTATACAAGCGGAGGACACGCAGGTCTGATATGAACCTCTTTTGCACCGCTTTCAAAAAGATATTCCGTTGTTTCACGAAGCTGTGTGCCTCTTACAATTGAGTCATCAATAAGAAGAAGGCTCTTTCCTCTGATTAAATCCTCAACTGCGAGAAGCTTCATTTTTGCAATAAGATTACGCTGACTCTGAATTGTCGGCATAAATGATCTCGGCCAAGTAGGTGTATATTTAATAAACGGTCTTGAGAACGGAATTCCCGAGGCATTTGCATAGCCTACTGCATGAGCAATGCCTGAATCGGGTACACCTGCAACGATATCGGGCTTTACGGAATCTCTTTCAGCCATTTTTGCACCGCAGTTGTAACGCATTTGCTCAACACTTGTACCCTCATATGAGCTTGCAGGATAGCCGTAGTAAACCCACAGAAAAGTACAGATTTTCATTTTATCACCGGGCTTTTTGAGTGTAATGCAGTTTTGGTCTGTAATTACCGTAATCTCACCCGGTCCGAGTTCTTTATAATCATTGTAGCCGAGGTTTTTGTATGAGAAACATTCAAACGCCACACAAAATGCGTCTTCTTTTTTGCCGATAACAACAGGAGTTCTGCCGTACTTATCTCTTGCGCAATAGATGCCGTTTTTATTCATCAACAGGAGCGAAACAGAGCCGTCAACTTTTTCAAGAGCATAGCTTATGCCGTCAACAAGGTTTTCTTTTTGATTGATTAGAGTTGCAATAAGCTCGGTTGCGTTGATTTCACCGCCGCTCATTTCAAGAAAATGCGAACCGCCTTTTTCAAAGATCTCCGCAACAAGTTCATCTGTATTATTGATTTTGCTTACGGTGGTAATTGCATATGTACCGTGATGTGAACGAACAATAAGAGGCTGCGGTTCGTAGTCGGAAATACAGCCGATACCGAATTTGCCTTTCATACTCTGCATATCTTTATCAAATTTAGTTCTGAAAGGTGCATTTTCAATATTGTGGATTGATCTGTCAAATCCTTTTTCTTTGTCATAAACAACCATACCGCCTCTTCTTGTGCCAAGGTGTGAATGATAGTCAATTCCAAAGTATAAGTCGAATACGCAGTCCTGTTTTGCTGCAACACCCATAAATCCGCCCATGTTTTTTCTCCTTTAACCTTTTTAATTCTGAATTAAAAGTATTTACAGTTTGTCGTTTTAGATTGTAAATACTGTTTGATTAAAATCAGACACACCAAAATTATAATATTATTTTCGGATTATGTCTATACTTTTGTCGAAAATTTTTAAATTACAGCACAAAAAAACAGCAGAAATTTTATCTGCTGTTTAGATTTATTCGATAAGTCCGTACTTAACTTTAATTCTGTCAAGCTTTTCAAGCATAGGTTCTGCTCCGAAAAACAGAAATATAACAGTCGAAACTGCGTGAACAATATCCATCGGAAAGCCCTGAACATAAAAAGTTATGAGCATATTTAGATTAAATGCGGAATGTGATGTGAGTGCCGAATAAAGGTTCATAAGTCCGCCGTAAATGACCATTGTGGCAATGAAACCGTATATACAGAGCGAAGTCCTTGTTCTGCCCAAAAGGCCTTTCTTAAAGAGAATACCGCCAATGAAGCCTATTATTCCTGCCGCAAACATTTGCCACGGCGTCCAAGGTCCTTGACCGAACATAAGATTTGAAACAAGCATACTTACAGCACCGACAAGAAATCCCGATTCACCGCCGAATGCTACTCCAGAAATTATCACAATTGCCACAACGGGCTTGAACTGAGGCAACATTGTAAATGCAAGTCGTCCTGCAACTGCTGTTGCACATAGAACGGAAATTATGACAAGCTCTCTCGCTTTTGGGTGCCTGCCTTCAAAAACGAGAAAAAACGGAATCATACACTCAATCATTACAAGGAGTGAAATAAAAAGATATTTCTGATCCTGAAGATATGTCATTCCAACAAAAATTGTAACAGGAATTGCAAGCAAAACCATAATTGCCATACTGACGGTTCTTTTACTCAGTTTTGAACTTTTTCTCGGCAGGTCAATCGGTCGTTTTGATTTTGTTCCGAAAGCAATCATAAGCAACGCAACAGATACTCCGATAATTCCCCAGTTGAACCAGGTAGGCAAAGTTTTGGCTGAAAAATTCGGAATATATTCCAGGTTTATAATCAGACCGAGTATGAACAGTACTGCGCCAAAAAATCCGAAGATTTTTTTAAAAACAGAAAGCTTTTTGTTTTCAGCTTTGTTTTTTTGGAGGGGAATATTTTCGGTGTCGTTTTTAAAAAGGTCAATATCAGGTGTGTTTCTGTTAATTTGAATATCTCTGTTTTTACCTGTGCAGGCATATATGACATCATTTGATGATACTGCGTTATCTATTATGCCTTTTGACATTCGGCTTGCAGAGGTGGAATAAAAGCTGTTTGATGAAAAGAAAGTTCTCGGTGTACCTTCCGACACAACTTCACCGTTAAAAAACATCAGACAGCGGCTTGGATATACAGCACAGAACTCTACATCGTGACTTACCATGAGAACGGTTATGCCGGCTTTATTGAGGTCATATATAATCTGAGCAAACTCAATCTTGAATTCGGCATCAAGTCCTTTTGTAGGTTCATCAAGCAAAAGAATTTGAGGTCTTATGAGAAGAATTTTTGCAAGAGCCGCTCTCTGCTGTTCACCGCCGGATAAATCATAAGGATGGCGATTGCAGAGACTTTCAAGTCTGCACAGCTTTACCGCTGAGGTAACCCGTCTTTCCTTTTCCTCCTTGCTGATTTTTCTGCCGTCAAATACTTCGTATAAATCTTCAAGTACAGTTTTTTTCAAAAACAGTGTCTGCGGATTTTGGGGTAATACTGCTACGAGCGTGTCAAAAGAATTTTTGTTAAGCGGAGAGATTTCAACTTTGCCTCTGTATGGCTTGTTAAGTGAACAGATAATTGACAAAGCGGTTGATTTTCCCATTCCGTTACCGCCGAGTATAGCCACAAATTCCCCCTGATATATTTTTAGTGAAAGACCTTTTAGTACATCTGTACCCGACTTTTCGTACCTGAACCAAATATCATTAAGACTTACTACTTCTTTATCAGAATGTTTCTGAATGTTTTCGGGCGTGAGCTCATACATTTTATGACTTTTGGCATATTCCGAAAGCCACTTTTTGCCGCTTGGGACAGTTACGGGACAGTCGGTATTGTCATTTTCTGTAACAGCCTGCCATATCTGCATCGGAGCAGGCATAGAAAGAAATGTTTTACTGTCTTTTTCTTTAAGAATTTTTCCGACTTTTTGAGGAGAGTCAAAAGCTGAAATTCCGTTGTTTTCGATGACAAGCACCCTGTCTGAAAGCGGAAGCACCTCATCAAGTCTGTGTTCCGTTATTATAACCGTTGTCCCCAGTTCGTGATTTATGCGTGAAACACAGTGCAAAAATTCGCTTGCCGCAATCGGATCGAGTTGGCTTGTCGGTTCATCCAAAATGAGAACGGACGGTTGCATTGCCATAATTGAAGCAAGGTTTAAAATTTGCTTTTGTCCGCCCGAAAGTTCGAGAACACTTTTTTCAAAATAATTTTGGATTCCGAAAAATGAAGCTGTTTCGGCAACTCTTTTTCGGATTGTATTGTTGTCATAACCAAGACTTTCAAGTCCGAAAGCAAGTTCGTGCCATACCTTATCGGTAACAATCTGATTTTCAGGTGATTGCATAACAAAGCCGATTTTACTGCTTTGCTCCCTGTGAGAAAGGTCTGATATAGGTTTTTCTTCAAAAAATATTTCTCCCGAAAGAACACCGTGCGGTGAAAGATCGGGTTTCAGATGCCTGAGAAGTGTGCTTTTTCCGCAGCCTGACGGACCGCAGACTGTGATAAACTCGCCCTCATTTACGCTGAAAGTAATATCTTTAAGTACATCAATACCGGTTTCGGGGTATCGAAAACTCAGATTTTTGATTGCATATGTTTCCATTTTATCCCCTCTCCTATATTTACCGATAGCGGAATCAACATTAAAAAAGTGTAGAATATATAAAAAATAACACTTTGTACCGTAAATAAATCGCCCTTGATTGACGGATAGTATCTGAATTTTATTGCGTTTGTAAAAAGCAAAATCATAAGTACCAATCCGGTAAAAAGGATTGTGCAAAGCATAAATGCGTCTCTTTTGTCAAATTTATAAAGTGAATAGGATGTTCTGCCTTTAAGACCGTGACCTCTGCTTTTCATTGAATCGGCTGTTTCAATTGCGTTTTCAAGCGACCATGTTATCATAATCGAAAGGATTTTTACTGCGTTTCTTATTCTTTGAAACAATGTTCCCTCGTTTATATCTCTGCCTATTGTGTGTTGTGCATTACGCACAAGCTTCATTTGTGCCGAAAACCTTGGAACAAAACGCAATGCCATTGAAATCACCAGACTCAATGACGGCATTATTCTGCCAAACAGGAAAACTACCTTGTCGGAAGTGATTACTGCATTGAATGAAGAAAACCATAAAACTGTTGACGAAAGCAAAAATGCACTTGCAATACCGTAAACGATTGATTCGAGGGTTAGTGGGTTATCCCACGGAAAATATGTGAGTATAGTCATTCCTTCATGATTAAAAACAGGATTTACGAGAACTATCAAGAGTATCATAGGTAAAAGAAAAACAAGTGACAATCTCACAGCTTTTTTGCCGTTAAGGTATAAAGCGGTTACAAGCGCACATAAAAAACTTACAGCAAGACAAACAGGGTTCATGATAAACATCGTGAACCCTATTGTAAGTGCAAAAAATATAAAATTGATAAAGGGGTGCATATTTGAAAAAGTATCCTTCATCATTATTCTCCTGTTGCGTATCCTCCGCCGACATCATAGCCTAAGTTA
>ULOR01029176.1_pt1 | contig 10489 bp, 8 predicted proteins | sample 1952861 | NCBI WGS metagenome assembly ULOR01 (sample SAMEA4835611, study PRJEB28245) | human gut metagenome | biome: gut microbiome; material: fecal sample | place: Denmark | collected 2008 | reverse complement strand
CTATGAGCGGCGGTAATCAACAGAAAGCCATCATCGCCAGAGAAGTGGAGCAGGATTCCTCTCTGATGATCTTCGTTCAGCCCACCCGTGGACTGGATATCGGTGCCATAGAGAATATTCACAAACAGATCATTGCGGAGAGAGACAAGGGTAAGGCAATCCTTTTAATATCTCTGGAACTGGATGAGATCATGAACTGTGCGGATACCATCGCCGTTATTTATAACGGAAGCATACAGAAGATCGCCAAAGCCAGTGAGCTGACCACCAATGAAGTGGGTGAGTTCATGATGGGCGTTAAGAACAAGGAGAAGGAGGCATAAGACCATGAAAAAGATGACAAAATTCTGGAATGCAGTAAAGATCCCTCTTCTTGCAATCCTTTGCAGCCTGGTAGTTGGTGGTGTGATCATCGCCGTGACCGGTTCAAATCCTTTCAAGGCTTACTACGCATTGCTGCAGGGCAGCGGACTGTCACCCAAGTCTTCTTATGCAAGCTATAAGAGCATGCTGACAGACTTTATGAGTTATGTGAACTATTTTACCCCTATGATCTTCGCAGCATTGGCAGTAGCGGTAGCTCTGCGTGCGGGTTTGTTCAATATCGGTGTCTCCGGACAGATGCTGGCAGCCGGGTTCACTGCAAGTATTATTGTGGGCTACAGCAGTTTAAATGCTGTACTGGCAAAGCCACTGGTAGTGATCATCGGTCTGATCGTCGGCGGACTGGTGGGTGGACTGATCGGCTTTTTGAAGTATCGTTTTAATATTAATGAAGTTGTTTCATCCATTATGTTAAACTATACGTTCCAATACGTGATCAGCTTCTTTATCAATACCTTTTTCGTGGATCCGGTCTCCAGACAGTCAAAGGAGATCTCTGCGGCTTCCAGACTGACGCTTATGGATACCATGGTGGGCAATCTGAAAATGGATATTCCGCTGGGAATTATTCTGGCTCTGCTGACTGTAGTGGCAGTGCGGTTCTTATTAGAGAAGACAAAATTAGGATACGAACTGAAGGCTGTGGGCTATTCCCGCAGTGCTGCAAAATATGCGGGTATTAAAGTCGGCAGAAGCATGGTGCTGTCCATGATGATCTCCGGTGCCCTGGCAGGACTTGCCGGTGTGACCTATTATCTGGGTTATGTGGGTTCTATTCAGCCCAAGGTACTGATCAGCACGGGATTTGATGCTATCGCAGTGTCACTGCTTGGTAACAACAATCCCTTCGGAATCGTATTTTCCACCATGCTGATCACCTTGATCAGTAAAGGTAGTACTTACATGAAATCTGCAGCCGGTGTCGATGCGGAGATCGCATCGGTTATTACCGGAATTATTTTGTTGTTCAGTGCATGTAATGCTTATATCAAATGGAAAATGGAACGAGGCAGAAGAGAGAAAACGAACAAGACAAAGGAGGACAAATAAATGGATATTGTGATCATTGACGGGTTATCCTTTGCATTACCTTTATTTATTATGGCAATTGGCGGTATTTATTGCGAGAAGTCCGGTGTGACTATGTTAGCTGTGGAAGGATTGCAGGGTTTCGGTGCCTTTATCGGTGCATTTGTGGCAGTTGCCATTGCAGGGAATTTCTCCGGAGATTCTCCGGTACCTTTCTACATTGCCATGATCATGGCGGCAGTAGGAGGAAGTATTTTTGCCCTGATCCATGCGCTGCTGTGCCTGAAGTTTAAAGCCAATCAGGTGATCAGTGGTGTCGTAGTCAATATTCTGGCTATGGCATTGACAGCATATTTGACCAAACTACTCAACAGAGTTGTATTCGGTGCCACCTCTGACAAGTTTGTTCTGACCGTATCTTCCAGAATTACCATCCCGGGAATTTCTAAGATTCCGGTACTGGGAGCTGTATTTACCAATCTGTATCCTTTTGAACTGGTGATCGTTGCCGTAGCATTTATTGCATGGTTTGTAATGTACAAGACCCGCTTCGGCATGCATCTGCGCGCCTGCGGTGACAATCCCCATGCGGTGGATGCAGCCGGAAGACAGGTGGGACAGATCCGCCTGGCAGCTATCATGATCTGCGGTGCGTTGTCGGGACTTGGTGGTATCTGCTTTGCATATTCTATTTCCGCGAACTTTTCTTCCAGTATCTATGTAGGTTACGGATATCTGGCGATCGCAGCGCTGATCTTCGGTAACTGGCGAATCCTTCCGACCCTGGGAGCATGCCTGTTATTCGGATTTGCCAGATCCGGCGGCTACCGACTGGTACAGGTATTACAGATGCCCAGCAGTTATCAGGATCTGGTGATGATCCTGCCGTATGTACTGACACTTTTGCTGCTGGTATTCTTTTCCAAACAGAACGGTGCACCGAGAGCTTTGGGGGTAATCTATGACAAGGGAGCAAGATAAATCTGCCGGAATGCAGATATTTACAGAATGCGGTTTTACGTGACTTTGAATAATTACTACAAAAAAGAGAAAGCAGAAGGCTTTCTCTTTTTTAGGTTAAAATATATAAGCTGAAAATGGGACTCGAACCCACGACCCCTTCATTACGAGTGAAGTGCTCTACCAACTGAGCTATTTCAGCGGACTAGGTTATTATATATGTTCTTGGGAATTTTTGCAACTGTAAAATTTATTATTTTAAAAGTTCGTTTCGCAGAACTGTAGATTATGTAGGAGACTGTAAGACGAAGATGCCATCCTGCAGATCTCCGAAGAAAACATTATAATCAGTTGCGATGCTTTTTGCTGCAATGTTCCAGAGACTGGGTCAGCAGATAGAGCAGCATGGCAATGACACATAACAGTAAGATAGAACTGATCACCATATCCAGCTGGAACACCTGGGAACCGTAGATGATGAGATAACCCAGCCCTCGTCTGGCTGCCAGAAATTCTCCGATGATGACACCGACTAAAGACAGACCGATATTGACCTTGGTGGTGCTGAGCAGTGTGGGAACAGATCCCGGGAGGACGACTTTGAAAAAGATATCTCTGCGGTTTCCCCCCAAAGTGCGGATCAGAATCTCCTTTTCCGGATCCACCTGGTGAAAGGCAGTGTAAAAGCTGATAATGGAGCCGAAGACTGCCACAGAGATCCCGGCGATGATAATGGTGTTGATGCCGGTGCCCAGCCAGACGATGAACAGGGGAGCCAGGGCAGATTTCGGTAGACTGTTGAGTAGTACCAGGTAAGGCTCTAAAATCTCCGACAGTTTGTCAGAGAACCACAATAGGGTGGCGAGCAGGAGACTGACAACAAACACTAAAAGGAAACTTAATATGGTTTCTAATAAAGTAATGCCGATATGCATCGGAAGAGAACGTTCGGTCCACAACTGTATCAGACATAGGACGACTCTGCGTGGGCTGGAGAAAAAGAAACTGTCGATCCAGTATGCATCTGCACTGATTTCCCAGAGAATCAGAAAGATTCCCAGGAGAAAGATACGCAGAAAGGCAACCTGTCTATGATGATTTTTGTGCTTGCGAAGATATTGTTCCTGGATCGTCAACGGGTGGTCATTTTGCACATTCTTAGGTTTCATCGGTTAATTCCTCCCAAAGTTGTTTGAAATAATATGGAAATTCCGGGGCGTTTCTGGCGGCGAGTGGAGAACTGTCCTGTAGGGTGAGCTGAATGGGCAATACCGTTTTGATCGTTGCGGGACGGGCAGACAGCACGTAAACTTTATCCGCCAGGCTGATAGCCTCTGACAGATCGTGAGTGACGATGATCATGGTCTTCCCAGCCTTGCGGATCAACTGACAGATATCCGAAGATACCATAAGGCGCGTCTGGTAGTCCAGGGCGCTGAAGGGTTCATCCAGTAACAGCAGCTGGGGATCCAGGGCAAGGGTTCGGATCAGAGCAGCGCGCTGCTTCATGCCGCCGGATAATTCGCAAGGGCGCTTGTTCTTAAATTTTTCCAGCCCGTAATCGGACAAAAGTTGTTCCACATGGGCGATGCGCTCCGGAGTGAGGGCGTGATGGATCTCCAGACCCAACGTAACATTCTGATAGATGGTGCGCCATTCGAAGAGATGGTCATGCTGCAGCATATAGCCGATACGGGGATAATGAAGGGAACCGTCGGGATTATTTACGACAATGGTTCCGGTCTCAGGGGCGAGGAGCCCTGCGATAATGGACAGCAGAGTGGATTTACCGCAGCCGCTGGGTCCAACAAGTGCTACAAATTCCCCTTCCTCCACGGAGAAGGAGATATCTTTTATGGCACCGGTCTCCCCGGACAGTGTGTGATAGGAGTAACCTATATTTTTAAGTTCGATAAGAGCTCCCATAAAAAGGCATACTTCCTTAACATGAATATTTATAGTTATTGTATGAATTCCAGTGGAAAAAGTGTTTTCTGTAGCGGAAAGTGATGAAATTCACTGTATTGCATTAAAGTGTCGTTTGTGATATGATTAATTGCAATCAATGTCTGTGAGAAATTTTATCTGATAGACTACCAACGTAAAAAGATGGGAGAATGACCATGGCACAGTTATGGGGAGGACGTTTTACGAAACAGACCGATCAGCTGGTATTTGATTTCAATGCGTCCATAACATTTGATAAAAGACTGTTTCACGAAGATGTCACCGGCAGTATCGTACATGCCACCATGTTGGCAAAGCAGGGAATCCTTACCGAAGAGGAGAGGAAGAGTATTGTCGAAGGACTGACTGGGATCTTAGAGGATGTGGATGACGGAACACTGGCAATTGATGAGACCCAGGAAGACATTCACAGTTTCGTGGAGGCTACCCTGATCGACCGGATCGGAGATGCCGGGAAAAAGCTTCACACCGGCAGAAGCCGTAACGATCAGGTGGCACTGGACATGCGTCTCTATACCAGGGCAAGAGTGGCAGAGATCGACGGACTGCTGAAAAAGCTTTTGGAAGCCATTCTTGATACCATGGAGAACAATTTAGATACCTACATGCCGGGCTTCACCCATTTACAGAAGGCACAGCCCATTACCCTGGCGCATCATTACGGTGCCTATTTTGAAATGTTCAAGAGAGACAGACAGCGTCTGACAGATATCTATAAGCGTATGAATTATTGCCCTCTGGGAGCCGGAGCACTGGCAGGCACCACATATCCTTTGGATCGTGAATATACCGCGAGACTTCTTCGCTTTGAAGGTCCGACGTTAAATAGCATTGATTCTGTGGCGGACAGAGATTACCTGATCGAATTCCTTTCCGCTCTTTCTACGATCATGATGCATTTAAGCCGCTTCAGCGAAGAGATCATCATCTGGAATTCCAATGAATATCAGTTCGTAGAGCTGGATGATGCTTATTCCACCGGAAGCAGTATCATGCCCCAGAAGAAGAATCCTGATATCGCAGAGCTGGTAAGAGGCAAGACCGGAAGAGTCTATGGTGCTCTGATGGCGTTACTTACCACCATGAAGGGACTGCCCCTGGCTTACAATAAAGACATGCAGGAAGACAAGGAGATGGCGTTTGATGCCATGGATACCGCGGCAGATTGCATTACCTTATTTACCGGCATGATTCAGACCATGAAGTTCCGCAAGGACCGCATGGCGAAGAGTGCCATGAACGGATTCACCAATGCCACCGATGCTGCAGATTATCTGGTAGGTAAGGGTGTGCCTTTCCGGGATGCCCACGGTATTATCGGCAGGCTGGTATTGTACTGTATTGAGAAAGATACTTCTATTGATGCTTTAAGCTTAGGGGAACTGCGTTCCATCAGTGATAAGTTCGACGAAGATATCTATGATGCCATCTCACTGAAGACCTGTGTGGAGAAGCGTCTGACCATCGGTGCACCGGGTGAGAAAATGATGAAACAGGTCATTGAGAAAAATAAAGAATACCTGAAAAATGATGCCATAGAAGAGTATCAACAGTCTTTGGAAGACAGACTTTCGTAAAATCAGGAAAGAATGTCTTTTCAGATAAAAAGGAAATGCATAGAGCTGAGGAGGAAATGAAAAATGAGTGAAAAATTACGTGTAGGTATCCTGGGTGGAACCGGTATGGTAGGACAGAGATTTATCTCTCTGTTAGAGAACCATCCATGGTTCGAGGTAACGACTATCGCAGCCAGCCCTCGATCAGCAGGTAAGACGTATGAGGATGCAGTGGGTGATCGATGGAAGATGACGACTCCCATGCCTGAAGCTGTGAAAAAACTGATCGTCATGAATGTCAACGAAGTGGAAAAAGTAGCTGCACAGGTAGATTTCGTATTTAGTGCCGTAGATATGTCCAAGGACGAGATCAAGGCAATCGAAGAAGCTTATGCCAGGACAGAGACCCCTGTAGTATCTAATAACAGTGCCCACAGATGGACTCCCGATGTTCCTATGGTAGTACCCGAGATCAATCCCGAGCATTTCCAGATCATCGAAGCACAGAAGAAGAGATTGGGAACCACCAGAGGATTTATCGCTGTAAAGCCCAATTGCTCCATTCAGAGCTATGCACCGGTACTGACCGCATGGAAAGAATTCGAGCCCTATGAAGTAGTAGCCACTACTTATCAGGCTATCTCCGGTGCCGGCAAGACTTTTAAGGACTGGCCCGAGATGGTAGGCAATATCATTCCTTACATCGGCGGTGAGGAAGAGAAGAGTGAGAAGGAGCCTTTACGTATCTGGGGTAAGATCGAAGGCGACAAGATCGTTCCTGCAACTTCTCCCGTGATCACATGCCAGTGTATCCGTGTTCCGGTACTGAACGGACATACTGCAGCCGTATTCGTAAAATTCCGTAAGAAGCCCACTAAGGAACAGCTGATCGAGAAGTTAACTTCTTTCAGCGGAGAACCTCAGAGACTGGGACTTCCCAGCGCACCGAAGCAGTTCATCCAGTATCTGGAGGAGGACAACAGACCTCAGGTAGCTTTGGATGTTGATTTTGAGAATGGTATGGGTATCAGTGTAGGCCGTCTGAGAGAAGATACCGTATATGACTTTAAGTTTGTAGGACTTTCACACAATACATTACGCGGAGCGGCTGGGGGAGCTTTGCTTTGCGCAGAACTTTTGAAAGCACAGGGTTACATCACCAAAAAATAAAGGGTGAGTGGGGTTATGAACGAGTTACGCTATCAGCTGGATCTTATGCGCGCAATGAATCAGAAATTAAGCGACAGGGAGAAAATGTACCGCCTTTTGTGCGATACCATGGATTATGCTTATATCTACTATTCTTTTGAGAAAAATTCTGTCACGATGCTTGGAAAATGGGATGATTTTTTCGATTTCCAGATTCGGGACAGACGGGACTTTACTAAGCTTTTAGAGATGGTAGATGAGCCATATGTACTGCCTCTTAGGAATATGCTGTTTTTGGAGAAGGGAGGTCAGGAAACTTCTTCTGTGGAATGCATGCAGAAGGGGAAGAAGACCTGGCTGCAGTTCTCCTGCAGGATATTCTATGAGGACGGTAGACCTGCGGATCAGATCATTGTGGTACAGAATATCACAAAACTGAAGACGCAGAACGAAGAACTTCTCTATATGGCGTATTATGACGGACTTACAGGACTGTACAACCGGAACTATTTTGTACGTCTCCTGACGGAGTTCCTACGGCGCGCGAAAGAAGATAACCGGCTGGTCAGTGTGCTGGTCATCGATATTGACGATTTCCGTAAGGTCAACGACGGACTGGGAATCGTGGCAGGAGACGAACTGGTACAGCAGTTCGGATCTTTCTTAAAGGAATTCAACAGTGACGATGTGATCGTCTGCCATCTGACCAGTGATGTCTACTGCATGGCAATCTATGATTCCTGCGGTGACAGAAGCGTGGAACACACTCATAAGGAGATCGTGAAGCGTACCAGAGAACCTTTTTATCTGGTGGGCGGACAGGTATTGAATATTACTGTAAGCGTAGGCGTTGCGGAATATCCGGAAGCTGCTACATCCGCACTGGAACTGATCAACTGTGCCGAAATCGTTATGTTTAAAGGGAAGTCCATGGGCAAGAACCGGATCCAGTATTTCGATACGCCGATCCTGAATGATTTCCTGAAAAATGTGGAACTGGACAGCAAATTAAAAGAAGCGGTATTTGATCATAACTTTATTCTGTATTATCAGCCCCAGTACTACGCGGGGAATCAGAAACTGCGCGGAATGGAAGCGCTGATCCGCTGGAAGGACGGCGACGGGAAAATGATCAGCCCGGCGAAGTTCATTCCGATTGCAGAGAAAAACGGCACGATTATCCCTATCGGCAACTGGGTACTGGAGCAGAGCATCCGGACATTTTCCGAATGGAGGAACCGGTACGGCGTTCCGTTTGTATTGTCTGTCAATATCTCCGCACTGCAGTACCAGAAGGAAGACTTTGTAGATTCGCTGTTGAATATTATCCGCAAATATGATGTGTCTCCGGAGGAGATCGAACTGGAGATCACAGAGAGCATACTGATCGATGATTTCCAGGCAGTGACTGAGAAAATGCAGCTGTTAAAAGAATATGGCATCCGCATTTCCTTAGATGATTTCGGAACGGGATTTTCCTCCCTGTCTTACTTGAAGAAGCTTCCGATCAATACGCTGAAGATCGATAAATCCTTTACGGATACGCTGCTTACGGATTCCGCTACCAGAATCATTACGGAATCCATTGTCAGTATGGTGAAATCCTTAGGATTTGAATCTATTGCCGAGGGAGTGGAGGAAGAACAGCAGTATAAATATCTGCGTGCCATCGGCTGCGATATCATTCAGGGATATCTGTTCGGAAAACCGCTGTCCCAGGAGGAGATCGAACAGCTATTACAGAAGATATACTGATCAGTTGTTGCAGAAAGAATGAGGCTGCCATGTTAACTGGAAGGGAACAGGAAACAGCTTTTTTGGAAAATCATTATAAGAGACCGGGGAGTCAGATACTGGTGGTATATGGACAGAGAGGCGTTGGTAAGACGGCTCTCTTAACCGCTTTTGCGGAAAAAAAACAGACCATACGATATACCGCTCCCAACTGCTCTTCCAGGGAAATGTGCTATCAGTGGGGACAGGAGCTTAGAGAACAGGGGAAAGAGATTTCACGGTACCCTTCCTGGGAAGAAGTATTACAGTGTGTATCCGGAGAAAAAAGTGATCGCAAAAAAGTTCTGATCATAGAAAATTTTCATTATCTGCTAAAGGGGGATACCTTTTTTTTACAGGAATTGATCCGTTATCTGAAAGAACACAGGGAGGTTTCTCTTCTTGTAATTCTTACGACCTATGCATCCGGATGGGTGGAGAACAGTATGATCTCTAAAATAGGGAACCTGGCATTTTCTGTCAGTGGTTTTCTGAAGGTCAAAGAGCTGCCTTTTTCAGTAATGCGCCGGATTTTCCCAGGTGGGACGCTTCAGAAGAGCATAGAACTCTATGCGGTGTTAGGCGGAATGCCGGGATTATGGAAACTGTTGGAACTGTCAGCTTCTGTGGAGGAGAATCTGACGACGCTTTTTTTAGAAAAAAACAGTTTTCTTCCGGAACTGATGATCAAATGGCTGTCGGAAGAACTGCGGGAGACTGCTGTCTACAATACCATCCTTGCCACCATAGCAGATGAGAAGAACGGCAAGCTGAATGCTATGTATGCCCGTACCGGATTCTCCCGGGCGAAGATCAGTGTCTATCTGAAGAATCTGATGGAACTGGAGCTGGTGGAAAAAGTACTGCCCGGAACCTATGAGATCAGCAATTCTTTTATACGGTTTTATTTCCGTTTTCTGTTTCCTCACCAGACTGCCTGGAGAAGAGATAATGGCAGAGCTTTTTATGAAACATATATCCGTGAGGATTACAGTAGCTTTGTGAGATCCGCATACCGGAGAATCTGTCAGGAGATACTGCAGGCAGATTTCCATACGGTGGAACTGAAGAAGGCGGCACAGGGTAGAACGTATTTTTTATGCAAAGATACTGCAGGAAAAAAGATCGCAGTGGATTATTCCGGTACGGTATGTTATACTTCGGAAGATTATGACGCACTGCAGACAGCGTTGAAAAGCATCCGGATGGAAACGGATGAGATAATAATATTTTGTGAGAATGGTTATGAAAATGCACTGGCGGAGAAAGTGTCCGGAAAGCTACAGTTTCGCAGCGTGGGTGTGTGATTTATGACAGGAAGACGGTAATACGTGGGTAAAAATTTATTTATTGCAGAGAAACCCAGCGTGGCAAGGGAATTTGCCAACGCTTTAAAATATAATATGCGTTCCAAAGACGGATATCTGGAGTCGGAAGAAGCCATTGTTACATGGTGTGTGGGACATCTGGTGACCATGAGCTATCCGGAGGTGTACGATGAGAAATTTAAGAGATGGAGCTTCGAGACACTTCCTTTTCTCCCGGCGGAATTCAAATACGAAGTCATTGAAAATGCCAGGAAACAATATACCATCGTGAGTTCCCTGCTAAACAGAGAGGATGTCTCTACCATCTATGTCTGCACCGACTCCGGGCGGGAGGGAGAATAT
>ULOR01007189.1_pt1 | contig 10594 bp, 9 predicted proteins | sample 1952861 | NCBI WGS metagenome assembly ULOR01 (sample SAMEA4835611, study PRJEB28245) | human gut metagenome | biome: gut microbiome; material: fecal sample | place: Denmark | collected 2008 | reverse complement strand
CAAGGCTGCCAAGCCGAAGCAGGACCAACGCTTTGATATTCCCGGTTTCGGTACGACGACGATTGAATCAATGATTCACGCCGGTGCTACAGGAGCTGTTATTGAAGCAGGTAATACTATCATTCCGGAGCGCGAAAAGGTGATAGCGCTGGCAGATGAGCATAATATTACCATTCTTGTAAAATAAATATCGGAAAAATTTCGTATTTCTTAGCGGCTGATAGCTTATGTCAGCCGCTTTTTGTGTTATAATATATACTGAATATATATAGGTAAATGCAAGGAGACATCATGGCGAAAATATTAATATCTGCCGGAGAAGCCTCTGGCGATATCCATGCAGCTGCTGTGACTGCTGCTATAAAAAAACTTGATAGCAAGGCCGAGGTTTTTGGTATGGGCGGCGACGCTCTGCGCAAGGCCGGCGGCGAGGTGCTGTGGGACATTAAGGACCACGGCGTAATGGGTTTTGTGGAGGTTATCCGCAAACTGCCTGATTTATTCCGTCTGCGCAGTGATTTTGCGCGCATTATGGACGAACGCAAGCCGGACTGTCTGGTAGTTGTCGATTACCCCGGTTTTAATATGAAGCTGGCTAAGCTGGCTCACGATAAAGGAATTCCCGTTGTATCATATATTGCTCCGTCGGCATGGGCCTGGAACAAGGGCCGTGCCAAAAAGGTTGCGAAAATAGTGGATAAGGTTGCCTGCATCTTTCCTTTTGAATACGATGTGTACAAGGAAGCAGGTGCTCCCGTAGAGTTTGTAGGTCATCCGCTGCTGGATATTGTACATCCTACGATGACCAAGGCTGAGGCTGAAGCCTGGGCCGGCAAGCAGCCCGGCAAAAAACTGATATTGCTGATGCCCGGCAGCCGTCTGATGGAAATTGAAAAAATGCTGCCGACGCTGCTGGCAGGTGCAAAGCTTTTAAAGCAGCAGTTGCCTGATGTGCAGTTTGTTATGCCGCGCGCTAACACAATTCCGCTTGCTATGCTGCAGGAAAAAATTGCGGCGTATGGCATTGAGGTAAAAATTACCGAAGGCCATAACTATGATTTGTTCAGTGTAGCGGATTTGGCGCTGGCTACCAGCGGTACGGTAACGCTGGAGGCTGCTTTGTGCGGACTGCCGAGTGTTATTGTTTACCGTACTTCCGCACTGAATGCTTTTATCGCGCGTTTGGTAATCAATATCCCCAATATCGGCTTGCCGAATATTGTTGCGGGCAAAACGATTATGCCGGAGCTGCTGCAGGAGGACTTCACCCCGGAAAAATTAGCGAAAACTGCAGTAGAGCTTTTGCAGCCTGAGCGTCAGGCACAGCTGCAAAGCGATTTGGCATATATGAAGCACAGACTTGGTGAACCAGGTGCGGTAAACCGCGTTGCTCAATTAATCTTAAAAATAACTGAGGAGAGAAAATGAATTTATACCTTCGAGCATTGAAATATGTAAAAGCCTATTGGATGCGTGCGCTGGCAGCGCTTATCTGCACCGGCATTGCCTCCGGCTGTACTGCTTATCTGCCTTGGGTTATCAAGGATATGGTAGACCAGGTTCTGCGAGATAAGGATACATCCATGCTGAACTATATTGTAATCAGCATTGTGGTTGTTTTTATTATCCGCGGTGTTTCCTATTACGGACAAAGCTATCTGATGAACTATGTCGGTCAGCGTGTGATTATTGATATCCGCAGGGATGTTTTTGAAAAGCTGCAGCGTTTAAGTATGAGCTTTTATGACAAGCATAAAACCGGTACCATTATGAGTTATGTTACTAACGACGTTAATGCGTTGCAGTCCGCGATGGTAGAAAACGTTGTGGAAATGTTTACCGAAAGCGTTATTCTTATCGTATCTATCGCTATGATGCTGTATCTGGACTGGAAGCTGTTCCTCGTAACCTTTGCAACCTTCCCGGTTGTACTGTTCTTCATTGACAGCTTCGGTAAGCGCATCCGTAAATCCGGCAGCCGTATTCAGGAGGCTGCTGCTGATATTACCTCTGTACTGCAGGAGGTTGCTTCCTCTCCGCGCGTTATCAAATCCTTCGTGCGCGAAGGCTATGAGGTAGAGCGCTTCGACAAGGAAAACATGAACAACTTCCGCGCCAACATGAAGTATGCGCAGCTTTCTTCAACGCTCACCCCGACGATTGAGTTTGTGGCAGCTGTCGGCGTATCCATTATTCTCTGGTACGGCGGCAACAGCGTTATCAACGGCAGCATTACTGCAGGCTCTCTGGTAGCCTTTCTGACCTATGCCGTTAATATTTCTAACCCGATTAAACGTTTAAGCCGTGTTATCGGCAATATTCAGAAGGCATTGGCTGCAGCGCAGCGTGTTTTCGACGTATTGGATTTGCCGGAGGCTATTAAAAATGCACCTGATGCCAAGGCTCTGCCTAAGGTAAAAGGGGATGTACGCTTCAATGATGTAAGCTTTGCTTACAATAAGAACGAAGAGGTGCTCAGCCATGTTTCCTTCGAGGTTAAGCCCGGCGAAATGATTGCCTTTGTCGGTCCTTCCGGTGCTGGCAAGTCTACCGTAGCCAGCCTGTTGCCGCGTTTCTATGATGCGACTAACGGCAGCATTACGATTGATGGGCAGGATATCCGTAAGGTTACGCTGGATTCCCTGCGTGAGCAGGTTGGTATTGTACCGCAGGAAACAGTGCTGTTCAACGGTTCTGTTTATGATAACATTCTTTACGGCCGTCTTGATGCGACACGTGAAGAGGTGGAGGCTGCAGCGAAGGCTGCGAATGCCCATGACTTTATTATGCAATTGCCTAACGGCTACGAAACAATGCTGGGTGACCGCGGTATGAATATTTCCGGTGGTCAGCGTCAGCGTATTTCCATTGCCCGGGCAATATTGAAGAACCCGCAGATTCTGATTCTCGACGAGGCAACCTCTGCACTCGATACGGAAAGCGAGCGCGTGGTACAGGAGGCTCTGGACCGCCTGATGGTAGGCAGAACGTCCTTTGTTATTGCGCATCGTCTTTCGACGATTAAAAATGCTGATAAGATTATGGTTTTGGAAAATGGCCAGCTTATCGAGCAGGGTAACCATGATGAGCTGATGGCTATGGACGGGCTGTACGCGCATCTGTATAAGATTCAGTATCGCAGCAAGGAAGTCAAGTAAGGCGAAAAGAGGTTAGTAAATGTATATACTCTACAATATTCTTATTTTAATAGTGCTGGTAATTTTTATTGGCCCCTATTACACTTACCGCCTGTTTACAGAAAAAGGCTTCGCCTTGCGCTTTAAGCAGAGCCTCGGTTGTGTAGATGAAGAGGATATTGCCAAGGTTGCCGGCAAGGACTGCGTATGGATTCATGGTGCATCCGTAGGCGAAATTGTTGCCACCAGCCCGCTTGTTAAACAAATCCGCAAGGAAATGCCCGAGCGCCCGGTATTGGTATCTGCCTTTACCGTAGGCGGTTATAACATGGCCAAGCAGATTATTCCCGAAGCAGATGCTATTATCTACTTCCCGCTGGATTTACCGTTTGTTGCGGAATCTCTGGTCAAGCGTATTCACCCCGGTGTCTTTATGCCGGTAGAAACAGAGCTGTGGCCTAATTTCCTGCGCGCTATCCGCGAACGTCATATACCTGTAATGATGGTAAATGGCCGTATCTCCGAAAAATCCGTAAAAAATTACAAATATCTTTATGGTATCTGGGATGATATGCTAAATACTGTAACCCGTTTTTGCATGCAGTCCAGCATTGATGCCGATTATATTGCGCATCTCGGTGCCGACCGCAGCAAAATCTTTGTTACCGGTAATACAAAATTTGACCAGACCTATGCGGAGGTTACGCCGGAGGATTTGGCGAAATACCGCTTTGAGCTGGGATTGAAAGAGGATTATCCTATTATCGTTGCCGGCTCTACGCATCCCGGCGAAGAAAAGGTGCTGTTTGAATCCTTCAAGTGCATCCGTAAAAAATATCCGCATGCACGTCTGATTATCGCACCGCGTAAAACTGCCAGAGCAGATGAAATTGCCAAGCTGGCAAGCCATTACGGCTATGAAACAGGCTTTCGCTCCAAGATGCTGGAGAAAAGCGGTGAGCGCAAGGAATATCCTTTGCTGATTATCGATACCATCGGTGAGCTGGGACGTATTTATGCTGTCGGCGATGTTGTTTTCGTCGGCGGTTCCTTCAGCAATACCGGCGGTCATAACGTACTGGAGCCTGCTGCCCATGCCAAACCGATTCTCGTCGGCCCGAGCATGCAGAACTTTAAGGATTCCTATGCACTGTTGAGCAAGGTTAAGGCCTGCAAGATGGTTAACAATAATGATGAACTGACGAAGGAAATGCTGGATATTCTGGGCAATGACGAGCGTCGCACGCAGATGGGTGCAGCTTCCCTGCAGGTTATCAAAGAGAACCGCGGCGCGGATGTGCGCAGCATCCATTATCTCAAGGAACTGCTTGATTTAACTGCTGTGCCTGCCCGTGAATACAAAAGCTATCCGATTAATACGCGTAACCTGACGGATGAAGGCGGCGGACGCCTGCGTCACGGTGATGCGATTATCCAATATGTTATGCAGGTTGCCTATGGTCCGGAAACTCCGTTCTTCGGCTGGCTGTTGCTGGCAGTTCTGCGTGGCATGTCTTATTTATACGAATTCGGCGTTTGCTGCAAGCTGTCTATGTATAATTGCGGCCTGCTGCACAGAGAAAAGCTGAACTGCTGCGTTATCTCTATCGGTAATATTACCGTCGGTGGCACCGGTAAAACTCCTACCGCCCAGAAGATGGCGGCAATTATCAAGTCTATGGGCTATCGCGTTGTTATCCTGAACCGCGGCTACCGTTCGCATTGGGGCAAGGAGCTGGGCGTAGTTTCCGACGGCAATAAGATTTTCATGACTGCCTATGAAGCAGGTGACGAAGCTTACCTGATGGCTAAGACTTTGCCGGGTATTCCGGTAATCATCGGCAAAAACCGTGCCGTTACCGGCCGTTATGCCGTTGAAAAGCTGAATGCCGAGGTTATCATTATGGACGATGGCTATCAGCACTGGCAGCTGGAGCGCGACCTGGATGTCGTCTTGGTAGATACGCTGAATATGTTCGGCAACGGCTGTGTGCTGCCGCGCGGTACTCTGCGTGAGCCGCTCGAAAACCTGAGCCGCGGCGATTTGTTCCTGCTGACCAAAACCGACCAGAGCAGCAAGCTGAGCCGCATTCAGCTGCGTCATACTATTGCCAAATATAATGACAAGGCACCGATAGTAGAAAGTATTCACCATCCGAAAAACTTTGTGGAAATTGCCGACTGGTACAAGGGTATTTCCGAAAATATCAAGGATCTGGAAGAGCTGCGCGGCAAGGATGTTATGGTTTTTTCTGCAATCGGCAACCCGTCATCCTTCGAACAGACTCTCTCCAGTATCGGTTTGAATATCATGGAGGCTGTACGCTATCCAGACCATCACGATTACGGTATGCTGGAAATGCAGTACATCAACGAGCGTGCCAGCAGCCTAAAGGCTGTAGCAATGGTTACTACAGCGAAGGATGCTGTTAAGATACCGACTGAATTTATTTATTCTGCCCGCGAAATTCCTTTGTATATCCTGAATATGGATATCTGCATTACCGAGGGCATGGATAAGTTCAAAGAATATATTGATCATGCCATTAAAAAGGAGCTTGATAAAAAATGAAAGTTTTATGCGTAATTCCCGCACGTTATGCTTCTACCCGTCTTCCGGGCAAACCGCTTTCCCTGATTGCAGGTAAGCCGATGATTCAGCACGTTTATGAGCGTGCCTGCCAGGCTAAGCTGCCGGACGAGGTAGTTGTAGCTACCGATAATGAGCTTGTCAAAAAGGCTGTAGACGGCTTTGGCGGCAAAGCAATGATGACATCTCCCGACCATCCGAGCGGTACCGACCGTCTGGCTGAGGTAGCTTTGAACTATCCCGATGTTGATGTTATCGTTAACGTACAGGGTGATGAGCCGATGATTCCGCCTGAGGTTATTGACCGCCTGGCTGAATGCTTTACCGGTGACAGCGAGCTGCAGATGGCAACATTGAAGGTTGCTATGAACGAGGAGGATTACAACAATCCTGCTGCCGTAAAGGTTGTAACCGACCTTAACGGCTATGCACTGTACTTCTCCCGCAGCCTGATGCCGTATCCGCGCAATAAGCCGGAGGGCTACAAGGTTTACAAGCATGTAGGTATTTATGCTTACCGCCGCAGCTTCCTGCTGAAATATGCAGCACTGCAGCCGACACCACTGGAAAGAGCGGAAAGCCTGGAGCAGCTGCGTGCACTGGAAAATGGTTATAAGATTAAAGTTCTGGAAAGCGATTTCCAGGGCATCGGTGTTGATACCCCCGAGGATTTGGCAGCAGTCAACGAGCTGTTTGCTAAAATGAATAAATAAGCTGGAGGATACTTATGCAAATCGTTAAAGTTGGTAATTATGAAGTAGGTCAGGGCCATCCCCTGATGCTGATGGCAGGTCCCTGCGTGCTCGAAGGCTATGAGCGCAGCCTGATGATTGGTCAGCGTACAAAAGCAATCTGCGACAAGCTTGGCATTCCCTATGTATTTAAGGCTTCCTTTGATAAGGCTAACCGTTCCTCTTATGCTTCCTTCCGCGGACCCGGCATTGAAGAGGGCTTAAAGCTTTTGGCTCAGATTAAAAAGGATCTGGGCGTTCCTGTAGTAACCGATATCCACGAGCCCTGGCAGGCTGAAAAGGCTGCCGAGGTTGTAGATATTCTGCAAATCCCGGCTTTCCTGTGCCGTCAGACCGATTTGGTTTATGCAGCTGCCAAAACCGGCAAGACTATTAATGTAAAAAAAGGTCAGTTCCTGGCACCTTGGGACATGAAAAATGTTATCAAAAAGGTTGAGGAAGCAGGCAATCATAACATTATGCTTACTGAACGCGGTGCAAGCTTCGGCTACAACACACTGGTAACCGATATGCGCGGTCTGGCCATTATGCGTGAGCTTGGTTATCCCGTAGTTATGGATGCTACTCACAGCGTACAGATTCCCGGCGGCCAAGGCACCTCCAGCGGTGGTCAGAGCCAGTATGTTCCGCATATGGCACGTGCTGCTGCGGCTGTAGGCATTGATGCACTGTTCTTAGAGGTGCATGATAATCCGGCAGAAGCACTGAGTGACGGCCCGAATATGGTTAAGCTGGATAATCTGGAAAAATTATTGACCGACGTGCTGGCAATCGACAAGATTGTACGTGGCTAAAGGTAGGGTGATAACATGGAAGCAATGCTAAAGCATGCACAGGATGTTCTGCGCATGGAGGCAGAAGCAATTTTAGAGCTGGTGCCGCGTGTAGATGAAAATTTTGCTGCGGCAGTAAAATTGATTTTAGATTGTCAGGGCCGTACCGTTATTACTGGTATGGGTAAATCCGGCCTGATCGGCCGCAAAATGGCTGCAACCTTTGCCAGCACCGGCACACCGTCCTTTTATCTGCATCCTGCAGAGGGTATTCACGGTGACCTGGGCATGGTTACGGAAAGCGATGTTGTTATTGCTCTCTCCAACAGCGGTGAAACAGGCGAGGTTTTGAATATCCTGCCGTCCTTGCGCCGCATCGGTGCCAAGATTATCGCTATGGTTGGCAAGCCTGATTCAACACTTGGCAAGAATGCCGACGTTGTACTTAATGTAGGTGTCAGCAAGGAGGCCTGCCCGCTTGGTCTTGCTCCGACAAGCAGCACGACCGCAGCGTTGGCGTATGGCGATGCGCTGGCTTTGGCGCTGCTCAAAAAGCATAACTTTACAGCAAGTCAGTTTGCTATCTTCCATCCGGGCGGCAGCCTGGGACGCAAGCTGCTTCTGACCGTAGGCAGCATTATGCATAAAGGCGAGGAGAACCCGACTGTGCTGGCAGATACCAAGGTACAGGATGCTTTGTTTGTTATTACCGACAAAGGTCTGGGTGCTGTATCCGTTGTTGATGCGGACGGTGTTATGCAGGGTGTGCTTACCGACGGCGATATCCGCCGCGGTCTGAGTAAGGGTGTTGATTTCCTGCAGCGTCCTGTTTGCGAGCTGATGACAAAGGCTCCGAAAACTATTACCGAAGACAAGCTGGCAGCACAGGCTCTGCATCTTATGGAAAGCAACAAGCCGAAACCGATTACCGTGCTGCCTGTTATTGACAAAGATAATAAGGTTATCGGCCTGCTGCATATGACCGACCTTGTAAGGCAAGGAGTAGTATAATGGTAAGCTGGTTAGATGATGCACAGGATGAGGATGACGAATTTATAGAAGCAGCTAAAGCAATCAGACTGCTGGCATTGGATGTTGACGGTGTGCTGACCGACGGAACTATCTATATTGCGGCAGACGGAGAATGCTTTAAGGGCTTTAACGCAAAGGATGGCATGGGCATCAGCTGTGCCCTGCACAATGGTCTTGAGGTAGCGATTATTACCGGACGCAAAAGCGAGATTATCCACCGCAGAGCCGAGGAACTGGGCATAACAACCATTATCGAAGGCGCGAAGGATAAGCGTGAAGCGCTGCGTTCCTTGAGAAGGCTGCGCGGACTGTCGGTAGAAGAGGTTGCTTATGTAGGCGATGACCTCAATGATTTGCCGGCCTTTGCCGAGAGTGGTCTGACATTTGCTCCCGATGATGCTGCAGAAGATGTGTATGATGCAGCTGATATCGGTTTGGATAATCCTGGCGGCAGAGGTGCTGTCCGCGAAGCAATAGAGTATATTTTAGCTGCTCAGGATAAATGGGAAAAAATTGTTGCTTCATATGAGCAAGCTGGACAAGGAGATAGACAATAATGTGGCTTTATTATTTATTAAAAACAATGAGTACCGTAATTTCCTGGCTGCCCTATAAGGCAGTTGTGGTTATCGGTAAGGGTATGGGCCACCTCTATCATAAAATTGCCAAAAAGCAGCGTGTGCGTGCAGAGGAAACTATCCGCGAGCGCTTAGGCTATAGTCAGGAGCAGGCCGAGGCTACAATCAAATCGCTGTTTGTGAAGCTTGGCATAACCTTTATGGAAATTATGTATATGCCGGCGTTGAACAAGGACAATATCCGCGGTCTGGTAACCTTTGACCGTCCGGAGGTTCTGTGGGATGCGCTTAAGGAGAAGCATGGCGTTGTTATGCTGGCCTGCCATATGGATAACTGGGAATGGCTGGGAGCTGCACTGGCGCTGAACGGCTTCCCGCTGAGTGCGGTAGAAAAACCGCAGCCTAACCGTGTTTACAGCGATTTTATGAATGAGCTGCGCAAGGGCGTAGGCCAAGAAATTTTTTCGCGTGGTACAAGTGAAATCCTCGGCTGTGCGCGTGCTATGAAGAAGGGCCGTATGCTGGGTCTGATAGCTGACCAGGACGGCGGCTATGACGGCATCTTCGTTCCTTTTTTGGGCAAGATGGCATCAACGCCTAACGGACCGGCATATTTTTCCCGTAAATTCAAAGCACCTATTGTGCCGATTTTTATAGTACGTAAGCCTGACGGCTATGGCCATAAAGCGATTGTACGCGACCCTATCCATTATGAATTCACCGGCGACCAAAAGCTGGATGATTATAATGTTACCCTGAAAATGACTCAGGAAGTTGAAAAAATAATCAAGGAATATCCTGATAACTGGTTGTGGTTCCAGCATCGCTGGAATACACCATACACCCCACAGGAGGAGGAAAAGCAGCCAGATGAAAAATAAGAAAGTAATTCTGTCAGTATTGGCAGGCATTGTAATTGCCAGTGCAATTATTGCCTGGCTGATGCTGAGCGGCGATAAACCTATAACTGTAAAACCGGGTGATGGTGTTACAGCGCAGATTAATGCTTCCTTAAAAAACAGTATGGTTAAAAGGGAAAAGGATGGCAAAAAGCTGTGGGAGTTTACAGTAGAAGAGGTTGTTAACGATAAGGCTAAAAACACAGCCTATCTGAAGGGCATCAAAGGCAAAGTTTATCGTGCGGACGGCAGCTTTATCGATATTTCTGCCGATAAAGGCAGTGCCGGCATGAAGAGCAATGACTTTTTCCTGGAGGGTAATATTAAGGCTGTACTGAATACCGGCGGCGAGCTTTATGCCGATAAAATAAGCTGGAATCAGGAAAAAGAGCTTATTACGGCAACAGGACATTTTAAAATGCATAAGGATGCCTATACCGCAACTGCGGATAGTGCTGTAACTACCAGTGCTTTTAAGCATATTAAGCTTAAGGGTAATGCTAAAGTGGAGAAAGGCGGCGAATAAGATGGCTTACAAAAATAGATTACTGCTGACAATGGCTGCAGCCATGCTGGCAGCAGGCATAACAGCAACTGCTTTTGCAGCTCCCGGCAATTTCAGCGTTCAGGCTGATGAGCTGGAGTATGACCTGGGCAGCGGTGAAGCTGTAGCAAAAGGAAATGTTGTACTGATGCAGGATGGCGGCAGAGCTACTGCCGATTATGCCAAATTCAACAGCAAAAGCAAGAGCGGTGTTTTAACCGGCAATGTTATTGCCGACCGTGATGATGCACATATTGTGTGCAATGAGTTTATAGTGCATAATGAAAAT
>ULOR01006753.1_pt1 | contig 10666 bp, 9 predicted proteins | sample 1952861 | NCBI WGS metagenome assembly ULOR01 (sample SAMEA4835611, study PRJEB28245) | human gut metagenome | biome: gut microbiome; material: fecal sample | place: Denmark | collected 2008 | reverse complement strand
CGGCTGTCAAAAAAGCGACTGACAGAACCGCATATGACCTTTCGGCGGATTATGAAAATCTCATAATGTACACCTGCTATCCGTTTGATGCACTCGGTCTTACAACACAGAGATATTTTGTGTATGCAAAGTTAGTGTCGGGTACTCCGATTGATAAGGAGGCGAACTGATGACTTCTAAAGTAAGACATATTATTTACGGAATAATTTCGTTCGTTCTCTCGTTTGTACTGTTTTTGATTTCGTTTGCAATAGTTCTTCAGTCAACAATCCTCAACCCATCGTATATTATGGATAATATGAATACGAGCAACTATTTTGTTGACAAGCGTGACGAAATCAAAGAAAGCCTTGTTAACCTCGGTTATGCGTCGGGACTTGATGAAAAGTTTTTTGAAAATGTTGTTGACGAGGTGACAATTCACGATAATACACAGGCCTATCTCAACAGCTTTTATGCAGGCGAGGAGGCTAAGATTGACACAACAGCGTTTAAGCAGAAATTCAACAGCGAGCTTGACAGCTACATAAGTAAGAATAATCTCAAGGTTGCAAACGATGGGAGCAGAGAATATCTCATCAATCAGGCCGCTAACATTTATGCGGCGGCGCTCAGAATACCGCTTTTTGCCACACTTTCTGTTTATCTCATCGCATTGAAAAATATGATGCCGTTGATTATCGGAGGTCTTGCAGTCCTTGTCGCAATTCTAAGCGTAATCATCATCTTTACAAATAGTTGGAAGCACAGAGCGGTAAGGTATATCTGTTATTCAACATCTGCGGCATTCCTTACGGTTGGTATAATTCCGGCGGTGTTGCTTTCAACAGGCTATATGAGCAAGATTAATATTGATTCAAGGGCGTTCTACAATCTCTTTGTTCAGAGTATGAATAATATTCTTATCGCCCTTGCAATCTGTTCTGTAATCTTTTTTATAGTTTCGATCGGACTTTTCTTCCTGCACAAGAGTATGCGCAGACACACAAGTGAAGAATGATGAAATTGAAAGTTGAAAATTGAAAATGTAAAATTATGGTCGAGAAGATAGTTTGCAAATGCAAAACACTGTCTTCCCGACCGTTTTTTATATAAAAGTTGTTGTCTGTTTGTAGTGGCGAACACGGTTCGATTCTACGAAAAAAACACGGTCGGTTTTCCTACAAGGATTCCGACCGTGTTTTTTATGAATTAATCATCAATATTGTAAAATCGTTTTGCGTTGTCGCAGGTGATTTGCAGAAGTTCGGAAATACTCATATTACGCAGAGATGCGATTTTTTCTGCGGCATAGACAATCATAGAGCTGTCGCAACGCTTGCCACGGAACGGCACGGGCGCCATATACGGAGCATCGGTTTCAAGCAGAAGCCTGTCAAGCGGAATTTCCGAGGCAACCTCAAGGCTGTGACGGGCATTTTTGAATGTAACAACACCGCCGAGACTGATGTACATTCCCATGCGAACCGCTTCACGCATAAGCTCAACACTGCCCGAAAAGCAATGAACCAGCGCATTTGGTTTGTATTTTCTCAGAAGATCGTACACATCTCCGTGAGCCTCACGATCGTGAACTATAAGCGGCATTTCAAGGTCAAGAGAAAGCCGAATCTGTTCCTCAAAAACACGCTTTTGCAAGTCTTTCGGAATGTCCCAATGATAATCAAGCCCTGTTTCGCCGATTGCGACAACCTTTTTATGTTTTGAAAGCTGTGCAAGCTGTTCAAGATAATTGTCCGGAATATTTTCGAGATTTTCGGGATGAAATCCGACTGCGGCATACATAAAATCATATTTTTCGGCATATTCAATGCAGGTTTTTGCCGTTTCAAGGTCAACCGCATTGTTGACAATTCCACACACACCCTTTGTGTGAATGTTTTCCAAAAGCTCAAAACGGTCATCGTCAAACCATTTGTCGTCATAATGTGCGTGTGCATCGAAAATGTTGTTGTAAAGTGACATCGGTGTATCTCCCTAAAAGTATGGGCGGTCAATGACCGCCCACATTGATGAATTTATATGTCCATACACATATGTTTTGATATAACATATGTGTATTCAATTTTGCACGCAATGCGTGCAATCGTGTGCAACGCACACGAACGGGAGAACACGGTTCTCCCCTATAGTTACGCTCGGGTATAAATAGTTTTTAATTTATCAAACTGTCTACACGAAAGGGGAACGGCGACTCGCCGTTAACAGATTTTTGAGCCGACAGGCATATTGTCAACAAAAACAACCTTTAAATCATCGCCGTGAACTGCAGAAAGAATCATACCGCAGCTTTCAACACCGCAAAGCTTTGCAGGCTTGAGGTTCTGAACAAGAATAATCTTCTTGCCGATAAGCTCCTCGGGCTTGTAGTAGTTTGCAATACCGCTGACAACGGTCCTGTCCTTTACACCGTCAAAAATTGTGAACTGTAAAAGCTTTTTGCTCTTTTTAACGGGTTCGCAGGTCTTAACCTCGCACACACGGAGGTCAACCTTTGCAAAATCATCAATTCCAATCTGTGCAACACCCTCAAGCTCTTCACGGAGTGCCTTTGTTTCTTCACTTTCACCCTCGTTGTTCTTGATAATGCTGTTGAGTTCTTCAATTTCCTTTTCAACATCAATTCGTGGGAAGAGTGCATCTCCCTTGTGAACCGTGACATCAGCAGGAAGAACACCGAACTTGTCGCAGTTTTCGTAGCCGGCACACTTATCACAAGCGCCAATCTGCTCAAGAGCCTTTGGCATTGTTGTTGGCATAAATGCCGAGAGAAGGGTGCAGGCAATACGGATTGCCTCAAGAAGGTTGTAGAGAACCGTTGCGAGTCTTGCTTTCTTTGTTTCGTCTTTGGCAATAACCCACGGAGCGGTTTCATCAATGTATTTATTTGCACGGGAAACAAGCTTGAAGATTTCGGCAAGTGCGTTCTGGAGCTGAGTCTTGTCCATGAAATCGTCAACCTTTGCACGGAGCGATGTTGCGGTTTCGATAAGGTCATCGTCAAATTCGCCGCTCTCACGCTCTGTGGGAAGTGTGCCGCCGAAATATTTCTGAACCATTGCAACTGTTCTTGAAACAAGGTTGCCAAGACCGTTTGCAAGGTCGGAATTGATACGATTAATCATAATTTCGTTTGAAAACGAGCTGTCTGCACCGAGAGCCATTTCACGCATAATGTGGTAACGGATTGCGTCAGCGCCGTAACGCTCGCCGAGTACAAACGGATCAACAACATTGCCGAGTGACTTTGACATCTTCTGTCCGTTGAAAGTAATCCAGCCGTGAACGGCAAGATGCTTTGGAAGCGGAAGGTCAAGAGCCATAAGCATTGCAGGCCAGATGATAGCGTGAAAACGCATGATGTCCTTTGCTACCATATGAACATCGGCAGGCCAGTATTTGTCAAATTCGTCAAATTTTTCATTCTTGTAGCCGAGAGCGGAGATATAGTTTGAAAGTGCGTCAATCCAAACATAAACAATATGCTTTTCGTCAAATGTAACCGGAATGCCCCATTTGAAGGTTGTTCTCGATACGCAAAGGTCTTCAAGTCCCGGCTTGATAAAGTTGTTTACAAGCTCAACCGCTCTTGTCTTTGGCTGTAAATAGTCTGTTTCCGTGAGGAGCTTTTCAATTCTGTCGGCAAAAGGTGACATCTTAAAGAAGTATGCCTCCTCCTTTGCCTCCGTAACCTCTCGTCCGCATTCGGGGCATTTGCCGTCAATAAGCTGGCTTTCTGTCCAGAAGCTTTCACAGGGGGTGCAGTATTTGCCCTTGTATTCGCCCTTGTAGATGTAGCCCTTGTCATACAGCTCCTTGAAAATCTTCTGAACTGTTTCAATGTGGTAATCGTCTGTTGTGCGGATATATCTGTCATAGCTTATGTTCATAAATTTCCATAAGCCCTTAAAGGTTTTTACAATTTCGTCAACATACTCTTTGGGAGTAACACCCTTTTCGGCAGCCTTCTGTTCAATTTTAAGGCCGTGTTCATCCGTACCCGTAAGGAACATAACATCGTATCCCTGCATTCGTCTGTAACGGGCGATAGAATCGCACGCAACGGTGGTGTAGCAATGACCGATGTGGGGATTGCCTGACGGATAATAAATAGGCGTTGTAATGTAAAATGGTTTTTTCTGACACATAGTATTTGTCCTCCCTAAAATTCAGCAAATGAGCTGTAACTGTAATTATACCAATTATTGCATATAATTTCAAGAGTTCATGGTATAAACGGAGAATAGTTAATTGTTGTATGCTTAATTTAAAGACAATTACTTATGATTCATTCGGTGATATTACTGTTTGAATTCATAATTAATCGTGTTAAAGTATCGGGTTAAAGTGAAATAATGCCGAACTGCGCAAGTGTGTAGGAAATTAAGATGAACACAAGGCAGATTGGAGCTATATATTTAATCATAACATCAAACAAAGCCCTTCTGCTGAAACGCTCGCCGTTCCTTGTGACTTCGTCTGCAATAGTCTTTGGCTTGATAACCCAGCCGATGAGAATACAAGTGCAAAGTGCGACAATCGGCATAATAATGCTGTTGCTCAAGAAGTCAAAGAATGTAAGGAAGTCCATTCCGAGAATCTTAACATTTGACCATATACCGTTGCCGAGTGATGACGGAATACCCATAATAAGGCAGATGACGATAACGATAAGACAGGACTTGATTCGTGTAAGCTTGAACTTGTCCATAAGCGAAGAAACAATTGCTTCCATTACGGAGATTGAGCTTGTGATAGCTGCAAAGAATACAAGAACAAAGAACAAAAATCCGATGATTCCGCCGGCAGGCATTTCGTTGAATACCTTTGGAAGTGTGATGAACATAAGTCCGGGACCGCTTGCGCCAAGACCTTCTTCACCGCTGAATACATAAACCGCAGGAACTACCATAAGACCTGCGAGAAGTGCAACGGCTGTGTCGAAAATCTCAATTTGGTTAACCGACTTTGTGAGGTTTACCTCATCCTTTGTGTATGAACCGTAGGTTACCATAATTCCCATTGCAATGCTCATTGAGAAGAACAGCTGACCGAGTGCCGCCGCAAATGTCCAAATTGACAGTTTGCTGAAATCGGGAATGAGGTAGTACGAAACACCCTCCATTGCGTTTGGAAGCGTGAGTGTGTAGATTGAAATTCCGACTGTCAGAACAAGCAGAACAGGCATCAAAAATTTGCTCAGTCGCTCAATGCCCTTGTTTACTCCGAGCATAATTACCACTGCACTCAACAGCATAAATATTAAGAAAAACACAATGGGTGACAACGGGTCGGAAATAAAGTCTGAGAAAAAGTTGTCCTGTGCCGCAGGGGCAACAAGTCCCTGTGCATAAACGCACATATATTTTGTAACCCAACCGCCGATAACGCAGTAGTACGGAATAATGATTGTAGGAACAAGCGTTGCAAGGTAGCCTAAAAACGAGAATTTGCTGCATAGCTTTTTGTAGGCGAGAATCGGACTTAGCTTTGTTTTTCTGCCGATTGCGATTTCGGCAGTCAAAAGTGAAAAGCCGAATGTAAGCGCAAGGATTATGTAGATAAAGATGAATGTTCCGCCGCCGTACTTAGCTGCATAATACGGAAATCTCCAGAGATTTCCCAAGCCTACTGCACTTCCCGCAGCGGCAAATACAAATCCGAGTCCGCCGGAAAAGCTTCCCCTTTTTTTACTCATGATAATTACCTCTCATTTTCTTTAGAATTTTTTAAAATCTGTAAATAAAACAATCAACGCAAGTATAACATAATACAGAGATTAAAACAATATTTTTTGAAATTTTTTGAATATTTTGCAAAAAGAAAATTTTGGTTTTATCTTTGCGAATTTTGTCAAATCTATTGCAAATCAATTTTATTTGTGTTATTGTAAAATATATGTAAAGAATGCGTTACCAAAGGTAAAATTTAGTGCAATTCGCTTGAAATAATCCGTTTCGTATTTTATACTTAATCAGATATATTAAATTGGGTTATATATCAGTTTTTATGGTGGTGAATTATATGTCAAATTCAAAAAACAACAATAAAAAAACATCCGAAAAAGCAAAGCTTATGTCAAAATGGCAAAAGATGCCTTATACTAACAGAGAATTAAGCTGGGTTGACTTTAATGCAAGAGTGCTTGAAGAGGCGTTCAAAAAGACCAACCCAATTATGGAAAGATGTAACTTTCTTTCAATTACGTCATCGAACCTTGACGAATTTTTTATGGTTCGTGTTGCAGGTGTGCTTGACCAGATTCATCACGGCAGAACAAGCCGTGACGCATCGGGTATGACTCCTACAGAGGTTATGGACGGACTTGTTGAAAAAATTCACGAGTTTGCCAAAAAGCAGTACAGCTGTTACAACCGTTCAATAATTCCGTCACTTCGTTCGGCAGGCATTGTGTTCAAAGAGGCTGACGAGCTTGACGGCGACCAGAAAGCGTTTGTTGAGGAATACTTTAAAAAAGTAGTTTTCCCCGTATTGACGCCTATGGCTGTTGATACAAGCCGTCCGTTTCCGATGCTTGCAAACAAAAGCCTTAACATTGCGGTTCGCCTTACAAATGCCGAGAATGAAGAATTTTTCGCATTGGTTCAGGTTCCGTCAATTCTTCCGAGATTTCTTGAGCTTCCGACTCACGAGGGCAGAGCGTTTATTCTGCTTGAAAAAATAATCGCAATGCACCTCGGTGAGCTTTTTGAGCTTTACAACATTAAGCAGTACGATCCTTTCAGAATCACCCGAGATTCCGACCTTGACATTGACGAGGATACCGAGGATCTTATGGCTGAAATTAAAAAGTCAATCAGAAAGCGTAAGAGAGGAGAACCTGTTCGTCTTGAATTCGGCAAGAAATGCAACCGAGAAATTCGTGAATTTCTTGTTGACGCTCTCGATGTTACGGAGCATGAAATCTACTTTCAGAGAGGTCCTCTTGACCTTACATTCCTTTCAAAATTTGCCCACATCAAGGGCTGTGAGGATATGTGCTTTGAACCAATCGTTCCCGTAAATCCGCCTGCGGAATTCTGCGGTTATGACGATATTTTTGAGGCTATCCGTGAAAAGGACAGACTTGTGCATCATCCTTATGAAAGCTTTGATGTTGTGGTTGATTTTGTCAAAAAGGCGGCAACCGATCCGAATGTTCTTGCCATCAAGCAAACCTTGTACCGTGTCAGCGGAAATTCACCGATTGTTGCGGCTCTTATCAAGGCGGCTGAAAACGGCAAGCAGGTAACTGTTCTTGTTGAACTCAAGGCGAGATTTGACGAGGAAAACAACATTCAGTGGGCAACAAAGCTTGAAAAGGCGGGCTGTCATGTAATTTACGGTCTTACAGGACTTAAAACCCACTGCAAAATCTGTCTTGTAGTAAGAAAAGACAAGGACGGAATCAGAAGATATTTGCATATGGGTACGGGTAACTATAACGACAGCACGGCGAGATTCTATACCGATATCGGTATGTTCACCTGTCGTGAAGAATACGGTGTTGACGCATCATCACTCTTTAATGTATTGACAGGTTACTCAACTCCGCCTGAATACAACAAATTTATCGTTGCACCTCACGGAATGCGTCCGTTCTTTGAGGCTATGATTATTCAGGAAACCGAGAACGCAAAGCTCGGACTTCCGGCCAAAATTACCGCAAAGGTGAACTCGCTTGTTGATCCTGAAATCATCAGCCTTTTGTACGATGCGTCAAACGCAGGCGTAAAAATTGACCTCATCGTAAGAGGTATCTGCTGTCTTGTTCCGGGGGTTCATGGATTCAGCGAAAACATCAGAGTAATTTCAATTGTCGGTCAGCTTTTGGAGCATAGCCGAATATTCATATTTGAAAACAATTCAAATCCGCTTTATTATATGGGAAGTGCCGACTGGATGCCGAGAAACCTCGACAGACGAGTTGAGCTTGTGTTCCCTGTTGAGGACGAGGATATCAAAAAGCGTGTGCAGGAGGTTATCATGGTTTCATTTAAGGATACCGTAAATGCACGCCAACAGCTTTCAACAGGTGTATATAAGTCTGTTGACAAGCGTGGAAAACACAAAACAAATTGTCAGAAATTCTTTTCAAAGCTTGCGTTAAAGGCTCAAAAGCAGGCAATGAAAAAGACATATGCGAGCACTGTCGGAACTCCGATTGTACCCGTTGAAGTGAAAAAGGAGGACTCCGAACGATGAAAAGAGTAGGCATTTTAACAAGCGGCGGTGATTGTCAGGGACTTAACGCAACAATCCGTGCTGTTGCAAAAACACTTTATAATCAGCTTGGCAATGATGTTGAAATCATCGGCATTATTGACGGCTACAGAGGTCTTATCTACGGCGAAACAAGAAAGATGAAACCCGAGAATTTTTCGGGTATTCTCACAATGGGCGGTACGATTCTCGGCACATCAAGACAGCCGTTCAAGCTTATGCGTGTTGTTGACGAGAACAGCGTTGACAAGGTTGAGGCTATGAAGAAGAATTACAAAAAGCTTGGCCTTGACTGTCTTGTTGTACTCGGCGGCAACGGAACTCAAAAAACCGCAAATCTTCTTCGTGAAGAGGGACTCAATGTGGTTTCGCTTCCTAAGACAATTGACAACGACCTTTGGGGTACAGACAAGACATTCGGTTTTCAGAGTGCCGTTGATATTGCAACAAATGTAATCGACTGTATCCATTCAACCGCAACATCTCACGGCAGAGTTTTCATTATTGAGGTTATGGGACATAAGGTTGGCTGGCTCACACTTTATGCAGGTATTGCAGGCGGTGCGGATATTATCCTTATCCCCGAAATTCCGTATGATATAGATTCCGTTGTCAAGACAATCAAGGCGAGAACAGCAAGCGGTAAGAACTTCTCAATTCTTGCAGTTGCCGAGGGTGCAATTTCAAAAAAGATTGCCGCTTTGCCGAAAAAGCAGAGAAAAGCCGCTGTTGCAGAGATGAAATATCCGTCAATTTCCTATCAGATTGCCCATGATATTGAGGAGGCAACAGGTCAGGAAACAAGGGTTACAGTACCGGGTCACTTCCAGAGAGGCGGCAGTCCCGATGCCTATGACCGTGTGATTTCAACTCGTTTCGGCGTTAAAGCCGCAGAGCTTATTATCAATAAAGACTACGGCAAAATGGTTGCCCTTGTAAATAATAAGGTAGTTGCCGTTCCGCTTGAGGACATCGCAGGCAAGCTCAAGAGCGTTCCGAAAGACAGCGAGATTGTTGAAACAGCAAGAAAAATGGGCATCAGCTTTGGCGAATGATTTTCACCTTTTGGTTGACATATGCCTTTGTTATGATAAAATGATATGAAGTTCAGATTTCACGAAAGGGAGTGTTACTGTGAACGGTAATAAGCCGATTGAACAGATAATGGAAAATGCTGCCGCATCAGTTGAAATGGAAGGCTATACCATTGACAGCAAAAGCAAAGAATGGTGTCAAAAATTACTACGTAACGAAATCACAATGCAGGAATATATTTCACTCGTTAAGAAAAAAGCAGGAGTTAAGGCTTAATGGCATACAATGACAATTCTATTAACAGAGATGTAATTTTAAACTATGCCCTTAGCACATACGGAACAGAACCCGAATATCCGTGGGAGAGCAGTCCCGACAATGCGGTTCTGCGGAATACGATGTCGGGCAAATGGTACGCAATAATTATGTGTGTCAAAAGGCAGATCTTAGGGCTTGACGGCGATGGCTTTGTCGATGTGATGAATGTCAAGTGCGATCCGATTCTTGTCGGCTCGCTGAGAATGAAAAACGGATTTCTGCCAGCCTATCATATGAACAAGGACAAGTGGATAAGTATTCTGCTTGACGGCTCTGTGACCAAGGAAGAAATCTTTCCGCTGATTGACGAAAGCTACAATCTTGTTATGCCAAAGGCTAAAAAACGCTCAAAAAACTGACATAATAATCAAGTCGGAAAATCGGTTTTATAATCGGTTTTCCGATTTTTTGTTGTTTGGACATTAAATGTATGCAGAAAAGTTGTCTGAAATCTTGCAATGAACGCCTGCTTTTGCTATAATCGTAGTATGTATATGAAAATATGTGCCACGCAGAATGAACGGGGTATTAAATATGAAGTCAGATTTTAAGAAAATTTTTAGGAAAAGAATACTTCCGACCGTACTTGCGGTTCTTGCATTGTCGGTTTGTTCAATAACCGCCTTTGCGGTAGGAGAGGACGATCCGCAAACTCCCGATCCCCAGCCCGATCCCGTAGTGACGGAGTATGTTCCCGTTGAAACCGAACCGCAATACACAGAGCCGATTTATACCGAGCCTGTTTACACCGAAGCGCCTACGACCGAGTATGTTGAGCCCGAAACGGAAGAACCCACAACTGAGTATGTTCAGCCCGAAACGGAAGCTCAGAAACAGGAAGAAACGCAGTATCAGAATCAGTATGTTGAAACTCAGGCGACCGATTCAACGGAATTTCAGGCTCCGACAATCGCAAAAACAGTCAGCGAAAAAAAGTATTCCACAAGCTACACGGCGGGAATCGTTTCGTGGATTTGCGTAGGTCTTGGAGTAGTTGCAATTGCGGTTGTAATGATCAGCACAAAAGTCGGTGCAAGAAAAAGAATAAGGTAACAGCATTAAATGTGTAAAAATATGGATAATCTTAACA
>ULOR01020232.1_pt1 | contig 10800 bp, 10 predicted proteins | sample 1952861 | NCBI WGS metagenome assembly ULOR01 (sample SAMEA4835611, study PRJEB28245) | human gut metagenome | biome: gut microbiome; material: fecal sample | place: Denmark | collected 2008 | reverse complement strand
TGCAAAAGCACGAGGCATAAAGGGCGTGCATATCTGTCATGTTGATGCAATGCCTGTTCCGCAGCTTGAATTAACAGAGCTTGACAGTGAGACAGCATATGCAGAGGTGCTGATGGAGAAGCCGCAGTGGAAGGCATATGTAAAGGAGCAGGTGAAGCAGATTTTGAAGTACAGACCGGAGGCTGTGTATGTGGAAGGAAACGCATTTGAGACATATCCTGTTATACGTGCACTCAGAAAGAAGCACATTCCTGTGCTTACGATGATTGAAAATAAAGAGAAAAAAATAATGGTAAGAATACCATGATTTATGTGCATTTTTGAAAAAATTTGGTATAATGTTGTTAAGCGCGGACATCGTGCAGTTTTGCGAATGTGTGTGGTGGTTTTGAATAATACGAGTAATATACAAGTAACAATACGAGGATGCAGAAGGTATGAAGACAATTATAAAATACGAGCTTGTTATAAATGAGGCACTCAGATCTGCACTCAACTATGATACACCGGATGAGCAGATTAATGAGTTTATCAGATTTTTCGGAAAACATATCGGTTCTGACCGCATATATATATTTGAGGACTGTGATGAGAAGCATGTCACCAAAAATACATATGAGTGGTGTGCGGATGGAATAGTGCCGGAGATACATGAATTGCAGAATGTCGATATGGACATAATAGGCTGGTGGTATCAGACCTTTGACAAGGACAGGAATGTAATTATCACAGATATAGAGCAGATAAAGGATGAGCACAGGGAATCCTATAATCTGTTAAAGGCACAAAATGTAAAAAACCTGGTGGTATGTCCAATCCACTACAAGGATGAGATAAAGGGCTTTTTTGGTGTGGATAATCCACCGGAAAGTGATACTCTCGGACTGACCACATTCCTGGATATGATAGGAACCTTGCTTATATCATTGCTTAAGCTGCGCAATTCCTTCACAAAGTCGAATAAGGAAGCGATGCTTAGCAGTTATTCATCACTTTCAAGTATCTATATATCCATGGCACTGGTAAATGTGCAGACACACAGATACCATATAGTAAAGACTTTGGATGAGGTTGTACACTTCCTGGGGGTAAAACCGCAAAGTGAGGGGGAATATAGGATAGATGAGGATTTCCCGGGACTTATAAACAGTGTGATGAATGAGTTCTGTACTAAGGCACAGCGCAAAGAGACACTTGATTTTGTGGATATCAGTACTGTAGAGGACAGACTTCGTGGAAAAAATACCATAGTGCACGAGTTTATCGGAAAGGTATCAGGCTGGTGCCGTGAAAGGTTTATTCCTGTAGACTATGATGCAGATGGCAGGCTGTGGCATGTGCTTTACTGCGTGGAGAATATTGACGAGGAAAAGCGACGTGAAGACAGGCTTATGTATCTGGCACAGATTGATTTGATGACAGGTATACGCAACCGCGGAAGTGGAGAGAATAAGATAACAGAGTATCTCGTCCGCAAACAGTGCGGTCTGCTCTGTCTTTTGGATTGTGACAAGTTTAAGTCAATAAACGATACCTATGGACATGCGGTAGGTGACAAGGTGATAATAGCAATTGCTGATACTCTGCGCAAATCATGTCGTGATGATGATGTCGTGCTTCGCCTGGGCGGGGATGAGTTTGCGGTATTTATACCGGGGATGCTTGATAAAGAGCGGGCAGAAGCTTTTTTTGACAGGCTTTTTTCAAACATAGAGCATATTGATATAGCAGAGATGAATGGAAAGCATATACTGCTCAGTCTTGGCGCATGCTTTTATGACGGAATGGATTGTATCACGTTTGATCAGCTCTACAGAAGGGCAGACACCGCCATGTATGACAGCAAGAAAAAACAGGGCTACAGTGCGACAATTTATGATGCAAAGCAATGATAGTCCGGCATATTAAATAAAAAGAGGAGAATGAAAATGCAGACAGGAAAAGCAATATCCATTCCATCAATCCTCAAGGTGGGAAATGGAACATTAAACAAAATAGGAGAGTATTTAAAGAGTGAGGAGCTGACGAGCGTAGTCATTTTTATGGGAAACGGTCTCATAGATATGTTTGGAGATACCATAATGAAGTCGCTTACTGATGCCGGTATCACCGTGCTTGAGTACAGCGAGCTTGATACGGTTGAGATAGACGATATCATTACCCTTGCCTTTGATATACCAAACAAGGCAAAGGCAGTTGTGTCAGTGGGCGGCGGAAAGGTAATAGATGCAGGAAAATATGCAGCTTTTCTAAGAAATATGCCATTTATCAGTGTGCCGACCTCAAGCTCAAGCGATGGTTTTTCTAGCGCCAGTGCATCACTTTTGGTGCACGGCAAGCGTACGTCGGTTCCTGCAAAGCTTGCGCATGGTATCATAGTTGACACACAGGTCATCCGCACAGCACCGGAGAAGTTTATATATTCAGGCATCGGGGATATGGTGTCAAAGATTACAGCACTCTATGACTGGATTTTTGAGGAAGCACATGGTGCAGGCGTGGTCAACGACTTTGCCGTGATGGTTGCTAAAAAGGCGGTCAACAGCTTTGTGCGTACACCTTATGAGAGCATAAAGGATGAGCTTTTCCTAAAGGAGCTTGTGGATTCGCTTGCCATGAGCGGCATAGCAAACGAGATAGCGGGAAGCAGTGCGCCGACCAGCGGCAGTGAGCATCTTATTTCACATGCGCTTGACAAAATTCTTGAGCATCCACAGCTTCATGGCATACAGGTCGGCATAGCAACCTATATCATGAGTGTAGTGCAAAATCACAGATATGTAAGGGTGTGCACAGTGCTCAAAAGGACAGGCTTTTTCGACTATGCGGCCACTCTTGGCATGAGAAAGCAGGATTTTCTGGATGCGATAGATATGGCGCCATCCATGAAGCCGTTCAGGCACACATATCTGCATGAGAAGGAGTACCGCGATGCGGCAAAGAAGCTTGTGCTGGAGGATGATATACTGAATAAAATACTGGTATAGAAATATGTATGAGAAGACTATAGAGCCGGTTGCGATTATGCACACCGGATTTGGAGAGAAATTTGGCATTCCAAGGCAGAGCGGCCTTGTGCCTGAGGCGGCAGGGCAGATAGTATTTGAACCAAAATACCAAAACCCCGATGCGCTTCGAGGAATAGAGGAGTTCACACATTTGTGGATTATATGGGGCTTTTCTGAAAACAGGGTGGAGAAATTCACACCGCTCGTCACACCACCCAGGCTTGGAGGCCGGGAAAAGAGAGGTGTTTTTGCCACACGTTCGCCGTTTCGCCCAAACGGCATGGGACTATCCTCTGTAAGGATTGATAAGGTTGAGTACAAAAGCAGCAAGGACCCCATAATTCATGTGTCAGGTGTAGATATGCTTGACGGCACACCAATCTATGATATAAAGCCGTATCTGGCATATTCAGACTCACATCCTGAGGCATCAGATGGCTTTGCCGCAGAGCACAGATGGGATACGGTGCATGTTATATGGAGGGATGAGGCACTCAAAAGCTGTATGGATGAAGGTACCCGCATTACTGTGGAGCATATTCTGGCACAGGATCCAAGAGCTGCATACAACAAGGCCAGGGATTATATCTATGGCATGAGATACGGCAAATTTGATATACGCTTTGTGGCTGATTCACATGCCGGCACGATAGAGATAGCGGATGTCGTGGAGTGCATAGACGGGTATCATAAGGTGAAGTGATTTTGATTTGCATATGGCGCCACAAGAGAGTAAAATGGTAATGCATACAAAAAGGACAAATGCGTCACGAATATATTTGTAAATACATATAAGGAAGGTACATACAATGAAAACAGTAAAGGACTATATCAGAACTATCCCGGATTTCCCGGAGAAGGGCATCATGTTCCGCGATGTGACAAGTGTTATCCAGGATGCAGATGGATTAAAGCTTGCAATTGATGAGATGATAAAGAGGCTTGACGGACTTGATTTTGATGTGATAGCAGGAGCAGAATCAAGGGGCTTTGTTTTTGGCATGCCGATAGCATATGCGCTTCATAAACCGTTTGTTATGGTGAGAAAAGCAGGCAAGCTGCCATGTGAGACTGTATCAAAGACATATGACCTTGAGTATGGCACAGCAACAATTGAGATGCACAAGGACTCTGTAAAGCCCGGTCAGAAGGTGGTTCTCGTGGATGATCTTATCGCTACAGGAGGCACAATGCAGGCAGCAGCAGAGCTTGTTGAGGAGCTTGGAGGAGAGGTTGTGAAGATGCTTTTCCTTATTGAGCTTGCAGGTCTTAATGGCAGGAAGCTTCTTAGCAAGTATGATGTGGACGCAGTTGTGTCATATGATGGCAAATAGAGCTGTTATATCTGAATGAATATATTTTATATGTTTGTGCATACTGACATTAATTAAATCTATGATTTGATGAGATTAAGAGTAAGGAGAGTCGGTATGCAGCAAAAATTGGGAAAGTGGAGTCTCCGTTTTACGGAGGCTCCTTTTATATTGGAAAGCAGTTCGGTTGTAGGCACAAAGGAGGCGGACGGACCGCTTGGTGGTCTGTTTGATATTGTAGGCAAAGATGACAGGTTTGGGCAGAATACGTGGGAAAAGGCGGAAAGCTCCATGCAGCGCGATGCACTCACAATGGCCCTTGGAAAAGCACATCTGGATGCAACCGACATGGACTATGTATTTGCAGGAGATCTGCTCGGACAGTCTATGGCCACAACCTTTGGTGTGGAAAACTTCCGTATTCCTTGGTTTGGAGTGTATGGAGCATGCTCCACATGTGGGGAGTCGCTCTCACTTGCCGCGGCATTTGTGGCAGCAGGGTATGCAAGGCATGCGGTGGCAGTGACATCGAGCCACTTTGGCAGTGCCGAAAAGCAGTTTCGCTTCCCTAACCAGTATGCCAATCAAAGACCGGTGTCAGCGACGTGGACAGTGACAGGAAGTGCAGCATTTATTGTGGGCAGTGGAGCAGGTGGTAATGAGGCACAGACCGGGTGTGGCAATGAATGGACTGGGGGTGACAATGCAGATAGTATATCAAAGAAGGTGCAGATTGAGGGAATCACAACAGGAGTTGTGGTGGATTATGGCATAAAGGACGCCATGAACATGGGCGCTGCAATGGCCCCTGCGGCCTGTGAGCTGATAGTAAATCATCTGAGTGATTTTGGCAGAAAGGCTTCCTATTACGACAGGATAGTGACAGGAGATCTTGGAAGCGTCGGACAGAAGATACTGATTGACCTGTGCAGGCAAAAAGGCGTGGACATAAGCAAAAATCACGAGGACTGTGGCATGAAGATGTTTGATGCAACGAACCAGAACACAGGCTCAGGTGGTTCGGGCTGTGCGTGCTCGGCAACCGTTTTGTCAGCATATTACCTGCCAAAACTTAGAAGCGGTGAATTGAAGCGTATACTATTTGTGCCGACAGGAGCACTTCTTTCGCCTGTCAGCTTCAACGAGGGCGAGTCAGTACCGGGAATTGCACACGGTGTAGTGCTTGAAGCTGTAATTTGAAGCTGATGGCTTCACATATATAATAGGGTGAACGAGATAGGGTGAACGAGCCGTTTTTGAGGGATGGGCTGCACGTTCAAAAATAGAAGAAAGGCGTAAGGATATAATGGATTATGTAAAAGCATTTGTGGTGGGCGGTATCATCTGCGCCATCGTACAGATTTTAATGGAAAAAACTAAGCTCATGCCAGGCAGAATTATGGTAATGCTCGTGTGCACGGGAGCGCTGCTTGGCGCTGTCGGCATATACGGGCCATTTTCAAAGTGGGCAGGTGCCGGTGCCAACGTACCGCTTTTGGGCTTTGGCAATGTACTGTGGAAGGGTGTGAAGGAGGCTGTGGACAGCGAGGGCTTTATAGGCTTGTTTAAGGGCGGTTTTAAGGCCTGTGCGGTCGGAGTGTCGGCAGCACTTATCTTTTCATATATCGCGGCACTCATCACAAAACCCAAGTTAAAAAGCTGAGAACAAGAAAAACTGCCGCTTACATGCATGCATGACGCATTAGCTTTTTTGTTCTCAGTGGTTCAGAATAATTACGAATGATGTATAAAATACGAAAAATTGCCCATACTATCTCCAAAACGAAAAGGAGACTGATACAATGAAAAAAATAAAATATTTATTGGCACTTTGTCTGATACTCGCTGCTGCAAGCGCTTTTGCAGCCTGTGGAAACAATAGTAATGTGGCTGACACCTCAATGGTTGAAAATACACAAAGAGGTGGCTCTGCCACCGACGATGCCGGGAATGCCGGCAAGGATATCATAGATGGCGCCGGAAATGCCGGCAAGGATGTGATAGACGGAGCAGGCGATGCCGGAAAAGATGTGATAGACGGCGCAGGTGATGCCGGCAAGGCTGTAATAGACGGCGCAAAGGATGCCGTAGATGATGCCGGAAACGCTGTAAAAAAGAGTGTTGATGGTGGAAACAACAACTAACAGCTATTTATAAAAAGAAAACAGTCACTATATATGCTTCAATGGCTGCAAAAACAAAAGCACCGACAACGTCGCTGATAAAATGCACACCTGATATCACGCGGACACAGGCAATGATAGCTGCAAGGACTGTAAGCACAATGCCGATGAACCATAAAGGCGAAGCAGCAGGTGAGCATATTAAAACAGTAAATGCAATTATAAATGCAGAAAAAACATGCCTGCTAGGAAAGGACCTGCCGAGGGTATCCTTTGGAATGACAGGCGTCATATCAAATTTTTCGTATGGACGTGGTCTGTTTACGATATATCTGAAAACCGATACTGCAATAAAGCCGACAAGCGGAGCAATGATTGAGAGTGCAAGCATATGACCGGCTGTAAAGCACAGATACAGCACGTATACAGGGTATGTGATAAAAACTAAATAAGTGCATATTTTATTGATTAATTCAAGCTTTCGGGCTGCCCTGTTATTTTCACGGAATGGGGCAGTCATTTTTATGTATGTATTTTTTTTCATGTTTATTTACCATCGTTTATTTAAGAAATATTGTATTGCAACTACCTAGAGTGGTGTCAACTGCCCTTGCGGTACTGTAGAGGTGTCATGCCATAGTGCTTTTTGAAGGCTCTGTTAAAATATGACAGGCTTTCAAACCCCACTTCACCGGAAATAGAAAGCACCGAGCTGTCTGAGCTTTGCAAAAGTCTCGCAGCCATGGTCAGGCGGTAGTCCTTTAAATAGTCAACGAACGATGTGCCCATGGTTTCTTTAAAATACCTCATAAAATGAGACTCGGAAAACCCGGCTACATCAGCGATATCGGCAATGGAGATTTTGTCGGCATAATTATTTTCCACATATTTGAGCACAACCTTCATCTTATCAAGAGTTTTTTTGCTTTTTAGTGGCTTTGTCAGATTACGGCATCGGTTATCAAGCACAAAAAAGAATTCATAGAGCTTGCTCTTTATATAAAGCTGATAGCCCTGCGGCATCGTCTTGCAAATCTCATCGCATGCATCTATTGGAGCCACGACATCCTCGTAGTATGGATACACCGGTGTAAAAACCGTCGGAACTGTGAATCTGCCGGCTAAGAGAGGGGTAAGAAAATCCTCCTTGGTGTAATCGTACTTTCCGGGAAGCAGCATCGACAGGGAAAATATGATATTTTCGTACTCCATCGATTCATCCATATATTGGTCTATAGAGTGAAGCTGTCCCGGCAGAATCAGCACAAGGCTTGGCGCTGTCACATGGTACTCCTTAAAATCCACAGATATATGACCGCAGCCCTTCTTTATATAGATAAGCTCCATGTCATCATGCCAGTGCAGCGGAACTCCGGAAAAATCAAGAGGAATAGAGCACAGGTAGGTATTGTATGGGAACGTAAGCTCCACATGTGTTTTGGCTTCGTGATAATTTTCATATTCTAATATATTCATGATGATATTTTAGCATATTATTTCTTGAAAAGCCACTAAAAATACCGAAAAATGATAGGATTGTGCAAGTTTTCGACTGTATATTGCAAGAATTGTGCAGTGTAATGGATTATACTTGATTCATCAAATGACACAAGGAAGTAAAGCACGCTAAATGAAAATTAGTTAATTTGACACATTGGCGTGTACACATGATAACAGATTTGGGAGGAAATCAAAATGGCAATCATGCAGGAAATCGAAACAAAGCTTCAGAAGGGAATCAGCGTTAGTACAGATGAGGAAGTATACTACGCATTACTTGAGCTTGTAAAAGACAAGGCAGAGAAAAAGGTTTCAAACAAAGGAAAGAAAAAGCTCTACTACATATCAGCAGAGTTCCTTATCGGAAAGCTTTTATCAAACAACCTTATCAACTTAGGTATCTACGATGAAGTTAAAGAGACTCTTGAGAAGAACGGAAAGTCACTTGCTGAAATCGAGGAAATCGAGCTTGAGCCTTCACTTGGAAATGGCGGACTTGGACGTCTTGCAGCATGCTTCATAGATTCAATCGCAACACTCGGGCTCAACGGAGACGGTGTAGGCCTCAACTACCACTACGGATTATTCAAGCAGGTATTTGAGAACAATCTCCAGAAGGAGACTCCAAACCCATGGATTACAAAGGAGAGCTGGCTTACAAAGACAGATATCACATATCCTGTAAGCTTTGGCGGATTCACAGTACAGTCAAGACTTTACGATATCGACGTAGTTGGATACAACAACCGTACAACAAAGCTTCACTTATTCGACATCGAGTCAGTTGATGAGTCAATCGTAGGCGACACGATTGATTTCGACAAGGATGATATCAAGAAGAACCTTACATTATTCTTATATCCTGATGATTCAGATGATAAAGGACGTCTCCTTCGTGTATACCAGCAGTATTTCATGGTATCAAACGCAGCAAGACTTATCCTTGCAGAGGCAGAGGCAAAGGGCTCTAATTTACATGACCTTGCTGATTATGCAGCAGTTCAGATTAACGATACACATCCATCAATGGTTATTCCAGAGCTTATCCGTCTCCTTCAGGAGAAGGGCATCCTGATGGATGAGGCTATTGAGATTGTATCAAAGGTTTGTGCATACACTAACCACACAATCCTTGCAGAGGCTCTTGAGAAATGGCCAATCAGCTTCTTGGAGAAGGCAGTTCCACAGCTTATGCCAATCATCCGTGAGCTTGACAACAAGGTTCGCGCAAAGGTAGCTGATGAGAGCACATACATTATCAAGGATGGTCTTGTACACATGGCACACATGGATATTCATTTCGGATATTCTGTAAACGGTGTTGCATACCTCCACACAGAGATTTTAAAGAATACAGAGCTCAATAACTTCTACAAGTTATATCCTGAGAAGTTCAACAACAAGACAAACGGTATCACATTCCGTCGTTGGTTAATGTCTTGTAACCCGGAGCTTTCAGCATACATCACAGAGCTTATTGGTGACGGCTGGAAGAAGGATGCAAACGAGTTGGAGAAGCTTGGCAATTTCATCAATGATGACGCTGTTCTCACAAAGCTTGTTGACATCAAGAACGCAAAGAAGACAGAGCTTGCTTCTTACTTAAAGAAGACTCAGAATCTCGACGTACCTGACAATTCAATCTTTGATATCCAGGTTAAGAGACTTCACGAGTACAAGAGACAGCAGCTCAACGTGCTTTACATCATCCGTAAGTACTTTGAGATCAAGGCAGGCAAGAAGCCATCTACACCAATCACATGCTTCTTCGGTGCAAAGGCAGCTCCTGCATATATCATTGCAAAGGATATCATTCATGCAATCCTCTGCTTACAGCAGATTATCAACAATGATCCTGAGGTAAGTCCATACCTTAAGGTATTCATGGTTGAGAACTACAACGTAACATTAGCTGAGAAATTATTCCCGGCTGCAAATATTTCAGAGCAGATTTCCCTTGCTTCTAAGGAGGCATCAGGAACAGGAAACATGAAGTTCATGCTTAACGGTGCTATTACACTTGGAACAAGTGACGGAGCAAACGTAGAGATAGCTGAGCTTGTCGGCGATGAGAACATCTATGTATTCGGTGAGGATTCACAGACTGTTATCGACAGATATGAGAGAGGCGACTACTGCTCTAAGGATTACTATGACAAGGATGCAGACTTAAAGAAGGCTGTTGACTTCCTTGTAAGTGATGAGATGATGAAGGTTGGTTCTAAGGAGAACTTAGAGAGACTTTACAACGAGCTCCTCAACAAAGACTGGTTCATGACATTCCCAGACTTTGAGGATTACTGCAAGACAAAAGAGAAGGCTTACGCTGATTATGAGGATAAGAAGGCTTGGGCTAAGAAGATGCTTGTCAACATCAGCAAGGCTGGTTTCTTCTCTTCTGACAGAACAATCAAGCAGTACAATGATGAAATCTGGCATTTAGAGGCCTAGAATTTTTCTTCCTCCTTTAAATACAAATTGGGCTTAAGAACTCCTGCGGGTGCATCCCGCGGGGGTTCTTTTTTTTGTAGGTCGGGACGTAAGCGCAGGGGACGGCGTACACACATACTCTTGCGTTCGCTACACTACGCTGCCAAGTGTCTGTACGGATTATGCCCGGAGTGTTTCGCAGGCTGACGAAACCGGCTTTTATGCGCCGTCCGTGGCGCATAACGCCTTGCCCCGCCGTCCATGGCGGTGCATTTCTGTGGTTCTAAGCATAATCCTACAGACACTAGGCAGCTTCGCTATGCGCTCTCGCAAGAGTACGTGTGCACGCCGTCCCCTGCGCTTACATCCCTTACGCTGTGGCAAAATGTGTGGGGTGACGTGTGCGCACCGGTGGCCGGTGCTTAC
>ULOR01026690.1_pt1 | contig 10916 bp, 8 predicted proteins | sample 1952861 | NCBI WGS metagenome assembly ULOR01 (sample SAMEA4835611, study PRJEB28245) | human gut metagenome | biome: gut microbiome; material: fecal sample | place: Denmark | collected 2008 | reverse complement strand
TAATTTTTCGGTAAAAATTTACCGAAGTATTGATTGATAAATACCAGTAACTATAAAAAAATTATCGAGGCAAGTGTAAGGTTTGGTACTTACATATCCCTCGATAGTTCTTCAAATAGCTGGAATATTGTGTATTTATACCTTAATCAATTTATATTTAGGCACAAGGGCTTTCATTACACACCATGCTATGAGGTAGGCTACGGCACAGATACAGAAAATGATGAAGTATCCGGCTTCTTTTCCTTCAAAACCTAAGAATACCATTTGGGTTTCTGCCGCATAGTCGAACAAGATTCCTGAGCACATATTGATGAGGAATGCTCCTACACCGCCTGCCATTCCTCCAATGCCGATGATGGTAGCTACGGCACTCTTTGGGAACATATCACTTCCTACAGAATAGATATTAGCTGACCATGACTGGTGGGCAGCTCCTGCGATACCGATGATGATAATCGGAAACCAATAAGAAATGTTACCCAATGGCTGTGCAAAAAGTGCGAATAACGGGAATACGGCAAAAATCAGCATAGCCTGCATGCGGGCTGCGTATGGATTCTTTCCTGTTTTGTTGATAATGATAGTAGGTAATTTACCTCCGTAAATGGAAAGCATGGTAATGGCATACAATACGAATATCAGCAACTGGGCTGTTGCGCTGTCTGAAGAGAATCCATATACGTCGGAGATATAGGCAGGGGTCCAGAAAAGGAAGAACCACCAGACTCCGTCTGTCAGGAATTTTCCAAAGATAATGGCCCAGGCCTGACGGAACTTGAAACATTGCCAGAGGGAGATTTTGGGCTCGTCTTCTGTGTGAACGTCTGCTTCCTCATTCTTTTTATCCTGCTGGATATAGGCAAGCTCGGCAGTATTTACCTGTGGGTTTTCTTGTGGCTTTTTGTACATGAACATCCAGAGTCCCATCCAGATAAATCCCAGTGCACCAATTACGATAAAAGCCATTTCCCATCCGTTACCTACACCAATACTTTTAAAATAGCTGGCAAGTGGGGGAATACTGACAGGGGCTATGAGGGCACCGATGGTAGATCCGGCATTAAAGATAGATGTCGCAAAGGCACGGTCTTTTTTGGGGAAGTATTCAGCGGTGACTTTAATGGCTGCGGGAAAGTTGCCCGATTCACCTACGGCCAGCACGATGCGTGCTGCAATGAAATAGTACACGCTGGTGATGGCAATGGTAGAAGTAAGTGCACCTGAAGCTGCAATCATTTCATTGACATCCTTAAGTCCCAGACTCATTTCTGTAGCCCATCCGCAAAGTGCGTGCAAGCAGGCGCCGAGCGACCAGATGGCAATGGCCCAGAGATATCCCTTTTTACTTCCCAGCCAGTCTACAAATCGTCCGGCAAAAAGGTTGGCAATGGCGTAGACAATTGAAAAGATAGCAGTAATAGTTCCGTAGTGTGTGTCTGTCCAGTGGAACTCCGGTGCAATAAAGTCTTTCCACGTAAGTGACAGAACTTGGCGGTCTAGATAATTGACCGCTGTGGCGAAAAAGAGCATAGAGCAAATAATCCATCGGTAGTTGCTCATTGTTTCGCTCGATGTTTTGGTTGTACTCATATATGATATTAGATTAGTTTGTTTTGGCACAAAGATAATTTTCTTACAAGCGAAAAGCCTGTAAATATTGGCGAAAAACCTGCATTAATTGGTCAGGTGTGTTTACAACCACAATGAAATGACAAATTCCACATACTTGGCAGATTCTTGGTTTAAGAAATTCTGTGTAAGTCTGTGGAATTTGTGTATTAGGATATACCCCCGATAGGGAAGTATGTGTTATTTCATTTCAGTGTATTTAATTTTGTCCATGTCTCCGTAGTCAAGGTTCTCACCTGCCATACCCCAGATGAACATGTAGTTGCTTGTTCCGGCTGCAGCGTGGATAGACCATTCCGGTGACATGATAGCCTGTTCGTTGGCAAGCCATACCAGGCGTTCTTCCTGCGGTTCTCCCATCAGGTGGCAAATCATGTTACCTTCAGGCACGTTGAAATAGAAATAAGCTTCGATACGACGGCTGTGAGTGTGAGCAGGCATGGTGTTCCATACGCTTCCTGGCTTCAACTCTGTCAGACCCATCTGCAACTGGCAAGGACCTTCCTGCAGTACGTTCTTTACAATCAGCTGGTTGATGACACGGTCGTTACTTTCTTCCATCTTTCCGGCAGCCATTGAGTTAGCTTTCAAAGAACCCTTGCGTCCATCGATGGTAATCCACTGAGTCTTGTATTCCTTGTGTGCAATGGCAGAGTTGATGTAGAACTTAGCCGGTTTGCTGGCATCCTTGCTCTTGAAAGTTACTTTTTGGTTGCCACGTCCTACGTAGAGAGCTTCCTTGAATTTCAACTCATATTCCTTTCCGTCTACAGTTACGATACCGTCGCCACCGATGTTGATGACACCTAATTCACGGTTAAACAAGAAGTAAGGAGCTTTCAGCGGATCGATAGTGTCCAGTGATAATTCTTTATTTACCGGCATTGCACCACCAAAGATGAAACGATCGTACATAGAGTAAGTTACGTTGATCTCATCAGCTACCAACACTTTCTCCATCATAAAGCTGCTGCGCAGTCTCTGTGTGTCGTATGTCTTTACGTCTTGCGGATTGCATGCAGTCTGCATCCGGTAGTTAACCTGAGCATTAGCAGAAAGAGCTGCTACGCCCAGCATCATAGCCATAGCTAATTTTTTCATAAGCGTTTGTTTATTTATTGGTTTTTATTCTTCAATGTGTTTTGCTTCCTTGATAATGCGGCGACGGTTGTAGATAGCCATTGCCAGTGTGAGGATAACCAGTATGCTTGAACCCACAATCTTGAAGTTGTATACTGCGTGGAATATCAGCCAAGAGAAGATGCTGGAAGCGAAGTCGAGTGCACCTCCCTGGAATCCTTGCGGAATCTGTACAGCCGGGTCGTTTGTTCTGACAAATACGTCCTGAGCAGCTTGTGTAAAGAATGGAGCCAGGTCGGTTACAAAATACAGACCTACAATCAGCGATACAAGACCAATCAGGAATGTTTTCAGCACATTACCTTTTGTGATAGGCAATACGGCTGGGAACAAGTAGAACATACCAGCCAGTGAAGCCAATGGCAAGAACTGGTTGTTGGGTAATACTACTGACAGGAACAGAGCTACGGGAATAAGTAGCAAAGAAACTACCAGTGTAGTCGGGTGACCGATTACCAGTGCCGGACTCATACCAATGTTGAGGCTTGCACTGTTTTTAAACTTGCGGGCAATCAGTTCGCGAGTTGCATCAGAAATCGGACGCAAACCTTCGATAAATAAAGAAGTGATACGCGGGATAAGTTCCATTACAGCTCCCATCTTGATACCCAGTCCCAGGATAGCCGGAATTCCGTCAACCAGCTCCTGGCTGTTTTTGCAGGCCAGAGCACCGATACCACAACCTACTACTACTCCGAGGAATAGCGGTTCACCCATGATACCGAATTTTCTTTTCATACCCTCTGCATCGATGTTCAGCTTGTCAAATCCCGGAATCATATCCAATGCTTTGTTGATGACAAGGGCAAAGGGTACAAATCCTTGGCAGAAAGGCTGCGGAATAGAGATACCGTCCATTTTTTCGTAATATGACTGGAATTGCTTGCAAGTCAAATCAGCCATAATCAGGGTAATGATGTAGCAGATAATTGCTGAGAAGAATCCCCACCAGATATTTTCAGTGGCGAAATAAACTACTGCGCCAATGAAGGCAAAATGCCAGTAGTTCCACAAGTCGATATTGACAGTTTTAGTTGTTTTCGTTAATAGCATGATGATGTTCACTCCCAAACATACAGGGATGATGAATGCACCGACAGAAGTGTTATAAGCTACCGAAGCTGCAGCAGGCCATCCCATGTCAAAGATACCCAGTTCCAGTCCGTAGATTTCCGTTACCTTTTTCAACGGCTCTCCCAAACTGCTGGTCAAAAGAGCTGTTACAACAGAAAGTCCGACGAATCCGACTCCGACCAGCAAACCGCTTTTCAGTGCCTTGCCGAAGTTAATTCCGATACATACTCCCAGAATGGTAAACAGAATAGGCATCATCACGGCTGCTCCGAGCCCGATGATATAGCTAAATACTTGTTCCATGTCTTTTCTTTTGTCCTTTAAAAATGTGGATTTAGGTTAAAAATAAATGATTTCGACCCAAAAGTACAGCCTTTTATTCTAATTTCCAATTGAAAATCCGTTATTTTCGAAACTTTGCTGATTTAATAACATTTTTTTCGTTTACGCACACGGATAGACTTTCTCTAAGAAACCTTGTTTGATTTGTTTCAATTTGAAGAAGGAGAGATTTCTGACCAGAAAATAAAAAGAATTAAAAATATAATTGAAATGTAAAAGGAGAAAAGTAAGAAACGTAGAAGGAATTTTTTATTCAGCTTGGGGCGCTTTTTATATTTCTTTGCTCGGAAACGTACGTCTCTCAATGCAGAACCCTACGTTTCCGGTGAGGGAAACATTGGGTTTTGCATTGAGAAACATAGTAAAATAATGAAGGGTTTGCCAATAAACTACGTGGCATATTTAATTTATCCCTTTACTCATTTGCTGTTTCTTGAATAAAAATTTTGCCGTTTTTCTTTTCCACTGCAATCTGGCTACCCTCTGGATTCAGGTTGAAGGGAGTAATTTCATCGGTGTGATTGTCTACCACCATCAGTGTGCTTTCTTCTGCAAAACGTTTCACTTGAAATTTGACGGAGCTCTTCCCGATATTTGAATTAAATAGCAGACTGTCATTAATATAAATTGAAAGGCTGTCTCCTGTGAAAGAATCTGTTATTTCTACTGTATAAATTCCGGCAAATGCTTTTTCCTTGTCATTACTCTTAGACTGGTTGCGAAAGCCCAGATACAAGAAAAGGCATACGATAAAGAATACCCCGAAGGCCAGTATTCCGTTTCCTATCATGAATTGTTTGTTGCTGTTGATACTTTTATTGTTCATAATTAAGGTAGTTATAAAGTATATTCCCCTGCAAAGTAAGTTATTTTCAGTTTGTTTATCGTGTATGTTATAATTTTTTTTCTACATTTGTCACGGAATTATATAAAAACGGAATACAGAATATCATGCAAAATAACCTGGTCATAGTGGAGTCTCCGGCAAAAGCTAAGACGATTGAAAAGTTTTTGGGGGAGGGTTATAAAGTATTGTCAAGTTATGGTCATATCCGTGACTTGAAGCAAAAAGCGTTCAGTATTGATATAAAAGATCATTTCAATCCGATTTATGAAATACCGGAAGATAAGAAAAAACTGGTGGCAGAGTTGAAAGAAGAAGCTGCCAAGGCCGACATGGTGTGGCTCGCATCCGATGAGGACCGTGAAGGAGAAGCTATTTCCTGGCACTTGTTTGAGGTATTAAATCTGGATCCTGAAAAGACACGACGGATTGTATTCCATGAAATTACGAAGACGGCTATATTGAAGGCTATAGAGCATCCGCGTCATATCAACATTGATTTGGTCAATGCCCAGCAGGCTCGTCGTGTACTCGACCGCATTGTGGGATTTGAACTTTCACCGGTGCTCTGGCGTAAAATCAAGCCAGCTCTTTCGGCTGGACGAGTACAGTCGGTTGCCGTACGTCTGATTGTAGAGCGCGAGCGTGAAATCAATGCGTTTACTTGTGAAGCTTCTTATAAAGTAGTTGCTATATTTAAGGACGCAGAAGGGGCGGTGGTTCGTGCTACGCTCGGGAAACGATTCAAAACAAAAGAAGAGGCACAGCGTTTCCTTGAGAAATGTAAGGATGCTACCTTTAAAATAAAAGATATTACTACACGGCCGGTTAAAAAGTCGCCGGCACCTCCTTTTACCACTTCCACACTCCAGCAGGAAGCTGCCCGTAAGCTTGGGTATACCGTGGCACAGACCATGATGATTGCGCAGCGTCTGTACGAAAGCGGATTGATTACTTACATGCGTACCGACTCGGTAAATCTTTCTGAACTGGCCTTGTCTACAAGCCGGGATACCATTCTTTCTCTGATGGGTGAGCGCTATGTACATACACGTCAGTATGCCACAAAAACCAAAGGAGCTCAGGAAGCGCATGAGGCAATTCGCCCGACATATATGTCAAATGAATCTATTGAAGGAAGTTCACAGGAGGTACGTTTGTATGAATTGATATGGAAACGCACGCTGGCTTCACAGATGGCCGATGCAGAATTGGAAAAGACGACAGCAACCATTTCGGTTAGTGGCTGTGAAGATGAATTCCAGGCTGTGGGCGAAGTAGTCACATTCGATGGCTTTTTGAAGGTCTACAAGGAGTCATTTGATGAGGATGTGGAACAGGAAGATGCCACTGGGCTTCCTAAAATGGAGGTTGGAGAGGTTCTGCAGCGTGAAGAAATTGCTGCTGTACAGCGTTTCAGTCAGGCTCCGGCACGTTATACAGAAGCTAGTCTGGTGCGTAAACTGGAGGAACTGGGTATTGGCCGTCCGTCTACATACGCTCCTACGATTTCCACTATTCAGCAAAGAGGATATGTAGAGAAAGGTAACAAGGAAGGAGTGAAACGTGAGTATTCATTGTTGAAACTGACGGGAAAAGATATAAAGGAAACTGTACAGACGGAAATGAGTGGAAGTGAGAAATCCAAACTGATTCCTACCGATGTAGGTTGTGTGGTTAACGACTTCCTGATGCAGTATTTCCCGAAAATTATGGACTATAACTTTACGGCCAGCGTAGAAAAGGAATTCGACGAAGTGGCCGAAGGGGAAAAGAAGTGGACTGATTTGATGGAGGTGTTCTATGAGAACTTCCACCCGCTGGTAGAAACTACATTGGCTACGAAGACTGAACATAAAGTAGGTGAGCGTATGCTGGGAACTGATCCGGAGAGCGGTAAGCCCGTATCGGTGAAAATCGGACGTTTTGGACCAGTGGTACAGATTGGCTCTTCTGACGATGAAGAGAAGCCTAAATTTGCTCAGCTGAATAAGGAGCATTCACTGGAGACAATTACACTGGAAGAGGCACTTGATTTGTTTAAGTTACCGCGTGTGTTGGGTGAACTCGATGGAAATGCTGTTTCAGTAGGAGTTGGTCGTTTTGGTCCCTATGTGCGTCATGGTAATGAATATGTGTCTATCCCGAAGGAGATGGATCCGATGGCTGTAACTTTTGAAGAAGCCGTACAGATGTTGTCCGAGAAGAAAGAAAAAGAAGCACAGAAAATTATCAAGCAGTTCCCTGAGAATCCCGATATGCAGATTCTGAATGGTCGTTACGGACCTTACATTGCTTACCAGAAGAAAAATTATAAGATTCCTGAAAACGTGAATCCGGCAGACTTGAACTTGGATGCTTGCTTCAAGGTGATTGAATTGCAAGCTCAGAAAGCCGAGATGCGCAAGGCGAAAGGAGCAAAGGCGAAGGCAAAGAAATGAAAAGAGTTTTCCTGATTGGCTATATGGGTTCGGGAAAAACCACACTGGGCAAGGCTTACAGTGCAGCTACCGGACTACAGTTTGTCGACCTCGACTGGTATATCGAGGAACGTATGCATAAATCCATTTCCGACTTGTTTGCGGAAAGGGGAGAAGAAGGCTTCCGCTTGCTGGAGCAGAAGATGCTGCACGAGACGGGAGAATTTGAGAATGTATTGATTGCATGCGGAGGAGGCACTCCTTGCTTTTTCGATAACATGGACTATATGAATCATACAGGCGAAACAGTATTTCTGGATGTATGTCCGGAAGTACTGTTCCGTCGTTTAAAGATAGCAAAGGCCAAGCGTCCGCTGTTGGCGAATAAAACGGACGAAGAGCTGATGCAGGTTATTACTTCTGCTTTGGAAAAAAGACTTCCTTATTATTCTAAGGCCAAATGGCGTTTCAACGCAGAAGAACTTGAAAGTTATGCACAGATTGACAGAGCGGTAAGCCGCTTGAATGAATTGATAAATTAAAGAAGTATAAATCTAGACTTTATGTAGTGAAATGAGAAAATGGCGTATTGAAGACTCTGAAGAGCTCTACAACATCACGGGGTGGGGCGTTTCATACTTTAGTATCAATGACAAAGGTCATGTGGTAGTAACTCCACGAAAAGACGGAGTAGCCGTCGATTTGAAGGAACTGGTAGACGAGTTGCAGTTGAGGGACGTAACCGCTCCTATGCTGGTACGTTTTCCGGATATTCTGGACAACCGGATTGAGAAAATCTCCAATTGCTTTACACAAGCTTCTGAAGAATATGGCTATCAGGCTCAAAACTTCATTATTTACCCGATTAAGGTAAATCAGATGAGACCGGTAGTGGAGGAAATTATCAGTCATGGAAAGAAGTTTAATTTAGGACTGGAGGCCGGTTCAAAACCGGAACTTCATGCTGTAATTGCCATTAATACGGATTCAGATTCACTGATTATCTGCAACGGCTATAAGGATGAAAGCTATATTGAGCTGGCTTTGCTGGCGCAGAAAATGGGTAAACGTATTTTCCTGGTGGTAGAAAAGTTGAACGAGCTTCGACTGATTGCCAAGATGGCCAAGCAGCTGAATGTACGTCCGAATATTGGTATTCGTATCAAATTAGCTTCTTCCGGTAGCGGAAAGTGGGAAGAAAGTGGAGGAGATGCCAGCAAGTTCGGATTGACTTCCAGTGAGTTGCTCGAGGCACTTGATTTTCTGGAAAAGAAAGAAATGCAAGATTGCCTGAAGCTGATTCATTTCCACATAGGTAGTCAGGTGACAAAGATACGTCGCATCAAGACTGCATTGCGCGAGGCTTCTCAGTTCTATGTGCAGTTGCATCAGCTAGGCTACCCGGTAGAATTCGTAGATATAGGTGGAGGGTTGGGAGTGGATTACGACGGTACCCGCTCTGCTAACAGTGAAAGTAGCGTGAACTATTCCATTCAGGAATATGTGAACGACTCTATTTCCATCATGGTGGATGCCAGCAACAAAAACAATATTCCTCATCCGAACATTATTACAGAAAGTGGCCGTTCACTGACTGCTCATCATTCGGTGTTGATTTTTGAGGTGCTGGAAACAGCTTCACTGCCTTCTATGGACGAAGACTTTGAGGTGAGTGCAGACGATCATGAACTCGTGCAGGAACTTTATCAGATTTGGGATAACCTGAATCAGAGCCGTATGCTGGAAGCATGGCATGATGCTCAGCAGATTCGTGAAGAATCGCTGGATTTGTTCAGCCACGGTATTGTCGATTTGAAGACACGTGCACAGATTGAACGTATGTACTGGTCGGTTACACGTGAAATAAATCAGATTGCATCGGGCTTGAAGCATGCACCGGATGAGTTTCGTAATTTGGACAAGCTGTTGGCTGATAAATATTTCTGTAACTTCTCTCTGTTCCAGTCGTTGCCGGATTCCTGGGCGATTGACCAGATTTTCCCTATCATGCCGATTCAGCGTCTGGATGAACGTCCTGACCGTACGGCTACTTTGCAGGATATTACTTGCGACTCGGATGGGAAGATTGCCAACTTCGTGACCAGCCGTAACGTGGCACACGACTTGCCTGTACATACCATCAAGGCAAAGGAATCGTATTATATCGGTGTGTTCCTGGTGGGAGCTTACCAGGAAATTCTGGGAGATATGCACAACTTGTTCGGCGATACTAATGCCGTACATGTTAGTGTGGATGAGAAAGGTTACAGCATTGACCAGGTGATTGATGGAGAAACCGTGGCCGAAGTACTCGACTACGTGCAGTATAACCCGAAGAAGCTGGTACGTACCTTGGAAACTTGGGTGACGAAGTCTGTGAAAGAAGGACGTATCTCGCTGGAGGAAGGAAAGGAATTCCTGGCAAATTATCGTTCCGGATTGTATGGATATACTTATCTGGAGTAATTTAAGAAAGCAGAATTATGAAAGAAAAACTGACAGTTATAAAAGTAGGAGGAAAAATCGTAGAGGAACCTGATACATTGAATCAGTTGCTCGATGATTTTTCATCTCTGTCTGGCTATAAGGTGCTGGTGCATGGAGGAGGTCGCTCTGCTACTCGTATTGCTTCACAGTTGGGAATTGAAAGCCAGATGGTAAATGGACGTCGTATTACCGATGCAGAAACCTTGAAGGTGGTAACGATGGTTTACGGCGGACTTGTCAACAAGAATATTGTGGCCGGTTTGCAGGCAAAAGGCGTGAATGCCGTAGGTCTGACAGGAGCAGATATGAATGTAATCCGTTCTGTGAAACGTCCGGTGAAAGACATCGATTACGGCTATGTAGGAGATGTAGAGAAAGTAGACGGAAAGGCCCTGGCTGACCTAATTCATCGTCAGATTGTACCAGTGATGGCACCATTGACGCATGACGGGAATGGAAATCTGCTGAATACGAATGCCGATACCATTGCCGGAGAAACCGCAAAGGCTTTGGCCGAGTATTTTGATGTGACATTGGTGTACTGCTTTGAAAAGAAAGGGGTGCTACGTGATGAGAATGATGATGACAGTGTAATTCCGGTGCTAACTCCCGATTTATTTAAACAGTATGTGGAGGAAGGAATCGTGCAAGGTGGTATGATTCCCAAGCTGGAAAATTCTTTTTCAGCCTTGGATGCCGGTGTGTCACAGGTCGTAATAACCTTAGCATCAGCTATTCATAAAGATTCCGGAACAATTATCAGAAAATAATTCAAAAAAAATGGCGGGTGGGTGTAACTTTTATGAAACTCCCCCGTCATTAGTATAGAGAGCCATGCAAGAGATTAGTTTTCGTGACAATATTCTGCCGCTGAAAGATAAGTTTTTCAGGTTGGCCTTGCGTATTACGTTCGACCGGGCAGAGGCGGAAGATATTGTTCAGGATGCACTGATTAAGGTGTGGAACAAGCGTGACGA
>ULOR01023895.1_pt1 | contig 11035 bp, 10 predicted proteins | sample 1952861 | NCBI WGS metagenome assembly ULOR01 (sample SAMEA4835611, study PRJEB28245) | human gut metagenome | biome: gut microbiome; material: fecal sample | place: Denmark | collected 2008 | reverse complement strand
GGATTTGTGACACAACTGAACACGATCCTGTTCGTGGGTCTTGGCCTGGTATTTATCATTGTGGCGAGAAATATTGAGGGCACGATTGAGACGGCAAAGATTGAACAGGAAGTAGACAGTGAGGAAGCAGCTGCGGAGGAGATACGACAGCCGGAAAATGTCAACAGCCTGCTGCAGGTGGATCCGATCGAATTGGAATTCGGTTACGGAATTATCCCTTTGGCGGATGTGAACCAAGGTGGTGACCTGCTGGATCGTGTCGTGATGATCCGAAGACAGATAGCATTGGAACTTGGTACGGTGGTACCTATTATCCGACTGCGGGATAATATTCAGTTGAACCCGAATCAGTATATTATTAAAATCAAGGGAATTCAGGTCAGTGAGGGAGAGATACTGTTTGACCATTATATGGCCATGAATCCCGGGTATGTAGAGGAAGAGATCACAGGAATCCCTACTTTTGAGCCTTCTTTCCACCTGCCAGCGATCTGGATCACGGAAGGACAGAGAGAACGTGCGGAGAGTCTGGGATATACAGTAGTAGATCCTCCCTCGATCATTGCTACGCACCTGACAGAGATCATTCGTCAGCATATTGCAGAGCTGCTTACCAGACAGGATGTCCAGAACCTGATCAACAACGTAAAAGAGAACAATTCTTCCCTCGTGGAAGAACTGGTACCCAAGCTGCTTGGACTGGGTGAAATACAGAAAGTGTTGCAGAATCTGTTAAAAGAAGGAATATCCATCAGAGATCTGCTGACAATACTGGAAACCCTGGCCGATTATGCGCCAACGACGCGGGATACGGATATCCTTACGGAATATGTAAGACAGAGCCTCAAGAGAGCGATTTCTACGAAATATTTTCCTTCCCATGAGACGACAAGTGTATTGACACTGGATCCGAAGATCGAACAGGAAATTATGGGCAGCGTAAAACAGACGGAGACGGGAGCTTTCCTGAATCTGGATCCTGCCAGAAGCAAGGCGATACTGAACGCTGTGGGTGAAGAGATCAAAAAGCTGGAAAATATGGGAAAAACCCCAATTATTATGACATCACCCATTGTGAGAATGTATTTCAAACGACTGACGGAAGACTATTATCCGGATCTGGTCGTGGTATCTTACAATGAAGTGGAATCAAATGTAGAATTACAATCTGTGGGAATGGTCACAGCATAACAGGAAGAGTGAACCGACGCAGGAGTGAGGAGTAATATGATCATCAAGAAATACACGGGGAAAACGGAAGCAGAAGCTACAGAAGCAGCGAAAAAAGAACTTGGAAGCGGTCTCGTGATCATGAATGTAAGGGAAGTAAAAAAGAAGGGATTTTTTGCATTTCTGTCTCCGAAGCAGATAGAGATCACTGCTGCACTGGAGGAGGAAAAACCTCAGAAACCGCAATATGGAAGTATTACGCGCACGACGGATGCACCGGCGGAGAACAGAAATCTGTTTGTCAGAAACAGTACAGAGAATATAGAAAAAAAGCTGGACAGTCTGCAGACACTGTTGGAGAGTCAGTTAAACAGCAGACAGGCGACCGGGGAGGAGATAGGAACCCACCGGGAAACAGTCAGTGAAGAAAAAGAGAAAAAGGATTCGGAAGCGGAAACCCCGGAGAAGAAAGAGGAAGAGCAGAATCCGGAACAGGATAAATTTATCCGGCTGTTGTATAATAAAATGTTGGATAACGAGATGGACGAGAAATACGTAAACAGTATTTTGGAAGATGCCTCTAAAACCAAAAAAGCAGACCTGCCCTTTGATTATCTTCTGGCTAATATTTATCAGAAGATGGTATTGAAATTCGGAAAGTCAGAAGGGATTACGCCCTCTGCGGACGGACCGAGGATTGTATTATTTATCGGACCTACGGGAGTGGGTAAGACAACTACCATTGCCAAGCTGGCAGGAAAATATTGTGTGGAGGATAAAAAGAAAGTGGCACTGTTAACCGCAGATACCTATCGTATTGCGGCCGCAGAGCAGCTAAGAACCTATGCCAATATTTTGGAGACACCTTTCCGGGTCATCTATACCCCGGAAGAACTGCAGACTGCAGTGAAGGATTATTGGGATTGTGATTATATTTTTATAGATACAGCGGGGAGATCACATCAGAATGCGGATCAGCTGGAGAAAATGAAGGAAATGGTGGGAGCACTGAAAGACCCCGGAAACTATCATGTGTTTCTGGTTCTCAGTGCAACTACCAAATATAGGGATCTTCAGAGGATTGCAGACTGTTATGGTAAGATCGCGGATTATGAGCTGATCTTTACCAAGTTGGATGAAACGGAGGCAGTGGGGAATCTGTTGAATATGAAGCTTTATACCGGTGCACCGGTCGCTTATGTGACCTGTGGACAGAATGTTCCGGATGACATGGAAGTATTCAATCCACAGAAGACGGTAAAACAGATCCTTGGTGGAAAGGAATAAAGCTTAGACAGAAAGGCGCGGGAAAATGGATCAGGCGGAACAGTTAAGGATTATTAAAGCAAATAAGCAGATAAGACCGACTGCAAGAGTCATAACTGTCACCTCCGGAAAAGGTGGCGTTGGAAAATCCAATATGTCTATCAATCTGGCAATTCAATTTCGTAAAATGGGAAAAAGGGTCGTTATTTTAGATGCAGATTTTGGACTGGCGAATATTGAAATTATGTTTGGTGCAGTGCCAAAGCATAACTTATGTGATCTGGTATACGAAGGAAAAAGTATCAGTGACATCATAACCCAGGGTCCTATGGGAGTGGGATTTATCTCCGGAGGATCCGGAATTGCCGGAATGTCAAATCTGGGAAAAGATGCTCTTACCTGCATTATACAGAATCTGGCCGAGCTGGATGCCCTTACGGATGTGATCATAGTGGACACAGGAGCCGGAATATCGGACAGCGTATTAGAATTCCTGGTGGCGAGCGGCGAGGTGCTGCTGGTGACGACGCCGGAGCCTACTTCCATTACGGATTCTTATTCTTTGTTAAAGGCGTTGTACCGACATCCGAGATATGAAGAGGCCTATACCAAGGTCAAAATGGTGGCAAACAGAGTGGAAAATGTAAAAGAAGGCCAGGTGCTGTTTGATAAGCTGAATGCAGTGGTTACCAGATATCTTAAGACCTCCATGGAATATTTGGGGTGTGTACCACAGGATCCCCAGGTGGTGCAGGCAGTAATGCAGCAGGTGCCTGTGTCGATACAGAATCCGGGAGCAAAATCCAGTCAGGCATATCAGAGAATTGCGGAGAAATTGTGCGATAAAACACAGGAAGAACAACCGAGGCGCGGAATGGCAGCTTTTTTCTCCCATATTATAGGGACCAGAAACGGAGCTGCAAAACAGTCCAGATAAGAGAGGTACAAAATTATGTTGTCCAGATTTGTGGAAGAAGGTTCTAAAGTAGAGCTTCGGGCGCTGGAACATGGATTGGGAGAATCCGGAGCCGAAAATACGACAAAGGTTTACCAGAGCCGTGTACTGCAGATCCTATCGGAGGATACACTGGAGATTTCCATGCCAATGGAACAGACCAGACTGATCCTTCTGCCGGTGGAAAGCGAATATGATATGGTATTTTTCGAAGAGAATAGTCTGTATCAGTGTTTTTCCAGAATCGTAGATCGTTACAAAAGTAATAATGTATATGTGCTGGTGATGGAACTGACCAGCAATCTGCGCAAATATCAGCGGAGAGAATATTATCGGTTCAGTTGTGCACTGGATATGTGTGCGCGGAATCTGGAGGAAGAAGAAATCGAGGCACTGGAGAAAAATTCACCCTATGAGCTTCAGCCGGGACTTCCGTTAAAGCATAGTGTGATCGTAGATATCAGTGGTGGCGGATTGCGCTTCCTGTCATCTCAGAAATATGAACCCGGGAGCCTGATCCTGTGCAGCTACCATCTGCTAAAAGATGGGGAAAGAAAAAAATATGATGTGGTCGGAAAGGTTTTGGCAGTCAAGGAACTGGAAAACCGGAGGGGAATGTTTGAACACAGAGTCCAGTACTACAATCTGGACGTAAATACCAGAGAAGAGATTATTCGGTTTATATTTGAAGAAGAGCGTAAGAGCCGTAAAAAGGAGAGACTGAACTGATGCCAAAAAAAATATTGGTTGTAGATGATTCTGCACTCATGAGAAGAGTGCTCTGTGATATAATAGATGCAGACATAAGGTTTCAGGTAGTTGACAGAGCAAAAGACGGATTAGAAGCTTTTGATCTGTTGAGCAGAAACAGTTATGACGCGGTTGTCCTGGATGTGAATATGCCGAGGATGAACGGACTGCAGCTGTTGCAGGAATTGCGAAAATACAAGATACCGGCAAGAGTGATGATGGCGAGTACCGACACTATGGAAGGCGCCAGAACCACCCTGGATGCACTGGAACTGGGAGCTCTTGATTTCGTACATAAGCCGGACAGTGCAGTCGACTGCCGGGGAGAGAATTTCCGCAGAGAGTTTTTACGGACACTGAATGTTGTGGCTAACGGCAGAATGCCGTCATTCAATGAGGAGAAGAAAATTTCCGAAGAGAAGGGCACAGTCAGGGAGATGATGAAGATCATCAATCATCACCCGGTCAGTGTGGGCGGCAACAAAGTGGTGGCAATTGCAAGCTCCACGGGAGGTCCGAAATCTCTGCAATCGGTGATCCCTCTGTTACCGGCCGATCTGGATGCACCGGTACTGGTAGTACAGCATATGCCGGCAGGATTCACAGCATCTCTTGCAGAGAGACTGGATAATTTAAGCCAGATTCATGTAAAAGAGGCAGCAGAGGGGGAAGAACTGAAAAAGGGCTGGGTCTATATCGCCATGGGAGGAAAGCACCTCCATGTGGTAACCTCACCGGCCGGACGTCATACACTGCATTTATCGGAAGAACCTTACAGGGAAGGAGTCAGACCCTGTGCCAATTATATGTACGAATCCCTGCAGGACAGCCGCTTTGATACGGTTGTATGTGCAGTTATGACCGGAATGGGTGCGGACGGAACGGAAGGGATCGGTAAATTGAGAACTTCCAGGAAAACATACGTGATCGCACAGGATCAGGAGACAAGCATTGTATTTGGAATGCCCAAGAGTATTATTGCAGCAGGACTGGCAGATCAGGTGGTACCGTTAGACCAGATCGCCCAGGAAATCATACTGCATGTAGGAGTAAATTAAGTAATATATGCCGTTTCCGGCAATGCTGTGATCGGCAGAATGGAGGAAAAGATGGACGTAAGCCAATATCTTGAAATTTTTCTGGATGAAACAAATGAACATCTGCAGAACCTGAATACACAGATTCTGGAACTGGAGTCAGATCCCGAGAATATGGATAATATCAATGAAATATTCCGTGCGGCACATTCCCTGAAGGGTATGGCGGGAACCATGGGCTATAAGCGGATGCAGAATCTGACCCATGATATGGAAAATGTATTTTCGGAAGTGCGTAACGGCAATATTAAGGTGACACCGGAAATGATCGACGTACTGTTCCAGTGCCTGGACGCTTTGGATGAGTATAAAAACAACATCCAGGAGACCTCCGATGAGGGAACCAATGACAATGAAAATCTGATCAAAGCCCTGAATGATATTTTGAACGCTAACAAGACCGGACAGGAGCAGCCCGCAAAGGAAGAAAAAGCAACAGCACCCGCAGCGGAGAGCACCGGAACAGGTGCGGAAAAATGGAATGGCATTGCGTTTGATGACAGCCAGATCCGCGTGATCAAAGAAGCTATGAAACAGGGCAAAAATGTATACGGTATTAATGTTGTGGTACAGGACAGCTGTATCCTGAAGGCGGCAAGAGCTTTCCTGGTGTTCAAGGCTGTGGAGGAAAAAGGAGAGATCATCGTCTCCGTACCCAGCGCACAGGATGTGGAAGACGAAAAGTTCGATAAAGATTTCACTCTGATCGTTTTGTCCGATTATTCTCTGGATGATGTGATCAAGGCAGCGGAAAGCGTATCCGAGATCGCACAGGTGACCGGTGCGGTTCTGGAACTGGAGAAGATCAAGAATTATCATTCCGAAGAGGAGACACAGGAACCCGCACAGGAGAAAAAAGAAGAAGTAGCCGAGACAAAGACTGAAACGAGAAAAGAAGAGAAGAAGCCTGCGGCTGCTAAAGCTCCGGAGAAAAAACAGGTGAGCAAGCCTGTGGTCAACCGTACTGTACGTGTAGACATCGAGAAACTGGATTCTCTGATGAATCTCGTAAGTGAGCTGATCATTGCCAAAAACTCTCTGGTAGCTGCTTCCAGCAATGACCATGGCAACAATACGGCATTCAATGAGCAGATCGAATATCTGGAAAATGTGACAACCAATCTGCATGAATCCGTAATGAAGGTACGAATGGTACCTATCGAAAGCGTTGTAGTGAAGTTCCCCAGAATGATCCGTGATCTGTCTAAGAAGCTGGACAAGAAGATGGAACTGTATATGACCGGTGAGGAGACCGAGCTGGATCGTACCGTGGTGGATGAGATCGGGGATCCTCTGATGCATCTGCTGCGTAATTCCGCTGACCACGGTCTGGAATCTGCAGAAGTTCGTGCACAGCGCGGCAAGCCCGAGCAGGGATCTATTTTCCTGGATGCTTATCAGGATGGCAATAACGTAGTCATCGAGGTAAGAGATGATGGTAACGGTATTGATGTGGAAGCTGTTAAGAATAAAGCAATCGAACGTAATCTGGTAACCGTAGAACAGGCAGCAAATATGTCGGAGAAGGATATTATCAATCTGCTGTTCCAGCCCGGTTTCTCCACTTCCGAAAAAGTAACCGATGTATCGGGAAGAGGCGTGGGACTGGATGTCGTGAAGTCCAAGATCGAATCCTTAAGCGGTGAAGTAGAAGTGAAATCAAAATGGGGAGAGGGAAGTACCTGGACGATCCGTCTGCCTCTGACCCTTGCAATCATTCAGGCACTGATGGTAGTCGTAGGTGGAGAAAAATATGCGATCTCCCTGGGATCCATTCAGACCATCGAAGATATCTCACCGAAGGATATCAAACTGGTAGAAAACAAAGAAGTGATCAACTTAAGAGGAACGGTAATTCCCCTGATCCGTCTGACGGAAGTACTGGATGTGGAAAGTACCAGATCTACCGAGGATAATCTGATTGTGGTAATCGTCAAGAAGGGAGACAAAATGGCAGGTCTTGTGATCGATGAACTGATCGGTCAGCAGGAGATCGTTATCAAATCTCTTGGCAAATATATCAAGCAGTGTAAATTTATCAGCGGTGCAACGATTTTGGGTGACGGTGAAGTGGCACTGATCCTGGATGCAAATGCATTACTGTAAGGAGGGAGATGACGATTATGGAAGAACTTAGCATGAAAAATACGTTAAAAGCCGGAGATGAGCGTAAAATTGAGGAGGAATTTTTCCAGTATATTGTGATCCGCCTCGGTGATGAGCAGTACGGCATTGATATCCGTTACATAGACAACATTGTCAGAATGCAGCACATTACCAGAGTACCCAAGGTACCCGCATATCTGAAAGGTGTTATTAATCTGCGTGGAGAAGTACTGCCGGTAATGAGCCTCCGACTGAAAATGGGACTGGAGGCAGACGAATTGACCCGTGCTACCAGAATTATCATTCTGAAACTGGAACAGCAGGGCAGTGTCGGCATAATTGTGGACGAAGTGAAGGAAGTTGTCACTCTCGGTACCAGCGAGATTGAAAAAATGTCTCAGAATGCCGGTGAGAATAAAAAGAGTTTTATTACAGGTGTAGGAAAACACAATGGGGAACTGATCTCTCTTCTGGATCTGAATTCCATTACACTGGAGGAAAACGCATAAAGGAGATGGATCCATGGGAGATCTGAGTTTAGAGAAAGTTTCGGAAACATATCTGGATGTTTTAAAAGAAATTGGAAACATAGGTGCAGGCAACGCTATGACAGCACTCTCCCAGATGTTAAACTGCAAGGTGGATATGAAAGTACCGCAGGTAAAGCTTTTGGATTTTAATGAAGTCGGAGCACTGATGGGAGGAGAGGAACAGGTGATGATCGGTGTTTTCCTGGGGGTGGAAGGCGACATTACCGGAAGCATGATGTTCCTGGTGGAACAGAACAGCGCAAAACATCTTCTCCATAAGATCCTTGGAGATATGGTACAGCCGGAAGGTTTTTCAGAGATTGAATTTTCTGCAATGCAGGAGATCGGCAACATTATCACGGGAGCCTATCTGAATTCCCTGTCGTCTCTTACGAACCTGACGATTATCCCTACCCCGCCTTCTCTGACGCTGGATATGGCGGGAGCGATCCTAAGCGTTCCGGCAATTGAATTTGGAACTTTGGGAGATAAGATTTTATTGATCCAGTCTCAGTTTTACGATGAGGTGGAGATTGACGGTTATTTCATTCTGGTTCCCGATATTGAATCCTATCCCAAGATATTATCGTCTTTGGGAATATCTGTTGCATAAGGTGCTAAGAGGTAGAAGAAGGGGAGCAGAATGAGCGAGATTATTAAGGTAGGAATGGCGGATCTGAAGACCTGCGTAAGTCCCGACGGAGTGACGACTTTGGGATTGGGATCTTGTGTGGGAATTGCAATCCGCGATCCGGTGACGAAAATAGGCGGTCTGGCGCATATTATGCTGCCGGACAGCACTACGATACGTAACAGTAGCCAGAATATTGCAAAATTTGCGGATACGGGAATTGATGAACTGGTACGCCAGATGGAAAAACTTGGTGCGAGAAAGGCAAGAATGGTTGCTAAGATTGCCGGTGGCGCTACCATGTTTACATTTCAGGGTCGTAACGACATGATGCAGGTGGGGGAGCGCAATGTGCAGGCTGTTAAGAAGAAATTGAAGGAAATCAATATCCCTATTTTAGCAGAGGATACAGGCAAAAACTACGGAAGAACCGTTACATTTTATCCGGAGACCGGAGAATTTTATATCCGTGCGGTAGGAAGAGATGAATCAGTCATCTGACAAATATTGGAATGGAAGAAAATTATGAACAGAAAGAATATGCCATTGATCCTGATGCTGACAGCCGGCGCCTGTACCTGTATTGTTACGATGGTACAGGCTTACTCGGTATTGGCAAGTTTGGTGGCACTGTTTGCTGTGATGCTTTTGTTTTACTGTCTGGGAAACGGTGTCCGGCTTCTGCTGGATCGCTTTGACAGGCAGAACGAGGAAAAGGCAAAACAGGAACAGGAAGAGAAGGCGGAACAAGAAGATGCTGTATCGGAAGATGCACAACAGAAGGGTGTAAGCGAGTCAAATGGATGAAGCCGGTAAGAAAAGGTTATTAGAAGAATATGCTGCTAATAAGCGACCGGAGACCAGGGAGCAGCTGATACTGGAGTATGCCCCCCTGGTGAAAGTGGTGGCCGGAAGACTGAGCATGTATCTGGGATACAACGTAGACTATGAGGATCTGGTCAGCTACGGGATCTTTGGCTTGATTGATGCAATTGACAAATTTGATTGCCTCAAAGAAGTAAAATTCGAGACCTATGCCAGTCTGCGTATCCGTGGAGCCATTCTGGATCAGATTCGTAAAATGGACTGGATACCTCGGACGATTCGCCAGAGACAGAAGAAGATTGACGCTGTCATCAAGGAAGTGGAACAGACTACGGGACGCAGCGCAACAGATGAAGATATTGCTATGGGTCTGGGAATATCCGCGGAGGAATATCTGGACTGGCAGTCGCAGATGAAAATTACGGGACTGGTGTCACTGAATGAATATATGGATCAGGGAAGCGATGTCTCGCAGGATTATAGCAGACATACCACGGCCAGATTTGACGGTCCGGAAGAGAGCGTTGAGAAGGAAGAGCTGACAAAAGTACTCGGAGAAGCATTGGAACTTTTGACAGAGAAAGAGAAGAAAGTAGTTACGCTGTATTATTACGAAGATCTTACGCTAAAAGAGATCAGTAATATATTGGAAGTGTCGGAATCCAGAGTCTCCCAGCTGCATACGAGAGCTCTGCAGAAAATGAAGACAAAAATGGGAAATTATATGGGACTTTTATAAAAATGGTTGACCCGCAGATTGGGTAAGAGGAGAAAATGCATGCAGAATGGCTATTTTCAGCTCGTAAATGCACCGGGAGGTTATGGGCTACAGATATTTCAACCAAAGGACGGAGGAGCGGACGTGAATCTCCAGGAGGTGTTGAATTATCTTGAACGGGAATCTGTGCCGTATGATCCTATGGCAATTAAAAAAGCAATTTTGTCGGGGGAAGATACGGTATGCTTTCTGGAGAGAAAGGATTGCCCGGCACTGGAAGAAACCTACAGTATCGAGGTCAGCCAGGATAATATGCAGGTGATTCTTCGATTCTATCCGGCATCACAAAGCGGGAAAAGAACAACCATGGACAGTGTGATCCGGGATCTCAGATACCGGAACGTTGTCTACGGAATACAGATGAACGTTCTGCAGGATCATTTTATGTCGGATGGGATCTATGGTACAGATCTGATCGTGGCCAAAGGAAAAGAACCGAGGCATGGTACGGATGCGTCTGTCAGGTATTATTTTAATACGGATGTTCATGCACAGCCTACATTAAAAGATGACGGCACCGTGGATTATTTCCACCTGAATATGATCAACCCCTGCAGAAAGGGACAACTCCTGGCGGAAATCATTCCGGAAGATGAAGGAGAATACGGAATAACGGTGCAGGGAGCCAAAATCCGCCCCAGACAGGTGAAGAAAGCACATCTGGAATTCGGACATAATATTGAAATCTCAGAGGACAGAAAAAAGCTTACTTCTTTGGTGGACGGTCACGTGTCACTGGTAGAGGGCAAAGTATTTGTATCCGATGTTTATGAAGTAGAGAATGTAGATCTATCCACCGGAAATATTGAATTTGAAGGAAGCGTGCAGGTGCGTGGCAATGTTTCTTCTAATTTTGAGATCAGGGCCGGTGGCAATGTGATCATAAGCGGTGTGGTAGAGGGTGCCTGCATCGAGGCCGGAGGAAAC
>ULOR01010646.1_pt1 | contig 12166 bp, 8 predicted proteins | sample 1952861 | NCBI WGS metagenome assembly ULOR01 (sample SAMEA4835611, study PRJEB28245) | human gut metagenome | biome: gut microbiome; material: fecal sample | place: Denmark | collected 2008 | reverse complement strand
CATGACCGGCGGTATGGCTTTTGAGGCGTTGAACAACGCCGGTATGCTGCATAAGAATATGATTGTCGTGCTCAACGATAACGAAATGTCTATTTCCAAAAACGTGGGTGCGATGAGCGAATATCTTTACCAGCTGCGTACAGGCGAAACCTATAACAAAATTAAAAATGATATTGAGGGCTGGCTCAAAAATATGGAATTCGGCAGTGATGTGCTGAAGGCTATCCGCCGCCTGAAGGGCAGCGTAAAATACCTGATGGTGCCGACCTCTATTTTTGAAGAGCTTGGCTTTACTTATTTGGGACCGGTTGACGGACATGATCTGGATGGCCTGCTGGATGTGCTGCAGGCTGCAAAAAAGATTGACGGACCGGTTATGGTACATGTGCTGACGAAAAAGGGCAAGGGCTATAAGCCTGCCGAGGAAAGCCCCAATAAGTTCCACGGTACAGGCCCCTTTGATATTGCTACCGGCAAAAAGATTACTAATCCGAATGCACCCGTAAGTTATACCGAGGTTTTTGGTAAAACTTTGACTAAACTGGCTGATATCGACGATAAAATCGTGGGTATTACTGCTGCGATGCCTGACGGCACCGGCTTGAATATTTTTGCCGAGGCGCATAAGGATCATTTCTTTGATGTTGGTATTGCCGAGCAGCATGCGGTTACTGCGGCTGCAGGCATGGCTGCTGCCGGAATGAAGCCTGTGGCGGCAATTTATTCTACCTTCATGCAGCGTGCTTATGACTCCATCATGCACGATATCTGCATGCAGAAGCTGCACGTAACGCTGTGTCTGGACCGTGCCGGTCTTGTGGGTGATGACGGCTATACGCATCATGGCGTTTTTGACTACGCTTATCTGCGCAGCATTCCTAACATGACCATTATGGCGCCGAAGGATGAGAATGAACTGCAGCACATGCTGAAAACAGCGCTTGATTTTGACGGACCTGTTTCCGTGCGCTATCCGCGCGGCAGCGGTGTGGGCGTTGCGCTGGATACGCAGTGGCAGGATTTGCCGATTGGTAAGGCAGAGGTGCTGCGTACAGGCAAGGATGTCTGCTTCTGGGCGATTGGCAGCATGGTGCAGACTGCTCTTGATGCAGCGGAGCTGCTGGAAGCGCAGGGAATCAGCGCAGGTGTTGTGAATATGCGTTTTGCCAAACCGCTGGATGTTGAACTCTTGCGTGAGCATGCGCAAAGCTACGGAAAGATTATTACTCTGGAAGAAGGCGTACTGGCAGGCGGTGTCGGCAGCGCAATTCTTGAAGAGCTTAATGAAAATAAATTGCTGGAGCAGTGTGAAGTACGTTGCTTCGGCATTCCTGACGAATTTGTTATGCATGGCGACAAAAAGCTGCTGTTCCGTGATTTGGGACTGGATACGCCAACCATTGCTGCCAAGGCTGCAGCATTTGTAAAGGGTGAAGAAGAGTGAAAAAAGAAAGACTTGATGTTCTGTTAGTTAACCGCGGTATGTTTGAAAGCCGTGCCAAGGCGCAGGCTGCGGTTATGGCAGGACAGGTATTGGTCAATGAACAGAAAATAGATAAACCGGGGACACCGGTAGCACCGGAGGTTACTATCCGTCTGCTGGGCAATAAGCTGCCCTATGTAAGCCGCGGCGGCCTGAAGCTGGAGAAGGCTTTGCAGATTTTCCCCATCAGCGTAGAAGGCAAGGTTGTTGCCGATATCGGTGCTTCTACCGGCGGTTTCACCGACTGTGCGCTGCAGAATGGTGCGGCGAAGGTTTATGCGATAGACGTGGGCTATGGTCAGCTGGCGTGGAAGCTGCGCAACGATGAGCGCGTAGTGAACATGGAGCGTACCAACGTGCGTTATCTGGAAGCAGACAGCCTGCACGAGCAGGTTGATGCTGCTACCATCGACGTAGCTTTTATTTCGCTGGATAAAATTTTGCCTGCGGTCCATAAAATTCTCAAGCCTGAAGGCTTTGTAGTGGCTTTAATCAAGCCGCAGTTTGAAGCAGGCAAGGAAAATGTCGGCAAGAAGGGCGTTGTACGTGATGCTGCCGTGCATGAGCAGGTTATCAATAACGTTATAAGTTTCGCCAAGAGCGAAGGCTTCGGTATTGCCGGTCTGGATTTTTCTCCTATCAAGGGACCTGAGGGTAACATTGAATATTTGCTGCACCTGACGCTGGGTGACGACGATGCCGTAAGCAGCGAGCAGGTAGCACAGCTTGTAGGCCGCAGTCATGGCGACTTAGATAAGAAAGCAGAAAAGACAGAGGCATGAGATGCAAAAGAAACGTTTAGGGATTTTTCCTAATCTGGGTAAAGAAAACGTCCGTATCGCTCTGCCGGAATTTGTTCAGCTCTGCAAGGACTGGGGACTTGAACCGGTGCTGCCTGAGGAGGTGGCGCAGCAGTATGGCGTGAGCAGCTACAATAAAAGTGAGCCGCAAACGCTGAAAACACTGGACTATGGTGTTAGTCTCGGCGGTGACGGTACACTGCTGCAGATGGCGCGTCACCTTGCGCCACTTGATGTGCCTGCGTTCGGTATCAACTTCGGCAAGCTGGGATTTTTGGCAGAGATTGATTTGCAGGGTATGTATAAGGCTATCAGCCGTCTGGCACAGGGCAACTATACGCTGGAAAGCCGCAGTCTGCTGCAGGCCAGAGTTATCTGCGGCGATAAGCTGCTTGCTACGGCGCATGCGCTCAACGATTTAGTTCTGGCTAAGGGCATGTTCAGTAAGCTGGCGCATATGATGCTTTTTATTAACGGACGCTTATCCGGTAAATATGCGGCAGATGGTCTGATTATCGCAACGGCAACCGGTTCTACGGCATATTCTCTCTCAGCAGGCGGACCGCTTGTTATGCCGGAGCTTGATGTCAGCGTCATTACTCCTGTCTGCGCACATTCGCTGACGAACAGAGCGCTTGTTATTCCTATGTCGGAAACAATAGAGCTCAGGCCGATTCCAGGCAGTGAGGAAATGCTGCTTTCGGCTGACGGCGAAAATGTTATAGAGGTGCCTAACGATACCAGTGTGCATATCGCCAAATCGCCTTATGAGATGAAGTTTGTAAGACTTACGCGACGCGATTATTATCAGACTTGGCAACAAAAATTAATGCGCAATTTATAGGCGGCGCACGATAATGCACCATATACTTCATCAGGGCCCTCGACGTAGCAGTAGTACGCCATCGTCGCCCTTCTTCGTCTCCGGTGCCTTCTCGTGTGCCGTGACGTAAACGAAGGATAGATGTACAGGGCGTAGCGGCGCATGATAAGGCACTAGCGTATACGCCATCAGATCTCTTCAATGTAGCAGTAGTACGCCATCGTTACCCTTCTTCGTTTCTGGCACCTTCTCGTGTACTGTGACGTAAACGAAGGATAGATGTACAGGGCGTAGCGGCGCATGATAAGGCACCGTATACGTCATCCATAAATAAATACGTAAGGCATTACTATAAATCATAACCTTTATAGAAGTATCATGATTATAGGAAAGTACGACATAGAAATATTTTGCTTTTAGAGGTGATTGACTATGAAAATGACCAGACACGCTAAAATTAAAGAGATTATTGACAACAATAAAATTGAAACGCAGGAGGATTTGGCTTCCGCTTTACGTCATCAGGGCATTGATGTTACGCAGGCTACGGTTTCGCGTGATATCAAGGAACTGATGCTGGTCAAGGTGCCGGATGCCAACGGACATTATCACTATGCTTATCCGAAGGAGCACAGCTCGATGCTGACCATGGAGCGTCTGGAGCGTACCTTCAACGATTCTATCGTAAGTGTACGTGCTTCCGACAGCATGGTGGTAATCCGCACGCTGCCGGGCACAGCGCAGGCTGTTGCCTTTGCCGTAGACTACATGAAATGGCCGGAGATTCTTGGTTCTATTGCCGGTGATGACACCGTTTTCATTGCTCTGCCAAATAAAGAAGCTGTAATCACTCTGCTGGAACGCTTCAAGAATTACAGATAAGCGAGGCAAGGGATTATGCTGCAATCATTGCATGTTCACAATTTTGCACTATTAGAGGACGCGCATGCTGATTTTACCCCAGGCTTCAATGTTTTTACAGGCGAAACCGGTGCCGGTAAATCTATTCTGATAGATGCCTTTGGCATGGTGCTTGGCGGGCGCTCTTCTGCCGATTATGTGCGCAGCGGTACTGACGGACTGTGGGTGCAGGCTGTTTTTGACGTGAGCGGTCAGCAGGAGATTAAAGCGCTGCTGGCGGAGCACGGTCTGGAGCCGGAGGAGGATTTATTTCTGAAGCGTCAGATAAGTGCTGCGGGCAAGAGCCGCGCTTATATCAACGGCGTGCAGGTGCCTTTGGCTGTGCTGAAGGCTATCGGTGCGCGTTTGGTGGATATTCACGGCCAGCACGAGAACCAGGCCTTGCTGAAGCCGGATGCGCCGCTGCATCTGACAGATGCTTTTGGCGGTTCGAAGCTGGCGCAGGCACTGCAGGAGTATAAGCAGCTTTACAGCGAGTATACTGCTGCGGTAAAGCATTTGAGCAGTTTGGAGCAGGAAAATGAGCAGCAGGATTTGCTGCTGGATCGTTACGCCTGGGAAATCAAGGAGATTTCGGACGCTGCCTTGAAGCCTGGTGAGGAAGATGGCCTGGAGGCGGAGGCACGCCTGCTGCAGAACAGTGAGCGCATTATGAAGGCTGTTGACAGCTCTTATCAGCAGCTTGATGAGGAGGACGCGATTCTTTCGCGTCTGGCGCGAGTGCGCGACCAGCTGCAGTATGCGGCACGCTACGACAGCCGTCTGGCGCCGTTGGCAGAGTGTGCTGACAGTGCCTGGATCAGCTTGGACGATTGCCGCACGGAGCTGAGCGAATATATGGCAGGCAGTGAGTTTAACGGTGAGCGTGCAGCGCAGGTACAGCAGCGCCTTGATATTATTTACCGTCTGCAGAAGAAGTACGGCGGCAGTACACAGTCGGCGTTGGAATATCTGCAGCAGACGCAGGAAAAGCTGGAACAGCTGCAACAGATTGCAAAGCTCTTAGAGCAGGCGCAGAAGGCGGTAGCGGAAGCGGTTGTGCGTTTGGGACGTGCTGCCGCAGTGCTGACGCAGTTGCGTGAAGCCAGCGCCAAGGCGTTGGCGCAGCGTATTACGCAGCATATCCGCGATTTGGCGATGCCTAACGGTGTGCTGCAGATAAAGTGCGGTCAGCTGGATAAGTTTATGCCGCTGGGCCGTGATGAGCTGAAATTTATTTTCAGTGCGAATATGGGCGAACCGCTGAATGACCTGGAAAAGGTAGCGAGCGGCGGCGAGCTGAGCCGTATTGCTTTGGCGGTTAAGACTGTGCTGATGAACAGCGGCGATGTTGCTACGATGGTATTCGACGAGATTGATACCGGTGTCGGTGGCGTTACGGCGCAGAAGATGGCGGAAAAAATTGCTGCTATTTCCGGTGTCGGCCAGGTGCTGTGTATTACGCATCTGCCGCAGATTGCTGCCTTTGCGGATAATCATATTCATATTGAGAAGCAAAGTACTGACGGACGCACGGTAACGCAGCTGACAACGCTTGATTATAACGGACGTCTGCAGGAGCTGGTGCGCATGACGGCAGGCGCAACTGCCAGCAGGGCAGCCTTTGAAAGTGCTACCGAGCTGCTGCAGGGTGCGGAGCAGATAAAAAGCAGCTTGAAGCAACTGCAGGAGAAATGAGGTAAGATAATGCTGAAAAAATTTCATGAGGCGGCTTTAGATGAAATATATGTACCTGGAAGCAATGAGGAGGTCTTTAGCGGCCGCCTGCTGAAGGTGCAGCGTGACCACGTAACGCTACCGAACGGTAATGATACAACGCGTGAATATATCCGTCATCCGGGCGCAGTGGCGATTGTACCAGTGCTGGCTGACGGAAGCGTGGTGCTGGTAAAGCAGTGCCGTTATCCGCTTGGTACATTGCTGTGGGAGATTCCGGCAGGCAAGCTTGACCATGGTCCGGATGAGGATCCTGCGGAGTGCGCGAAGCGTGAGCTGAGCGAGGAAACAGGCTATGACGCAGAGCATTGGCAGCAGCTGATCAGCATTGCGACTACGCCGGGATTTTCTGATGAGATTATCCATTTATATAAGGCCTGGGGACTGCAAAAGTTTGCTCAGCATACCGATGAGGACGAATTCATCGGCGTGCAGGCCTTTACTCCTGCAGAGCTGCGTCGCATGGTTGCCGACGGCGAGCTTTATGATGCCAAAACCCTGTGCGCTCTTTATGCTGCTAAGCTAATTTGAAAAAGTCAATCACAATAGTTATTTGAGGCTGCTGAGAAGGCAGCCTCTTTTTTCGTGCCGTAGCTTGTCAAGCTGGCGCTACTTCTTTATAATAGAAAGTAAGTGTTTAATAAATTTCTATGAGGGAGCAGATGATACAGATGAAAAAGATGCAATATGTGGTTGCTTCGCTGCTGGCGGCAAGCGTTTTTACAACTGCTGCTGAGGCTGCCAATTTTAATAATGAAGTAAAAACCCAGCAGGGTGTTGTTGCCGGTGCTTATGACGACAAGCATCAGGTAGTACAATGGCTGGGTGTTCCGTATGCGCAGCAGCCGACGGGCGCTGACCGCTGGCGTGAGGCGCAGCAGGCTAAAAAGCATAAGGGAATTTTGGACTGCACCAAGGCTGCACCGGCGAATATCCAATACAACGGCAAAAAGGTGCTTGGGCAGGAGGGCATGCTGACGTTGGATATTGTGCGCCCGGATACGCAGGAAAAGAATCTGCCGGTACTGGTTTATATTCACGGCGGCAATAATCAGGCCAGCAACAGCCATCTGATGGAGGGCAACAGGCTGGCGCAGGAAGGCAACATGGTTTATGTTTCCGTACAGTATCGCCTGGGACTTTTTGGCTTTAATAATCTGCCTGCTCTGGCAGATGGTAACAAGAAGGAACAGAGCGGTAACTTCGGCTTCCTTGACCAGGCTGCAGCCTTGGACTGGGTACGCGAAAATATCAAGGAGTTCGGTGGTGACGCCAAGAATATTACTGTTTCCGGTTTTTCCGCCGGTGGACGTGATGTTATGGCGATGCTGATTTCGCCTGTTTTCAAAAATAAATTTGATAAGGCTATTTCCTTCAGCGGCGGTCTGACTGTTGCCGATGCTGCCAAGAGTCAAAAAACTATCGCGCAGAAATTAGCACCGATGGTGGTAGAGGATGGTAAGCAGAATAACCTGATTAACGCCGAAAACTGGCTGCTTAGTGACAACGGCAAGGATAAAAAGGCTGTGCGTCAATATCTGCAGGCAATACCGGCAGAGCGTCTGGCGCCGGTGATGGCAGGCGCTGTCATCCGCATGAGCGCATTTCCGCATCTTTACGGCGATGGAGAGGTGCTGCCGATAGAAGGCTTTGCTACGAAGCATTACTACAGCGTACCGCTGCTGATGCTGGCAAGTGCTGACGAGTTCAGCTCCTTTGCTGCACGTGATCCTTTCTTTAAGGATCGTCTTGGCTTAATCAACAACGATTATAAGACTACGAGTGAATTTAAATTTGCCAATAAATACGGCAGTGCTTTGTATGGCTTCTTCAACGGCCAGCAGTCTGCCGAGGTTTTGTATCCGCATTATAAGGCAGATATGTATGTCTGCAGCTTTGCCTTTGCTCATACTGCTGACGTTGTCGGCAAGGAATATATGGTGCGTAACGGTGCGTTGCATGGCATCTTCCAGCCCTTCCTGACGGATCAGGGCTACGGCTATACCAAAAATACCGATGCCTTTGAGCAGGCAGGCTCCAAGGAACTGAGCAAAGCATTTATTGATTCGATTGCAGCCTTTGTGCGTACCGGTAATCCTAATACTTCGGCTTTGGGAACAACGTGGCAGGCATGGAATCCCACCTACCGTCCGGAACTTGTATGGGATGCCAACCGTCAGCATGCACGCATCAGCAGTATCAACAGTAGAGTAAGCTATGCCGGCATTTTGGCAGAGATGGCTAATGACAAGAGCATCAATGAGCAAAGCAAAAATTATATCATTCATAATGTGCTGAACGGACGCTGGTTCAGTGACGAGCTGGATGCTCAATACGGCAATCCCAGCCTGTGGCCTAAATAAGCAGTTTTATAAGGAGCTGATTGATAATGACAGAAGAAAAAAATACTACTCCGCTTCATGGCAGCAATGTTGCCAGAGAGCAGATTCCGACAGCCTGCAAATGGCATATAAGCGATATATATGCCGGTGAAAATGATTGGCAGGCGGCCTGCGAAGAATATAAGAGCAAGCTGCCGCAGCTGCAGGCTATGCAGGGCCAACTGAATACTGCAGCCGCAGTCTGTGCAGCCTTAAAGCTGCAGGAAGAGTTGGCAAAGCTGCTGGATAAGATTTACGCTTACGCACGCTTGCAGCAGGATGCGGATAATACGGACCAGAAGCTGCAGGCGCTCGCAGGCGAGGCTGAAGGTATGGCGGCAGCCTTCAGTAACGCTAATGCTTTTGTAGAGCCGGAAATGCTGGCCTTAGGTAAGGAAAAACTGCTGCAAATGCTGGACGAAGAGCCTGCATTGGCAGAATACCGTTTTTATATTGAAAATATGGTTCGTTTATCAGACCATGTTTTGTCTGCAGATAAAGAGGCTGTTTTTGCGCAAAGCCATTTGGCAACAGGCACGGCGGCAGCGGCCTTCCGCGCACTTGTGAGTGCCGATATGCAGTTCCCGGAGATTACCGACGGCCAGGGCAATAAGGCAAACGTCAGCGAAGGCTGCTATCTGCTGAATATGACATCGCCTGACCGTGTGCTGCGTAAAAATTCCTTTACCGGCCTGATGAATACCTATCATCAATACCGCAATACCCTGGCAGCAACGCTCACAGGCTCTGCGCGCACCGGATATTTTTATGCTACCGTGCATAACTATAAAGATACACTGGAAGCAGCGTTGGCAGAGGATAATATTCCGTCCAGTCTTTACGACGGACTGATTGATACCGTGCATGATAATTTTGCACCGCTGCACGAATACATCCAATTAAAGAAGGATGTACTTGGAGTAGATGAATTCCATTACTATGATATGTATATGCCTATTTCCACCGCAGGCGATAGCTTTGCCTGCAGCTTCCCGGAGGCCTGCGCTAAGGTTGAGGAGGCACTGGCACCGTTGGGCAAGGAATATCTGACGGCACTCCACAAAGGCATGACCGAAGGCTGGATTGACGTTTACGAAAACAAGGGCAAGCGCTCCGGTGCATATTCCTGGGGCGTGTACGGCGTGCATCCCTTTGTGCTGCTCAATTATCAGGCGCGCTACAACAGCATTTCTACCATCGCGCACGAAATGGGCCATTCTATGCACAGCTATTTCAGCAGCCAGGCACAGAGCTACGTTAATTCGGAATATACGATTTTCTGCGCTGAGGTTGCGTCCACGACGAACGAAAACCTGCTCTTGGAGCATACCTTGAAGCATGCTACGGCGGAGCAGAAGATTTATCTTTTGAATCAGTTTTTGGAGGCAGTGCGCACAACAGTCTACAGACAGGTGCAGTTTGCGGAATTCGAAAGATATATTCACGGCGAGATCACAGCAGGCCGTTCACTGCAGGCCGAAAAGCTGGAGAAATACTGGCTGCAGAGCAACAGGGATTACTATGGCCCGGCGCTGACTGTGGACAAGGAACTGGCAAGCGAATGGTCACGCATACCGCACTTCTACACGCCGTTTTATGTGTACAAGTACGCAACAGGCTACAGTGCAGCGACCGCCTTCGCCAGCGCAATTTTAAGCGGCGAAGCGGGAGCGGTGGAAAAATATCTGGGCTTCCTGCATGCGGGCGGTAGCGATTATTCTCTGAACATCCTGAAGAACGCCGGCGTGGATCTGAATACGCCGCAGCCTGTAACCGTAACTTTGCAGAAGTTTGCTGCTAAGCTCAAGGAGCTGAAGGCACTGTTGGGAAAGTAATCCTCTCTATAAGAATTTTTAAATAAGGCTATTGACAAAGCTTTAAGAAACGAGTATAATTATTATTGTTCCGAGTGATTGGAACTTATGCCGAAGTGGCGGAATTGGCAGACGCACTTGACTCAAAATCAAGCGGGTTCACGCTCGTGCCGGTTCGAGTCCGGCCTTCGGCACCAGTAAATTTAGGCTCTACAATTTCGGTTGTAGAGCTTTTTCTGTATTTGTGGTTAAAAATTTGAGGAGCAAGGAAATGCAAGTAGTATTAAGCGCAATTAACAGTAAATATATTCATACGGGTCTTGGCCTGCGCTACGTCGGCGAATATGCCAAAACGCAGGGACATGAGGTAACATTGATAGAAGAAACTATTAACACGCCTATTTTGGCGGTGCTGGAAAAAATCATGGCAGTGCCGGCGCAGGTTTACGGATTTTCGGTACATATTTGGAACAAGCCGTTCGTATTTAAGCTGATCCGTATGTTGCGCAAGCTGCGTCCGCAGGCTGCAATCGTGATTGGTGGACCTGAGGTAGCATTCGATGCGGAGAGAATTTTTGCGGAACTGCCGCAGGCAGACTATATCGTGCAGGGTGAGGGCGAGCTGGTATTCAGCGAGCTGCTGCAGTATTTGGCTGGCGGTGGCGCTGTCTCTCAGCATATTGCGTATCGCGAAGGGGAGCAGGTGAACCTGAACGGAGGCATTACTGTAATAGAAGATATGTCCCTGCTGCCGTTTCCGTATCCTGATCTGGAAAAAATGCTGGCAGAGCATAAAATAGTTTATTACGAATGCACGCGTGGCTGTCCTTTTAATTGCGCTTACTGTCTGTCCAGCATTTCGCGCTCTGTGCGCAAGCGTCCGCTGGAGCTGGTGCTGCGCGATTTGGACCGCTTTATCGCTGCAGGTGTGCCGTTGGTGAAGTTTGTCGACCGTACCTATAATTTGGACGAAAAATACTTTCTGCCGATGATGCAGCATCTGGCGCAGGCTGATACAAATGCTACCTTTCACTTTGAAATTAAGGCCGATATACTGTCAGAGCGCGTTATGGATTTCCTGGCGACGGTGCCTAAGGGACGTTTCCAACTGGAAATCGGCATTCAAAGCACGCATCAGCCTACATTAAAGGCCATCAACAGGCAGGATAACTGGGAGAAGCTGGCAGCAAATGTCAAACGTCTGCTGTCCTTCGGTAATATGCATATCCATGTTGATTTGATTGCCGGCCTGCCTTATGAGGATTTGCCGACCTTTGCTAAATCCTTTGATGATGTTTACGGTTTGGGTGCGGATATGCTGCAGCTGGGCTTTTTAAAGGTTCTGCCTGGTACGCAGATGCGCAGGGAAACAGAGCAGCATGATTTGCGTTATATGGACGAACCGCCTTATGAGATTTTGGCGACTAAGTATATGCCATATGAGGATATGCTGTATTTGAAGCACTTGGATAATATTCTGGACCAGACGGCCAACAGCGGTGGCTTTAAGTATACGCTGAGGGCATTGCTGCGTGCTTCCGGTATGACGGCATTTGCTTTTTATAAACAGCTGACGCAGTGGTGGGTGAAGGCAGGCTTCTATCCGCAGACGCATAATGATAAGGGTGTCGCAGCTATCTTAAAGCAGTTTATAGAAGAAAACTATGTAGAGCAGCAAACGGAATTGCTGGAGATTCTGCGTTTTGACGTATTCTGCGAGATACCGCAATGGCGTCCGGAGTGGCTGAAGTGGCAGACGGAGGCAATTTATGAGGTAGTTTCTGCTTTTTGGCGTGATGAGGAAAAGGTGCGTCGATATATTCCTGCATATAAATTCAGCAGCTGGCGAAAAATCCATAAGTTGTATCCGATTGAATTATTTAAAGCAGACTGGGAAACCGGTAATGCAGAAGAAATTTTTGTGATGTTGGATAACAGCGGCGAGCAGCAGAAGCTGATTAAGCTGCCAATTGAAGTAAAATAGAATAGTATTAGTACAATAAAAAACGAGCTGGCGAGAGAAAAAATTCTTGAGTCAGCTCGTTTTTTTGGAGAAATATACGCAGATTTTACCGTTTTTCGGTAGAAATTTTAACTTTTTTTGAGATTTTTTTGAAGAAATTTTAGGTGCTTTAAAGCGTGTATACATGATACTTCTTTTTAATACAGATCCACGTGTTTCACGAAAAAATGTTAAAAAGTAACAAAAAAGATGTTGACATAATGCA
>ULOR01030204.1_pt1 | contig 12281 bp, 10 predicted proteins | sample 1952861 | NCBI WGS metagenome assembly ULOR01 (sample SAMEA4835611, study PRJEB28245) | human gut metagenome | biome: gut microbiome; material: fecal sample | place: Denmark | collected 2008 | reverse complement strand
AAAACCAAAAGACTGCAAGCAGTTATAAAATAAGACATAAAACAGCCTAATGACCGATTTGGGTTAAATAAGCGGTTCATTAAAAAAGCCAATCATCACAAAAATGGATGATTGACTTCGTATTTCTTTTGCAAAGATTTTTTTATTTTTTGTCGTTCTCTTCTTCCTCCTCTTCTTGAGCTGCTCGAAGAATAACGCTTGTTGCGCCTATTGTAAAGAGCGATCCATCCTCAATTACGCGGCGTTCCTTGTCGCCAAGAATTTCGTTGTCTACAAATGTGCCTGTGTAGCTTGGACCGTCGCGTAGCACATACTTGAGACCTCCCTTTTTGTTGCGGCTCACGTTTATTATGCAATGGTGCATGTCGATGCTTGGATCGTTTGTCTCGATGGGACAATTGACGCCGCTACCTTTCATGTATCGTCCAATGGTGTTGTCGCCCATCTTTAGCGGTATGATCTGTTTATAGTGGAACACATTTTCTATAACCACAATGCTTCCACATAGTTTGTCTTCCACAACATCCTCAGGGTTCTCTTCCTTCTGTCTGTCTCTCAGCTTAGAAACGCCTATGCGTATTCCAAACTGCTTTCCACATTGTGGACACTCGAAAACGAGTGATTGGCCGCTTTTATATTTTGTCTCGTCGAAAGTAATGAAATTGTCACATTTCGGGCAACGTACTCTCTTCATATATCTATCGTAAATATCTAAACGTATGTTTTTAAATTTATTTTACATGCATAACCCAACAGTCGGCAAACTCGTCATTCTCTGTAAGCTTGTTGCGCTCTTTCTGAGCCTGTTCACGGGTCTCGAATGATCCGTGTGTTACCAATGTGCCGCTTTTTCCTGTCTTGACACAAGCCTGCATACCTTCATGGCTGTTTATCTTTTGAACCAGTCGTTCAGCACCAGCTTTCGAAACCTTGCTTGCAAGCACGACGGTATAGTATTCCGAATGGGTGTCAGCTTCTTCTTCGGAACCCCTTTTCTTTTCGGCCATCGCTTTTTTCAAAGCCGTTATCGAGTCGGTCTTCTGCATAGCCTCCTTAATGGCTTTCTCGCTTGGCTCACCTGTGGTTATGTCCTTAGGCATCATTTTTATGATCATTTCTGCTGACGGTTGTGCCGACGACATGGCGGGCTTGTTGTGTTGTCCTGCCGGAGCAGGGATAAGGAAAAACACAATTACCAAGATACATGCTGCCGCGATGTCACGCCATATCCACAGACGATAGTCCTTCTGTGTGGCGGTCTCTTCCTCGGCAGCTGCAACAGATAGGGTTCCTTCAGCCAGGTCGTGGTTGGTGTTGCCGTGTGTGACGTTGTTCTCGTCTTTTGAACCGTGAAGAACGTTCTCTTGCTTCATTGCCTCTTCCTCACAAACAGCTCGTGCCTTTTCCTCCTTTTGGCTTGTGCTCTCTTTTGGTTTTTTAATCTCAAACGAGTCTAATGCGAAAAGGGTGGGGGTGAGAATTCCTGTCTTGCAAGGTGTGAAATCATATTTCCCGTTTTCGCCTATGCTTATCGTTCCTAATCCGTTGAAAACCAAACGGCTCTTTGACTCAATGACTTGTTTCATCTCAGCAACCTTCTCCTCAATGGCGTTTATTGCTTCCGGATAGCTCATGTCACACTCCTCGACAATCGACTGTGCAAGGAGTGAATCGTTCATCGTGAGTTGTTGGTTAAAGCCAAGCGTGCGCTGGGGCGGATAGAACAGTCTATTCTCCTCATCGTAATAAGCTTCTATGTGATGAGCCATGAACCCGCCGAAGCCCGGCACGATCACGCAGTCGTTGCTCAACAGAAGTTTTGCTATATGTCGTTCGATATTATTCACTTTTGCAAAGATAATATTTTTCAACGAAATATGCAACAATTGCCCATTAAAATAGGTGTATAGCCATTAAAAAGCTGGCTTTATTTTGCTGTTTGGCTTAATTGTTATATCTTTGCACAACGTATTGCTGCGTCTTGACCGAGAAAACAATCGTGCCGGTGCATGTCTCTTCGGTTTGCATCTTGTGGAATAAAAAAAAGGTGGCAGCAAGTAAGAAAAATATTTTGAAAAAGTTGAAATGAAGTTATGAATATAGCAATTGTTGGAACTGGTTATGTGGGTTTGGTGACAGGTGCCTGTTTTGCAGACACGGGTGTCAACGTTACATGTGTCGACGTTGACGAGAATAAGGTTGAGGCTCTTAAACAAGGCCGTGTGCCCATTTATGAGCCAGGTCTTGACGAGCTTGTTGCAAAAAACTATAAGGCAGGCCGCCTGAAGTTTACCACAAGCCTGGAGGAGGTCCTGAACGGTCAAGACGTGGTCTTTTGTGCCGTGGGTACACCTCCCGACGAGGATGGCTCTGCCGACTTGAAATATGTGCTTCAGGTAGCCCGTACCATTGGCCAGCATCTCAACAAGTATTTGGTTGTTGTAACCAAGAGTACGGTTCCCGTAGGCACGGCAAGCAAAATTCGCAACGCCATCAACGAAGAGCTGGCAAAGCGAGGGGCCGACGTAGAGTTTGACGTGGCAAGCAATCCCGAGTTTTTGAAAGAGGGCTCAGCCATAAAAGACTTTATGAGTCCAGACCGTGTGGTTATTGGTGTCGACAGCGATCGTGCCAAGGCCATTCTCACTCGCCTCTACAAGCCGTTCATGGTTGTTAATTTCCGAGTAATTTTTATGGATATTCCAAGTGCGGAGATGACCAAATATGCAGCCAACTCCATGCTTGCCACCCGCATCTCTTTCATGAACGACATCGCCAACCTGTGCGAGCTCGTGGGAGCCGATGTCAACATGGTCCGTGCTGGCATTGGAAGCGACAATCGCATTGGTCGAAAGTTTCTTTATGCCGGTTGCGGCTATGGCGGCTCTTGCTTCCCCAAGGATGTCAAGGCCTTGGTGAAGACGGCGTCCGACTGTGGCTATCCAATGGAAGTGTTACAGGCTGTTGAAAGCGTGAACGAACGTCAGAAGAGCATCTTGTTCCGTAAGCTTCAGCGTGTTTTCGGAGACGAGCCGTTGGCTGGCAAGACCATAACCCTTTGGGGCTTGGCCTTCAAGCCCGAGACCGACGACATGCGTGAGGCACCGGCCCTCGTCATGATAGATCTGCTCAAGAAGGCTGGTTGTAAGGTCAGGGCCTACGATCCCATCGCCATGGACGAGTGCAAGCGTAGGGTTGGCGATGCTGTGACCTATTGCGACAACATGTACGATGCCCTTGACGGCACAGAGGCCCTGCTGCTGCTCACCGAGTGGAAGCAGTTTCGTTTGCCTGATTGGAACGAGGTTAAACGTCGCATGAAACGTCATCTTGTCATTGATGGACGCAACATCTTCGATGCTGCTGAAATGACAGGGTATGGCTTCGAATATCATTGCATAGGCCGGTAATAAGCAGGCCGCTCACTTACTATAACAAATCGGACGGGTTTTTCGGCTCGTCATAAAAACTTTTTTAATGAAGAAATTGCCGATAGCGACATTGTTCTTGCTCCTTTTGTTATGTTTCATGGCGTGCGGAAGGAAAGCGAAAGATGCCAATGACAACAGCACGCAAGATTATGCTGCAAAGAAAGCGTTGCAAGGCGTGTGGATTGACGAGGATGATGAAGACGTGGTGTTCAGAATAAAGGGCGACACCGTGTTTTTTCCCGACTCTACAAGCATGCCCGTATATTTTTTGGTGAAGCAAGACACGTTCGTGCTTTGTGGCGCCAACCGTGTTGCTTACCCCATTGTAAAGCGCACGCCACATGTCTTTGTGTTTGTTAATCAGAACGGCGAACAGGTTAAGGTCGTGAAAAGCGACGACAGTTCTTACTTGCAGATGTTTAGCGAGAAGAAGGCCGTTGTTGCCTTGAACCAGAACCGTCTGTTGAAGCGCGACACCGTGCTTAGCTTTAACAACGAGCGTTACCACAGTTATGTGCAGGTGAACCCCACGTCTTATAAGGTGTTGAAAGCCTCGTTTAACGATGATGGCGTGGAGGTAGACAATGTCTATTATGACAACATTCTCCATCTTAGCGTTTTCAACGGCAGCCGTAAGGTGTTTTCAAGCAACATCCTTAAAAGCGAGTTTGCCGACTATGTGCCTGTTGGCGTGTTGAACCAGACCATCTTCTCTGACCTTACGTTTTCTGGCATTGACAAGGAGGGTCTGCATTACAACGCCATCTTGGTCATTCCCGATTCGCAGACCAACTACGTTGTCGAGTTTATCGTTGCTTTTAACGGAAAAGTCGTTAAACGGGTTAGAAAGTGACGGGTCGTTGAGGTGACAAAACAGAAAAGCCAGACACTATAAATCAAGTGCCTGGCTTTATTGTTTCTTTTCTTTTAAAGCTCTTTTAGAACATTCTTGATGCTCTTTTAAAGCTTTTTTGAAGCTCCTTTAAAAGCTAACAAACTTACTCCTCGTTGATGTCCCAACCCACAGCCGATGCACCGAGCACGGCAGCAGAAGAACCGTCAAGACCGCTCACCAAGAACTTGGCCTTGCCCTTGAAGATGTTGAGCACATTCTCCTCATAAGCCTTCTTGATCGGATCCATGAGCAGAGCGCCAGCCTTTGTCAGACCGCCGAAGAAGATGAACGCCTCGGGAGAAGAGAACGCAGCAAAATCGGCGCAAGCCTCACCCAGCATGTTGCCTGTAAACTCGTAGATGCGCTTTGCCAGAGCATCGCCCTTAGACGCAGCTATTGACACGTCGAGAGAAGTGATGTCGGCAGCGGGCATGTCGCGCAGCAGAGAAGGCTCGTCGGTTGTCTCAATGAGCTCGCGTGCTGTGCGTGCCACACCTGTTGCTGAACAGTAAGCCTCCAGACAGCCCTTACGGCCACATCCGCAGGGACGGCCGTTCACACGGTTCATGATAACGTGTCCGAGCTCACCGGCGAAGCCGTCGCTTCCGTAAACCAGCTGACCGTTGATCACGATGCCTGAGCCAACACCTGTGCCGAGAGTGATAACGATAAAGTTTTTCATGCCGCGGGCAACACCGTAGGTCATCTCACCAATGGCAGCAGCGTTGGCGTCGTTGGTCAGAGCCACAGGAATGCCGAGCTTGTCTGAGAACATCTTTGCCAGAGGCACGATGCCGTTGTGACCCCATGAGAGGTTCGGCGCAAACTCGATAGTGCCTGTATAATAGTTGCCGTTGGGGGCACCAATGCCCATAGCTTTGATCTTTTCAATGCCACCTACCTGGTCGATGATTATCTTCAGAGCCTCTACCGATGCTTCCACATACTCGTCAACCGTCTCATAGCCCTGAGTTTTGATGGCTGTTGTGGCCTTGATGTCGCCACGGCTGTCTACAATACCGAATACAGAGTTTGTACCTCCCAAATCCAAGCCGATAACATACGGCTTTATCAAATTTTCTTGAGTCATGTTTTTTGTTTTATATTATTAATAGTAATAAGTTTCATTCTGTTTGCAACGTTTTGCCGTGGTTAGGGGCATAAATGTCACAACGTCAGTCTAAGTAGTGCAAAGATATTAAAAATCCTTGTACGAAACAAAGTTTTATAGTGAAAATTTGTCTATATCGCATAATTTTTGCAATTTTGCAACTGTTATGCAGTTTCCAATTCAGTTAGACATCTTAGACTTTATCTTCAAAGGGTTGCTTATAGGTATCATGGCCTCGGCACCCATGGGGCCCGTTGGTGTGCTTTGCATCCAACGCACGTTGAACAAAGGGCGTTGGTACGGCTTCATCACAGGCATTGGAGCAACGGTCAGCGATCTCATATATGCCTTGTTCACAGGTTTCGGCATGAGTTTCGTCATGGATTTTATCCAAAACGAGCGCAGCCGGTTTATCCTGCAAATATGCGGCAGCATCGTCTTGTTGCTCTTTGGCGTCTATTGCTACCGTTCAGACCCCACGAAGAAGATTCACAAGAAGAGCTCGCGTCCGAGCAAAGGCACGCTTTTGCACAACGGTGTGACTGCATTTATCGTGACCGTGCTCAATCCTCTTATCGTGTTCCTTTTCATCTTCCTCTTCGCACAGTTTGCTTTTATAGTGCCATCTCGTCCTGTTGAGATGACCATCGGCTATGTGAGCGTGGTGGGAGGCGCCCTGCTGTGGTGGTTTGGCCTCACATGGCTTGTTGACAAGGTGCGCGGCAAGTTCGACAACAACGGCATCATCATCATCAACCGTGTGGTGGGTTGCATTGTCATTATCTTTTCGCTCATCATGCTCTTTGGCATGGTGTTCAATCTTTATACACTTCCTTATTAAAAAATATGTTTATATCACAACAACTTAGAAAGAAAAGCATTGCTGAGTATGTGCTATACATGTGGCAGGTAGAAGATCTTATCCGTGCCTACGGATGCTCGCTGTCAAGAATAAAAAACGAGTATGTGAGCCAGTTTTCCGACTATACCGATGAGCAGCGCTCAGAGCTTGTCGATTGGTACGGCGACCTGATACGCATGATCAATCAAGAGGGCAAGCGCGAGAAAGGCCATTTGCAGATTAACCAGATTGTGGTGCAGGATGTCTCCGACCTTCACGCCCAACTGTTGCAGAGCTCCAAGTTTCCGTTCTACAATGCCGAATATTATAAGGTGTTGCCGTTCATCGTCGAGCTTCGCAACAGAGGCAGCAAGGATGTAGGCGAGATAGAGACCTGTCTCAACGCTCTCTACGGCACCATGATGCTCCGCCTTCAAAAAAAGCCCATCTCTCCCGAGACAGCCCATGCTGTGAAAGAGATAACGACGTTCATAGGCATGCTTAGCGATTATTATATTAAAGACCGGACCGAAGGTCTGGAGTTCGATTAACAAGGAAAAAGAAACATGAATCAAGAAATAGAAAGAAGACGAACCTTTGCCATTATCTCTCACCCAGATGCTGGTAAAACAACACTTACAGAGAAATTCCTGCTCTTCGGCGGCCAGATACAGGTTGCCGGAGCTGTGAAGAGCAACAAGATCAAGAAGACGGCCACGTCCGACTGGATGGAGATCGAGAAGCAGCGTGGCATCTCGGTGTCGACCTCTGTCATGGAGTTCGACTATGAGGGCTACAAGGTCAACATCCTTGACACCCCAGGTCACCAAGACTTTGCCGAGGATACCTTCCGCACGCTCACGGCTGTCGATTCTGCCATCATCGTGGTCGATGGAGCCAAGGGTGTGGAGACGCAGACGCGCAAGCTCATGGAGGTGTGCCGCATGCGCAACACGCCTGTTATCGTGTTTGTCAACAAGATGGACCGCGAGGGTCGCGACCCCTTCGACCTTCTTGACGAGTTGGAGGAGGAGCTTCATATCAAGGTGCGCCCCTTGTCATGGCCAATCAATATCGGTGCCAAGTTTAAGGGCGTTTACAACATCTATGAGAACAAGCTCGACCTCTTCAAGCCCGATAAGCAGCGTGTAACAGAGAAGGTGGAGGTCGACATCGCCAGCCCTGATCTTGCAACCCATATCGGCGAGCAAGACGCGCAGCAGCTGCGCGACGACCTTGAACTTATCGATGGCGTGTACCCCAAGTTTGACGTAGAGACCTACCGTTCAGCTGAGGTAGCCCCCGTGTTCTTCGGTTCTGCCCTCAACAACTTTGGTGTGCAGGAGCTGCTCAACTGCTTCGTGAAGATTGCCCCGTCGCCCCGTCCCACCAAGGCCGAGGAGCGCGAGGTGAACCCTGAGGAGTCCAAGTTTACAGGCTTTGTCTTCAAGATCACAGCCAACATCGATCCTAACCACCGCTCATGTATCGCCTTCTGCAAGGTGTGCAGCGGACGCTTTGAGCGTAACCACCCCTACCTCCATGTGCGTCTTGACAAAACTGTTCGCTTTAGTGCCGCCACACAGTTTATGGCGCAGCGCAAGAGTACCATTGACGAGGCCTATCCTGGCGACATTGTGGGTCTGCCCGACAACGGCATCTTCAAGATCGGCGACACGCTGACTGATGGTGAGAAGCTCCATTTCCGTGGTCTGCCATCGTTCTCGCCAGAGATGTTCAAGTATATCGAGAACGATGACCCCATGAAGTCGAAACAACTTGAGAAGGGCATCAACCAGCTCATGGACGAGGGTGTGGCCCAGCTGTTCGTTAACCAGTTTAACGGTCGCAAGATTATCGGTACCGTTGGTCAGCTCCAGTTTGAGGTTATCCAGTATCGTCTTGAGAACGAGTACAACGCCAAGTGTCGTTGGGAGCCCGTCCATCTCTACAAGGCTTGTTGGATAGAGAGCGACGACCCTGCCGAGCTTGAGGCTTTCAAGAAGCGCAAGTATCAGTATATGGCAAAGGACCGTGACGGCCGCGATGTGTTCCTTGCCGACTCTGGTTATGTGCTCAGCATGGCTCAGCAAGACTTTGAACATGTGAAATTCCATTTCACCAGCGAGTTCTAATCAAAAGACCAATAAAATGTACACGACTCTTATCATTCTCCTTGTTACGGCAGTTCTTTTTGCCGTGGGCCGCGTGCGTTCCGACATCATAGCGCTCTGTGCACTTATCTGCCTTTTGCTGACAGGCAATCTTACCACCAGCGAGGCTCTGTCGGGCTTCTCCAACCCCGTTGTCATAATGATGGCAGGGTTGTTCATCGTCGGCGGAGCCGTGCTACAGACCGGTCTTGCCAAGAAGATTGGCGGCAAGATAACAAGCTTGGCGGGCAACAGCGAGCTGAAGCTGTTTCTCTTGGTCATGGTGTTCACGTCAGCCATTGGCGGCTTCGTGAGCAACACAGGCACCGTGGCCCTCATGCTGCCCATCATCGTCAGCATGGCGTCAAGCTCAGGCATCAGCTCGCGCCGCATCCTCATGCCTCTGGCCTTTGCCAGCAGCATGGGAGGCATGCTCACCCTTATCGGTACGCCGCCCAACCTCGTTATTCAGGAGACGCTGGTAGAGTCGGGCTACTCTGGTCTCGGCTTCTTCACCTTCCTGCCTGTAGGTCTGATAGCTGTAGCTGTCGGTATAGTGGTGCTGCTCCCGTTGAGCAAATGGTTCTTGAAAGAGAAGCAAGGCGATGTGAGCAGCAAGCGCGGCGGAAAGTCGCTCTCGCAGCTTGTCAGCGAGTATGGACTTACCGACAATCTGTCCGTATATCGCGTGAAGGAGCGGTCGCGTATCTGCGGCATGACCATCGGCAAGCTAAACATATATAATATGTATGGCGTGAGCATCATCGAGGTGCGCCGCGAAACAGGAAGCCAGCACGGCATCCTGAAAAACGTTGTGCAGAAGATGGCTGCCGCCGGCACCATGCTTGAGGTTGGCGACCTTCTGTTCGTCAACGGCGATCAGGCGAGAGCGCGGGCCTTTGCCAAAGATTTCAGTCTGGAGACGGTCAACGCCAAGAACTACGGTCGCAAGTCGGGGCTCGACTTCTACGACCTTGGCATCGCTGAGATTCTGCTCATGCAAGACTCAAAAATTGTTGGCCGCAAGGTTAAAGATTGTGGCTTCCGTGAGAAATATTGTCTTAACGTCATAGGTCTGCGTCGCCACGGCGAATATAAGAAAGACGGGGTTGCCGACATGAAAATTATGTCGGGCGACGTGCTTCTTGTTCAAGGTGTGTGGAACGACATTGCCCGCCTCACCTCTGAAGACGAGCAATGGGTGGTGCTAGGCCAGCCGTTGGCAGAGGCTGCCAAGGTGACGCTCGACTATAAGGCTCCTGTTGCGGCAGCTGTCATGGTGGCCATGGTTGCCATGATGGTGTTCGATTTCATTCCCGTGGCTCCTGTTACTGCCGTGCTTATTGCCGCCGTGCTGATGATTCTCACAGGCTGTTTCCGCACGGTCGAGGTAGCATACAAGACCATCAACTGGGAGAGCATAGTGCTCATTGCCGCCATGATGCCCATGTCGGTAGCCCTTACCAACACGGGTGCTTCGGCCCTTGTGTCCCAGTCGTTAGTCAACGCCCTTGGCACCTTTGGTCCTTACGCCCTTCTTGCGGGCATCTATTTCACCACATCTCTGCTCACCATGTTCATCAGCAACACAGCCACGGCCGTGCTCATGGCGCCCATCGCCATGTCGGCGGCATCGTCGGTAGGCATTGCTCCCCATGCGTTCCTCTTTGCCGTGACCGTGGCAGCAAGCATGTGCTTTGCCTCGCCGTTCTCAACGCCGCCAAACGCTCTTGTCATGCAGGCCGGCCGTTACACGTTTATGGACTACATTCGCGTGGGTCTTCCCCTTCAGGTCCTAATGGGTGTTGTGATGGTGTTTGTGCTGCCCCTGCTTTTCCCGTTCTGATAAGCGTGAATGAACATCTGCTTTATTATAATAAAGCAACTATAATAAACTCATTTGCAATAGACTGTTTATAATAGCAATAGGGACAATCCGTTTCTCCTTTCTGTGCCTGCTTGCAAGCGAGCGTCCTCGCGCTCGACTTTGTCGCTTGCCAGAGCAAGAAGAGGGCGAATATCCATAACCGCTGGTTGTGCAGCCGAAGCCTGCGGCCGACGTTTGTTAAGATACGAAGATTTTCAGATGTTGAGATTCGAAGACCTCAGATGTTAAGATTCGAAGACCTCAGATGTTAAGATTTTTTGTTGTTAATGACGTTTGTTAAAGATACGAAGATTTCAGATGTTGAGACCCGGAGACCACAGATGATAAGATTTTTGTTGTCAAAGACCACTTTGTCTCTTATTGACGCTACAAAGATACAACATCCCGATTTCCCACTTATACGTTTCTATACGTTCCGTGCTTTTCTATGCCATTCTATACGATAAACATCATAACCACGTCATTAGAACACGAAAAGAAACGATTTTCTTGAACTCGAAGAAAATATAGAACACGAAAGAAATTATTTTTTTTGAACACGAATAACACGAATAACACGAATAAAACGAATCTTAAGTGCTTCGCAATATTTTCAATCAAAAAAATTCGAGTTATTCGCGTTATTCGTGTTCACAAACATAATTCGTGTTCAAAAACATAATTCGTGTTCAAAAACATAATCCGTGTTCCGAATACATAATCCGTGTTCCGAAAAGTCCGTCTGTGTTTTTCCTAATTCTCCGTGTGCCATAGAGCCACGAATAAGTATGGCATCTATGGCTCTAACGATGGCTGTTATTGGCGCTTGCGCCCCCTGTCTACGCCACATACGATGTCCGATTTCCATGATTGCGCCAACTTTTGGCATCAGAACCGCGTCAGAGCGTCAGGAGGCTTTACAGACGCTTCTAAGCTTTATATGCCGGGGTGCAGCTTGTCTTCTACCATGTTGGCATAACGTGCGGAGACCCAGTAGAACCTTATTCAGGAAAAGACACAACACAACACACAACATATATGGTCATTTGGTCATTTGGTCATTTGGTCAAAATGCGAAAAAAAAAGTGTGTCAAAACCTCTATAGTATAATATATAATATATATTATACTATAGCCCAAATAACACACTTTCATTTTTTGAAAATGACCAAATGACCAAATGACCACATTTTTACCTCTCATGACCTCATGACCGTTAACCCTTCTCCTGTTTCTATCTCTTCCATGACGGGGCGAGGTAACGGTGTTCTGTTGTGTAAAAGCTTGTGTGGTAGATTGTTACGCGGATGCGTGGCTTCCGTTTTCTGCTCTTGCTCGTTGTCTTCTCCTGCTGTACCTCCACCGGCATGTTTTTTTACTGCTCTTTTTACAGCTCCTGTTTCAGCTCTTTTTTTAAGAAGGAAAGGGTCTTCTTCTCATAATTTTTTACATTCATTACGCGCATTTTTCGAAAAAATGCTGACTATGCTATTAGATAAGGCAAGTGAAAAATAGCTGAATCGACTACAAAAAAGACTGTTTTCAAGCTCCAAGGCGTGAAAAACAGCTCCAAACAATTAAGAAACAAACATTTTTTTTATATTAGCTAAAACGTTCCCCAAACCTCTCTCTAACGAGCTAAAAGCCTAACACGCAACGAATCGGCAAGAAAACATATGCCTAAAAACAATGGAAAAAATATTTTTTTTCTAAAACTTTATTTCATTTTAACTATATTTTTCAACTGAACTTTCGCATTTAAGATATTAAATTATCGCAAGCAAGCGTCGCTGCGCCTGCCAGAAATGATAATAAATAGAAAAATTTGCTTATTATGCACTTGCGAAAGTTCTGTTTTTTAACTTTATTTTTAAAACTTTATTTATTTTTCTGTATACCCCCCTCATGCCATATCCTCTCCATGCAAAGCCCTCTTGAGTTTCTCCCGAAAATTTGGTCATTTGGTCATTTGGTCATTTGGTCA
>ULOR01040999.1_pt1 | contig 12391 bp, 10 predicted proteins | sample 1952861 | NCBI WGS metagenome assembly ULOR01 (sample SAMEA4835611, study PRJEB28245) | human gut metagenome | biome: gut microbiome; material: fecal sample | place: Denmark | collected 2008 | reverse complement strand
CCCAAGACCTTCAGAACTTTTTCTCAACCAGATCTTTCTGCTCATTAAACACAAAAAGAGAGCCAACAAGTGACTCTCCTTATTATTATGTGATCCCGTTGGGATTCAAACCCAAGACCTTCAGAACCGGAATCTGACGCTCTATTCAGCTAAGCTACGGGACCCTCAAAATAAGCGAATGCAAAATTAAAGAAAAAAAACGAGATGGGCAAATTAAAAGTGTCTTTTTTGTGGGCACAAGAAAAGACAAAGAAGCTTTGAAACACTAAATATCTTTAATAATGACCCCATTGTTGCTGTTCATACAATCTTTTTTCCTAATTTTGTATCTTAAAGCTAAGAAAGAAAGTAAAAACAATCGCATAAACACGAAAAAAAGATGAGCCGAATAAATGTTTTGTTCAGTTTTCTCGGCCACTACAAATACCTTATAGTATTAGTGGTGGGCGTGGTTCTCGTTGGTTTTGTCGACGAGAACAGTTTCATGCGCCGCATGCAGCTTGACATGCAGATAGCCGACATGGAGCAAGAGATAGCCAAGTATAAGGCCATCAACGAAGCCGACACCAAGCAGCTGCGCGACCTGCGCCGCAACCCAAGGTCGGTGGCAAAGATTGCCCGTGAGCGCTATTTCATGAAAGCCGATGACGAGGACATCTTCGTGCTTAGTGACGATGAAAAACCTAAGACAACAAACGATGAAACAGTTAAGTAACATACAGAGTGGGCTCTTTCTCTTCGGCGGAGTGCTCATGGTTATAGGTGCTGGAAGCTACGCCTTCATGTGGCACCAAGAGGTGGTGGGCTTCATATACCTTATTGGCGCATGCCTCTTTGGCGGCATACAGCTCATGCAGAGCTATGAGGGCCGCAACATGGTTATAAAGCGTTTGAAGCGCATCATGTCGCTTGCTGACCTGCTCTTCATCTTCTCAGGCATGGTCATGATCGACAATGCCTTCGGTGTCACCCAGTCGTTCTTTGGCAACTATGCCACCTACCTTGAGGTGGTCTACAACAAGTGGGTGTTGCTCTTGCTCATTGCTGCTCTGCTTGAGATTTACACCATGCACCGCCTGTCGTCGGAGCTGTCGAAGGAGAATGACAATAGTCCACAGGTTTAGAAACATGTCGCGTAAGCGGTGTGTATAGGCACCAAACAGTTGGAACAATCAAAAAAAATACTAAAACATCGTCTTATTATTTTAAATAGGATAAAAAAAATTCCGTTCTTCAAGAATAGATATTACCTTTGACGAGGTTGAAAAAATAAACATGGCTATGAATAAAATTATCTACGCACTGCTCGCTGTCTTGGCGTTGACCTCTTGTGCTAATTCTTACAACATATCAGGTACATCAAACGTCTCGACGCTTGATGGCCGCATGCTGTATCTGAAGATTCTCAAGGACAACGATTTCAAGAGTCTCGACTCGTGCGATGTTGTGCATGGACAGTTTCAGTTTAACGGAGCGTTTGACACCATTCGCATGGCAAACATCTTCATGGATGACGAGAGCGTGATGCCGCTCGTGCTTGAGACAGGCGACATAACCGTAAAGATAGACAACACCCAGCAGACCGTGAGCGGCACGCCGCTCAACGACGAGCTGTTCAAGTTCTTCAACAAGTACAGCCAGATCAAGAACCAGGAGGCAGAACTTGTCCACACCCATGACCGCGCCATCATGGACGGTAGCAACATGGATGTGGTGAACGCAAAGCTCAGTGCCGAGTCGGACCGTCTGTCGGCAGAGGAGGACAAGCTCATCACATCTTTCGTGACCGAAAATTTTGACAACGTGCTTGGCCCTGGCGTGTTCTTCATGGTGACCATCAGCAACCGTTACCCCGTGCTTACACCGTGGATCGAGGATATCATGAGCAAAGCCACGGACAAGTTTAAGAACGATCCTTATGTGAAGGACTATTATAAGAAGGCACAGGAGAACCAGGCCATAATGAACGGTCTGCACGATGCCTCCATGCCACCTGCTCCCGCATCGGCACCTGGCCCTGCACCCGATGGTGCAGCAATGACGCCTGCACCTGGCACCATGCCCGATGCTGCTGCTCCCGCGCCCACACCTAACGAGTTGGCTCAGCCTGCCGATGGACAACAATAAAAAAACGTGTTCACGCACAAAGCAAGACAAACAACAAAACGCGAAATGTCTTGCTTTGTGCGTGAACTCGTTTTATATAAAGGAAATTTTAAAAGGTAAAAAGGTTATAAAGGGGCACTCACGATTACACCTTCGGTCATTACGTTCGTTGCATCCGCAAGTAATTTTTTGTAAATATAAGTAGGTGTTCAAAATTAATTTAAAAGCATAACCTTTTTATAAGATTCATATATGCGATTAATTTTGAACACCTACTAAAGATTTGAGGTCATGCGCAACAGAGAGCGAAACCACCATTTCCTTTCTGTTACGCATGGCCTTTTTGCGTTTGTCTGCAACAAAACTTATTAAGAACACCTACTTATGATTATTTTTTCATACCTTTGTCGTGCAGAAAAGACCATTAATCAATCAATAAGATGCGACTGATAATAAAAAACGGAATAGTTGTCAACGAAGGACAAGCTTGTCGCGCGTCCGTTGTTGTGGAAGACGGCTTTATAAAGAACGTCATCAGAGAAGGTGAAAACACAGAGGCATGTGCTTGTCTTGACGGCTCCGGCTGTGACAGCGAGATCGATGCCGACGGCTGTTATGTGCTTCCGGGTGTAATCGACAGTCATGTCCATTTTCGTGAGCCGGGACTCACCGCCAAGGCCGACATGGAGAGTGAGAGCCGTGCTGCCGCCTATGGTGGCGTGACATCGTTCTTCGACATGCCCAACACAAAGCCGCAGACCACCACGCTCGAAGCGCTTGAGGCAAAGCGACAGTTGGCTGCCGGGAAGAGCCATGTCAACTATGCCTTCTTCATAGGCGCCACCAACGACAACATCGACACGTTGAAGCAGGTTAACCCGCATGAGGTGCCTGGCGTGAAGCTGTTCATGGGAGCGAGCACTGGCAACATGCTCGTTGATCAGGAGACAGCTCTAAGACGCATCTTCAGCGAGGTGGAGCTGCCCGTCATGACCCATTGTGAAGACTCTGTCGCCATAAACCGCAACATGGAAGAGGCGAAACGCATGTGGGGTGACGATCCCGACGTGTGTCACCACCCGTGGATCCGTAGTGTGGAGGCATGCTACGCGTCGACAGAGCTTGCCGTGAGCCTTGCCCGTCAATATGGCACACGCCTGCATGTGGCGCATCTCACCACCGAGCGCGAACTCAATCTCTTTGGCTCCGACAGCAATATCACGGCAGAGGCGGTGATAGCGCATCTCATGTTTACCGATGCCGACTACCAGACGCTTGGAACACGCATAAAATGTAACCCTGCTGTGAAGACCGCTGCCGACCGTGCCGCCTTGCGCCGTGCTCTAACCGACGGACGCATCTTCACCATAGGCACCGACCATGCACCCCATCAGCTTGCCGACAAGCAGGGTGGCTGCGCCCGTGCCGCTTCAGGAATGCCCATGTTGCAGTTCTCGCTTGTGTCCATGCTTGAACTTGTCGACGATGGTGTGCTCACCATAGAGCGCCTTGTCGAGCTTATGTGTCATCATCCGGCACAACTGTTCAGCATACGCGACCGTGGCTTTGTGCGCCCAGGCTGTAAGGCCGACCTCGTGGTGGTGCGCCGTGGCGAACCGTGGACCGTCACCGACGAGTGTGTGCAGAGCAAGTGTGGATGGACACCGCTCGCTGGCCATTCGTTCGCTTGGCGTGTGTGTCAGACCGTGAGCAACGGACACCTTATATATAATAATGGCGTCTTCGACGAAGACTCGCGTGGTGAGGCTCTGATGTTTAGATAGGATAATTCAATGCTGACACATTGAAAAAAATAAAAAGTATGGCTCGTGTCATTAAAACTTTAGAATATAGCATTGCCGACGTGGTGCCCTACATCAACTGGCTCTACTTCTTTCATGCCTGGGGCTTGTCAGGAAAACCTGATTCTGAGAAGAACGCCTTGCGTGAAGAGGCTATGCAGATGCTCGCCTCTATGGAGTCGCGCTATGCCACACATGCCGTGTTCGGACTGTTTGATGCCAATGCCGATGGCGACGACATCATTATAGACGGCTTGCGGTTCCCGATGTTGCGCCAACAGACGCCAACAGAGAATGGAAACCCCACGCTGTGTCTTGCCGACTTCATACGTCCGCTTTCTCACGGCGTGACCGACACCATAGGCGCCTTTGCAGCCACCGTGGACAAGTCGATGGAGACCGACTATAAGAATGACGATTACAAGCGCATGCTCGCGCAGACTCTTGCTGACCGTCTGGCTGAGGCCACAGTGGAACGCTTGCACCAACAGGTGCGCACACAATGGTGGGGCTATGCTCCCGATGAACATCTAACCGTCGAACAGATGCTACGCGAAGATTTTCAAGGCATACGTCCCGCTGTGGGCTACCCGTCAATGCCAGACACAAGCATGAACTTCCTACTCGACCGCTTGCTCGACATGAAGACCATTGGCATAAGGCTCACGGCCTCGGGCATGATGATGCCGCATGCTTCGGTCTCAGGACTGATGTTCGCTCATCCTGCTGCCCATTATTTCAATCTGGGAAAAATAGATGAGACCCAGCTTCGCGATTATGCTCACCGACGTGGCATCCCTGTCGAACTGATGCGCCGCTTTTTGGGTGGTTGCTTGATGTAAAATGGTGGTTGCTTGATGTAAGATGGTGGTTGCTTGATGTAAGAAGGTGGCTGCTTGTTAGTAAAATCCTCATAACTCGTCATAAGAAAAATATGATTGCCCGAATTTCAATATTAATATTCCTCGTCATCCTTTTGCCTGAGGCCTATATCTATAAGGTGCATCTGCATTGTCGTGGTCCCATGTCAAGAGTGAAGAAGCTGTTGTGGTGGATTCCTGCAGTGGTGCTGTCTGTCTACACTATTGCCCTGTGTTGCATACCCGACTTTGCCCCTTCAGACCAACTGTGGCTGAATCTCTTCCTCTTGCTGTTCGGTCTGTTCGCAGCGCCTAAGTTTGTGTTCATGCTCTGCTCCCTGATAGGTCTCGGCGTTAAGCGTGGCTTCGGTCTGCATCGCAACTATGGCACGCTGATGGGCATCTCCCTGTCTGTCGTCATTGTCGTGGCGGTGCTCTATGGTTCGTTCTTTGGTGTGCGCCGACTGGAGGTCAAACATGTGGAGATTGAGTTTAGCGACCTGCCTGAGGCTTTCGATGGCTACCGCATTGTGCACATTTCCGACCTTCATGTAGGCTCCATTCCTCATGTTTTGCTGGAGCGTGCAGTAGACAGCATAAACGCAGCTCACGCCGATGCCGTGATGATGACTGGCGACATACAGAACATGCAGCCCAGCGAGCTGCTGCCTTTTGCCTCGTTGCTGTCAAAAATCAAGGCCAAAGATGGGGTGTTTGCCGTGCGCGGCAATCACGATTATAGCATATATGTGTCTGGTACAGACAGTCTTAAGACCGCCAATGAACAGCAGCTCGTTTCTCTTGAACGCTCGTTCGGATGGCAATTGCTGCTCAACGACCACCGCGTTCTATGTCGAGGCAACGACTCTATCGTTGTGGCTGGTGAGGAGAACGTCGGGCGACCGCCGTTCCCTATGAAGGGTGACCTTAAGAAGACGCTCCGTGGGGTTTCCGCATCCTCCTTTGTGGTGCTTATGCAGCACGACCCATGGGCATGGGAGGAGCAGATCCTTCCTCACTCAAAGGTGCAGCTCACGCTTAGCGGACACACGCACGGCGGACAAGTGGAGCTCATGGGGTTCCGCCCTACGCAGTTTAACAACCGCGAAGACTGCGGACTCTACCGTCGTGGTGAGCGCTCCCTCTTCGTGTCATCAGGTCTCGGTGGCTTCGCCCCATTCCGTCTTGGTGTCTATCCCGAGATCGTGGTGATAAGCTTGAAGGTTAAAAGAAAGTAGAAATTTAAAACCAATAATTTAAGATTAATAACACACAATGAAAATTCTTTATCGCATTTATCAGCTGTTCATCGTGTTGCCGGTTATAGCGCTCGGCACACTTATAACAGCTCTTACGGTAACCATAGGCTGCACCATTGGCAACGGACATTTCTGGGGCTACTATCCTGGCAAACTGTGGGCACGACTGATCATCCGCATGTTCCTCCTTCCCGTAAAGGTTGAAGGACGTGAGAACCTGGAGCCCGGACGTTCTTATGTGTTTGTGTCAAACCATCAGGGCGCATTCGATATATTCTTGATTTACGGCTACTTGAACCGCAACTTCAAATGGATGATGAAACGACAGCTGCGTAACATGCCGTTAGTGGGAAAGGCATGCGAGGCTTCACACCAGATTTTTGTAGGCAAGCGTGGACCGGCACGCATTCGTGAGACCTACGACAAGGCTCGCGACACCCTGCGTGGCGGCATGTCGGTGGTGGTGTTCCCCGAGGGAGCACGCTCGTTCACAGGCCACATGGGTGTGTTCAAGCGCGGCGCTTTCATGCTTGCCGATGAGCTGCAACTCGATGTTGTGCCCATAACCATCAACGGCTCGTTTAACGTCATGCCCCGCATGCGCGACATGAAATGGGTGCTGTGGCATCCGCTGCGTCTGACCATCCACAAGCCCATCGCACCTAAGGGACAGGGTGCAGACAACATCAAGGCCATTGAGAAAGAGAGCTATGATGTGGTCATGAGCGGACTCGTTGACGAGTATAAGGGCTTTGTGGAGAACCCTGACCAATGATAACGTGGGTTGAGGCTTTTATCGACGTTTCATCCATTTTTATTGTTGTTTCATCCATAATTCTCAATAATTCGTTGTAACTTTGCAGACAATAAACGTTTATTAGATTTTTATAGAGAAAGAATGAAATCATTGAAGAAGTATCTGCCCGACCTCGTGGCAGTGGTTTTGTTTGCCGTCATCTCCTTTGTCTATTTTATGCCGGCCGACATCGACGGTCGCATACTCTACCGTCATGACACGTCGGCAGGACGTGGAGCAGGCGTGGAGCAAGAGCAATATTTAGAGAAGACAGGCGAGCGCACACGCTGGACCAACTCGGCGTTCAGCGGCATGCCCACCTACCAGCTGGCACCGTCGTATAAGAGTACCGACATGCTCTCAAGCGTGATGAACGCCTACCACCTGTGGCTTCCCGACAACGTGTGGTATGTGTTTGTCTATTTGTTGGGATTCTACATCCTTCTGCGTGCCTTCGACTTCCGTCATGAGTTGGCGGTCCTCGGTTCGCTGATATGGGCTTTCAGCAGCTATTTCTTTATCATCATTGCTGCAGGACATATATGGAAGGTCATGGCGTTGGCTTATCTGCCGCCCATGATTGCTGGCGTGGTGCTGTCTTTCAAGGGCCGATACCTGTGGGGCTTCATCCTCACGGCTCTCTTCTCTGCCTTTGAGGTGAAAGCCAACCATGTGCAGATGACCTATTATTATCTCTTCATCATCCTCTTCATGGTCATCGCCTACCTCGTTGAGGCCGTGCGCAACCGTCAGATGGCACGCTTCGGCAAGTCTCTTGGCGTGTGCATGGCAGGTGCCGCGATAGGCATCTGCATAAACCTGAGTAACCTCTACCACACATGGCAGTATGGCCAGGAGTCGATGCGTGGCAAGAGCGAACTGGTGAAGAAAAACTCTGCAAACCAGACATCGAGCGGTCTCGACCGCGACTATATAACGCAGTGGAGCTACGGCATCGACGAGACATGGACGCTCCTCATCCCTAACGCCAAGGGTGGTGCTTCGTTCCCCCTTGTGCAAAGTGAGAAGGCCATGTCGAAGGCCAACCCCGAGTTTATGCAGCTCTACCAGCAGCTGGGACAATATTGGGGCAATCAGCCAGGCACCAGCGGACCCGTTTATGTAGGTGCCTTCGTGCTCATGCTGTTCTTCCTCGGACTGTTCCTTCTGAAGGGTCCCATGAAATGGGCGTTGTATGCTGCAACGGTGCTGTCTGTCCTCCTGTCGTGGGGCCGCAACTTTATGTGGTTTACTGACCTGTTCCTCGACTATGTGCCGATGTATGCCAAGTTCCGAACCGTGGCATCAATACTCGTCATCGCCGAGTTTACCATACCTCTTCTCGCCATGATGGCGTTGAAGAAGCTCATCGACAATCCAGAGGTCCTTAAGGAGACGGAGACCATGAAGCAGAAGGTGCTTGGTTTCATCTTCTTCTCGCCTCTCTCTATCTTCGTGCGTAAGAAGCGCGATTATCTTGTTGTGGCGTTCGCCATGACCGCCGGCATGTGTGTGCTTTTTGCACTTATGCCAAGAGTGTTCTTCCCCGACTTTGTGTCGGCTTCGGAGATGGTGGCGCTGAAATCGTTGCCAGCCGAATATCTCGGACCGATCCTTAGCAACCTCACCGACATGCGTGTGGCTGTGTTCACCGCCGACTGTTGGCGCTCTGCCTTCATCGTGACGTTTGGCACCGTTGTGCTGGTGCTCATGCTCATGAAGAAGATCAACAGCAAGATGGCTGTGTCTCTCATGATTGCCCTTTGTGTCGTCGACATGTGGCAGGTGAACAAACGCTACCTCAACGACTCTATGTTTGTTGAGAAGAGCGTGCGCGACACACCGCAGCCCATGACAGCCACAGACAAGCAGATTCTGCAAGACCGCTCGCTCGACTACCGCGTGCTTAACCTCGCGTCAAACACGTTCAACGAGAACGAGACCTCTTATTACCACAAGAGCATCGGCGGCTATCATGCAGCAAAGCTTCGCCGCTATCAGGAGCTCATCGACGCTTACATCTCGCCAGAGATGCAGAAGGCCTACTCGGCAATAGCTCAGGCTCAGGGCGACATGACAAAGGTGGCAGGCGACTCTATCTACCCCGTGCTCAACATGCTTAACACCAAATACCTCATTCTGCCGCTTCAGGGTGGACAGACGGTGCCTGTGCTTAACACTTATGCTTTTGGCAACGCCTGGTTTGTAGGCGACATCAAGTATGTTGACAACGCCAACGAGGAACTCGACGGTGTGGGTAAGATAAATCTTCGCCATCAAGCTGTGGCTGACGCCAAGTTTAAGGAGGTGCTGGGAGAGGCTATGCCTGAGGACGACATGGCCATCGTGAAGCTCACAAAGTATGAGCCCAACGAGCTGACCTACGACATCAGTTCAACAAAGGGCGGCATTGTGGTGTTCTCCGAGATATATTATCCCGGATGGACCGCCACTGTCGACGGAGAGCCAGTAACGGTGGGACGTGTCGATTATGTGCTCCGTGCCATCAACGTGAAGGCCGGCAAGCATAAGGTGGTGCTTACCTTCAAGCCAAAGAGTATCCGCGACACCGAGACCGTGGCTTACATTGCCTTCGCCCTCCTCTTCATCGCCATCATCGGTGGTGTGTGGTTTGAGGAGCGCAAGAAGCGCAAGGCGGCAACAAATGATAACGAAAAGGCATCAATCGACTAAATCGAACAATGCAGTTTAGAACAATTGTAGACATACCGAGACCCGCGTTCAGCATAGCCCCCTGTGAGGAGATGCTGTTCGTGGGCTCTTGCTTTGCAGACAACATTGGGCGCCGTTTCAAGGACGAGATGTTCCGCGCAACGGTCAACCCTTTCGGCGTGATGTATAACCCGGCAAGCATCTTGCACACGGTGGAACGCACCGACGTGGCACCGCGTGTAGCTGTCTTCACGCTCGGAACAAACCATGTGTACATCCTTAGAGAGACTGGCGAGATTGTGGACAACTGTCAGAAACGACCGCATCGACTCTTTGAGGAGCGTGAGCTCACGGTGGAGGAGTGTAAGGATTATCTTCTTCGTGCGGTCAACATTCTGCGTGAGCGAAGACCCGATATGAAGGTCATCATAACGGTTAGCCCCATTCGTTATGCCAAGTATGGTTTCCACGGAAGCCAACTCTCCAAAGCCACGCTGCTTCTCGCAGCTGATCAGCTTATAAAAGAAACAACTCTCAATAGAGAATCGAGCATTGACAATGAATCGAGCATCAGCAAAGAAATTTCTTTTAATGAAGAGCAGGGTGGGGCGGTTGTAACCTACTTCCCTGCCTACGAGATTGTTAACGACGAGCTTCGCGACTACCGTTTCTATGCCGACGACATGCTTCATCCTTCCTCTCTGGCGGTGGAGTATATCTGGCAGCGCATGGTAGAGACGTTTTTCTCTGATGAGGCCAAGACGTTCCTCCGTGAGTGGGCGCCACTAAAGAAAGGCTTCTCTCATCGTCCGCTCAACCCTGATGGTGACGAATATAAGGCGTTCCTCGCTAAGCTCCATGCTGAAGCAGAACATCTGAAGCAACGTTATAAGGACATGCCGTTGTAAGAAACATGCAACTTTAGCTTTTTATGTAAAAAATAGTAACGAAACAAAAAATGGAAAGCTATAGTCTGCATAATTACAGAAAAATAATTACCTTTGCATAGGTCATTCCTAAACAGCGAAATTTGTTTAAAAACATAACATCAAATAACATTATGGCTAAAACACCAGAGTTCAAGTATGCTCCTATGTTCCAGTTGGGCAAGGACACTACCGAATATCGCTTGCTTACCAAAGAAGGCGTAAGCACAGCCGAGTTTGAGGGTAAGACAATCCTGAAGGTTTCAAAAGAGGCTCTCACACTGCTCGCACAGCAGGCATTCCACGATGTGGAGTTTATGCTGCGCCGTGAGCACAACGAGCAGGTGGCAAAGATCTTGACCGACCCGGAAGCATCGGAGAACGATAAGTATGTGGCACTGCAGTTCCTTCGCAACGCCGAGGTAGCAGTGAAGGGCATCCTGCCTTTCTGCCAGGACACCGGTACCGCCATCATCCACGGTGAGAAGGGACAGCGCGTGTGGACCGACTTTGAAGACGAGGAGGCTCTCTCGCTGGGTGTCTACAACACCTACACACAGGACAACCTGCGCTACTCGCAGAATGCTCCTCTTAACATGTATGACGAGGTCAACACACGCTGTAACCTGCCTGCACAGATCGACATCGAGGCAACAGAGGGCGACGAATATCGCTTTGTGATGGTTGCCAAGGGCGGCGGTTCAGCAAACAAGACCTATTTCTACCCCATGACCAAGGCTACCATCCAGAACGAAGGCACACTGCTGCCCTTCCTCGTAGAGAAGATGAAGAGCCTCGGCACAGCCGCTTGTCCTCCTTACCACATCGCTTTCGTTATCGGTGGCACATCAGCAGAGAAGAACCTGCTCACCGTGAAGCTGGCAAGCATCAAGTATTATGACAACCTGCCCACAACAGGCGACGAGACAGGCCGCGCATTCCGCGACATCGATCTTGAGAACAAGCTCCTTGAGGAGGCTCATAAGATTGGTCTTGGCGCACAGTTTGGCGGTAAATATCTGGCACACGACATCCGCGTGGTACGTCTGCCCCGTCATGGCGCAAGCTGCCCCATCGGCATGGGCGTGAGCTGCTCTGCCGACCGTAACATCAAGGCAAAGATCACAAAGGACGGTGTGTTCTTGGAGAAGATGGACGAGAACCCCACAGAGCTTATTCCTGAGGAGCTGCGCAACCCGGGTGAGGGCACCAAGGGCATTGAGATCGATCTCGACAAGGGCATCGACGCTGTGCGTGCAGAACTCACAAAATATCCCGTTAGCACACGCGTGAACCTGAAGGGTACCATCATCGTTGCCCGCGACATCGCTCACGCTAAGCTGAAGGCCCGTCTGGATGCCGGCGAGGAGATGCCTCAGTATTTCAAGGATCATCCTATCCTCTATGCCGGACCTGCCAAGACCCCAGAGGGCTACCCCTGTGGCTCTATGGGCCCGACAACAGCCAACCGTATGGACCCCTATGTTGACGAGTTCCAGGATCACGGCGCTTCTCTCGTGATGATCGCTAAGGGTAACCGTGGCGATGTCGTTACAGAGGCTTGCAAGAAGCACGGTGGCTTCTACCTCGGCACCATCGGTGGTGTTGCTGCCGTTCTGTCAAAGAGCAGCATCAAGAGCATCGAGTGTGTAGAGTATCCTGAGCTGGGCATGGAGGCTATCTGGAAGATTGCTGTTGAAGACTTCCCCGCTTTCATCCTCGTTGACGATAAGGGTAACGACTTCTTCAAGCAGCTCAAGCCTTGGACTCCTTGCAAGGAGTGTATGAAATAAAAAAAAACTCTCTATAAAAAACAAAAGGGACAATATTTTGGAAATGGTTTTCAAAACCAACAATCCAAAATATTGTCCCTTTTTTGTTCAATAGCTTTTGATGTTTTGGCTTACAAACATGCTTTGTAACGGATGCAAAAAGGTTAAACCCAAATCGGTCATTAGGCCGTTTTCTG
>ULOR01029050.1_pt1 | contig 12622 bp, 10 predicted proteins | sample 1952861 | NCBI WGS metagenome assembly ULOR01 (sample SAMEA4835611, study PRJEB28245) | human gut metagenome | biome: gut microbiome; material: fecal sample | place: Denmark | collected 2008 | reverse complement strand
GGGTGAGCGCAGTGAGTCAAAACGCCCGGCAACGGGGCGAAGAGTACTCAATGCCAGCAATACCTCTTCTGTCTTTTTCCCAAGCAGGCAGGCTGCTCCATAGACTGCCAGCAGGTTGGAAGCATTGAAACGTCCGATGAACTGTACATTGACTTCCACATTATTTATATCAAGCAGCATTCCTTCGAATCCATCTTCCAGCACTTTTCCTTTAAAATCACTCAAGCTGCGCAGCGAATAGGTGTGTACCTTTGCTTTGGTATTTTGAGTCATGACCAATCCGTTTTTGTCATCCAGATTGGTTAAGGCAAAGGCTGTTTTAGGCAGACCGTCAAAGAATGCTTTTTTGGCTTTCAGATAGTTCTCTACAGTTTTATGGTAGTCCAGATGGTCACGGGTAAGGTTGGTAAATATACCGCCTGCGAATTTTAAACCACCGATCCGTTTTTGTGCTACAGAATGTGAGCTTACTTCCATAAAGGCATATTTGCATCCTTCATCTGCCATGCGCCCCAGCAGTTTGTTTAGTGTAATAGGGTCAGGGGTGGTATGGTCAGTTGGAATGGCTTCCTCATCTATATAATTGCATACAGTGGAAATGAGTCCTGTCTTATATCCGAATTTACGGAACATATTATATAATAAGGTGGCAATAGTCGTTTTTCCGTTGGTGCCTGTAACACCGACCAGTTCCAATTTCGAGGTGGGGTCGCCGTAAAACGTAGTTGCCAGTTTCCCGACAACGTCTTCCGTATCGTTCACTTTGATGTAGGTAACATTCTCAATCAATGTCTCAGGAAGATTCTCACATACCACTGTACGGGCTCCTTTTTCTATTGCTTTTTGGATATAAGTGTGTCCGTCAGTCTGCGTTCCTTTTACAGCAACGAAAATATGACCGGGCTCTATCAGGCGCGAGTCCATGTTTATTCCCGAAATTTCTTGGGATGCATCACCTATGATTTCATTGACTGTTATTCCTTTAATAATCTTTTCCAGTTTCATATTCTTCCTGTTACACTGTTAATTTAATCGTAATTGTATGGTTTGTCCTTTGCGCAAAGTGTTGCCGGCCGGGATACTTTGTGACTTCACTTTACCGATGCCGGTAATGCGGGCTTTCAATCCCATGCTTTCAAGCAGATAGACAGCATCCTTTGCGCCCATACCAATAACACTTGGTACAAGTTTATTGTTAATGTCTTTTTTGTTGAATAATACATTGTCCGGATTACTAGTCACATTTCCCCATACCGGTTTGCCTTCGGTTGATTGTTCCGAAACTCCGGATGAATTTACATTTATCCGGTTCAGTACATAATGCGCCGCACTTATATCCCCGTTTTTCACATCCGGAATAAGGATAGAAGTTGAGTCTTTTGCTTCTTTCAAATCTTGTGCCAGATGTTTGGCAAATACGCGTTCGGCAATTTTACTGAACACGCTGCCGGCCATCAGACCACCCGAGGCGGGGAGTCCAGGTTTCTGGATGGCTACAATGCAACTGTATTTAGGCGCTTCTGAAGGAAAATATCCACAGAAACTTACCAAATAACGGCGTGTGCCATTCGTGTACCCGGCTTTCCCTTGTGAAACCTGTGCAGTACCGGTTTTCCCGGATACATGGAATTGCTTGGATCCTGCTTTCTTTCCCAGTCCTTCGCTGACGACTTTTTCCAAAATCGTTTGTATCTCGCTGATAGCCTTGGGGGAAGCGATGGCCGGGTTGAGTATTTCAGGAGCAATATCTTCCACTACCTGCCCGTCTTTGACTATTGATTTCACAAAACGGGGCTTGACCATTACTCCGTTATTGGCTATAGCATTATAAAATGCCAGTGTATTGATGGGGGGAATTTGGGTTTCATAGCCAATAGACATCCATGCCAGTGCAGTACGTGACCAATTGCTCAAGTCTTTGTTGGGGATGCGGATGTTCGGCTTGCCGGCACCGGGAATATCGAGATCTAACGGAGTGGCAATGCCTACTCGATGCAGTCCGCGTACAAACTTTTCCGGATTATCATGATAATGATCATCGATCAACCGCGATACACCGATGTTTGAGGACACCATCAATGATTTTGTTGTGTTGATAGTGCCGTAGCCTCCACGATGCCAGTTATGATCTTTCATATAGCGGCCGTGCATCATATAGACCCCGTTACCGGTTTCCACCACCGTTTCCGGAGTGATGACTCCGTCGTCCAGCGCTACCAGTATGGATGCGGTTTTGAAAGTAGAGCCTGGCTCCATCATGTCTGAGATGGCGTTATTGCGTATTTCTCTGTAAATGCCGTCATTGCATTTGGTCATGTTGACGATAGCTTTGATGTCTCCCGTCTGCACTTCCATCAGAATGGCAACGCCTACAGTAGCGTTGATTTCTTTCAATTCATCCACCAATGCTTTTTCTGCGATGTCTTGCATACCTACATCAATGGTCGTAATGATATCACAGCCATCTACAGGAGGAATATCTACAATGTTCAGGTATTTGTTCATTACCTTTTGACGGTGAGTGATACCGTTTCTGCCTTTTAATATGGAATCGTATGAAAGTTCCAGCCCGTTCTTTGCACCTTGTTCTATATCTGGATACATATCTCCCAATGTACGCATTGCCAGTGAGCCAAAAGGCTTTTTCCGTTGATTGAATGCCTGTTCATGGAATCCGCCTTTGTATTTGTTCAGGTTAAATACGGGCAGACGTTTTGCTTCTTTATATTGTATATAAGAAATGCGTTTGGGGTAGAGCAACCAACTGCGGCTCTCTTTTTTTCTTCCGTTTTTGATGTGCTGTTTGAAAAAGGCGGCACTTTTATCAGGGAATATTTCATGTAACCCTTTGCAGATTGTGTCAAGGTTTGCATAAAGAACTGAGTCTTTGATATGTTGTAGCTTCAGCCGTGTCTTTTCCTCTTCTTCGGTTTCGCCCTTCCTTTTATTTATCATGAAGTCCATGTAAATCTTATATTCGGGAAGGCTGCTTGCCATCAGCTGGCCGTCGGATGAGATGATGTTGCCACGGGTAGGACGTACGGTGACGTTTTCTTTTACAAAACGGTCGGCTACGTCTTTCCAGTATTGACGCTCGGCAAACATGATGACGCCGGCTTTGCAGATAATGGCAATGCCTATCAACACCATGACCAGGATGATGAAGGAGAAGCGGAGCATTATGTTTTTTTGGTTGGGCATCATGGGCTTAGTCTTTCTTTATTAAATAAGGACGGTTGGTAGCCGTTTGCAAGGGGCTGTCTTCCGTCGAAATATATTCTTCAATACGTGACTGGCGGCTCTTTTCCATCAGTTCGGAAGAGCGTGTCAATGCATCGTATTTGATATCGATCAAATCTTTTTTCAACTTGTCAATTTCAATGAGTTCCTGTTGGCTGCTATAACGGTTGTCTATGTATAGTACAGTCAGGATCATGATGAGAATCAGCAAACGGGTCTGTCTTTTGAAAAAGTCGTTCGCAAGGATATCTCCTCCTAATATGCTGCGGATAGACATATGCTTGGGCGAAGCAGATTGTCCGTCTTTGGGTTGTTGTGTATTTTGTTTCAGTTCTTCTTCCATCTCGTTATCTCTTTTCTGCAATTCTCAACTTGGCGCTTCGGGAGCGCGGATTGCGTGTCACTTCTTCGTTGCCGGCAACAATAACTTTGTTGTTGACTAGTTTGAAAGGTGTCTGTACATTACCAAAGAAATCTTGTTCGGCCTTGCCTTCTATGTTTCCGGTTTTCATGATATTCTTTACCATGCGGTCTTCTAAAGAGTGATAGGTGATTACTACCAGTCTGCCTCCCGGTTTCAGTGCCTTGGTTGCTGCATAAAGCATTTCTTTCAATGCTTCCATTTCCTGATTTACCTCTATGCGTAAAGCTTGGAACACCTTTGCGAGCTCTTTCTTTTCACGTTCCCGCCCGAAAAGCGGTTTGATGACTTCGAGGAAATCACCGATGGTGACAATTTGTTTTACACCTCGTGCTTTAACGATGGCTGATGCCAGTTTGCGGCTGTTCTTCAATTCACCATATAAATAGAAAATATTAGCCAAACGTTCTTCGTCATAGGTGTTCACTACATCAGCAGCTGTCATACCTGCGCGTTTGTTCATCCGCATGTCTAATTTGCCCTCGAAGCGGAATGAGAATCCACGTTCGGAGTCGTCAAAGTGATGTGAGGAAACGCCCAGATCGGCCAAAATGGCATCCACCCCTTCCACGCCATAATAACGTAGGAAGTTGGGAAGGTAGCGGAAGTTACTACGCACAAAAGTGAAGCGGCTGTCGTTTACAATATTCTTCTCGGCATCTTCATCTTGGTCAAAACTATATAGATGCGCGGTGCTACCCAGCCGGCTTAGAATTTCCTTGGAATGTCCTCCGCCGCCGAAAGTGGCATCTACATAAATACCTCCGGGTTGGATGTTCATTCCGTCTACGCTCTCGTTTAATAATACCGGTACATGATATATCTGTTTTGCTTCACTCATTCTATTTCTACGTTGTTATTAGTTCCCATAATTTCTTCCAATTCTTTTCCAAAGTCCTCCGGTGTGATGAAGGGTTTGTCTGCTATTTCTTTAGACCAGATTTCTATAGTGTCGTCCAATCCGATAAAACGTACATCTTGCTGTATTTTAGCTAATTTCAAATATCGTTTTGGAATCAGAAAGCGCCCGTTTCCATCCAATGTGATAACTTCTACATCCGAAACGAACTGACGGAAAATCATTTGGTGTCTGGAATTCCAGCGATTGAGTTTGCAACGTAGTTCGTTCATTTGTTCGTTCCACACATTTTCAGGGTAAAGTACCAGGCAGTCTTGGTAGGTGTCTTTGCGTAAAATCAGGCACTCCTGGGAGGCAGCTTGTAGCTGCTTCCTGAATACGGCAGGCAGGAACACTCTGCCTTTTGCATCCGTCTTTGCTTCAGAATTCCCAAGAAATCGCATGTTTACACCTTATTATATTGTTCAAGGTGTAAAATTACACAATTCCCCACAATTCCCCACAATATTTTAAGAAAATATTTCGAGAAGTTTTCAACAGGCTGTTAATGTAGCTAGTAGCTTGGTAAACAGGAGGTTTAAAATTAATAATTTTATGATAAAAAATAATGGAAAGGGCAGCTTCTCGGAGGTTGAAAAACGGAACCAAACTATTGCACATTCGTTTTTGTTTTGCGCAAAAATGAAAGAATTTGTATAGTTTCATACACAAAAACTCTTAATTTCTTTAGAGATTAAGAGTTTTTTCTGTCATAAATTGCCAATATAAAAAAAGATAAGTTACTTTTGCATGGAAAAGAACGTTTGCAAAATGACTGACGACTCTATATTTTTAATCGACATAGAAAAGATATTGAAAACGAAAGCCGGGAAAAAATATAAATATATTCCCCGTTTTGTCGTTTCGTACCTGAAGCATATCGTGCATCAGGATGAACTGAATGTCTTTTTAAAAGACTCCAAAAATAAAGTCGGAGTTGACTTTCTGGAAGCTTGTATGGAGTTCCTGGATGCAAAAGTGGAGATAAAAGGTTTGGAAAACTTGCCTGAAAACGGTAAATGCACTTTTGTCAGCAATCACCCGCTGGGGGGACAGGATGGAGTTGCTTTGGGGTATATATTGGGAAAACATTACAATGGTAATGTACGCTATTTGGTCAATGATTTGTTGATGAATTTGCATGGTTTGGCTCCTTTATGTATTCCTATCAATAAAACAGGCTCGCAATCCAGGGATTTCCCGAAGATGGTAGAGGCAGGGTTTGCCTCGGATAATCATATCATTATGTTTCCTGCGGGGTTATGTTCCCGTAGACAGGGTGGGGAAATCAAGGATTTGGAATGGAAAAAGACATTTGTCACTAAAAGTATTGAAACGCATCGTGATGTGGTACCTTTGCACTTTGAGGGCCGGAACTCAGACTTTTTTTATAATTTGGCAAATATATGTAAGGCACTTGGCATTAAGTTTAATATTGCTATGCTTTACTTGGCAGATGAAATGTTGAAAAATCGTCATAAAACCTTTACCTTGACCATTGGAAAACCCATTCCTTGGCAAACTTTCGACAAGACAAAGACCCCGGCTCAGTGGGCGCAGTTTGTAAAAGATGTAGTCTACAAGCTATAATAGACAAAAGAGAGAAAAAAGATATGGAAGAAATTATTGCACCGATTAGCAAAGAGATTCTGAAGGCGGAACTTTCCGAGGATAAACGCCTGAGGTTTACGAATAAAAGTCATAATGAAATTTACGTCATAACGTATCAGGATTCGCCCAATGTGATGAAGGAGATTGGCCGGTTGAGAGAAATAGCCTTTCGTGCTGCAGGTGGCGGAACAGGAAAGGCGATGGATATCGATGAATATGACGTGATGGAAAATCCATATAAGCAATTAGTTGTATGGAATCCTGAAGCGGAGGAGATTTTGGGAGGTTATCGTTATCTTTTGGGGGATGAGGTGCAATTTGATGAACATGGGAAGCCTGTGCTGGCTACTGCTCACATGTTTAATTTCTCGGAAGTTTTTTTGAAAGAATATTTGCCTTACACGGTGGAGTTGGGACGCTCATTTGTTACATTGGAATATCAGTCAACCCGTGCCGGTTCCAAGGGATTGTTTGCTTTGGATAATTTGTGGGATGGTTTGGGCGCATTAACCGTGATTAAGCCTAATGTGAAATATTTTTTTGGTAAGATGACTATGTATCCTAGTTATCATCGTCAGGGGCGTGACATGATATTATACTTCCTGAATAAACATTTCGGTGATAAAGATAAATTGATAACTCCGATGAAACCGCTGGAAATAGAAACAGATAAGAAAATGTTGGAAAATCTTTTCTGTTATGATTCCTTTAAAGAAGATTACAAGATCTTGAATACGGAAGTGCGTAAGCTGGGGTATAATATTCCTCCTTTGGTCAATGCATATATGAGTCTGTCTCCTACAATGCGTATGTTTGGAACAGCGATTAATTATGGATTCGGAGATGTGGAGGAAACCGGAATTCTGATTGCAGTCAATGAAATTCTGGAAGACAAACGGGTACGTCATATCGAATCGTTTGTAAAGCAACATCCTGAAGCTATGAAAATAACTTCAGGCGCTCATCCCATACTGACCAAATAATCGGACTAATAGTAGTATTTGGGGAAACATTGTCAGGTGCAGATAAAATTTACAGGATTCATCGTGCTCGCATCTGACAATGTTTTTATTATACTGCCGGCAGACTGTTGCCTTTGATTTTCCGGTAGAGGTCGAGCGCATATACGTCTGTCATGCCCGATATGTAATCCAGCACGGCTTGAATTTTTCCATATAAAGTAGGTGCGTTGACATTGTACTGTCCGGATATGCGGTTGATAAGTAGTTGTGAATACGCTTTTTCCGGAGAGCGCACTGCATTAATCATCAGGTCAATCAAGGTACTGATAACCCTGAATCCTGCCAATTCTATGTCCAGCACATCGCTGGAACGATATATTCTTTGAAAGGCAATTGCAGAACAATTGTCATAGGCCTCTTTCAATGGACTGCAAATGTGCATTATCAGGGTGCCTTCAAATTCCCCGGTCAATATCTTTTCTTCATTTTCAGTAAATACTCGTGTGCATTCCTTTATCAGTGCGCCTATGACCGAAGAACGTAAATAAGCTATCTGTTCATTGACGTCTGTTACAATCCGGCAAACTTCTTCAATGCGTTTTCTTCTTTTCTCATCAAAGAACTGCATATACAGTCCTTTGGTTTCATCATGTGTCAGCAGTTTTAATTTATGTGCGTCTTCTATGTCCATCATCTGATAACAAATATCATCTGCGGCTTCTACCAGGTAGACCAACGGATGGCGTGCGTAGCGTAAAGGCTCATCCGGTTTGCTGAGCCGGATAATCCCTAATTCTCCGGCTATTTTTTGATAATCAGCCTCTTCGCTTAAGAAGAAGCCGAATTTTGATTTCTTTCCTGCCAATTGTGAGGAAAAAGGGTATTTTACGATGGATGCCAGTGTGGAGTAGGTCATCACGAACCCTCCTTTCCGTCTTCCTTCAAACTGGTGGGTGAGGATGCGGAATGCATTGGCATTTCCTTCGAAGTGGGTTAAATCATCCCATTCCATCGGTGAAAGTTCTTTTTTCAATGCCATTCCTTGTCCTTCCGAGAAGTAAGTTGAAATGGCTTTTTCTCCCGAATGACCGAAAGGAGGATTTCCCAGATCGTGTGCCAGACATGCGGCTGAAACGATGGAACCTATTTCCGATATATGGGAGTCGGCCAAGGCTGGGTGCTTCTTCAGAAGCTGGCTGGCGACATCGTTTCCTAAAGAACGCCCCACACAAGAGACCTCAAGGCTGTGAGTCAACCGGTTGTGTACAAATACGCTACCCGGTAAAGGAAATACTTGAGTTTTGTTTTGCAAACGACGGAAAGGTGCTGAGAAGATGAGACGGTCATAATCGCGTTGGAATTCGGTACGGTCATCTTTACGGGCCTCGTGTAGTTCTTCCATGCCGAAGCGTTTATTTGATATTAATTGTTTCCAGTTCATAATTCAGGCTTTATCTGTTTGCAAAAGTAAGAAACTTCCGTTTAAAAAACTGTAAACGCTTAGATAAATCCATCTAAATGTGTAAATTCGCACCTTATTAATCATGTGGCAATGTGTTGATTCGTCAATATGCCAATGGGCTGTATCATGTCTGGACTGTGTTTGTTGTCTGCAAATTATTAGCACATTGCCATATAAGCATATTGATAAATTATTAAAATTATGAAAATACAGGTAATCAATAAATCAAAACATGCTTTACCCGAGTATGCTACCGGGCAATCGGCAGGGATGGATATCCGTGCTAATCTTGACGAACCGATTGTGCTGAAACCCTTGCAACGTTGTTTGGTTCCTACGGGACTTTATATCGCATTGCCTGAAGGTTTTGAAGCGCAAATCCGTCCACGTAGCGGGCTGGCTATTAAGAAAGGCATCGGAGTCCTGAATTCTCCGGGCACAATTGATGCCGATTATCGTGGTGAAATTTGTATTATCCTGGTCAATTTGTCATCTGAGGATTTTATGATAGAAGATGGGGAGCGCATTGCGCAAATGGTTGTAGCCCGTCACGAACATGCCGAATGGCAGGAAGTGGAGGTGTTGGACGAAACGGAACGTGGTGCAGGTGGCTTTGGACATACCGGAAAAAAGTAAAAGGAAACAATGAATAGAAGATTGAAATATGTGCCCATGCTATGTGTATGTCTGATAGGCATGCTTGTTTCATGCGGTACGGTGAAGAGAGCTTCCGGCTTGTCCGGAAATAAAGCTGTTGTGGAGGAAAAGGATCCGCTTACTCCGGAGCAGCGCCGTAAATACGACTATTTCTTTTTGGAAGCGCTTCGGATGAAGGAAAAAGGTGACTTGGATGCGGCTTTCGAAATGTATAGTCACTGTTTGGACATTTATCCGCAAGGAGCCGCTACTTTGTTCGAAATTTCCCGCTTCCATATGTTTCTCAATCAGCCGGAAAAAGGGGAGGAAGCTTTGAAGAAGGCAGTGGATGCCGATCCTAAGAGTTTTTGGTATAAGCAAACTTTGGCAGCCTATTATCAAGGTAAGGGAAATTACCCGAAAGCCATTTATGTTTATGAGGATATGGCGAGCCAGTTCCCCTCACGTCTGGAACCGTTGATGGCTTTGATTGATCTCTATACCCGTACCAAGGACTATCAGCAGGTAGTTAATACATTGAACCGCCTTGAAGCCTTGGATGGGAAGTCTGAACAAATCAGCATGGAGAAATTCCGTATGTATCTGGCCATGAACAATGACCAGCAGGCATTTACGGAGATTGAGAATTTGGCGAAAGAATATCCATATGACATGCGTTATCTTACCATTTTGGGAGATGTCTATCTGAACAACGGTAAGGAAGAAGAAGCATACGAAACTTATCAGAAAGTATTGAAGGAAGAACCGGGCTATGCGCCGGCGTTGCTTTCCATGGCTTCTTATTACGAGAAAAAAGGGCAGGATAGTTTGTATCAGGTACAGTTGGATACTATTTTGCTGAATGATAATGTGGATAGCGATACAAAGATGAACATTATGCGCCAGCTTATTCTGCGTTCCGAGCAAATGAACAAGGACAGTACGAAAATAGCAGGCCTGTTTACTTCTATATTGAAGGAAAAACAAGAGAATGCAGATATTGCTATGTTGGCGGCCCAATATCTTCTGACGAAAAAGATGGATAAAGAGGCAACCCCTGTTTTGCACCAAGTGCTTGAAATTGATCCGGAAAATACGCCGGCACGCTTGCAGCTATTGAGTTTTGCCATTCGTGAGCAGAATATGGATGAAGTAATCAAATTGTGTGCTCCTGCTTTAGAATATACTCCGGATGTATTGGAATTCTATTATTATATGGGATTGGCCTATCATCAGAAAGAGAAAACAGACGAGGCATTGGAGGTTTTTAAAAAAGGAGTGAATCAAGTAACAGATAAAAGCAATAAGGATATCGTTTCTGATTTCTATGCCATTATGGGGGATCTTTATCATATAAAGAAGATGAATGTGGAGGCATATGCCGCATACGATTCCGCTTTGGTTTATAAGGAAAACAATATAGGGGCCTTGAATAATTATGCCTATTACCTGTCTGTAGAGCGTAAAAACCTGGATAAAGCGGAAGAAATGAGTTACCGTACCGTAAAGGCCGAACCTACCAATGGTACGTATCTGGATACCTATGCCTGGATACTTTTTGAGAAAGGTAAATATGTAGAAGCAAAAATTTACATTGACCAGGCTATGCAGAATGATGGAAGTAAAAGTTCCGTTGTTGTAGAGCATTGTGGAGATATTTACTATATGAATGGAGATCGTGAAAAGGCTTTGGAATATTGGCAACAAGCGGAAAAATTATCCAAGGAGCCTCCTCAAGAAGGTAGTGAAGAACGTAGTGAAAAGGAATTGAACTTATTGAGAAAGAAAATTGTACAAAAGAAATACTTTGCAGAATGATGAAACGTGTCTGTTTTTATTTGTTTAGCGCTTTGCTGATTATATTTATTTCTTCATGTTCATCTACCCGGAGTATGAAGAAAGGGGTATCTATTGGCAATTTATCCGAGTCGGAATATATGGAAGAGCTGATTAGCCGTTCTCCGGGATGGGATGCAATTACTGCGAAAATGTCATTGGCCGTTGACTTGAACGGTAAAGGACCGACTAAAGTAAATGGTACGTTGCGCATGAAACGTGATGAAGTAATCCAGCTTTCTATCGCTCCATTTTTGGGTATTGAAGTGGCACGTGCTGAAATATCTCCGGACGGAGTTTTAGTGATGGATCGCATGAACAAACGTTATGTACAAGTTCCTTTTGATGAATTGAAGAATCTGGCAAAGGCTGATTTGGATTTTCATACTTTGCAGGCCTTGTTTATGAATGAAATTTTTCTTCCGGGAAAAAAGGTGCTGACTGTCCGTGATATTTCGTCCTTTGCTGTGCGTCCTGAAAACGAAAATGCATTAATAGAAGTTAAGAACGGCAAACATTTCGCCTACCGTTTTCGTACCAATACAAATGATGGGCTGCTGAAAGAAAGTCATATCGGCTTGTCCGGTACCCGGTACGGGATAAATTGGCGTTATGATAAGTTTCGTCCGTTGGAGCAGAGACAGTTTCCGGGAACTATGACGGTTTCTTTTGAAGGGGCTGCCAAACCGGTTACGGCTGTATTTGAACTTTCCCGCCTTTCTACCAATAAGGATTGGGAAGCTCATACCGAAGTGCCCGGAAAATACGAAAGAATAGAATTGCAAGATTTGCTAAAACAGCTTATTAAATAATGAAACGTATCTTCTTACTACTCATAGCCTGCTGCTTTTTAAGTACTATTTCAGCGCAAAGTACTCGGAAAATAAGGGAGCTTGAAGCCAAACGGAAGGAACTTCACCAGCAGATTGCCGAGTCTGAAACTTTGTTGCAATCTACCAAAAAGGATGTGAAAAGCCAGTTGGACAACCTTGCTTTGCTGACAGGTCAGATTGAGGAGAGAAGAAAATATATCAATACCATAGAGAGTGATGTTCATACATTGACAAGTGAGATCGCTTCTTTACAGAAACAACTGAATAAACTTCAGCGTGATTTGAAAGACAAGAAGCGGAAGTATGAAACTTCGGTGCAATACATGTATCGTAACAAGTCTGTTCAAGAGAAATTAATGTTTATTTTTTCTGCCGAGAATTTGAGTCAGACTTACCGTCGTATGCGTTATGTGCAGGAATATGCAAACTTCCAGCGCCTTCAAGGAATGGAGATAGAACGTAAGCAGAAGCAAATTGCCGCTAAAAAAAGAGAAGTGGAACAAACTAAGCATGCCAAACAGAATCTTTTAAAACAGGGTGAGGTTGAAAAGGCCAAACTGGAGATTCAGGAAAAGGAGCGCCAGACTCTTTTGGCGAATTTGCAAAAGAAGCAGAAAGGTATACAAAGCGAGATAAGGAAGAAAAAACGTTCGGCTGAGCAATTGAATGCCCAGATTGACCGTTTGATTGAAATTGAAATAGAGAAAGCTAGAAAGCGTGCAG
>ULOR01006965.1_pt1 | contig 12927 bp, 9 predicted proteins | sample 1952861 | NCBI WGS metagenome assembly ULOR01 (sample SAMEA4835611, study PRJEB28245) | human gut metagenome | biome: gut microbiome; material: fecal sample | place: Denmark | collected 2008 | reverse complement strand
AAGTGTGCAACTTCTTATTGCAATTTAGAAATTGAATATAAAAATACAGCAAAAAAGCCTTGCAGTTTGGACTTACTGCAAGGCTTTTCTGCTTTTTGATGAGTTGGGTGTTTGTTCGCCGGCTTTAGGAGTGCCGGCTGATAAGGAGTATTATAAAAAGAGTATTGTAAGGGGTGTGATATATATAAGCTATTAGCTTTTAGCTGAGTTAGGGGTGTATCAGGACTGTTTTTCGATATCGCCGAAGTAGAATTTGATGAGTCTTTTGTATTCGCCGCTTTTTTTATAGTCGCTCAAAGCAACGTTAAACTTTTTAATCAGCTCTTCATTTCCTTTTTCAGCATAGACAACAAGATCATCCTGGCGTTCGGAATGGCCTACAACCTGCAGGCAATTGTCGTCATCGGTATGAGTCATATAGTAAGCAGTGGTCAGGTTACCGCAGATAGCGTAATCTGCTTCGCCGGTTTCTACTGCATGTAAAGCGCTGGCATTTTCCGGATATTCAACAATGATGCTGCCGGGGAAGGATTTTACAACACGCTCAGAGGAAGAGCCTTTTTTGATGGCAACCTTACGGCCGTTCATGCTGTCGATGTCTGCTTTAAGTTTGCTGCCTTTTTTGGCAACAATAGAGAAAGCAGCCTTGGCATAGGAATCACTTGCAGCATAGTCAATGGAACGTGCCTTGGTTTTACTGAAGTTGTTCATGGCAATATCATATTTTTTCTGATTCAGGCCGGGCAGAAGCTCGTCGAACGGGGTATTGATAAATTCAACCTTGTCATAGCCCATTTTTTTTGCTACATCGTTGATTAAATCAATATCAAAACCGGTAAATTTATTTTGCTCCTTGAGATAAAGCTCAAAGGGCGGAGAAGCAGGTGATGTTGCTACACGCAACACCTTGTCGGCGGCAGGTGTTTGCGTTGCCTGTTTGTCGCTGCCGCAGCCGGCTGATAAAAGCAGGCACAGCATGCTGACAAGAATAAATAACATCTTTTTCATTAGCAGATACCTCCATACATTTATTGGGAAACATTACCATACATATGAGCAATCATTCACTGATTGCCTAAATTATATACCCCCTTAAGATAGCTTGTCAAGAGGGTATATCAAGAAAAATTTAAAATTATTTTTGTGTGGCGTAAGCTGAGTTTTGTTTAATTATTCTGATTGTGCGGACGCAAGTCCGGAGGCAGCATAGTGCAGGATTCATGGCTGTCCTCGCTCAAAGGGTTGACATGCACCATGCAATGCTTTACCAGCGGAAAGTTTGCTTCAACAGCGGTGTGTACCATTTCTGCGATGTGATGTGCCTGCAGCAGGGTAAGGTTATCTTTGACGCTGATTTCAATATCAACATAAATACGGCTGCCGAAAAGACGGCTGTGCAGACTGTCGAGATGCTCTACGCCGGGAACGCGGGAAACAAGGTCTTCCATTGCAATGGTGGTTTCTTCATCACAGCTGCGGTCAACCATCTTATCCATAGAATCCTTGAATACTTCGTAGGCAGCATATAAAATCATCACGCAGATTACTAAGCTGGCAATCGGGTCTAAAATAGGATAGCCCATGCGTGCGCCCAAAATACCGATGAAAGCGCCGACGGAGCTCATGGCGTCACTGCGGTGATGCCATGCTTCCGCCATCAGTGCGCCGGAATTGATTTTTTGTGCGGCATTGCGGGTATACCAGAACATTGCTTCCTTAGCAACAATGGAAATAATGGCTGCCCACAGAGCAAGCTGGCCGGGGACCTCCAGCTCAGCAGGGTCACCTACGATTTTTTCGTAACCACTGTAGCCGATGAGCAGTGCGATAATCGTCAGGATTATTGCCAAAAGAATAGCTGCAATGCATTCAATACGCTCGTGGCCGTAAGGATGGTCATCATCCGAAGCCTTGTTGGAAAATTTTACGCCGGCCATAACAATGAGGGTACCGAAAACATCGGACGCAGAGTGGATACCGTCGGAAACCATGGCAGCGGATTGGGCGACGAAACCGGCAATAAGCTTGCCCAATGATAAAAGCAGATTACCGATAATACTGTTGATGGAAACAATCATAGCGATTCTTTCGGCATCATTTTCAAATTTCATAATAAAACCTCCTAAAGTTATCTTTGCATTTTTGCAGGCCTTTTTACATATAAAAAACGCCTGCGAGATAGTAGTTAACTGTCCCGCAGACGTTGCGTCAAGGTCTGCTGCCCAGAGGGCCCGGCTGCAAAAACCCGGAAGAAGGTTTACCGCCTGATCAGTTTGTACTGTAGCTAAAATTGCAGTGCAAAGAGATTATCTGAATTATAAGCGGTTAGCAAAGGCTTTGTCAAGCGGTTTTTGCAAAATATTTTACAGTTTTCAGAGAAAAAATTCCTGCATAGAGATTAAGTGCTAACTTAAGCAGGAGGATACCTATGGCTAATCGATAAAGGCCATCAAGCAATTTTTACTCTTCGTCATCAAATTCCTTGATGGTGCCGTAGGCTACAAGAATGGTGCCCTTGGGAGATGCCAGTGCAGGGCAGACGTAAAGGATTACGCCTGTCTGCTCTGCGTAATAGGTTGTCAGCGTATTGCCGAAAACGTCGGTAATGCGTCCCAAAACCTGGCCTTCCTCAACAAAATCGCCGCTATGGATGTGGTGCAGCCAGCAGCCTGTTTCCAGCGCTTCCAGATAAATAAGATTTTCTACATCACGCGGAGAGTGATGGCGTGGCTTTACAGGCAGGGAGAACATTTTCAGCTTGCGCAGGATATTGCGGATATCATCCTTGTAGGCTTCGATATCCTCGTGCAGGCAGAGACCGGCACCGCCGCGTTCGATAAGGATAGAAGGAAGTCCGGTGCTGGCGGCGTAGTTATAGGCACCGCCGGTTGCAAGCGAACGTACCATATATTCCATATCGAGTACGCGTGCCACGGAACGGGATTTCTTTTCTACTTCAGGCGTAGGCTGGCCGGGGTAGTAAACATAGGGATGCAGGCTTTCGTGGATATCGCCGCTGTGCATGTCTACATAAAAATCGGCAATAGAGAAGAAGTTATTGCTGATTAAATATGCAGTTTTATCGGCAAGCGTTCCCATGGGGTCACCGGGGAAAACGCGGTTCAGGTTTTTGCCGTCTTCAGGAACAATCATTTCGCGACGTGCCCAGAAGCCCTGGATATTTACCGGGTGCATCATAATCAGGCAGCCTGCTACGTGCTCAGGCTCAATATCGCGGCCCAGCTCCATTGCTGCGGCGATACCGGGATATTCGCCGCCGTGGATGCCTGCGGTAATAAGCAGGGTGGGACCGTCTTGGTCACCGTTGATAATAGTCAGAGGGATTTTTACATTGGTGTCCGGGACAGGCAGGTACGTACGCAGTTTAGTGCCACGTTCAATAGTCAGTCCACATACCTTTAGTGTGTCAGACATGTGCTCACTCCTTTGATATATTTCTCATACTTTTTATAATAATTTTTCTATTAGCGTCAGCTAACTGAAGTCTAAAAAATTAAGCAACGGCGTATAAATTTTTCTTTTGCGAAGAATGGCAAATTTTCCGCAGAAATATTTTTGGCAATTGCTACTTTTTTTACTTGCAATAAATTATAACATATGATAAGCTATTCACACAAGATGTTTTTTTAAAATAAAATTTAGTGCGAATAAACAAGGGAGATAGATAAAGTGAACCTTCTGACTGATAGGGAATACTTGGGACTGACAGTACCGTTTATGCTGTCGACAATGACGCAGCCTTTGATGGGTGCGGTAAATACTGCAGTAATGGGGCAGCTTCCTGACCCTAAATATATTGCAGCAGTTTCTCTTGGAGCTATTTTGTTCAACAATTTATATTGGTTATTTGGTTTTTTACGTGTGAGTACTACCGGTTATGCGGCACAGGCCTTTGGCGCTGCCGATAAAAGACTTGGTATGCTCGCCTTTTTTAAGCCCTTGGTTCTGGCAATGCTGATAAGTGCCTGCTGCATCCTTTTACAAAAGCCGATTTTGGAACTGTATCTGGCCATGATTGGTGCTGCACCGGAGGTTAACGAGCTATGCCGTGATTATTATTACATCCTTATCTGGGGTGCACCGCTGGTTTTTGGTAACTATGTGACCCTTGGTTGGCTCATGGGCCAGACGCGGGTGCGGGCGAGTGTGTTTATGCAGGTTTCCATGAACGTGCTGAACATGGCGCTGAGTATCTGGTTTGTTTTTTGGCTGCATATGGATATTACGGGCGTGGCTTTTGCTACTTTGCTAAGTCAGCTTTACGGCGGTATCTTGAGTGTAGTACTGATGTACTATTACGGTGATTTTGATTACAAGGCGTTGCCTTGGAGCGAGCTGCTGGATTGGCGTGAGTTTATCGGCATGCTGCAGGTAAACGTCAACCTGATGATTCGTACTGCCTGCCTGCTGACCGTCAACAACATTATTGCGGCAGTCGGAGCTTCCTTCGGTACTGTGGTGCTGGCAGCTAATGCTGTACTGCTGCAGCTCAAGGATATTATGAGCTATCTGATTGATGGTATGGCGAACGGCGCGGCGATTTTCAGCGGCCGTGCGGTAGGTGCAAAGAACGGCAAGCTGTTTGCAGCTACCATAAAAATGACCTTCAAATGGCTGGTAGTGCTGGCTGCTATCCTGATGCTCGGCTATCACTTGAGCAATGAGTTCTTTATCCGCCTGTTTACCAATATCGAAGAGGTTGTAGCGATGGCTATGACCTACAATGTGTTTGTTTTATTCTATCCTGTTTGCGCCGGTATCGGCATGGTGCTTTACGGGGTTTTCTGCGGAGCTACCAAAACTGCACCGGAATCCGCAATACGACGCACTGTCTGATAAGCTGTCTGTAGAATTCGATCCGGCTAAACGTCGTGAATATATGATTCAAATGCAGCAAATCCTGCTGGATGACGGCGCTGCTCTGTTCTTTGGCTATCCGAAGACCAACATGGTATCTAAAGCAGGCCTGGCTAACGCTAATATCTTCCCGGCTGACTACTATTGGCTGACTAAAGACGTTTGCCCGAAACAATAATTAATAAAGAGGTAATTGTTCAATGCTTCTTGAAGTAAAAGATTTAGACATCAGCTACGGTGACAAGCTCACCGTAACCGGTGCCAGCTTAGAATTGGATAAGGGTGAGATTATGTCCATTGTCGGTGAGTCCGGCAGTGGCAAAACAACCGTTATCCGCGCTATTATGGGTTGCCTGCCTGGTGCTGGCCGCGTTAGCCGCGGCAGCATCATCTTTGATGGCAAGGATGTATTGCAAAATACCCCTGATGAATGGCGCAAAATGTATGGCAGTGAGATGTCCATGATTTTCCAGGACAGTGGCAACATGATTAATCCTATCCGCCGCATCGGCCAACAGTTCATTGACTATGTTCAGGCGCATCAGCCGGATAAGTCCAAGGACCAGGCTTATAAGATGTGCTGTGATATGCTGACTAACGTGCGTCTGCCGAACCCGGAAAATATCATGAACAGCTATCCGTTTGAGCTGTCCGGTGGTATGCGTCAGCGTGTAGGTATTGCTATGGCTATGATTTTCAGCCCGAAAATCCTCCTGGCCGATGAACCTACCAGTGCGTTGGACGTAACTACTCAGGCACAGATTATCCGTCAGATTGTTGATATTCGTGACGAATACGGCGTGGCCGTTATTATGGTTACGCATAACCTGGGCGTTGCTTCCTACGTATCCAACAAGCTGATGGTTATGAAGGGCGGTCATGTTGTGGAATATGGCAAGCGTGAGGACGTTATTGCTAATCCGCAGGATGATTATACAAAACAGCTGCTGAGGGCAGTTCCGGTCATAGGAGGTAAGACATATTATGAGCAATAATGAAAGACCGGCCTATGAACGTACTAAACTGGTACTGGAGATTAACCACCTTACCAAAAAATTCGCAGTTGACGGCGGCAAGTTTCTGACTGCCTGCAATGACATCAACCTGCGTGCATACGAAGGCCGTACCCTGGGCATCATCGGTGAATCCGGCTGCGGTAAGAGTACACTGGTGCGTACTCTGCTGCGTATTCACCCTGCTACCAGCGGTGAAGCTATTTTCGAAGGCCACGATTTGATGAAATCTAGCGGTGAACAGCTGCGTCAGGACAGAAAGAACATCCAAATGGTGTTCCAGGATCCTACTGCTGCCTTCAATCCGAAGATGCTTGTTAAGGATATCCTCACCGAGCCTTTGAAAAACTTCGGCCTGATAAAAAACAGCGAGGTAGACGCCAAAGCAGCAGAGCTGCTGGAAATGGTTGAGCTGCCTGCTGAATTCAAGGACCGCTATCCGCACAGTATGTCCGGCGGTCAGCGTCAGCGTCTGGGCATTGCCCGCGCTCTGGCACTTGAACCGAAGATTATCGTGTGCGACGAGGCAACCAGCGCGCTGGACGTTTCTGTACAGGAAAAAATCTGCGAGCTGCTGTGCCGCATTCAAAAAGAAAAAAATATTACCTATCTGTTTATTGCCCATGACCTCGGTCTGGTAGACCTGATGTGCCATCAGGTTGCGGTAATGTACTTGGGTAATGTAGTAGAATGGCTGGAGCACGGCCGCATTGCAGAACACTGCAAGCATCCGTACACCAAGGCGCTTATGGGTGCTGTATTTAAGGTAGACTTCAAGCCGGGCGAAAAGATTGAGCCTTTGGAAGGCGAAATCCCGAGTCCGTTGGACCTGCCACCGGGATGTCCCTTTGCCAGCCGTTGCGAGCACTGCACCGAGCATTGCGTACAGGTTAAGCCTGAGCTGAAAGAGGTTGAGCATGGCCATTGGGTTGCTTGTCACTTATTTGACTAAGGCAGTCCTGAAGCGATATGCGTAAGCATAGGGCTTCTTTAAAAGTAATTTTCTCCATCATTTTTTATAGTGGGTACGGCGAATGTGCTGTACCCATTTTTTTCTTAGGAATTTTTATCACTAATTTTACGAGTGAGTATTGACTCATACGTTATTTGTGTTATAATATAGGTATCAAAGAATTTACTGAAAGGTGCTGTCACCTTTCCTATTATTTTTTATATTACATATGAATAGATACTCATATGAAGAGTGAGACAACCTGAAAAGAAAGGTGGTAGATACAATGAAGAAAGATTTGGAAGATATCCGTAACGGTGCCGGCGATGTAAGAGCATTTCGTCATATTGACGGCCATATCAATAGTGTAGAGGATTACAGCAAGCATCCGGAAGGCTGCACCTGCGGTCACTGCGGTAAGGATCATGATCATAAAACTATGGGACATGTGCCTAAGCATACTCATGGCGATGCTTGTGGTTGCGGTCACGACCACGATCATGACCATGACCATGAAGAGCATTCCCATGAGCATGGCGATGATTGCTGCTGTGGTAATGATCATAATCACGGACATGAGCATGGTCGCGAACATGAGCACGAACATGCTCACGCACATGGTGACGAATGCGGCTGCGGACATGACCACGGACATGAACATGAACACGCTCATGCTCACGGTGACGAATGCGGTTGTGGTCACGACCACGGCCATGAGCATGAACACGCTCATGCTCACGGTGACGAATGCGGTTGCGGCCACGGCCACGAGCATGAACATGCTCACGCACACGGTGACGAGTGTGGCTGCGGACATGACCACGGCCACGAACATGCTCATGTACACGGACATCACGTTCCCGGTCATCCTGCTGACTGTAATTGCGAAATCTGCCATCCGCATGAGGAGTACTGCGATGTATGCGGCGAAAGCCTGGCTAATTGCACCTGCCGTATGCCGGATGCCGATAAAATTAAGCGCGTATATATTCTGCAAAACCTTGGCTGTGCTAACTGCGCTGCCAAAATGGAATACAAAATCAAAGAGCTGCCGGGTGTAACCTATGCCAACGTAAGCTTTGCTACCAAGCAGCTGCGCCTCAGCGCTGCTGACCATGAGGCTTTGCTGCCGGAAATTCAAAAAATCTGCACATCTATTGAGTCCGACGTTGTGGTAGTACCGCGTGACCGCCGTCCGCAATTAGGCGGCAAGAGCAGAGTTTATCTGGTGCAGAATCTGGACTGCGCTAACTGCGGTGCCAAGATTGAACGTGCGCTGAACGCTATGCCTGAGATTGATGAAGCTACCCTGACCTTTACTACGAAAAAGCTGCGCGTAAGTGCTAAGAATTACAATGGTCTGCTGGAGAAAATGCAGGCTGTAACCGATAAGGTAGAAGAGGGCGTTGTACTGCTGGAGGCTGAAAGCAAGCCTTCTCTGGCTCCTGAGCTGGAGGAACGCAAAAAATCCGGCGGTATCTTCTCCGAGCTGAGCGAAAAGCAGACGATTATCGAAATTGTACTTGGCGGTGCAGTATTCATCATCACCGAATGGCTGGGCTTGGTGCCGGAAGCATATCATATGTACTTCCTGATTTTTGCCTATATTCTGCTTGGCGGACGCATTGTGCTGACTGCTTTGAAGAATATTGCGAAGGGTAATGTATTTGACGAAAACTTCCTCATGACCGTTGCAACATTGGGTGCGTTTGCTATTCAGGCTTGGGAAGAGGCTGTAGGCGTTATGTTCTTCTATCGTGTGGGCGAATACTTTGAGCAGCGTGCGGTGGAAAAGAGCCGTGGCCAGATTATGGACGCTGTTGACCTGCGTCCTGAGGTTGTCAACCTGCTGGTAGGCGAAGATGTGAAGGTTATTCCTGCCGCTGACGCACACGTAGGCGATATCCTGCTGGTGCGCGTAGGCGACCGTATTCCTCTGGATGGCGTTGTTATCGACGGCGAAAGTCTGGTAGATACCTCTCCTGTAACCGGCGAGCCTGTGCCTGTAAAACGCAAATATGGCGATGAGGTTGTTTCCGGTTGCGTGAACACCTCCGGTATGCTGAAAATCCGTGTAGAAAAGGTTCTGGAAGAGTCCATGGTAACCCGCATTCTGGACAGCGTAGAGAACGCTGCTGCCAGCAAGCCGACTATCGACCGCTTCATTACCCGCTTCGCACGTATCTATACTCCGTTTGTTGTTGCTGCCGCAGTACTGACTGCTGTGATTCCGTCCCTGATTACTGGCGACTGGAATAAATGGATTTACACCGCGCTGACCTTCCTTGTTATCAGCTGCCCCTGCGCACTGGTGCTGAGCGTGCCGCTGGCTTTCTTCTCCGGCATCGGCGCCGGCTCCAAGTACGGCATTCTCTTTAAGGGCGGCGTTGCTATGGAGGCTTTGAAAAACATTGCTGCCGTAGTTATGGATAAAACTGGTACCGTTACCAAGGGTAACTTCGTGCTGCAGAAGGTTAATGCTGCCGAAGGCATGAAAGCTGACGAGCTGCTGCGCCTGTGTGCAAGTGCAGAGCTTGTTTCTACCCACCCGATTGCCGTAAGCATTGTAGAGGCTGCTAAGGCTGAAAAGCTTGAGCTTGTACGCCCCAATAAATTTGAAGAAATTGCCGGTGAAGGCCTGGTTGCGTACTTTGGCGCACGCAAGGTTCTGTGCGGCAATACCAAGCTGCTGCAACGCTTTAACGTTGAATACGGCGGCTATACTCCTACCGAAAGCGGCAGTGAGGTGCTTGTGGCCGACAATGGCTTATACATGGGCCAGCTGCTGATTAACGATACTCTGAAGGAAGATGCCAAGGAAGCAATTGCTTCGCTGAAGGCACAAGGCCTGGTAACTGCTATGCTCACCGGCGATGCGCAGAAGGAAGCGCAGGCTGTGGCTAAGGAAGCAGGTATTGACGAGGTACGCGCTCAGCTGCTGCCGCAGGATAAGCTTAGCGAGCTTAATATGCTGCGCAACAAGTACGGCCCGGTTATGTTCGTTGGTGACGGCATTAACGATGCGCCTGTATTAGCCGGTGCGGATGCCGGCGCTGCTATGGGCAGCGGTGCAGATGCAGCGATTGAGGCTGCCGACGTTGTCTTCATGAATTCCGAAGTGAAGGCTATTCCGCAAGCGATTGCTATCGCGCGTGCAACAGGTGCGATTGCCTGGCAGAACGTAATTTTCGCTCTGACTGTTAAGGTTATTATTATGATTGCAGGACTTATGGGCTATGCTTCTATGTGGGCGGCAGTCTTTGCGGATACCGGTGTATCGCTGCTGTGCGTGCTGAATTCTATCCGTATTCTCTACAAAAAGATATAATAAAAAGCTATAGCTAATATGCTGATTTGGTTTACATCGGCTGACTATAAAGTCAGCCGATGTTTTTTGTAAACATGACAGCGTAAGCTAACCAATTTTGTAAATTAGCGTAGGGTTTTACAAAAAATGCTTGACAAAAATTTATAGCTGACGTAAACTTTCAATAGTAGTTAGGAATGCCTAACTGCTATTGAAATCGTGTCAAGTTAGCATCTGCTAACATTTTTTTTGGAGGGAATTATGATGCCTTTATTAATGGCCCGTCGTGGCGAGACTAACAAGATTAGCGCTGTTCACGGCAAGGATGAAATCAAACGCTTTCTGGCTAACCTGGGCTTTGTAGAAGGCTCAGATGTAACTGTGATTTCTGAAATTGACGGTAATCTTATTGTCAATGTGAAGGATGCCCGCATTGCCCTGAGCAAGCAGATGGCAGCCAAAATATTTATCTGATGCAAGTGGAGGATGTTATGAAAACATTAAAAGAAGTTCCTGTTGGTGAAACAGTTACCGTTGCTAAGCTCGTTGGCGAGGGTGCGGTAAAAAGACGTATTATGGATATGGGCGTGACTAAAGGTGTGAGCGTATTCGTGCGTAAGGTTGCACCGCTGGGTGATCCGGTGGAGGTAACAGTACGTGGCTATGAGCTGACTTTGCGTAATGGCGAGGCTGAACACATCGTTGTAGAATAATTTGGAGGGAAAAGATGAAACAGATCAAGATTGCCCTGATTGGTAACCCTAACTGCGGCAAAACAACAATGTTTAATGATTTGACAGGTTCCAACCAATATGTTGGTAACTGGCCCGGCGTAACTGTAGAGAAAAAAGAAGGCGGCCTTAAAGGTCATGATGATGTAATTATTACCGACCTGCCCGGTATTTACTCCTTGTCCCCGTACACTTTGGAGGAGGTTGTTTCTCGTAACTATTTGCTGCAAAATGATGTTGATGGTGTGCTGAATCTTGTTGACGGCTCTAACATCGAACGTAACCTGTACCTGACTACCCAGGTTATGGAGATGGGTTATCCTGTAACTATTGCTTTGAACATGATTGATATCGTCCGCAAGAACGGCGATAAGATTGATACCGCTAAGCTGGCTGCCGAGCTTGGCTGCGAGATTGTGGAAACCTCCGCACTGCAGGGTGAAGGTACCGGTGAGGCTGCCGAAAAAGCAATTAAAGCTGTCGGCGGTGCTGCACCGAAATATATGCGCTTCTGCAGCGAGGTTGAGGATGCTCTGACTGCGATTGCCCGCGAAGCCGGCAACAAGGTTCACGGTATTAGCGAGCGTTGGCTGCTGGTCAAGCTGTTTGAGCGTGATAAGAAGATTGCTGAAGCTTTGGGCCTGAGCGAAGGAGAGCAGGCTAAGATTGAAGAAATCGTTGCAGCCTGCGAGGAAGCACTTGATGATGATGCCGAAAGCATTATTACCAACGAGCGTTATAACTACATTGGCGAGCTGATGAGCAATGCTGTTATCAAAGGCCATACCGGTCTGACAATTTCCGATAAAATCGACAGCATTGTAACGAATCGTTTCCTGGCTTTGCCGATTTTCGCGATTATCATGTTCCTGGTTTACTATATCGCTGTAGAAACTATCGGTACGGTTGTAACCGACTTTACTAATGATACACTGTTCGGCGAATGGATTCAGCCTTGGGTGCAGGAGCACATGGAGGCTGCCGAATGTGAGGATTGGCTGGTATCTCTTGTTGTTGACGGTATTATCGGCGGCATTGGCGCACCGATTGGCTTTGCTCCGCAGATGGCGATTGTTTTCCTGCTGTTGAGCTTTTTGGAGGACTGCGGTTATATGGCGCGTGTAGCCTTCATTATGGACCGTTTCTTCCGTCAGTTCGGGATGAGCGGCAAGAGCTTCATTCCTCTGCTGATTTCCGCAGGTTGCGGCGTACCGGGTATTATGGCTTCCCGTACTATTGAAAACGAAACCGACCGCCGTCTGACTATCATGACTACAACTTTTGTTCCCTGTGGTGCTAAGCTGCCTGTTATTGCTTTGCTTTCCGGCGCTATTATGGGCGGTGACTGGTACATGGCACCGATTATGTACTTCGTAGGCTTCTTTGCTGTTATTACTGCCTGCATCATTCTGAAAAAGACTGAGCTGTTTGCCGGTGATCCTGCTCCGTTCGTTATGGAGCTGCCGCCGTACCATCTGCCTGCTGCTAAGAACGTGTTGCTGCATACCTGGGAGCGTGTTGCTGGCTTCCTGAAAAAAGCCGGTACTATTATTTTCCTGTGCTGCGTTGTTATGTGGTTCCTGGCAAGCTTTGGTATTGATGAAGGCTCTGTTGCTATGGTTGATACTGAAAAGAGCTTTGTTGCTTACATCGGTAACGGTCTTGCTCCTATATTCGCTCCTCTGGGCTTTGACAGCTGGCAGGCTGTGGCTGCTGCCTTCTCCGGCTTTGTGGCTAAGGAGTCTATCGTCAGCACGATGGCTATTCTTTCCGGTCTGGCTGAGGCTGCCGAGGATGAGCCTGATTTGTGGACTGCTGTTATGGCGTTCTTCCCGAGTACTGTTGCAGCGTTCTCCTTCCTGGTGTTCAATCTGCTGGATTCTCCCTGCCTGGCAGCGATTTCCACTATGAGCCAGGAGATGAACAGCAAGAAGTGGACCTGGGCAACTATCCTCTTCCAAAACCTGTATGCTTACAGCATCTGCCTGATGGTCTACCAGTTCGGCAGAGTGCTTGTCGGTGGTGAAGCGTTCAGCTTCGGTACTG
>ULOR01004480.1_pt1 | contig 13628 bp, 22 predicted proteins | sample 1952861 | NCBI WGS metagenome assembly ULOR01 (sample SAMEA4835611, study PRJEB28245) | human gut metagenome | biome: gut microbiome; material: fecal sample | place: Denmark | collected 2008 | reverse complement strand
CTTAATAAACTTGATTCAGAATATGGTTGGAATGACGAAGATACGATGAAATTGTCAAGAAAGTGTTCAGAAACAGCGGATGATTTTGAACATAATGATAATGATTCTAGTAACTATTGGTAAGGAAATTCAGGATTCATTGGCTTTGAGAAAGGAGAATATATGAGAGAAGATAGACTTAATTATATTGAGAAAGAGATTAGTAAAACACCACTTTATTCATTGCTTGGAGCAGATGGCATTGGTGAGCTGAAGAGTAGAATTATTGACATTATTTGTGATCAAGTACAGAAAGATTTGAGAGATAGTTCGTATTATCTTATTAGTCCTAATGATGTGAATGAAACACTTGATAACAACATTGTACAGGAAGCTATTGATGAATTAAAGGAAGAATGGAAAGACAAACTCAAGGAATATATGTCTCGGAAACTTGAAGCAATGATGAAATAATAGGAGAAAATAATGAGAATAATTTATATTGCGGATGATAATAAAGAATTTGATGATGAATTTGAATGTGAAAGATACGAATGGCTTTTGAAACACCCACATTTAAAAGATATTAAATGTTACGATAAAGATGGAAATTTATTTACAAATATTATGGAAGATGATACATATAACTATTCTGTTAAAATAGTTGTTCCTACAGAAAAGTGTGTAAAAGAATTACATGATGTCGCTGAATATACGGGCTTTATATACTATTGTCATATTACAGAACCTGGTACATGGATATTTGAAGAAGATGATAATAGATTAGATGGAAGATTTGTAAAAGCATAACTTCAAATGAAACCAATCTTTCATTGGAAAATTTTTAATCATATCTAAGCCATTCGGCTATGGGAATCCCAGTAAATAAGAGAATAAAATATCAGAAAGGTGGTGAAAAGTAGTGCATCCAAGTGATTTTTTTGAAAATTGCTCATTGAGGACTGGAATTGATACATTTGAAATTTTTGATGAAGATTTGAAACAAAAATTAAAAAGTATTCATCCTAAAAATTTCTTAAAAACAAAAATTACCCTACCAGTTTATAAGATAAATCTATCTTATGTGACAGAAAAAGGAAATTACAAGACAGTTGATAGATATACTGTAATGGATTCGGAGTCAGATGATGAGTATGTAGATTTTTGGATAGATATGTTTATTCAGGATTATAACAAAGATAATCCAAATCATAAAATGACAAAATGCGAAGTCAACAGTATTGAACGAATCTGCGAGGCTGTGCTGCCACTTGGTTAGCTTTTCACTATATGTATTTAATGCCTTTGATTAGCAAAGGTTGTCACAATGATTCATAAAACGGATCATTGGTTTATATGAATCGAAAAAGTAATGTGATAGTGACGTAAAAAGACACTCACTAAGTATGGCTTTACCTCATTGAAATGAAATTAATTTCAGTGAGGAAAGTACATATTGGTACAGAAAGCTAATACAATTGAAGAATTATTACAGGATTGTCCTGTAAACTCAATAATAGGAGACAATTTAATAAGAGCGTGGTCAAAAATTAACAGCCACAAATATTTATATATACTATGTTCTATTTCAGGTGGATCAGATAGTGATGATATGTTGGATATTGTTTATAGATGCGATAAAAGCAATAAAGTGAAGTATGTCTGGTTTGATACTGGATTAGAATATTCTGCAACAAAAGAGCATCTCAAATATTTAGAAAATAAATATGATATAACAATTGATTCATATAAAGCAATTAAGCCAATTCCACTATCGTGTAAACGATATGGACAACCATTTCTATCTAAGCAAGTCAGTGAATTTATCCAAAGATTACAAAAACATAACTTCCAATGGGAAGACGAGGATTTTGATACGCTATATAAGAAGTATCCGAAGTGCAAATCTGCATTGGAATGGTGGTGTGGAATAAAAGGTAATGGTAGTCAATTTAATATCACTCATAATAAATGGCTAAAAGAATTTATGATTGAAAACCCACCAACATTTAAAATTTCTAACAAATGCTGTCAATATGCGAAGAAAGATGTCTCACATAAGCTTTTAAGAGAAGGTGTATATGGCGATGGAAAAATACCATTTGACCTAAATATTGTAGGTGTAAGAAAAGCCGAAGGTGGAGCAAGAGCAACTGCATATAAAAGTTGTTTTGATGAAAATGATTCTGGTTGTGATAATTATAGACCTTTATTTTGGTATAAAGACTCAGACAAAATAGACTATGAAAATTCTTATGACATTGAGCACAGCAAGTGTTATACAGAATATGGACTGAAAAGAACTGGTTGTGCAGGTTGCCCATTTGGTAGAGATTTTGAATACGAATTAGAAGTAATTCAAAAGTATGAACCGAAACTTTATAAGGCTGTTAATAATATTTTTGGAGATTCTTACGAATATACAAGGAAGTATCGTGAATTTGTAAAGAATATGAATAAAAAGTAGAGAATAACAAATTGAGAGGTTACGAAAGCCTTGAAAAATAAGGCTTTTAGAACCTCAAAATATAAAAATATTACATATAAAGGAGATTTTAAATTAGGATTTTTCTTTCAAGTGAGGTTAGAGGATATAATGACAAAGAAACAATTATTAAAAGAAAAAGAAAATTTAGAGTACAAATTATCAATTATAAATAAGGCGTTGAACCAAGATAATATAGAAAATCCAAAATGTTTTATTCTTGATACAATTCCTTGGCGTCATGATATTTTGTGGCTAATTGCAGATATTGTCAGAACATCTCCGATAGTTAATAAAAATTATCCTTATGGATATGATTGTAACATTTGTGAAGAATGTGGAAATGAATGTTCTACGGATGGAGATGGCATAGATTGTAATTGGGCATTTGTAGAATATTTTGAAAAAGAACTTCGTGAACGAGGCTATTACGAAAGCAGAGCATGAAGAATTTAGCAGATGTAATACTGATTGGAGTGGTCTTCGAGGTGGATTTTGATTTAAAGGAGAGAATAAATGAGCAGTAGTAGTATTTATGGAATAAGAAAAGATTATACAGGAGAAGAAATATTTGAATATAAAAACTCATGGTGGTTTTCTCCTATAATTTGGGGCGTCTTACCAGATAAATATATTCATGATTACATTCAAACACCATTTGGTTTTAAAAAGGGAATTATTGGAATGGACGGAAACGATGTATGGACAAGAACTAACAAATTCATTAATGAGTGCGATAACACACCTGATAGGGTTTGTTGGGAGATGTCAAATCAACAGATTTTTCATACTTGTGATAAACAGATTATTTCAAATTCTATTATGCAATTCTTAAAACAAAATGATACTTATGATGTATCGGAAGAAGATAATATCCCAGTTTTAAAAAGAGAACATATTATTGAAAGATTTACCAAAATAGCAAATGATATTTTGTCAATTGACGAAAATGAATTTCCATATTTTGTTTTTAAAAATACAACAGTTGATGATGGCGTTGAGAGATGGTTTGAAAAATATGATGAAGAATCTGATGAGTATGTTTCATGTGCAATGTCAGAAAATACAGATGATTTTTATGCAGAATTTGTATTTTTCAAAGATGGAAAAATTGACAAATTTGTAAGTAACAAAAATTATCAGTTTGAATCATAGCAAGAAATTTTTCTTTCTTGTGAAGATTGGAGGTGTGAAATGAAAAAGTATTATAGACAAGCAATCGCATTTCTTTTGGTATGGTTCTGTAGTGGTGTAACGATGTATTCATATCAAGCAGAAAATAAAATACTTGGAATTACTTTTACACTTTTAAGTTTTTTATATTGGTTCATTATAGACAAAGATGATTAGGAGAATAAGTATATGGCGATAGGCGATGGGAAACATACTTTGGCAGATAGCTCTCTAAAACATATGACAAAAGATGAGCTAATAAGAATTATTCGCTGCTTAGAAAGCAATCTTAGAAATGCTTATGAGACAAATGATATTCAGTATGAGAACCGTAAGAGATTGTTGAGTGAAGAGAAGAATAAAACACTTGATGAAGTCCTAAAGGCTTGTGACATTGAATGTGGGTTTTACAGTGGTGATGTTAAAAATCTTACAAGACACGTTTTAATGAGAGTATTAGATGGATTGAGAGAATAATAGATAGGAGATGAAAAATATGGATAATTTAACACACAGAGAAGAAGTAAATCTTTATGAAGCAGTTCAGAAATCGTTTCCTAAAATTCTAATCAAAGATCTTACAAAGTATGAAAGAATTTGTCCTGTATGTAATGGTCTTGGAATGAGAATTGAAAATAATGTTTATGGAATCAAAGGTGATAATTCTGAAGTTGGCAGAAAATATCTTTTTCCATACAAGCATCAATCACTTTCATTCTGCCAAAGTTGTTTTAATGGAGTGCAGCGATTATGCCCTTATTGTGGAGAGCCTTATAAAAATCAGGCTTATTTACATTGCGACTGCGAAGGACAGAAGAAAGCTGACGAAGAAGAGAGAATAAAGAAGTGGAATGATAAAGTATCTAAAGCAGTTCCAGTTGATGAAAAAGATGTAAACACGATGCTTTACTGTGAAGAGTTTGATGAGTATTACGATACTGTTGATGATTTCTTTGACGATTATTTTGGGCGTTATACAGATGAAGAATTTAATAATGATGGCAGACCTGAGAGATTATGGGTGTGCAGCGTGGAGAAGATTCATATTGATGCTGATAATGTAGTTGACAATGCTTGCGAAGAGTTACATGAAGATGCTTATGAACAGTGTGATATTGGTGGTCTGCAAAATTTGTTAGATACCTGGTGTAAAGATCAGACAGGAGCTACTACATATTATCCATGTTATAAGCAGTATGTAGAAATTGATTGGGGTAAATATGAAGATTATAGCAGGTAATTATTTAGGTAAAAATATTCAGTTTGTGTGTAGATGCTGCAACTGTGTATATGAAGTTGAATCAAAGGACGATTGGAATGTTCAAATGGTATTTCCTAACTATTGTAGTTTTAAATATAAAGTTCCTGAATATGAAGTAGTTTGCCCTAACTGTGGTTATAGAGAGTATCTTGGTTGTGACAAAGATGACTTAATAGGAACTGAATCTGAAAACTTACATTGTCCTTGGATTCCATTATTGAAGAAGAGAGAAGATTGGAATAGACGATATAGGGTTGAGCCAATAAGAGAATAAGTAATTGTGAGGTGAGTAGATGAGAGCATACAAATGTGATGTTTGTGGTAAGTATTGTGAAGATTGTTTTGAAATTAAGGATGATACATTTGATGTCTTCCCATCAGATTTCGTTGACAGAGGACAATATGATAAAAAAAAGGTGGAAGTACGAGATTTGTGTTCTGAATGTTATGTAGATATTAAAAATTATATTCATAACAAAGTATTCAATAGGTTTAAGAAAGAGGAAGAATCGAAGTAAAGATTCGTTTCTTTTGGAAATGATTTATACAAAGAAAGGAGAGAATAATAGATTGAACAGTAGCATTTTTGTTCCTAAAACGATAAATGTTGGATATCAAAATCGTTCAGGAACTTACACAGGAAAACTTGCCTACGTCATTTACTATGATGAAAAAGGTAAGCTGCGAAAAGAAACATCATGGAACAGTTGGCGTGATGATAAAATTCCAAATGATGAATTTGAGAATGTTCCAACAGAAGGATTTGTGCTTAATAAGAAAGCTGGCGATTACTCTACAGGATGGGATCACAGACATGCTTATTGTAGAGTATACGATCCAAGAGGATTTGAGTTTGAAATTACCATTGAGAACTTATTATATATTCTTGAAAATGCGAATTGTATCAAGGGTAAGGGACTTGAAGGAGAATTTATATATGGATGGGATGGTAAGGATTTAGTTCTTATGCCAGTTGAATCACCTGATTATAAACAGATTAGTGAGTTTAATAAAATTATCCATAATAATGAAACCATTAAAGCAAAAGATTTAATTATCGGTGCTACATATCTCACAAAAGATAATGAGAACTGGATTTATATGGGCAAATTTGAAGCTTTTGACTATTGGGAAGGAACAAATAAAGGTAAATATTTTTGGTTTTGGCATAATGGTATTTTTGAACATTACAAATCTTTACCAAAGAATAAATTTATCAAATGTATTGATAATAAATGCAGTGAAAAATATGCAAATATCTACAATAATTTAGAAAGAAACTGTGAGTATTCTCCATACGACAGTTTAAAAAATGAATATAAATATCTCACTTTTAAAGAGTTTGAGGAAAGATCACTTTCTGGTCGTTGGGACGAAAGACGATTTATAAGCGAATATTATGGTAGAAATAAATATGAGTTTGAGATTTATCCAGAAGACAAAAATAATAACTTATTTATTGTTCATATAAAAGATAATACGAGCAGGTACTACAGAGATTATAATGAAGTAACCGATATTTTCCCAACTACATCTAAAATGGTTAAATCAAACTGTTATCCATATAAAGACATAGAAGAAAAGCGTATGATTCCAGTTACGCTAGAAAAGATTTTTGAAGTGATGAAGCCAATGTATATTCAAAAATATTTAGCAAATGGTAGAGAATATAAAAAGGAGTACGAAATTAAATGAGTAAAAACGATGACAGAATTTTAGAATTAAAGAAGCAGATTGAAATAAAGAAGAAATCTATTTCTGAAAGGAAGGTTAGATTTATTCCTGAAACAAATTGTGTTCTTAATATGGATGGAATGACAATTAATCTTAATGTGTGCTCAGATGATGCATTATTGTTACTTTTGATTAGATTGAATTCATATTTAATGTCTGCTAAAGATCTTAATATGACTGATTTTGAAATTTCAGGATACAGTGTGACAGCATGGATTAAAGATATTAAGAGTAAGTTAGAGGTATCTGGTCTGAAGAAAGAAGAATCTGATTTGAAGAAGATGGAGGGTAAACTGGACAAGTTACTTTCTGATGATAAGAAAACAGAGCTGGAAATTGATGAGATTGCTGCTTTGTTGAAGTAAAAGAGAGAATAATACAATAGGAAGTATTCTGAAAGAGTAATCAATCAGATAGTGGTCGCAGATTCATGACCAACATACACGAAAGTTTATGTAAAGAGAAATGATTCTCGTGAATTATCGGTTTCCTTGGAACTGATTTGGATAACAAAAATGTAGGTTATGAATCTAGGAGGTGTACATGTTAAAGACTTTTGACGAGTTATCTGAAGAGGAAAGTTTGTGTCAATATTGTTCAGCAACTGGTTATGGTGAACATAAATCATGTGCTACACCAAATGGATACTATTGGTGCGAAGGTGCATATTGTGAAGATGCTTACAGAGAATATTTAGATGACAATGAAACAAGTGAGAATGTTGTGAAATATGCAAGCAAAGTAATGCTTATGAATAAGGAGGATGTTGATGAGCACATCACTAAAATTTGAATTCGATTTTGATGAAGTGTTTGAAGGAATTAAACAAGGTGTTATTAGAGAATTGGAAGAGATGAATTTCGATGCTGCAAAAGATAATGCTATCAATCAGATAAAGAGTGAAATTAAATCAAAGATAGAACTTACATACAGTGACGAAAGAGAATTAAAAGACGAGATTAAAAATGAAATCAAGGAAAGAGTTTATGATTCAATTATCAAAGAAGTCGGTGATAAATACGCTGATGAATTTAATGATTATATAGAAAATCAGTTATCTAAAAATCCAGAACGACTCAGTTCATTACAGAATGTTATTAAAAGAGAAGTAAGCGAGAATCTATATGAAGATTTGTATAGTTCTATAAGAAATGAAGTAATTGGACAGGTTAAGGATGCAACAACGCAGTTATGTAATTTAATTGGTAACAATTCTGTCAAGGTTAAAGACTCTAATAAGACTATTAGTAAGGAAGAGTATGAGGATTTACTTGACAGGGATAGAAAATTAAGTGCGTTAGAAGCAGGTGGAGTTGATAACTGGGAGTGGTATGGGAATCACTAGCTCAGTATTACAACGAGGGAAAATAGCCCAGTAAATTTCGATTTCTTGCGAGGAGGTGGAAAATGTGAAAAGAGATCCAAAACAACAATATATAGATGAACATATATCATCTATTAGAGTTAAAAAGATATACCCATTCTTATTTTACCATCAGTGTTTAAAGTGTGGAATGGAATATATAAGAGAACCAATGTACGAATGTTCTTATAGAGATTGGTTCTTTGAACATACCTCATATCATGAAGGTTGTAGTAATTGCTTTAGTAGTGAAAATGATTTTAAGAAATGGCTACAAGATAAAAAGATTTTATATACAGAAGAAACATTGGCAAAACATTATGATAGCCCATACAATTAAGAGAATATTAAAGTGGAGGTAATTATGAATGACAAGTTATGAGTTTGAGAAAGCTGCAAAGAATGCAGTAATTCAGACATTAAGTGAGAATATCAGCATTGACCAGTTGGATCTAGTATGGTTCGCACATGAATTAGGTTATAAGAAATGTACTATTTGAGGACAACCAATGGGAAACAAATATGCAGAAGTTACTTATAACAGAGACAAAGATGAAATGTATGTAGACATTTATCAGAAGATTATTAACAATAAGATTTCATCCGATGAGTTCAATTTTGAAGCGTAAAGGAGAATATATAAAGGAAAGAGAGGTACATATATGCCAGTACATGATGATTTAGGCGTTAGGATGAAAACATTTTATGAGCAGATTCCTAAGACAAAATTAATGAGAAGATGTCCAGTTGCTATCCGTTGCGATGGCAGATCTTTTCATACATTTACACGTAATTTCCAAAAGCCATTTGATGAAGTGCTAATTAAGTCAATGCAGGAAACAATGAAATACTTATGTGAGAATATTCAGGGCTGTGTTCTTGGTTATACACAGTCAGATGAGATTACATTGATCCTCGTTGATTATAAGAAACTTACATCTTCAGCATGGTTTGATTATGAAGTACAGAAGCTTTGTAGTATTGCTGCAAGTATGGCTACAATGGCATTTAATAAAGCTTTTGTAAAAGAAGTTAAAAAATATTCTTTTGAACTTAGTATGGGAATTCATACAGATGAAGAAAGAAGATTATTAGATATTTATGATAAAGCTATAGATAAAGGCGCAATGTTCGATGCTCGTTGTTTCAATGTCCCAAAAGAAGAAGTAACAAATCTTTGCTATTGGCGACAATTAGACGCTTCTCGTAACTCAATTCAGATGGTTGGTCAAGCCAATTTCTCACATAAAGAATTACAGAATAAGTCATGCAATGATATTCAGGATATGCTTATGACTCAGAAAGGTATTAATTGGAATGATTTACCGACTTATCAGAAGAGAGGAAGCTGTTGTGTGAGAAATAAGATTGTTATTGAATCTGATGGTGTTATGGCAACTGCACAGTTAAGAGATACTTCTAAATCTGAAAATGAGTGGATTATTGATACAAATATTCCTCTTTTCAAGGGCGAAGGTAGAGAATATATTGATAGGCTAGTATTTGTTGGTGAAGAGTAAAACATAAAAATATATTCATTCAGAGAATATATAAATAGATATAAAACATTAGGCTATGAACAAAGCTTCCTTCTATAATGCTAATAGCATTCGACTTTTAATCGAATATTTTAGCTTTGACGATTTCCTAATGGATTATATAAATGTAGGCTACAAAAGTTCTTCCTTCTATTAACAAGAATCTGAAAATTTTTATATGATAGAACTTTTAATTTCCTACAAATAATAAGAACTATGTGGCTATATAAAGTCTTCCTTCTAATTTCAAATAAGAAAATGGTGTTTCGTATCTGAGATAAATGTCTTGGATATGGAACAAAAGGTATTAGACTTTGTTATTTCCACAGAACAAGGCTATGGCGATAGTTCCTTCTATTACATATGGAAGAATAAAAGTACAGTTTTTACTATCGCCAATTTCATTAAAAAAGGAGAATAAAACTATGAACGAGATTTTATTACGAAGAAAAAACAAAGTGATTTTAGAGAAAGGTAATGTTACAGAACCAAATAATCAGTACATTGTTACGATTATGAAAAATGTAGAAGCATTAGGATATACATTTTCCAAAGAATTGTTTGAAACACTTCAGACACAGACTAAAGAAGATTTACAAAAATTCTATTTAGAGTTAATTCCTATGTTGAAAAAACTGGTTGGAGCAGATGTTGTATATAAGCCTATGTATCCTAACTTTCCTGAATCAGTAATGGAAGCTGATTATATTGATTTGTTTATCAATGCGATCGTTCATTATTGGTCTGGTGGTACATTATATCCTTACGAGGAAAAGAATGAGAGATTACCATTATTTGAAGAAACAAAAGTAAGAGTGATTGACTTAGGTATAAAGGAAGATCTTTATGATATTTTTAAGAATTTGTGTCAGTCAAAAACCTCAATTTCCCAGACAGATAAGGAAGATTTAGAGTGGATTTTTAAGAATATACAGGTTGAATTTCCTGACGAAATTCCTTTAAAAGAAAACGCAGCATTGATTGGAAAATTATATTTAGAGAATTATCCATTAGCAACAGCAAAGAATATACAGAAGTTTTTCAAAACGGCTACCGATGTATTGAGACTGATTACTGCAATGTCAGATGGAGATATTAGTTTAGCAGCCAATACAAAATTCAGAAGTTTTAAGCGAAAAGAGAGAAGATTATTATTAGAACTCTTGCAGAATTGTGGTTCTATCGAAGAAGATATGTTGAGATATAAAAACAGATGGCTTCGTGTTGGTGAAAGACTTCATCCATCAGAATATAGTACAGAGCAGTTTGGTAAAGTCATTACCGCTTTTAATAAACTTCGTAATGGAATTAAAATAGAAACATTTGCTGGTAAAGTAACCAAGGCTATTGAGACAGAAGATTTTAAATCAGCTCTTATGCTTTTGAGAAAAAGACCAGGAGAACTTGCAAGAAAACTTGATCATTTGTTAAGAAATGCTATAGATAAAAATGCAGTTGTCAATACATTTAAGGATGTTGCAAGTGAAGTTTCTACACCTGTTCTATTACAAGTGAAAGAACATTTTGCTCATAGAACAGATAAGCTAGAATCCAGAGTATTCTTTCCAAAAGGTAACTTAGCAAGATGTCATTGCATAGAGAATACATTATCAGATATTGATGAAAAGTATTGTAACGCAATTGTGAAAATCTGCGAGAATGCATTAGTTGAGAATTACAAGAGTAAAGATTTTCTTGGAAATGTTTATCTTTCAGAAGAGTTCAAAAATTATATTGTTCCATTCAGCCAGAGAAGTGCAAGTAAGGCGTTAAAAACTATTGTCAGAGGTTCAAGATTGAAAATCGAGGATAATACAAAAGCGTTAAGAGCATTTTGTTGGTGGACAAATATGGATAATAACGATGATGATTGGAGTAATAGTAGGGTGGATCTTGATTTATCAGCAGCTATTTTCGATGAAAATTGGAACTATATGGAACATGTTTCGTATACAAATCTTCGTTCAGATAGATATAAAGCATGTCATTCAGGAGATATTACAAACGGTGGTTCTGTTGACGGAGATGGTGTAACAGAATTTCTTGATGTAGATATTGATTCTGTCGTTAAGTATGGTGCGAGATATATTGTATATCAGGTTTATAACTATACTGGTCAGAAACTTTCAGAAATGCCACACGCAATGTTCGGATGGATGAGCAGGGAAGATGTTAAATCAGGTGAGGTTTATGAACCAAAGACAGTTGAGCAGAAGATGGATTTAGCATCACAAAGCACAGTTTGTATTCCTGTAATCTTTGATTGTGTAAACAGAGAGCTAATATGGTGTGATATGAATCTATCATTAAGTGGATGTCATAGCAATTATGGTGGAAATAATGTAGAAAGCAATTTATCTGGTGTGGCTGCAACGTGTTACAGTATGGTAAATATGAGTAAACCAAACTTATATGATTTAATTGAGTTGCATATCAGGGCAAGAGGTCTGAGAGTAGATAATAAAGAAGATGCTGATATTATCTTTGATGTCAATGAAGGTATTACACCATTTGATACTGAAATATTCAGTGGAGAATATATCTAAGAGATATACATTAGGCTATATGGGTTCTTCCTTCTAAAATTGGGGAACTATTTGTCACAGGTTCGAGTCCTGTCTTCCCCACTCATGGGGATGTAGCTCAGTCGGTAGAGCGATAGTATTTTTAGAACTCATAACTTCCTAATGAACATTAAAAATAGTGGCTATGTACTGACTTCCTTCTTAATTCTATAGGCTGAAAATAGTCAGTACATTCTCCACAGATAATAACCTCATGGCTATATAATCTTTTCCTTCTAGTAGTAAATAAATTTGATAATGCAGATATTTAAAGATTATGATTTCCATTATACGAGGTTTTATAAATAACGGCTATGTTATTTCTTCCTTCTTAATTTCAAATTATATTGAGGAAAATGGTTTTAGAAATAATAATTTCCGTTTTTATTAAAAGCAAAGTAAACTGACATTTCTTGGTTGTGGAGGTGAGATTGTGAAATACAACATTAAAACAGTAAGAACATTAGTAACAGATAATAAGAAAAGCTTTAGAGTTGGTGAAGATATTGCATTTATGTTATTCAATAAAGTGGCAAATCATCACGACCACTACATAGGACATATTATAGAAATGACAGACACTTCTATTAAAATTTCTAATATTGAAATTGATAGATGTCATGAAGATGGCGAAATGATTATTGACTTAGAAAATATTGAATCCAATAGCTGTAATTATGTGTATTATGATTAAAATATAGAATATATAGTTGGAGGTAAAGAATATGAGATTTGAAAAAGAGACAGAGAATAAAATTAGAGAAGCATTTCGTCAGGAAGATTTTCAGAACTTTATGTTTGAGGCAGTTTTTGGTGAATCAAAAGACGAATATGATGAGTTATACAGGAATGTATACAAATGGGAACTTGAAGACATAGAGGATAGATTAATCTATTTAGTAAAATCTCATATTCATCATAATATTCCTATTAACAGAAATGCTATTGTTACTTTTATTCTTGAAAATATAGCAGAAGATCTTGGTGGTGATGATTTGGATTGCAAAAATATAAAATTCTTTGCTTTCTGCAACCATCTATACTACATAATTTTTGATATTGTTGCTAAGCCATATTTTATGAAAGATGTAATGGATAAAGACAAAAGACAGAATTGAGATAAAACAGAGAATATATAGTTGGAGGTGAGAAATAAATGAACTTACAGGAAAATGTAAATAAGTCACTAATGTTATCAAAGGTGGAACAGATGCATGATTTTAAAGGTTGGAGTCATAAACTTCCTGCTTTTCACTTTGATAAAGAATGGGATGTAAAAATTATTCCACCATTTGCAGGTGCGATTATCAGATTTGTAATTGATTATAATGGAAAGCATGTGTCGGTATATTTTGATGCGTATTCAGAACTTGGATGGATGTATGATGAAGATGAGCAGCCAATTCCATATTTTGAATATTATGATGGTGAAGATACTCATAGATATTATCTTGATGAGTCAGAACAGATGATGACTGATATTAGAAATTTCTTAAACAATTAGTCTTAGCAATTCAGCTAACAATTTTCA
>ULOR01047834.1_pt1 | contig 13807 bp, 9 predicted proteins | sample 1952861 | NCBI WGS metagenome assembly ULOR01 (sample SAMEA4835611, study PRJEB28245) | human gut metagenome | biome: gut microbiome; material: fecal sample | place: Denmark | collected 2008 | reverse complement strand
CCTTTATCTCAAATTTTAACGAACTATTGTTATTTTCATGTTTAAGTTTATATGCTCTTATCTGATAAATTCGTTTTACAGCTACCAATACTGTCCCCCAAATAGCCATATCTAGTAAACCTGTCACAAATTCCATAACAAAGATTGCAAGCAGGAAAGTAGCTAATAATTTGATAGGCAAGTATTTTTTGAAACCTAAAAATAAAGCCACATAAAGATATAAATATGAAATCAGTCCAAGTATACCTCTTTCCGGCAAGATTTGCATAATTGAACTTTCTGCTCCTAATATATCAGAATTATTACCAAAATTTTTAAGCACGCTTATAGCTCCCGGTCCATTGCCAAAAAGTGGATTTTCGGAGAACATATTCATTGCAACAGCAAACTGAACTTGTCGCCCTTCTACCGTACTTCCTCCTCCTTCGTCTGCGACTGCAGGATTAAATAGTGAAATAAAATTATTCAAATATTCTGGGAAATATATTAGAATAACAGCAACAACTGCTATCAACGGTATAATTATCTTAAGATTAAACATCTTTCTTATAGGATAAAGTCCTAATAGTATAATAACTAAACCAATATAGCCTGTTTTAGCATTTGCCATAAACACACCTGCTGCAAGAAGGAAACTTAATATTAATGCATTTAAAGTTTTTATATACTTGAACTTGTTAACATACAGAACTTGCATTAGCCAGAAGTACATTAGGCAAGCAAAACCAAAAGCGATGTGTATGCCAAAGAATGAACGGGCTCGAACCATACCGTATCTTATCTCAATGTTGTTTGGATTATAGAACATTCTTCCTGCAGTTGTTTCATCTTGTGGAGAATTATAGAATATAAAATCAAGCCACAAGTTATCATGTAATATACTTTCACTTAACGCAAGGATTGTTACCATTAAGCACACTCCAACAGATACCTTAACAAAAAGCTTTATATCCTTATCATCATCGATTACTTTCCATGCTAAGAAGACAACACCAAAGTTTGCAGCAAAATATTTTATAATGGCATTTATGCCTTGAGTTGTAGTAATGACGCCAAAAATTAAAGACATGATATATGAAAACAATATCAACATCATTGGCTTTGTCAAAATAAACTTCCCTTTATTAAAATTTCTCTTTCTTTGTCTAGCTTTAAGAAAGTAAAAAAATAATAAGAACAAGTCAACAGCAAGTGTCAAGGACATTGCAGGTGATGTATACTTCACTGCCACCTGAGCATTGAAAAGCATTTGAGCAGGCAACCATATCAAGACCATCTTCTTGAAGTTTATAAAACTGCCTATAATGACTAGACCAAGGACAGCAAAAGCTATATATTGTACTAACATTTAGTTATTTCTAATTGCTTATTATTCTAAAAAGTGCTCAACTAAAACTCAAACTACGTTGGATAAGAATACGTAGAAAATCTAAATAAGTCGCTCTTTATTATAAGTTCTTGACTTTCCTTCCAATAGTTCTTATCAACTTGTAGATGCTTATCCATAATGGCATAGGCTGTCTATCACGGTTACGCCATATTTTGACTATCTCTACATGATGGTCTGTAACAGTATTTGATAGGTCAAAGAAATACGGATGCTTACTCAATTCGTCATCAAAACCTTTAAGAATGTCCAAAGGATAGCTCTTTTCGTATAGTCCATTACCATAAATGACGCTGATCTGAGCTTTAGCCATCGATGTTAAATAAGTGTCGTATTTAGCTTTATCCCATTTACCTTCCTCGTAGAAGTCAATCATGTCGGACAAAACCATCATAACTTGCTTTATGTGCTTGCCTTGATTCTGCATGGTTTGCCCCTCTCGACCTTTAAGATATTTATAAACTGTAATCGGACAGTAGTATACTCTGTCGACATGAGTAATAGGGTTATAACACCATTGAACATCGGTATAAGAGATTCCCTCATGCTGGTGATAATTCAATCCTTCAAACACCTTCCTATTGTATGTAAAGCCATGCATTTGACCAACGTGATGAGGATTTGCCTTGGAGAATTCTGTAAAACTTATAATTGAGCCAGGCTTTATGGCAGTCTTATCAGAATACTTATAAGTTGAAGTAATCTTCCCCTTCTCGTTAACGATGTCATAATCTGTAAGAATAAGATCTGTGTCTATATGCTCAAGTTTTTCTATATAAACAGAGAAATTCCTCGAATCGTAAGAATCATCAGCATCCAGCACCTTGAGGTACTTACCAGTGGCCTCCTTCAAACCACGATTGATGCAAGAACCATAGTTACCATTCTCCTTGTCTATGACTCGGAAAGTCTGAGGATACTTGTCCTGATACTCGTGTCCAATAACAGAAGATGAATCCTTGCTGCCATCGTTTATCACGAGCACTTCCACCTTGTCCATGTTCGGAACGATTAGAGAGTCCAAACAATGACGGAGATACTTCTCCATGTTGTAGGTGGGGATGATGATAGTTAATATTTTGTCCATAATTGTTATATTTTAAATGATTCTTCTGCTAGGTTAATACTACTTAAGCCTAATCTTGAAGCGTGTGAAGAGAATTTTTGGAGAATGTCAGCAAAAAGTGGCTGTGTTAATTTAAAAGCCAATTTGTATTTCGCTTCATCTTTTAATTCTTCATCTTTTGGTGTCCATAGATACCTATACTCTAAAATTAACACTTTAACTTTTCCTTCTAACATTATGGGATAAAGCACATACCTTTTGTCCGATGACTCTTCATGGAATAAGACTCCTGCTTTCTTTCCATTTGGATTAATACCCAAAGGCATGTCGAAAATATATCCACCTATAAGTCGAGAATAAATCTTCTTATGTGAAGCATCACATGGTGGTGTTAACTCAACAGCAACATAATCACAATGATATTCTTTAGAATTTATCCAATCGCCGTTCTCGTTTTTTACTTTTATCTTCATTCTGTCCTCATCCCTTATTATTAAAGGACTATCCTCCTTTATCAAATAAACATTACCTGGAAGAATTTCTTCTTGGTTTAAATTTTGATCATCAATGAACATCTTACCATTTAATATAGAAGAAATTCTTTGTAGACTTTCTTTGTCATCTCCAAAAGGTTGATCTTCAAAATTAGAAAAGTCCGGATAATCAATGTCCCTTACAATGCTGTATAATTCAGAGTTTAACAGAGCATCAAAGGCTTTATATGAAGCCATCGTAAGATTATGATCTTTGAGTTTAGAGCCAGTTTCATTATGAGCCAAGTTCATCAGTAAGTACTTTATTTGAGCATCTCTTTCTCTATAATCATGCGATATATTAAAGATATTCACAATAGAAGCAAGAGCTGCCTTTTGTACAGACGAATACCATGTAAAGAAGAAAGATGCAGCGGCACTATTTTCAAGTTCTTGATTTAGATTATTCAAGACGCCTGTAAAATCCCATGAACCATCTTGCATCTTATATTTAGCTTTAGACAAACAAGTAACAAAAAGAGGAGGATTTAGAATAGGTACTGTTGTGGGGACAACCTCTTCATCTTCATTAGCATTAAGTGTATTGTTTCCATCATCTTCGTCAGTTTCATACACAGCTCTGTTCAGCCGGTCCAATAATTCCTTTATTCGATCATCGTGCTTCGTCCAAACAACTAAACCATATGGTCCAAAGTTCTCTCCCTGAATTCGGGATATTATTCCAATGAGGCGTGAGATGTTGCTCTTAAGATTCGTTATATCCTCATCTAAAAGTAAATCAGCGAATATTAGTTGACGATTATGATTATACTTTGGTATATTTTCCAAGTCGACAATGTCAACTGAAATATCAAAAGGTTCTAATGCGTTTTTGATACCATTAGCCTCTTCTTCAACATTGTCTATAACAACAACCCTTTGTAAAAAATCCTGTATTTGCATTTTATGAATTTAAATTCTTTCATCTTTTTTATTATGCTTTTGGGAACGACAGAGTAACAATCGCTTTATCGATTCCATTATTATTTGCAGACTTTGGCAAATTAATTTCATTAGCATTTACGATTAAAAGTTTTCCTTTCATTTCATTCATTGTTTCCATTGCAATATAAAGTCCTAACCCCATACCAGCATTTAAGGGCTTCCCTGTCACAAAAGGTCTTACTGCAAGATCTGGATTAATTTTAAAGCCAGGACCATTATCACAAACAGCTACAGTAACATACCCTTCTAGAAAATCATCAGTGATGTAGATATACATCATTCTTCCTTCTGAATGAGCTCTGCAAACCCAGTAAATAGAATTATCAACTAAGTTTGTTATCGCTGCTATTGATTCAGTACGACTCAGCACTGCATTATAATCAACCTTTGAATAGTTAGAGAATAACCTGATTTTATGATCGTGAAACCTAAATCTATTATTATCAATAACAGCTGAAACAACCTTTGAAATATTAGTTTCGATTGGTGTTGTCTTTAGCATCAATGAAGAATAATTTGCAACTATCTTTTCTAATATTTCAGCAACCTTCTTAACACCTTCTACATCACCAGCCTTAGCAAGTCCTGTCAATGCATTTACTTGTTTCTCCATTTCATGTACAGCAGCGCCTAAGTTTATGCCTATATTTGCACTATGCATTAAAATATCTTTGACATCATTGTATTGGTCTCTCATTCGATAAAGGATATTTAAGATATCCTTTTGATCCTCTTCTTTTGGAACTTTTTCTTTAATAAGTTGAACAGCCTCTGATAATTCACCGACCACAGGTTCTGTAACATTTTTCCCTTGTCTATAGATGGAAATAAGATTCGCCCTGTCTTTATTTCTTTCAACTACGAATAGATCAAGGGCATAGTTAACGGCATCAACAAAAGCAAAATACGCTTCGTCTTCTATAAATCCTTCTCGATTAGTTTTTTCTCTAAGATCTGAACTTTCACGCCTATTCAAAGATACTGAGCCGATTATTATATTATTACTAATTGAGCCTCCAAGTCTGCTAATTCTTCTTTTATCTATTCCAAGCCAGTCGTTACCTTTTTCTCCGTAATCAAATACCCGGATCCCATCCCTATAAACTCTGATGCCAGAATTTTCTTTTAGGTAATCATTCAAACTTTTTCTAGCAATATCCATCAAGCCGAATACGGCATTATCTTTTTCATAAATGATAATGTCAAATTCTATTTTCCCTATCTTATATTTAGATAAGTCTAAAATTCCTGTAACTTTTTTATTTGTTTTTCCTGTAGTATCTGCATCTACACTATGAACTAATAATGTTTCATAAGTTTCTAGTTTTTCAACATGTCTTGAACTAATCTTGTCTAAAGTTTTCCATGGCTCGAACTTATAATCAAATGATGTTATTCTATTACCTTCCATAGTACAATGACCATAATATAAGCCGGCATCCATTATTGCCTTCATATCAGGAAGGCCTCGAAATACATGATTATTGGAAGTCACTGTAACATTAAAGGAATCACTTTTATTATCAAAAGGACTGTTTAATGTAGTCAAGTCGCGAAATACAGATCGTAGTTTCCTATTGTTCCATTCCCCTTTAAGTTGACGTATATAAATTCTGGTGCCTTTTTCCCCATTTATAAATTCACTTGTTGCTTTAGATCCATAATCTATTTTGAAATCATCAACTCCCTTATCTGTATCAAGTTTTGACCAATCTATATTTACATATACTTCATCATCTTTTGCAGTCTTTGAGTACAAGTGTATTTCCTTACCAAGCTTATGAACTCCAAGACGGCCAATACCCTTTTCACCTAATGGTACACGACCATTAATTGGATTCTGTATTTGATTAACCTTATTATCAGTACCTATTACTAGCCACACAGTCTCTATAGTATTAAGATTCATACCACATCCATCATCACAGATAGATATTTCCTGAAGAGTGCCAAAAATATCAAAATCAAAATTAACATTGCAATATGAAGCACCTGCATCATAGGAGTTTTTTACTAACTCTAATAATGCAATACTTTCATCTTTGATTAGATCTTCACCTAAGTGGGCTAAGACTCTTGAGGTTATGGTAAAAGGCTTCTGCATATAATATTTCGTATTTGAAATCTTAAAGTTCAAACATTTTCATGACTTTCTCTATGATGGGAGCCATGTCGTAGTACTTGTATTCAGCAAGGCGGCCACCGAAGATGACGTTCTGCTGTTGGGCTGCCTCGGAGCGATACTTGTCGGCGAGCGCATTATTGGCTGCATCGTTAACAGGGTAGTAGGGTTCCATGCCATCCTTATACTCTGTTGAGTACTCTTCACTGACAACGGTCTTGGGATTGTCATAGACTTGCTGACCGAACATCTCAAAATGTTTGTGCTCAATGACACGTGTATAGGGAACATCATGGGAAGTGTAGTTAACTACCGCATTGCCCTGATAGTTGGGTGTGTTCTCTATGCGAGTCTTGAAGGAGACTGTACGCCAATTCAACTTACCAAACTTGTAGGAGAAGAATTCGTCTAATCTTCCAGTATATACAAGCTTATCAGCGTAATGCTGCCAATCATGGTACTCGCTATTGAAGAAGTCAACATTGGTCTTTGTTTCAACGCCTTCAAGAAGTCCGTTGATTAAGCGGTTGTAGCCACCGATAGGAATGCCTTGATAAGAATCATTGAAGTAGTTGTTATCAAATACCAACCTTACGGGCAGGCGCTTGATGATAAAAGCGGGGAGATTTGTACATTTACGACCCCATTGCTTCTCTGTGTACTCTTTTATCAGCGTATAGAAGATGTCCTTGCCTACTAGACAGAGTGCTTGCTCTTCAAGATTCTGTGGCTCGCGCCCATTTAGTGCAGCTACCGCATCTCTCTTCTGCTCATCAATCTTCGCCTTTGCCTCTTCAGGAGTTGTGACTCCCCACATCTGGTAGAATGTGTTCATGTTGAACGGCAGGTTGTAGAGCTTGCCATGGAAGTTGGCAACAGGTGAGTTGGTGTAGCGGTTGAACTCCACTATAGAGTTAACAAAGTCCCACACCTCCTTATTATTTGTATGGAATATATGTGCGCCATACTTGTGCACATTAATCCCTTCTATGTTCTCGCAATAGACGTTGCCCCCCAAATGCGGGCGCTTGTCTATCACCAAGCACTTCTTGCCTTGCTTAGTGGCAAGATGTGCGAATGTGGCTCCGAAAAGGCCGGAGCCAACTATTAGATAATCGTATTTCATAAAATACTATTCTTTTCTTTTTAAAAAACAAACAATACTATTTTTTACTCTGTAACACAACCACAATATCAGTTCCAAAAAGATAGGCATCGAAGCAATAAACTTTATCTTTCTTGAACCCACTTTGTCTATATGCCCTTTCTTCAGTACATTTTTCACCTGTTTAAAGTTTGAAAATGCATATAAAGGACTATCATGATTCATAGCTGCTGTATATATTGTTTCTGCAATAACAGGTATATATACTTTGTCTATGCAGTTGTTGTTTTCTCTATTCAGAATGGATAAGTATGAATCAGCCAACTTCTTGTACTCATCGGCAGAATTCTTTGTTGCGGTCAGCCCAGTTCCAAGTACCCTGTAATTGTAAAGGCATAAAGGAAGTACCTTAATAGATTTTGCATGTGTGCAATAGTCCAAAGTATAGACTTCATCCTCGCTGATTCTCAGCCCTTCGGTAAATCTAATCTTATACTTCTCTATGATATCTCTGCAGAGCATTTTGTTCCATGTATAGCCGTAGAAGTTCAACCCCGCTGCATTTTTCCTCAAGGAAGCGACAATCTCCCAAATATTCTGTCTGTCTCCTTCTTTTGCTTCAAACTTGAACTCTGAGGTGTAACCATCTTCATATATCATACGATGGGAGAAGAAAACTATATCATAGTTTCTGTAATTTGATAGAGTCTCAAGATACTCCCTTTCCACCCAATCATCTGAGTCTATGAATGTCACATATTCACCTTTTGCAATATCCAAACCATCATTCCTTGCGGCACTAACTCCGCCATTAGCCTTGTGTATTACTCGCACTCGTGTGTCTCGAGATGCGTATTCATCACAAATCTGCGGACTTTTGTCTTTACTGCCATCATCCACGAGGATGAGCTCGAATTCTGTGAATGACTGCGAGAGGACGCTCTCTATGCATCGTCTCAGATATTTCTCTGCATTGTAAACTGGAATGATAATGGATATTGCTGGATTATTCATTGCTTATGTTGCATCACCTGGATGCCGTCGTTTTATCTTTACTAAGAGTTTCGGATAAATAAGCAACAGGAAATTGATAAGTATGGGACGCAACACGATTGAGACATAAACACCGAGAGCCTTGTGACGGATAAGCCCCCTAAAGAGACGTGAATGAATTGAGGTAACGTAACCATCGTGCTTCACCATCAACTTATGATTATTGATATATGAATGGCATATTCCCTTTACGGCGAGCCGCCTCAGTCTTTTGTCTTTAGTATGGGCGAAGACGGTATTCTTCATCTTGACGTAAGCATCGAAGTCTGTAGCAAACTTCGTATTGTAACTGTTTTCAAGCGACCCCATGGCTCCTGTGGAACGGACCACATAATTGTATACTGGGGTTGTTGTGTATGCCACATCACGAGAGGAGGTGCATAGATATTGCGTTATGAATAGTCGGTCTTCGTTGAACGAAATGCTTTCGTCGAAAGCGAGTTTAGCCTGTTCTACGATGCTCTTGCGGAAAAGCTTGTTCCATAAGTAACCTTGGTAATTGCCAGACCTTGGAGCATACATCTCTTCAAGTGTCGCCTCGTGGCTGATGAGCTCAACTGCGCTATTGCTCATGCCAAAAATCTTCGTGCCATCTTCATCATATCTGTTGTATCCTGCTATTACTAAATCTACTTTTTCATTGCTTATGGATTGATACATCAGTTGGAGCGCATCTGGCTCCAACGTGTCGTCAGAGTCGAGGAAGCACAAATACCCCCCCCTGACAGCTGAAAGACCTGCGTTTCTGGCAGAGCTCACACCGCCATTTTCCTTATGAATGACCTTTACTCGGCCGTCTTTCTGAGCATAGTCATCGCATATATGAGGACTGGAGTCACGACTTCCGTCATCTACGAGAATCAACTCGAAATCACGGAAGGATTGCGACAATATGGAATCGATACAAGCACCGAGATATTTACCGGAGTTGTATACCGGTACTATAATTGAAATCTGTGGTTGAGTCATAATTTATTATTTGAGATTCTTTTGGAGGAACGATATTGATATCTTTTGATACTGAGAAAGATCGCAATCGGGTTTGCTCCATAAGACATCATCCAATACCAATGGTTTAGATGTGTCTACGATACGATATTCTTGGTTAACCATCTTCAATAATGAATAGAAACGTGAAGCTCCTCTTTCCATATTTGGGATGGCAATAAACGGCTTGTTGAAAATAATAGAGAATACGCAAGCGTGGAAACTGTCGGTTATAACCATATCAGCATCCTCAAAAGATTGCAACCACTTTTCCAAAGGAGGTTGTATCGCTCCTCTAACTTGGCTATCTAGTTTGTTGTAAGAAACATTAGATCTAAAGACAGTCTTTCCTGTCTTTTTCTTAATCTCTTCTACTAAAGAATTCTTTGAAGCGTCTTCATCCAAGATATATGTCATTATACCAGAATTTTTGCGATATCTTTTCTTTATCAGTTTTAGATAATCATCTTTTGAAAGAAGCATAGTGGGGTCCAACAATTGAACAGCATCATGATGAAGATATTTATTACATAGAGTTACACCTGATGCTTCTCTCACACTAACAGCATCAAACATCTGTATCAATTCAGAACATCTCTTTGTTGACTCTTCTTCATACTCCCATTCATCTGTTCCAAAAGAAGCCGCATAAGAAATCTTTTTGATATTCCAACATTTTGCGAAATCAAGGAATGAAGTTTCAATATGATTAAGAAACTTTGACTTCTCTACATATATCTTTCGCCAAATCTGGTCGCTTCCAACTACTATTGCGTCATAATAGTCAGAAGGTATGCTGTCAGTGGATTTGAAATTATCACGGTTTATCCATTTTGCAATAAATTTGCTGGTATAACGTCCTGAGTTTTTAGAATAATGGTCAGGAACGAGGTGGTGAACAACAAATCGTTTTATTGGAGAAAGAGCGTGCCTAATTTTTCTATACAGATTCCTTTTCTTTACAGAAGGAAGACCACTTATGAGGCTCACCTCATGCCCCATTCTCTCGAGCACTGTCTGCAAGGCATACGCCTGTAATATTCCTCCGTAGTTGGTATGGAGGGGTAATGTAAGAATTCCTATTTTCATTGATTACTGATGATTGATTAATGATTACTGATTGTCTTCATACGGGAAAAACGGAGGGAGGTCCGCTGGCGGACAGGAGGACGTGAATGGTTGCCGTTATCTGCTTGAATCCGGGGATTGAAGTTCATCATCGGAATTTATACGGATGTCAGACGGATAATATGTTTGAACTGCGTGCTATTGTTGAAGGAGTGAAACGGATGTCCACATGCGTCATTTGAATCTTATCTCCATCTGATATGACTTCCATCCATTCTGCTTGTTGCGGAAGGTGATGGCAGAAATCTTGGTGTCTTTTGGTATAGACGGAACATGATCGGATTGAGAGATTTGAGGACAGGGAAGAGTTTGATGGGCCAAATTATTTTTTACCCCCCCTATAAGCCTTTTCAATACTCTCTTTATCAATTGCTTATATCGCCTTAGGGACATTCTTATTCTACTCTTAAAGGACGGACGGAGGCTTTTATCTATCAAGTCGATGACGCTTGGCGATGCATCAAGAGCAGCAAAGAACTCGGCTCGTTTTGGATGGGGCTTGGTAATGGATGACAGACCGCCATTGTATTTGGATGCTACCTCTACTGATGATTCTTTCTTGGTTACCTTGCTCCAGTCAAGGGCTTGACGGCCCTTATCAGTGTTCACCAATACGAGACCTGTTCCTTTGTCATCATCCATCTCGGGCATTTCGATATGGATTCCCCAGAAGTCGGCGATGGTGATGTCGCTATGGCTGCTGCCTTGCTTGGCCCTACATTCATGACATGAGGGACGGAGTATCATATCTGAGAGGAAGGCTCGCATGTAGTGGTTTTGCTGATGCCAACTGCACAGAGAATGGGTCTTCTCTTCTTGATTGCATGACAGGACGAAGTTGAACTTCTTCCAGCCGTTGCTCTTGTTGCGGAACTTCACATCGTTGATGGCTTGCTTGCCTGATTTTACCACTTCGTCAAGATAGCGTTGCCATACCTTGGGGCTTGGGACTCCGTGGCAAACGAAATCCACAGTTGTCAGGTTCTCGTATTCCTTTCGGAGATAATGATGAAGTCCTGCTATTTGGCAGGGAGAACCAGAGAAGAGCACCTTGCGGCCTTGCTTCAGGAATGCTTCGGCATCCTTGAAGGCTGTAGCAGTGCGAGCCTGAACATATTTTGATCCCATAAATGGTTTTATGCCTTCCATTGTCTCTGCATAGTCGATGACCACTTGCCAATCCTCATCGAATCTTGCTCCAAAGACCACGCCACCTTCTGAGATGGTTTTCTCTGCAAGAAGATAGAAGATACCGCCAGATGAGCTTTTTAGTCGAATCTCTTCATCCTTGTTGATTGCAGCATAGACGTTCAAAGGTTTGCGCTCTTCGTACGGATGAAGCTCATGGCACACCTTCTCGCACAGTCCGCAATCGATGCAGTCCTCCTTGTTTACTGCAGGATAGAGGAAGCCCTCGCTGTCGGTCTGCATGGTGATGCAGTACTTGGGACATTTCATCGCGCAGGCTGAGCAGCCGCAGCAGTCAACCTTGTTTGTTATCTGTATCATTATCGTTTACCGATTTTCGATTTCAGTTTACCTACATATTGCAGTGTCTTGCTTAGAATCATCTCCCGTTCTTGTTTGTCGCAACCAACATAATAGATCGACAAAAGTGAACAGGCAAGACACAAGAGGGATGTCACAATCAGATTGAGCCATCCTTCATCGAAATAGATGAATGACAGGAAGGGAAGTGCTGAAGCTATAGCTGACACCGTCAGAACATTAAGTAGTACTTTCTTTATGAACACCATGCTCGACCATGTGGGGAATACTCCATTGAGCATACACATGCGGGCGATGATGGCCGTACAAGCTGTGGCGGCATTGCATATAGGTACTATCTCAACGGGCAGTCCTAACTTCAGTCCCAAATAGGACAAGGGAAGCATCGTGAGTAAGATTCCACCTACTATAATCTGGTAGTTACGGATTTCGCCCGTGGCATTCTTTGCCGTTATAATTGGCCTTGACACGGCCTCGGCAAGCATGAATACAATAATCCATCGTGTGAATGACACTGTATGCTCAGGCACTATTCCCAACCATATATACAATATGAAATGTGCATTGAACATGATTGGCAATGCCAGGACGAAGAGAAGATAGTATGAATAACGGGAGCCGAACAAGAGGAGCTTCATCAGTGAGTCGTATTCTTGTGCGGCATATCTCTTGGTAATCTGAGGATTGAAGGCCTGGGTAAAGCTATCAACAAACCGCTGGACAATGTGACAGATGTTGTTTGCCACTCCATTGGCAGCATTCACCACCGGTCCGCCTGCCCAGTTGAGCAAAAGCGTGGCTCCCTGTGTGCGAAGCACTGCTGCCGAACAACCAATGAAGTTCCAGCCTGCAAAGCCAAAGAGGCTTTTGAACATGGTCTTGTCATATACCCAATGGAAGGTACATTCCTCGAACTTACGCTTGCAGAATATCACATAGATGCACTGATTGACTACGTTAATCAGGCAAAGCAATATGGCATACATAATCAAGCGGTCGATGGGCGAGTTCATGATGGCATAGCAGATGACAAGCTTGAAGATGGCATCCAATATGGTGAAATAGGCATAGATGTCCATTCGCTCATGGGAGATAATCGAGCTGGTATATGGCATGTTGACCAGTCCAAGAATGAATGTAACGATGGACAACTGGAAGCACCAATGGGCTGCATACATTCTGTCGGGCGGTATGACCATCTTGTTGTTCAGATACCATAATCCGATTGTCTCTAACAGGATTAATATAATTAAGCTGAATCCCATCATGATAATGATAGACATGGAGAACGTCTTCTTTAGTCGTTCCATGTCTCCACGCCCGAGTTCGAATGTGAGTGAACGGCCAATGGAGGACGTGAGCGAACTTGACACAAGGCTGAACATAGCGACAAATCCTCCTACAACATTATATATACCGAAGTCAGTCACTCCCAATGCATTAAGGATTATTCGTGATGTGAACAATCCGATAACCATCATGACTATCATTCGGAAATACAATGCTACCGCATTCTTTGCTATCTTTTTATTATTTGTTACTTCTTGTGACATTATTATTGATTACTGATTGCTGATGACTGATGACTAATTGCTGATGACTGATTATTCACACATTATTTATTTCAGCGGTGTTCATCAAGATACGCAAGTTCCTGATTGATGATTACTGATTGTTGATTGCTGATGAGTAATTACTGATGAGTGATTATTGATTGCCTTTTGGATGCCATGCAAAAATCGACATCTTTCACCATAATACTATGATTACATTTGCGGCGGACGTACAGCGGTCGGTGCTTCATATCGCCTTTCAGGCGAGACGAAGCCTATCTTGTTTTCTCTATAGCTATCTGACGAAAGGTTTTCTTTCCACAGATAATCTTATAAACTTCTATTCTGCTATTGTCCATAATATGGATATATATATATGATTATCAATATCAATAGTTCGTTAAAATTTGAGATAAAGG
>ULOR01037718.1_pt1 | contig 13960 bp, 8 predicted proteins | sample 1952861 | NCBI WGS metagenome assembly ULOR01 (sample SAMEA4835611, study PRJEB28245) | human gut metagenome | biome: gut microbiome; material: fecal sample | place: Denmark | collected 2008 | reverse complement strand
AGTAGTTGGCGGCAAACGTGACCGCCAGTCCTTTCGCGTCTTTATCTGTGGTGGATAGATAACCCATGCCGTTGTTTACAAACTGTGCGTCCTCGTCATCAGGCTGTAGCCATAACGTGGCGGCCTGAGCGCTTTCTGTGCTTTGCACACGGGCCTGTCCTTCACCCAGCGGTCCGGCGTATCGGAACTGTCCGTCTGGTGTGCGCTCCATCTTCTGTGCGCCGCCAGGCACGGCAGTACCTGTTATCCACAATTCGTCAAAATCTTGTGCCGACATCGCTGTTGTTGAAAGTAGACAGATGGCACACAACACATATTTTATATAACTCTTAATTTCCATAAATTAAATTTCAAAAAATCAAAACTCTATCTTGTAAGTCTTGTTGAACGAAGCGTCAGCAATGAGCACTGTCATGTCACCCGTCTTGTCGTCCCATCTCCATGCGTTGCTGTCCATAGCCTTGCCGTTAAGCTTCACGGCATCAGGACGCTCTGTTGTCTTGAACACCACTTCATAGCTACGCTTTGTAGGCATGTTCTTGTAGCTACCCTTGCGTGGGTGGATGGTCAGAGAAGATCCTTTGACGGTGTTCTTGTGGGCAATGAGCGTTGTGGCATACTCGTTGCGCTGATAGCCGTTGTCGTCGCCGTTGTCTTCGTAATAGTTTATTGAGCCGTTACCACCGGGATACACCTCCAGAATGAGCTTCTCCGGGCACGACTTGAGGTTGGTGATGTGGGGATAGCAGGGTATGATGGATCCTGCTTTCACGAAACGTGGTGTGTCGTCAAGGGTGTAGGTCTGGGTTATGGTGGTGTTTCCTTCCACCATGCGGTTCTTGCATACGTCAAACCACAGACCCTCGGGCAGCCACACGCTGCTCTCCACCAACTTGTCCTCGCCCGACCGTTTGGTAACGGGAGCCACCAACATGTTGCTGCCAAACATATATTCGCCCTCGTTGTCGTAGGCTTCGTTGCGCTCTGGCCAGTAATAGTAGAGTGGGCGGCAGATGGCTATGCCTGTGTCGTAGGCCTCGCGTGCCGCATTATAGATGTATGGCATCAGACGGTAGCGTAGGTTCACGGCGTCGCGCAGTTGTGTGAAGTTGCTGTATTTCCATATCCTGCGCTCGATGTCTGGCGGCCAACTTGTGGCGTGGGTGCGGAAGAGGGGTGAGAACACGCCATACTGAATCCAGCGTAGATACAGCTCCGGGTCGTTGCCGAGAAACTGCTGATGGCCGCCGAGGTCATGACCCCAATAGCCGAAACACACGTTTGAGGCTGTGGCTGTGAAGCAGGGTTGGAAGGCCAGCGTTCCGAATGTTGTGAACGAGTCGCCTGAGAAGCCTAACGGGTAACGGTGGCTGCCCAGTCCGCCCCAGCGGTGGAATATTACGGGTCGGCGGTCAGGACGGTTTACACGCATGTCGTTGTAGAACACATGGTTGTGCCAGAACGTCTCACCCAGTCCTTTCACGTTCTTGCTCAGCAGATGTTGCTGCCAGTCGAGCCACCAGAAGTCTACACCCTGTGCCTCTCGCTTGCGCAGTATGTCCTTGAACATCACCTTGTAGAAGGTGCTGTCCTCAAGATTCCACGGTATGTTCTTCGTTGAGGCAGGCAGGCCGAGGTCGCGTGTCATGTCTGAGAAAAACTCCTCGTCGTTGTCCACACCGTCGGCAGGGTGTAGGTTGAGAGCCACGCGCAGCTTGTTGTCATGCATAAACTTGATGAGCTTCTCTGGCTCAGGAATTACCGTTTTGTCCCATGTCCATCCTGTCCAGTCGCGGTCGTGCCAGTCCATGTCGAAAATCATTACGTCGAGCGGAATGTCATGACTTTTTATCTCGTTCACAATGTCCATAAACTCCTGCTGTGTGTATTTCTGATATTTGCTGTACCAGTAGCCCAGCGTGTAGAGCGGTGGCATGTTCATGTGCCCGCCAATCTTGGCATAGTCGCTCACGGCCTTGCGATACTCATGTCCGTAACCCATGAAATACCAGTCGACGGCCTCTTTGTCCACAGGCTCTGCCCACCAGTCTATGCCTCCTGCTTTCTTGTCGAACGCGAAGGTGGTGCTGCCGTCGCCGCGCTTGGCTAACGGACTCTCGTCTATCACGGCCCATCCAGCCCTTGACACCACTCCGTCTTCCAGCTCCTTACGTTTGTTGTCGCCCATCTGTCCGTCGAGCGTGCGTGTTGTGCCTTTGAGGTTCAGGGCGTTGTCTTTGCCAGGATACCAAAGCACCTGCTTGCCGTTCATGGTGAGCGTTATGTTGAGGCTCTTCGAGTTGCGCTGTGCTGCGTCTATCTCATCGCCCACCTTGTATCTTAGCGTCAGGGCCGATGTCTTGATCTCCAGCCATCCGTTCTCCTCTGTTGTCTTGAACTTGGGTACTGGCAGGTTGCGGTTTACCACGCCAAAGGTTGCGCGATCCTCAAACAAGGCTTTCTTGCTGTATTGAATGCGTATCATCTCTGGCGTAAGCACGGTGAACCGCGCATTGCCTCTTGTCACAACGGCCTTAGGGTTGGCCTTTGGATTGTCCACCTCCGATGCCTTGATGTTTCCGAGGCATGAGAGGAGGAAAAGCAGTAAAAGAAAATTTCTCATTGTTGTTATTTTTGTTCTGTCGTTTATGTTTATCCTTTTAGGACACGTTAAATTTGCAATGACGTGTTGCGTCTGGCTGTCGGGCTGTGCGCATGCAAAGATAATTATTTTCATCCTCTTTTCAAGCGGTTCCTGCATTTATATTATCGTTTCTTGCTGCCGTAACAACATAACATGTTGATAATCAGGATGTGCTCTTTTCAAAAATAACATTGTGTGTATAATGGCTTTTTATGTGGTCTGACAAAGCATTTCTGGAAAAGAGGCCTCCTTTTTGTCTGTTCGGCGTCTATTTCTCTGCGGTGTTCGGTGCGTTGTCGGCACGAACCGCTGTGCAAAGGTGTAAGTTAAATTGCATTAATAAGACATTGAAAAAAAAGCCATTATGCTGAAATGTGGAATTTTATTGCTAAATTTGCACGCAATAAATTTCAAAAGTACTTATGTCATCATTTGTTGCAGATAAAATTGTAATGGACGGTCTTACTTATGACGACGTCCTTCTTATCCCTGCTTATTCAGAGGTACTGCCGAAAACGGTAGAGTTGAAAACAAAGTTCTCGCGTCACATTAATCTTAACGTGCCGTTCGTGACAGCAGCCATGGACACCGTGACAGAATCGGCAATGGCTATCGCCATAGCGCGCGAGGGAGGTATCGGCGTGATCCACAAGAACATGTCGATAGAGGAACAGGCGCGCCAGGTGGCAATCGTGAAACGTGCCGAGAACGGAATGATCTACGATCCCGTGACCATTCGCCGTGGAAGCACCGTTAAAGATGCGCTTGCCATGATGGCCGAGTATCACATCGGCGGCATTCCTGTTGTTGACGACGACAACCACCTTGTGGGCATCGTTACCAACCGTGACCTGCGTTTTGAGCGTCACCTCGACAAGCTCATCGACGACGTGATGACAAAAGAGAATCTCGTCACCACACACATACAGACCGACCTTGCTGCTGCTGCCGACATTCTGCAGAACAACAAGATTGAGAAACTGCCCGTTGTAGACAGCGACAACCGCCTCGTGGGTCTCATCACCTATAAGGACATTACCAAGGCCAAGGACAAGCCCATGGCTTGCAAGGACGAGAAAGGCCGTCTGCGCGTAGCCGCAGGTGTGGGTGTGACCGTCGACACGCTTGACCGCATGCAGGCCCTCGTTGAGGCCGGTGCCGACGCCATCGTCATCGACACAGCCCATGGCCACTCAAAGTATGTCGTAGAGAAGCTGGTTCAGGCCAAGGCTGCCTTCCCCAACGTAGACATCGTTGTGGGTAACGTGGCAACAGGTGCCGCTGCCAAGATGCTCGTCGACAACGGTGCCGACGCCGTGAAGGTGGGCATCGGTCCGGGCTCTATCTGTACCACCCGTGTGGTTGCAGGTGTGGGTGTTCCCCAGCTCAGCGCCATCTATGATGTCTTCTCTGCATTGCAGGGCACAGGTGTGCCTCTCATCGCCGACGGCGGTCTTCGCTATTCGGGCGACGTTGTCAAGGCCCTCGCTGCCGGTGGTAGCAGCGTGATGATCGGCTCGCTCGTTGCAGGAACCGAGGAGAGCCCTGGCGACACCATCATCTTCAACGGCCGTAAGTTTAAGAGCTACCGCGGCATGGGTTCGCTTGAGGCTATGGAGAACGGTTCAAAGGACCGCTACTTCCAGGCTGGCACCAAGGACGTGAAGAAGCTCGTGCCCGAGGGCATCGCCGGACGTGTGCCTTACAAGGGAACCGTTCAGGAGGTTATCTACCAGCTCATCGGCGGTCTCCGCTCAGGTATGGGCTATTGTGGTGCCCAGACCATCGACAACCTGCACAACGCCAAGTTTACCCGCATCACCAACGCCGGTGTGCTTGAGAGCCATCCTCACGACATCACCATCACCAGTGAGGCTCCCAACTACTCGCGTCCGCAGTAAGCCGTAGGCAAGAAGCAAACAAGCAAACAATAAAATATTGGCCCATCCCTGCCCCTTATATATTAATAATGTATAGGGTGTGGGGATGGAACAATTTTAGAAAGAACATAATAACGACAAATTTTAAACAATCGACGTTTTGCGCATAACAACAATGAAGTCAATGCTACTCACTGCCATGCTGCTCCTTTCCGTACTGTCAGCATGGGCACAGACCGACCCGACGATAATGACTATCGACGGCAAGCCGGTGTCGCGTTCAGAGTTTGAATATTCCTACAACAAGAACAACTCGGAGATGGTTGTTGACAAGAAGAGTGTGGCCGAATATGTGGACCTCTTCATCAACTACAAGCTCAAGGTCCTCGCCGCCGAAGAGGCAGGCATAGACACGACACAGAGTTTCAAGAAGGAGTTCCTGTCATATCGCGACCAGCAGATAAGACCGGCGTTCCTGAGCAATGACGACCTTAAGCGCGAGGCGTGGAAGATCTATGCCGAGACACGCGACCGCATCGACTCTATGGGCGGCATGGTGCGCCCCTCACACATCCTTGTGCGCATGTCGCAGAAGGCTACCAAGGAGCAGGAGGCTGCTGCCAAGACACGCATCGACTCGATCTACAAAGCCATTGCCAAGGGTGCCGACTTTGCCGAGCTGGCACGCAAATGTTCCGATGACAAGGGTTCGGCAAAGCGTGGTGGCGACATCTCGTGGATATGCAAGGGTCAGACGCTCCCCGAGTTTGAGAACACCGTGTTCGCCATGAAGAAAGGCGAGGTCAGCGTGCCGTTCAAGACCGTGGCTGGTTGGCATATAGCCAAGCTCATGGACAAAGGCTGCTTCTTCCCCTATGACAGCGTGAAACGCGATGTGGAGCGCTTCGTAGACCAGGCAAGGGTGCGCGAGCGCATAATATCACAGAACATCGACTCCATTGCCAAGGCATCGGTGCCACAGCTCACCGCCGAGCAGGTGGTCGACCGCAAGGCTGCCGAGATGGAGGCTGCCGACTCTGACCTCAAGAACCTCGTGCGCGAGTATCATGACGGTCTGCTGCTTTACGAGATAAGCAACAGGAACGTGTGGGACAAGGCCGCCAAGGACGAGAAGGGTCTGGAAGCATACTATAAGAAGAACAAGAAAAAATATAAGTGGGACGAGCCTCGCTTCAAGGGCATCGCCTACCACACCAAGGACCAGGCCGACATAGAGGCTGTGAAGAAAGCCGTTGAGAACCTTCCGTTTGAAGAGTGGGCAGAGACGCTGCGCAAGACTTTCAACGACAGCGTGCGCCGCATACAGGTGGTGAAGGGCATCTTCAAGAAGGGCGACAACGCCCTCGTCGACAAGGACGTGTTCAAGAAAGACACCGTCGACACAGCACCTCAGGGCTACACCTTCAGCGACGTCTATGGCAAGACCATCAAAACGCCCGAAAACATGGGCGACGTGCGCGAACAGGTGGTTGCCGACTATCAGGACCAGCTGGAGAAACAGTGGGTTGCCGCTCTGAGAAAGAAACACAAGGTGGTGGTTGACAAGCAGGTTCTCGCCACCGTGAACAACCATTAAGACGACACAACATTCGAAAACAACATACAATGAATAAAGCATACAGCACATTCATCTGCTTTATAGCAGCTCTGTTGCTCGTGGGCGTCACAGCCAACGCGGGCATGAACCGTGGTCGCGCCGCCCTCAGTGGCGTTGCCGCCCTTAGCGCTGGCGACAACGACAGCACAAGCGCAGCAAAGAACGACACGGCAACCATTGACGACGTGCCAGAAGAGAGCATTGTCGACGAGGTGATATGGGTAGTGGGCGACGAGCCTATCCTTAAGTCGGACGTGGAGATGATGCGCCTCCAGGCAGAGCAGGAGGGCATGACATGGCACGGCAACCCCGACTGCGCCATTCCTGAGCAGCTCGCTCTTCAGAAGCTGTTCCTCCATCAAGCCGCCATCGACTCTATCGAGGTGAGCGAGAGCGAGGTAACATCCAACATCGACCGCCAGATCGATGCGTGGATCCAGTATGCCGGCTCAAAGGAGAAGCTTGAGGAGTATCGTAAGATGAGCGTCACGCAGATGCGCCAGCAGCTCCGCGACGATGCCCGTAACCAGTTCCTCGTGCAGCGCATGAAGGAGAAGCTCGTCGAGGATGTGAAGGTCACACCCGCCGACGTGCGTCGCTATTTTGCCAACCTTCCTGCCGACAGTCTGCCCTTCGTGCCCACAGAGGTAGAGGTTGAGATTATCACCAAACAGCCCAAGATCTCACAGGAAGAGATCAACCGTGTGAAGGAAGACCTGCGCGAGTATACCGAGCGCGTGACCAGCGGCAAGACATCGTTCGCCACGCTCGCACGTCTCTACAGCGAGGACCCAGGCTCAGCACGTCAGGGCGGTGAGCTTGGCTACACAGGCCGCGGCATGCTCGACCCCGCCTTCGCCAACGTGGCTTTCAACCTCACTGACCCGAAGAAGATCTCGAAAATCGTGGAGTCGGAGTATGGCTTCCACATCATACAGCTCATCGACAAGCGCGGCGACAAGGTCAACGTCCGTCACATCCTGCGCACCCCCAAGGTGTCGGAAGAGGAGGTTGAGGCCACCCGTCTGCGCCTTGACACCCTTGCCAACGAAATACGCGACGGCAAGGCCAAGTTTGAGGATGCTGCCATGTATGTGTCTGACGACAAGGACACGCGCAACAATCACGGCCTCATGTCAACCTATGGCGAGGACGGCTTGACATCACGTTTCCAGATGAAGCAGCTCCCCACCGAGGTGGCCCGTCAGGTTGAAGGCATGAAGGTGGGCGATGTGTCCAACGCGTTCCGCATGGTTAACAAGAACAACAAGACCGTTGTGGCCATCATCAAGCTGAAGAACCGCATCGAGGGTCACCGCGCCACCATAACCGAAGACTACCAGGTCATGAAGAACGTCGTTGTTCAGCATGAGAAGCAGAAGAAGCTGCACGATTGGGTTGTGGAAAAGATCAAGAAGACCTATGTGCGCATGAAGGACCGCTATAAGAACTGCGACTACGAATATGAAGGATGGGTAAAATAGCAGAAAACATATATAAGAAAAAAATAGACGGGCATAGAATCATTCTCACGTTGGTTCTATGCCTGTTTGGACTATGCCTGGTCTTGGCCATGACGGCACCGCCGAAACGGTCGAAGAAGAAGGCACAGCACGACAGTCGTGTCTATCTCGTCCATTCGGATGAGCTTAAATATGACCAGTGGGGCACCGTGCCCGGAGCACAGATCGTCAAGGGCAAGGTCCATTTCACCAACGACGGCGCACAGCTGTGGTGCGACAGCGCCTACTTCTTCCAGGAGCAAAACTCGGTAGAGGCGTTCGGACATGTGCGCTTCAAGCAGGGCGACACCCTGTCACTCACCTGCAAATATGGCCAGTATGACGGCCAGGAGCAGATGATGCGCGCCCGTCATAACGTGGTGCTCAAGCACCGCACACAGACGCTCTACACCGACAGTCTCGACTATGACCGCATCTACGAGAACGCCTACTTCTTCGAGGGCGGCAAGCTCGTCGACGGCAAGGACGAGTTGGTGAGCGACTGGGGACAGTATAACACGCAGAGCCGTAAGGCCGCCTTCTTCTACAATGTGCGCATGAGGAGCAACGACGATGTCATACACACCGACACCCTGTTCTACGACACCCGCACATCGCTGGCTCACGTCACAGGCCCGTCGAAGATCGTGTCGGGTGACAACGTCATACACACCGCCGACGGCTATTTCAACTCAAAGACCGACCTCTCGCAGCTGTTCGGCCGTTCCACCATCGTGAACAAGGAGAAGACCATCACCGGCGACAGCTTGTTCCACGACAACACGACAGGACTGAACGAAGGCTTCGGCAACGTGGTCTACAAAGACACGGTGAACAAGAACCAGCTCCTTTGCGACCACCTGTTCTATAACGACAAGACAGGCTATGGCTACGCCACACGCAAGGCTCTCATGAAAGACTATTCGCAGCAAGACACGCTCTATGTGCATGCCGACACGCTGAAGCTCTATACCTTCAACATCGACACCGACTCGGTCTACCGCATGGTGCATGGCTACAGGCACGTCAAGGCTTACCGCAAGGATGTGCAGGCCTTGTGCGACTCGATGGTGTTCTCCAGTCTCGACTCTTGTCTCACCATGTACCAGGATCCTGTGGCATGGAGCGGCGAGCGCCAGATCTTGGGCGAGCAGATCAAGATCTTCATGAACGACAGTACCGTGCGCAAGGCAGAGGTCATTGGCCAGGCTCTCTCTGTGGAGAAGGTTGACGACAAGGACCACTTTAACCAGGTGGCATCGCGCCGCATGGATGCCTTCTTCGTTGATGGCGCCATAAGAAAGACCGAGGCCGTGGGCAACGTGCGGACGGTGTTCTATCCGCAAGACAGCAAGGACAGCACGCTCACGGGTCTCAACTATCTTGAGACCGACACGTTGCGCATGTTTATGAGCCCAGAGCGCAAGTTGCAGAAGATATGGACCTCAAAGGCGGCTGGCACCATGTATCCCATGACCCAGATTCCGCCGCAGCGTTATCATCTCGACACCTTCGAGTGGTTCGAGAACCTGCGTCCCACCGGTCCCGCCGATGTGTTCGTGTGGAGAGGCAAGGGCACAGGAAGCGAGCTGAAGAAGGTCAAGCGACAGGAGGCACCGCTGCAGACGCTCCCCGCTCTTGGCAGCAAGACGACGACGGCTCAAGATGCTCCTCTGAAGACTTCTGAAAAGGAGGAAAAGGCGGTTCCTGAAGCAGAAGACAAGAAAAAACAATAGGCTTTAAAAAAAGAACGACAGTAAGGAGGTGCAATGATGTTTTATTTTGGAAACCGTCGCCCGCGAGGCTTCCGTCACCATTATATATATGTGGACGAGCGCAAAGAGCGCATGCAGATGCAGCCTCAGGAGGAAGAAGGCAGACGCCGACAGAGCCTTGTGTGGCGTCTCGGTGCGTTGCTCCTTCTTGTGCTCCTTCTTCTTGCCGCCTGCGTGTTTGTCATGGCTCTACGTTAGCATTGCTCTTACATGAAGACTAAATGTCAATTTGTCAACTCGTTAACTTAAGAAAATGAACGATATTATTCAGCTTTTACCCGATTCTGTCGCTAACCAGATTGCGGCAGGTGAGGTTATTCAGCGTCCGGCAAGTGTCATCAAGGAGCTTGTCGAGAATGCTGTTGATGCGGGAGCCACCGAGATAACGGTTCTCGTGGTTGATGCTGGACGCACGTCAATACAAGTGATCGACAACGGCAAAGGCATGTCGGAGACCGATGCCCGCATGGCGTTCGAGCGTCATGCCACATCAAAGATCACGAAGGCAAAGGATCTCTTCTCTCTTCACACCATGGGCTTTCGTGGCGAGGCGCTGGCATCGGTGGCTGCCGTGGCACAGGTCGAACTGAAGACGCGCCGTGCCTGCGACGAGGTGGGCACCCACCTGTCTATCGCCGGCTCCAAGGTCACCTCGCAGGAGCCGTGCTCTTGTCCTGAAGGCAGCAATTTCAACGTCGAGAACCTGTTTTTCAATGTGCCTGCCCGCCGTAAGTTCTTGAAAGGCAACAGCACCGAGCTGAAAAACATCATCACCGCCTTTGAGCGCATAGCGCTTGTCTATCCCGACGTGTCGTTCGCCCTTTACAGCAACGGTGCCGAGATGTTCAGTCTGAAGGCGGGCGCGCTGCGTCAGCGCATCGTCGACGTGGTGGGCAAACGCTTCAACCAGTATCTGCTGCCGCTGAAGTTTGACACCACAATATGCAAGCTAAGCGGCTTTGTGGGCAAGCCCGAATCGGCACGCAAGAAGAACGCCCCGCAATATTTCTTTGTCAACGGCCGCTACATGAAGCACCCTTATTTTCACAAGGCCGTCGTCACAGCCTTTGACCGCTTGGTGCCCGAAAGCGAGCAGGTGCCCTATTTTATCTATTTTGACGTGCCGGCCGAAAACATAGACGTGAACATCCATCCCACAAAGACAGAGATAAAGTTTGAGGACGAACAGCAGATCTTCTCCATGGTAGCTGCTGCCGTGCGCGACACCGTGGGCATTTTCAATGATGTGCCGACCTTCGACTTCGACACACAGGAGCGTCCCGACATACCCGTGTTCAGTCCGGACGACACCATAACAGCCCCCAAGGTGCAATATAACCCCACATACAATCCCTTCAAAGAGGAAAGGAGAAACGCTGCTGCCGCAACGCCGTTCAGCGAACCGCTGCCTTCTGCCGATGACGACCTGTTAGGGTCTTCTCTTGATGACCCCTCTCTTGCGGGTTCTTCTATTGGAGGTTCCTCTCTTGCGGGTTCTTCTTTTGCGGAATCATCTCTCAGAGGTTCCTCGCTCATGGGCTCCTCCATGTCAGGCTCCTCCATGTCAGGTTCTTCTTTGACCAGCTCTTCACTTGGCAGTCCGTCACGGGGCGACGGTCAAGGCGACGACGACCAGCCGTTAGCCATGAGTGCCCTCACGCCCGACGATGACCTGCTCACCCCGTCGGCCCTCCATTCTTCTGTGGGTGACGGTGAGGAGATACAGACCTCGGCTTTGCAGACGTTCCCCCTGCCGCCAGCCACGAAAGAAGACAAAGAGAGACAGGCAGACATCTTTGAGGGAGAGAGCTTGATAGAGGAGAAGTCGCCCGCCCACTACCAGTATAAGGGAAAATTCATAATGACAGCCGTGAAGTCGGGTCTTATGATTGTCGACCAGCACCGCGCCCACATACGCATCCTTTATGAGCAGTATCTGGCGCGGGTGGAGAGCCGTCATGCCGAGTCGCAGAAAATGCTGTTCCCCGAAGCCCTGCACCTCATGCCGGGCGACGATGTGGTGCTTCAGAAGATCATGCCCGAGCTGCAAGCTATAGGCTTCGAACTGACCTCGCTTGGTGGCGGCTCCTATGCCGTGAATGCCGTGCCTGCCGGCCTTGAGGGTGTCGACATGGTGGCGCTGCTTACCGACATGCTCTCTGCTGCAGGCAACCAGACCACCAGTGTGGTCGACGAGATCAACCGCACGCTGGCTTTAAGCATGGCTCGCCATGCCGCCTTGTCTTACGGCACGGTGCTCGACAACACAGAGATGGAGAATCTTGTGAACAACCTGTTCGCCTGCTCCAACTTCAACTACACGCCCGACGGCAAGACCATTCTCTGCATCTTGAAGCAAAAGGAGATGGAGCATCTGCTCGGTTAACCCCATATCGGCCTAATGACCGGTTTGGGTTAAGGCTGATGGTGTCTGTTTGGAGATATGGAAAAATGAGCATCTGCCCGGAAAGTCTCAGTTTTGGCTAATTATCAGCAATTTATTATCACATAAGGCTTTATTAATGGCCTGGTTGTGAAAAATTTGCCTTTTTTTAGCACTTAAAGTACAAATTTTCGATAAAAAGTAACAAGATTTAATTTTTATTGTTAACTTTGCATCGAAATAGGGGAGTAGTGGCTCCCCGCGAGAATTGTTTAAAACGATATTTTTGATTATTAAACTAATAAAGGTTATGAAAAAATTATTGATCGCATTGGCATTTGCCGGCCTCTCTCTGTCAGCTTCGGCTCAGGAGGCAGATCCTACACTCAAGCATAGTGTAGCTACCAATTCATTCTGGAGCAACTGGTTCATTCAGGTAGGTGCAGACTGGAACGCATGGTACTCAAACGAGGAGCATGGTCTCGACCTCTCTAAGAGCCCCTTCAAGAAGTTCCGCTCAAACCCTGGCGCTTCTGTAGCCATCGGTAAGTGGTTTACACCGGGCATCGGTCTTCGTACAAAGCTCTCAGGCATCTGGGGCAAGGCCGTAACCGACGACGACAACTACGGCAACTGCAACAAGTATTGGACTCTGAACGAGCATGTGCTCTTCAACCTGAGCAACATGATCTGCGGATACAATCCTAACCGCGTTTGGAACTTCATTCCTTTCGCAGGTGCTGGTCTCACACGTTCAATGACACACAACGTGTATGGCATGAACTACAGCATGGGTATCTTGAACACATTCCGCGTAAGCAAGAAGGTTGGTATCAACTTCGAGCTTGGTTGGGACCGTCTCGAGTGTGACGCTGATGGCGTTATCGAAGCTAACGGTAGCCAGCAGCGCGGTTGGGATAGCCACGACAACAAGTTCTACGCTGAGGTAGGTCTGACCTTCAACCTCGGTAAGGCTACATGGGACAAGACTCCCGATGTTGACGCTATCAAGGCTCTCTCACAGGCTCAGATCGATGCTCTCAACGCTCAGCTCAACGACGCTAACGCCGAGAACGCTCGTCTGAAGAAGCTCCTCGCTGAGAAGAAGGATGAGAACAAGGTTGTTAAGGAGTTTGTAGGCACACCCGTTTCAGTGTTCTTCAACATCAACCGTTACAACATCGCTTCTAAGAAGGATCTTGTTAACGTTAAGAACATGGCCGAGTATGCTAAGGAGAACGACGCTAACCTGCTCGTTACTGGCTATGCTGATAGCGCTACAGGTAAGGCTCCATACAACCAGAAGCTGTCTGAGAAGCGTGCTAACACCGTTGCTAACGAGCTCGTTAAGATGGGTGTTAACCGTGACAAGATCACAACTGAGGCTAAGGGTGGTGTAAACGACCTCTCTCCGATCTCATTCAACCGTCGTGCAACTGTTCAGGTTAAGAACTAATCTTTTGAAGATTGTCCTCTGACAAGGCAAGATATTTTTAACATGGGGATGCTCCTTTTGGGGCATCCCCTTTTTGTTTTTATCACCTCGTTTTTGCTCTTTTTGCGCCCGTCGAACAACTGCATAAATATTCATTCCAACTGCATAAAACGGCGGTTTTCCCAAATGGGCCAAGTGACACTTTGATAGTGCCTTTCTGAGCTTCTCATTAAGCCTCTTTGAGCGCCTCAAAGAGGCTCTTTGACGACCTCAAAGAGGCTTAATGACAACTTAAGGGTGTTTTTAACATCTGTTAAGAATTAGTGTCAAAAATCGCCCTCTTTTTTTAGCATCGTGATTCAGAAACGCCAAAAACGTCTTACATTTTGCGTTTTGCATATTTATTCATTTTCAGCTGTAAAAACTGCATATTTTAAGGGAAAAGTGAAAAGGGAAAAGTGAAAAATCCATGTGCTTTATTACTTGCGCAGCCTTGGCTATAGGATTTTTCCCTTTTCCCTTTTCCCTTTTCCCTTAAAAGCCTTGGCTATAGGATTTTTCCCTTTTCCCTTTTCCCATTTCCCTTAAACCGACAGGTAGAAAGAAAAGAAAATGGAAAATAATTTGAAAATAATTGCCGAAAAATTTGCGGGAACCAATATAAATCCCTACCTTTGCAACCGCTTACGAAAAGCAAGGGCGTTTAGCTCAGCTGGTTTAGAG
>ULOR01042912.1_pt1 | contig 14063 bp, 10 predicted proteins | sample 1952861 | NCBI WGS metagenome assembly ULOR01 (sample SAMEA4835611, study PRJEB28245) | human gut metagenome | biome: gut microbiome; material: fecal sample | place: Denmark | collected 2008 | reverse complement strand
GGCCGTAGTGACTGCACCGACTGTCTTCATACGCCGACAGGATACCGAAGCTACACTGTAACCGCCGTTCTTGTTCTTGCTGACCATCGTGACCGAAGTGACAAGGCTATAAATTACCGCATCGGAACCGTCCGCCCCGCCACGGACACCGGTTATCTTGAAAGTCAGTTCACGGGTATAGAGCTGCCCGTTCTTCATTGCAGCCAGTGTGATGGTGACCGTATTCTGTTCCGGAACCGACTTTCCGGCAGCGACGGATATCGCCACCGCTCCGGTGGCCTTGCTTGTGCTTGCCGTGAAACCGGCAGGCGTGCTGACTGTCAAAGATTCAAGGGTGAGTTTCTCGGTACCGTACCACATGGACACATGGGTAGTCCATGACTGTGCGGAAGTAGTAACGCCGGTACTGGTAAGAGCGACGCTCACCATCTCATTGTCAAGGTCGGCCATGATATTCGACTCCCCGTCCTTACTCCAACGGTGCACAGGGGCCGGAGTGCTCCATTCACTCCATACTCCATCACGCTTCACACGTTTGCACGCCCATTCCACCTGATGGTCGGCATCCACGCCAAGAAAATCATCTGTCCAGCCTTCCGGTATATAATCATCCTGCTGTTTCGATTCCGGCTTGTCAGGGGTAAGGCCGATGATGTTGGTACGGGTGTAGATCCACTCGTAACCTTTGCCGTCCTTACCGTCAGTCCCGTCTTTGACCATGACCATCCACAAACCATTCCGGTATATGTAAGTACAATGGTCAGCCGTATTTCGGTAGCTGTTACCCTCCTTGGGATTGGATGGATGGGATGCAAATTCACCAAGGAAGGTGATGCTTTCGCCTTTCAGCTCACGCCCGTCAAGCAACATATTCCAATCCTCGTTAACCTCCCAGTCGGCAGGTTTCCCGGCAAGATAGTAACCACCGTCCTTCTTCCTTAAGAAATTGCCACCTTTGACACGCAATATTCTGATGGGAGGATTGGAGGTTTCCACCTTGGATATAAAGACACAATTGGCAAGAGTGACCATTGTATTGGCTTTGTACGGGGTTTTGGAGGATTCCCAATGACCACCACCGACTATAGATAGGCCCGGATCACCTTTTTGCCCTTCCGCCACTTGTTTCAGCCATGCCGGATTATCATCTGACGGTTCTGTTGTTGTTCCATTATCATCAACACACAACCACAAAGCCCCGTTATGTGACACCCGGTCATAGTAGGCGTACTTACCTGCAACCCATTCACCTTTGTCCAAAGGTACACGAACTGTCTGTCCGGTGATCTCGTCAACTTGAAAGATAAGCCCGGTCATGATGATGTTCTGAAGAACGGCTGAGTAATTGTCCGCATTAATACCGGCTACAGTCATGCCTTTTTTCTTGCCGAACCACGCAGGCATCTGCGCCGGCTCCGGGTCCCAAGTGTTGGCATTGTCAAAGAATGTAATACAGTTGTTTCCGTTGACTGAATCAATAAGTATATAAGTCTGACGTTCCGGGTCCGTAAAATTACCTGTTTGTGCCAATACCATCTGCTCGGCAGGTTTCCAGTCAGAATGTCCCGGACGGGGAATGACAGTAAATTTCTTGGCGGTATAATCTGCGGCAGTCACCCGGAATTTCATTTCTTCAAAGCCGTTCAGCTTGCCTTCGCTATTTTTAGTCACAAAATAGGTGGTAAGGATATCATCAACAAACTGGCTCAACCCGTCCGCGTCCGTCAGATCGGGAGTGATGGTGTAGGTTCCATCGCCGTTATCCACGTATGACAATACGGTACAACCACCACCGGGGGAGTTTACCATACGTCCTTTGAAATAGGTTGTACGGTTATAGGCTATTTCAGGAACAAACAAACGCTTACGAAATACACCGCTTTCCATTTCAAGATTGCCCTTTTCGTCTATGTATCCACCTAATACGCCGGTAACGAAATCACCGAACTTGGCATATTTCTTAATGACAGTTCCGCCCAGTAATGATAAAAGAAAATTTGTAGAGTCCTCCTTGTCTTTGCGCAAAAAATATTTAGCCAATTCACTTATATTTGCACCTCCCGATATGGCAACAACCCTGTCTTTATTGGTTCTTATGTAAATAGAAGGATTATTATCATCATTATGTATGTATATCTCTCCCTCATTCAACCCTTCCAGTCGCTTTTCAAATGACGGGGATATTTTCGGTATAATCGGATTTCCTTCATCATCCGTTTCCGAACCGTACCACAATATCTTTATAGGACGATTTCTAGCCATGATTACACGTAATTTTCATTAACAAAAGCAGCTTTCGCCTTCTTATATTTCAACACATCGTCCTCTTCTGGATTAGTTAGTAAAAACGCGATTCCTGAAGATGAAGTTGCAATCTCTGTTTTGCCTCCGATCCCGGCGATATCATTTTGTCTAGGGCGTAAAGTCACTTTATATATAAACATCTGTTTCTTACCTATTGTATCAATCTTTTCCGGGACAGAATCCCCTTCCCGTACAAACAAATTACCGTTTATGCTGACGTGAGAAAGGCAAAGTACCTTATTTATAAACTCCGCTATATAATACGGAACGCCACAACTTGTCCCGAAAACAAAATCAAATGTTTTATAAGGGAGAGAATACATTTCTATTATCTCCTGCTTCTGATTCACAAACTGTTCGTTTTCAACTTTCAACTCCACCCCATCCGGCTTGAATCCTCCTATTATTCTGAACTGGAACATCTGCCGAACCTCATCAATCCAGAATATATTATCAAACGCAGAATTATTATCTTTATGGGAATATTCAATCAGAATAGAATCACCTATATTCTCACACACGCAGAACTCCTCACATTCTTTATCGCCTATAGTTACTGTATATATCCCCTCCGAAGGAGATAATGAGGCATAATACATCTTAATGCTTTCATTTACATCATAAGTAAGCAGTGTTATCTTGGAGGAAATATTGCCGATCTTATCATTCAAATAAGCTGAAGGTTTTTCGCCGTTATCACAAAAGATTTGCAGCAGGATGTTGTCTGACACAGAAAATACTTGTCTGAAACATCCAGCATTTGAATATTTATATTTCAGCGGTTTAAAGAATAACGGACAAACATCTCCGATTGATATCATAGTCTTTTCGTAAGTTTCTAGTAACTTGTGACTTCACAAGCTTTCATTGCAAATATAACAATTAAAATTTGAATCTTTATAACGAATTTAAATTTTTCACGATCAAAGTTACCTTTGAACTTTGTGATTTTGTAAAATTGTAATCAGCCTGCTGATAATATCCCTGTACAACTTTGCCTTGGTATTCCATTTCAACAATTCCTGTAAGATCTTCCGGAAGTTCCACATCCGAAGTCTCAAATTCCACCTCCGCCACAGTAAACATCCTTTTTGAAAGAATTATATCCCTACTTTCCCCCATTCCATCAATACCCACATCACTATTACCATCTGATGACGCAAAAGTAAGCATCTCAACAGATGAGCCGATGTATGCTTCATTGGCCAAAACCATAGAAGAAGGGGAAAACATGGCATTGAACATTGTGTCAGGGCTGAGAACGCCACCCATAAGATAATCCCTGTTCAATATATACTTAAGTCCAGACGAATCAGATTTTACCCCTACCATAAATAAATCAGTGTCACTTTCGTTGTCTGTAGTATCTTCACCTATCTTGTCAGCAAGGAACTCTATGCCGTATGCGTCCGCACGGTATGGAGATATCATTTCAAGGCTATTGTCCGTCATGGTCACGCCTGTGGTATATTCATTCGTAAAACGGAACTCATCCTTTCCATTAGCCGTGTCGTAATCCTGTTTGTCAAAGCCTATCCGTATCCGAGAATACACCAATGCAGAATTAACCTTCATCTCATAATCAGATAAATCATCTATCCTTTTGACAACATCATCCGAGAAGTATTTGCTCCTATGCCGAAAAGTTACTGTATTCCCGGATATGTCGTAAGCATAACCAAACACATAACTCATCCAGTTTGCAAATTTGGTGAAGGATGTATATATTTTGGCTCCAGGAATCTTACGGGCTGATTCAGCCGCCAAGAGCATACAATTATCAAGCCTTCTATCTCCTGTCCCCTCAATCACTCCAGTCAAACCATCTTTCTCTCCATTAATACTTTTAAGCAGTCTGTTCAGCAATGTATCGGGCTTTATAACATCCATCTCAACAGGGTTTATTCGATTTTTCCATGATGCTTTAAAATAACTTGATGTTGAGACTTTGTATGGCAAATCCGGCAATACAGGTACAATCTCTTCTTTCTCATTGACATACATAGCTCTCACTATTATTTTATCATTATGCAAAAGACTTATATTGTACGATTCCGAAACCTTCTTTTCCACTGGCGTTTCTGATTCTGTCGTAAGTTCAAAACTTCCTATCACCGTTTCCGTAGTCACCGCTTCCCCATTACTGTTAATCTCATTACTTATCTTCATAATCTGGAGCCTCACACCTCTTACATCATATCCCAAAGCACCAGACTGATATTCCCTAAACACAAACATATCAATATTAAACTCTATATTTATCCTAATTGATTTCAGAGCCTTTATCGAATATACATCATCACCACCTACTGTTTGATCATTAAATTCAAGAGACCCCTTTATTAAGGAATCACTGGCAGTTATATATATTGGCATTGGTGACATTTTCTTGCTGAAATAAACATTAATAAGAGTGTCATCGTCTTCCAATGTATCACCTGTAGGAATCCATTTTGCTGATTCTGAAAGTTCAAGTCCGTCATAAACAAGAGGAATGGGGCTTTTCACCTCTTCGACCGAATATTCATATTGAGTTCCTTTTTTTGACTTTATCATGGACGCCACGCTATCATCCACGGCATTTATCTGTAAGATACGACCATTATCCTGCAATGTAGAAAAATTGAGAGCGCAACTAAACCGTTCATTATACAACCAACTGTTATTTCTTGTACTTATTATTATTGAGGCAGAAGCATTCAAATAATCTTCATCATATTGTTTTAACAGCAATCTTCTAGCATCCCCAGCAAAAGAAAATTTGTTAGAAAAAGTTCGGATAACACCGTCATAGTCATTTCTCTTGAAACTAGCCTTCACCTCGTCCCAATTCTCAAGATCATCAGTAACCCTATACCTCAGACCGTCGATCAATAATTCACATCGGTAGAACATTTATACTTTATTTATTATGAGTGATCAAGGAATTTTATTCAAGCACGGGCACCGGATTTCGGTACACCCTTTAAAAATAAATCTATCTATTTAGCTTATATCAGCTAGGATTAATAAGATTGATTATACCTTGCCTACCAATTCCGGTAATCTTTCTATGGTAGATAATATGCCCATTGTCAGCAACCTCTTGCTTTATATCAAACCAGCCAAGAGTAGAATATTTAGTGTATGGGACCCATGTCTGGTTAACCTTGTACTGTACTCCAAGATCCTTTAATCGTTTATTTAGCTCGATTGCAGATTTAAAGCCCAGTTCTTTTGCTACTTCCGTACATGTATAGGTCTTATTTACATGTGTAAGAATAGTTACCTGTTTCTCGGCTTCAATGCGTGCTGACCGTTCTTCTTTTAGCTTAGTGAGAAGTTCAATACCAAAATCCGGATTATTCAGTATCTGGTCTATAACATTATCGGTAGCATATATGCCATGCTTACGGATAGAAGGAAGAACTTCATCACATACCCAATCCTGAAACTGTTCGGCATTAGGAAGATTACTTCTCATTATTAACCGATATACATCCTTTTCTGGAATATATACCATATTAGTTCCACCAATTCCGTTTCCATGTGGGCAAAACACCTTTTTGCCTGATTTGCAATGTCTTTGTATTGCATCAGCTGTATCAGAATATCCCAATGCAGTTGCTACATCCTTTGCACAAAACAAAGGTTCTTCACTTGTTCCGGCTACTCTTACTTCACCGAACGATTCATTCTTGAAAATCTGAATTCCATCCATACAATTTTCGTACCGTGCTCCTTTACACGGGAAAAAGGAAAGCCGCCAGCCAAATGATGCAATATTGTGGAACTCTACACCAAATGACCGACGGCTTAATATCTTACGCAGACAGAGTTCCACCAATGTCCTCATTTATTTTCTGCCACTAAATTACTTAAAAAAAATGCATCATATAGACAAAAAAGTAAATTTAACAAAACCGCACAAACTAGCCTTCAAATCACTTCCTCTTGCGGTTTAACTCATCGATTTCATCGCATGTTTGCCTAACAAGACAGGCGTAAGATCCGGCGGTCCATTCTTTCAGATTGATATGCATCTTATTATATTTTCCAATAGCGACAACTTCATTTATAAACCCCCGTTTTGTAGGCTTCTCCTTCGGTTCCTCATTCTTTTCCTTACTTATCTTATCCAAATCATATTGTGCACGGGATTTTAACGCGGATATTCTAGCATTCATGGCCATTACATCACCTTTCTTGCACGAATAACCTATCTTCATCAGAATATCACGCACCTCATCATACATTTTCAACTTCATCATGTTCTCACATGCCTTCATGCACTCCACGGTCATTGCAAGATTCATACGCTCATTACAATTCAATATCTCAGAGAACAACTGTTTGCTCCCGACAATTTCTATATAGTCATTGATAATTTTTGCCGATGCAGCCCCTTTGTCCTCATCGTCAAATTCGATAGTATTGCTATCATTGGTATAGATCTCTATAAAAACGGACAAGGGAAGTTCATATATGTCACTTGTATACCTCATAATCAGATACTTTTTGAAAATTGCTGATAATTGTTTTCTCTTATCGCCTTGGCTAATTTTGCAAATCCAATCTGCTGTGATTTCTCCAGATGCCCTATCTTTTTCTCCAGTTCGCTATAATCATTAACTATTGATACAGGAGGAAGATCGTTTTCGCTTCTATATGCCATAAGACCATCAAAATCATTTGCATGAGCCTTTATCCTGTCCATATCCACTGCATAAGGTATAACCTTCGCACCTTTAGGGATGTCAACCAAAGTAGGGACAGACGGAGTAATATACGCTCCTTTTTCAGTAACGATTGTTTCAGGGACACCACCATCACCCACTACAGCCAATCCGCCTTTATGCGAATCAGTACCCTTGGCGTATTTCGGAATAGGAGTCGCTATAATAGTAGCAAGCTGTATCGCTCCCATAGCACCTAGAGCAGCTATCATAGGTATTGCAGCAGGGAAGCCCAATTGTTTTATCGTCTGCAAAATACCACCTGCTATCTGTATAGCCGCCTCAGCTATACTGGTAGCTTTCTCAAACTTTGCCTGTTTTGTTCTTAATGCAGCTTTTTTCTTCTCCAATTCGGCATTCTTTTGTGCCGTCTTATCTTCCGCCGCACGTTTACGCGCTTCGGCTTCTTCAGTCGTTATAGCACCTCTTTCTTCTAAAGCCTCTATACGGGAAATTTCCTCTTCACCAGCTTTCTCATTCGCTTCCTGTTCAGCCTCAACAGCTTCAATCTGGCGATCATAAATGGATGATATCATACTACCAATCCCACTAACCATCGCTCCCCACATCTCGGTAGTTCTTTCTATTTTCTCACCATCTGTAAGCTCTCCCCAAACGCCTGATATCTTATCAGACATAATGCTGAATCCCTTATCCATCCCGTCAAATATACCGGCAAACGGGCTATCGATATCCGATGCAAGATCTTTCAATGCAGAAGAATAACCTTTCAACGCTTCAAAATTCCTTCGTGTGATATCCTGTTGCTCTTCCGCTTTTTTCAACTGATCATCCGCATTTATAGAACCTATCTCTGCTTCCATTGCCTTTATGGATTCTCTCAACGTTTCAATCTGTTGCTTGCTTACCACGCCCGATGCTTCCGCTATCTCGATCATTTTTTCAGCAGCATCTATCTGTATCTGTAATTGCTCGTTTGCGGCTTTCCGCTCCAGTTCACGCATGGCTTCATCGTATTCTTTTCGCGACATCAGCCCTTTTGAATAATTTTGTGTTATAATGTTTTCGAGCTCCTTATATCCAGTACTTGTAGCTGCTATACGGAGAGATGATTGTTCTTCTTCCAGTCTGAGCATCTCATCAGTATACTTTTTCTTTTCCTCGATCCTTTTTTTCTCAGCCTCTGCCAACTTCTTAGCATATTCCTCATTCTCTTTCGCTATCTTCTGCATTCTCTCTTGGCCCAACATTTCCCGAAGTTTGTTCTCTTCCTCAGAATATCCCTTTACAGCTGCTATCTGGTCTTTATATTCTTTCTCTATGGCAGCAAGATTACGTTCATGCTCATCTTTAATGAGAGAAACGGACAAGTCAGCCATTTTATTCCTAAGATTCTCTATGTATTGCGCTAAATCATCCGATGCTTTATCGGCAGAATGAGGATTAAATGTAACATCTCCAATGTTAATAGAATTTGCCATATCTCTACTAGCCTTATCTGCTTGATATAACTGATTTAATAAAGAACCTATTTCTTTATCCAAGTCTTCAACCTGCTTGTTTAACTTCCCATACATGTCTCTAGCTGTATCCATAGCTGCCCCTTGACTGGATTCATATTGTGCTTTCATCTGATCTCTAGCAGATTCAAGTTTCGCACGTTTTTCTTCTTTTTCTGCCAACTGATCTTCCAAGTCTAATTTTTGTTTAGCCTGTTCTACAAGCCGATCTTGCACAGCTCTAGCTTTAGCCGAAGCTAATATGGCATTAGATAACCTTTGATAACTATCAGCCGCTTTACCTGCAAGAATGTTTTCATCACTTATATTTTTAAAGTATGAAGGATATTGCTTCTTCAGTTCCTCAACGGCTTTTTTCCGCTCTCCCATAGGTTTATTCAAATTGACAGCAGCCCTATATAATATATCCAATTTAACAGCTTCATCTTGGGCATTTTTCACACCTTCTTTTTGAGCTTTATTCAAATCCTCCTGAAGCTGTTTTAGATAATCAATTTCTTTTCTCGCATCAAACAGGCTACCCACCCATTTGGTTATCTCACCTCCATAACTCGATAAAAGAGTTATCCCAACAACTAAAGCCGTCTGCCAACTAAGAAGGGAACTCAATACCTGTTTAAATACAGGTGTAGCAGTCTGCCCCGATTTTTTAAGAAGTTCATATTCCACCCTTGCCTTCTTTAACTCATCAATAAATATAGGAAGGTTATTGGATATGGCAAGAAAGAAAGTATTGGCACTAACAGACAAAGCCGGAAGTTCTCTCGCAATCTGTTGTATGGAAACATTAAGGCCATTCCAACCCGAAGCATAATTACCCACATTACGTTGGTAATTGCCCATCTGTGCATCTATATCCTTTAATTGTTGATTCAGCTTGCCGATATTGTTCAAGATATCCATACCTTTTGCTCCCTCGCGTGCAGCTTGTGAAAGGTTATAATATTCCTTTTCCAACTGAAGCATTGAAGCCTTCATCTCGTTATAGCTTCCTGTAGTGGCAATCGCTACCTGTGTATGATTTCTCAATATCGCCAAATATTGTTTATTCTGCTCTGTCAGCGTGCGTAACTGGGATACCGTAGCATCTCTTTTGGACTTGTATTCCTCTTCGCTGATAGCACCTTTCTTATACTCCTTCGATAATTCCCTCAGAGATGTTCTTAAGGCTGAAATTGTTTCTTTGTTATCACTTAATCTACTGTTCAATTCGGAGGCTTGTGTATCAAAAGCCTTTACCGTCTGACGGATTGAATCAAAATCAGCAGCAGTCATGGATATTTTCTTAGATGCCTCTTGGAATGAAACAGAAACAGTTTCCGCATCCTGTGACACGTTCTTCAAGTCTTCGGAAGCACCTCTCAAATTTACTTTTACTTCCGTTATCTTGTCTGCCAATGTATTCAATGGTTTGGTAAGAAGCTCTATCTTACGGGAAATATCGGTCAATAACTTTAATTGACTAGCCTGTAATTCAGACAACCTATTTTGAGAAGCATATAATTTGGTAATTGTAGCATTATAACTGTCAACTTTAGACTGGTATTCTCTTAGATTACCCGGCTTAAAATTTATACCATCACTTAATTGTTTTGTGAAATTCGCATATTCGGAAGATGTGGTCTGAATATTAATCCTTATCTCATTTAACTTCTTAACGATGTTAGGATCAATCGCATCAGTAATTTTAAATTCTGCTCCTGCCATGGTCTTTTCGTAAGTTTTGGGTAGTGCATGACTTCATGCACTTTCTAAGAGCAAAGATAGTGATTTTATTGATATTATGAAGGTGAGGAAATAAAAAAGGGAGAAGCAAAAACTTCTCCCCGTGAAAAATAATTTATTTAAATTACCAATCATCATTTTCATTGCCCACAAGACCATTCTTCACAGCTTCTTCTATTTTATCCATAATAACATTGGAATATGCATGAGCCATAATCAATGCTTTAGACGATGTTTTCTTTGCCTTATGCTGATCTTTGGGGCTGAAAGGATAACATGTTTCTATACCCCATTTTTCTGTTTTCTTTGTCGTGTCCGCAGGCTGTCCTGTTGTACCAGCAGAAAAAGCCCCCATCCATCCGCCTCCGATGTTCTGCTCAACCTCATAATATTGAAGCGTATATGTAACACGAATTTTTTTATCTTTAATATCAACTTTTATAACAGGGTGGATGTTAACATTATAAGCTGTCATTCCTCCAATATGTTGAGCGATTCCTCCTACAAATCCTTTAGCAATAATTACTCCCGCATCCTTATCATTCAATTTAATTACTGAGTTCGCATCGTTAAAAGATTCCGCAAACCAATGGTTTAAAGTAATATATAACTGCTCTTTAGTCTGTTCCCCACAATTAATTATCTGCTCATAGGTCAAACTCTGATTCTTATCCAATACCAATGAAGAACCTAAATTTTCAGCCGCATCCACCCACTTATCACCATAATTTTCCTTTGCATATTTTTCTAATTCTTCCGCTCTCATTACTTGAGCACTCAGATTCATACTGAATAATGAAACAATCATTAAAAATAATACTTTTTTCATATAGTTATAATAATTTGGTTATTTTCAGCAAAGTAATATACTTTTAAAATCAAATCAAAACATTACGACATATTTGTTTACAATTTAGAATACTGTCTAAATAAATTACAAACATAGCATTTCAATCTTCATGTTTAAATTTCACCTTCTCACTTCTTTTCCCAGTGCATACAATCAGTTTGAGATGCTTGCCGTATATCCGTTCAAGTCTATTATTTTGTTCTTTCATTTTTTGAAGTATAATTTCAAGTTTATCTATTGTTTTCATAGTCTTTTCGGGTTATGTTGCGAATCGCAACGTTAACGGATGTAAATAGTCTGCCCACCTCGTAAGATAAGGTGGGAAAGACTTGATTAATAAATAATATTGTTATTACATATTAAGAAGATATTCTCCTAATGCATGAGCTTTTTCTCTTGAAATAAAAGCCACACTGTCACGCTCATGGTCTTCAGGATCTGATATACACACTGCTATCATATCGTATTCGGAATGTGATACTGTTATATTTACTGTACCATATTCATCTTCCATTGTCGCATATTGAGAAAAAAGGCCCTCTCTTATTGCCATTTCGGTAGGATTCCCATTCTCGTCAATCAATCCATTTTCTAAAGCTATTTTTTGAAGATCCTCCACTGAACATCCCAACTTATCTGCTACTTCATCAAATGTTAAGCTATTATTCATTTTTATTTCCATGATCATGCAGCCATTAAAGATTTAAACTTATTCAGAAAATACACCTGACCTTTACCTGTAACGTAACAGGTATGTTTTATAAAAATGGGATTTTCACCCGATACTATCGGTCTTTCTTTAACGAAGAACAATCCCATTTCTGCCGCCCTCTGTGTAGGCATATAGTCATTTATATATTTATTCTTCGATCTGCTGTATCGCTGCCTTCTGATAAGGAACTTGTTCTCTACCATCCATTCATAAAGCCTTATTTCTCCAATCTTATATCCGTTTTGGGTGATAAGTTTCGCAAGATCTCCTATGAGAATATTGGTAGACGAACTTGTAAAACATTCTTTGAAAACTACAGCGAGTTTTGTTTCTTCTATAATAGACTGCTTCTCCTGTTCCTTCTTCTGCACTTCCAATGCCAATCGTTGCTTTTCCTCCCGTTCGCTCTTTAGCTGTGTGGCAAGACTGATAACAAGGTCAGGGTTGTTTATCATCTGCTCAAGCGTTGGCTGCGTGGCGGTCATGCCGTATCGCATCAACTCATCAAGTTTTTCAGTACACCACAGTTTCAAATCAATGTCTAACCATTGACAGAAATCAACTACTATTAATCTGTGCATCCAAGTACCACCTCCGTTATGTGATGAACCTGCCTTTGATATAACTAATTGATTTTCAGAAATACCATATTTTCTTGTAATTGCGTTAATTAATTGATTTGTAGCAGGTAAGGACAAATAATCATTGGGACGCTTTCCGTAGATTTTAGCAAGCTGTGTGGCGTTAACCATAACATCATCTTTGATGTCAAAAAGTACTTCGTTTCCATTATAGGAGAAAGTCTTGCTCGTTTCGTGAGCTGACGCAATCTGTACGGTACTATTATTCCCGTTCAAATAGATTTCATTTGGTTATAGCATGAAATGAAATTATTTGTTATTAAATAAAAAAGCAGACAAATATCCTAGTTTGCTACAACCTACCATTGCCATTGGGCGATGATACACGGATATCGTCTGCCTATATTTTAATATATAAGTTTCCTTACGGGCATAAAAAATCCCATTGGCATATTTAATAGTAAGTTGTAGCACTACAAAGTTACAACATTTTTTCAAACAAACAAATAATGAAAATATATTTTTCATAATTCGTTCTTTGATTTAGTGATACAATCGGTTACAAGGCTACATTAAGCAGCCTTGTGTTCACGGATGAGGTTTGAAATAATGATGTATATTTTATCAAGAAAATGGTTACGTTCAGCGATTTCAAGTTTGGACTCATCACGCCTTATTTTCTTGTAGCTGTGTATTGATATTTGGTATAGATAATAAAGCTGTTCATACACCTTGTGCCATACGTCTTGCTGTTTGGTATTTGTGGCGGATGCGTATTTGTTTACCAACTGACGAACTTTGTTGCGTAGCGAGATTTCGGGTAACATTTCTGATGACATTGATACCGATAACAGAAGTTTGCCATTCTCTTCCCTTTCTTGCTCTATCGCATTAAGACGCTTTTCAACATTTTCAAGTCGTTGTTCGTGTTCAAGATTTATATTTGCTTGCATCGCAAACATCTGTGCAGAGGTGAGCGGTTTTTGTTGCTCTTTTAGAGCTTTTTCCATTGCGTTGAAGGCTGCGATATAGTCCAGCTTGAATTTAAGGGCTTTCTTTCCGGTAAAACCCATCGCCAAAAGAGTAAATCCATCACGGTTCATTACGAACATTGGGTATTCTTGCCTATTTTGTTCATTAACATAAATAGTTTCAACAAACATAGGGTCAGCCGAAGTTTCGGCACACCCCTGTATAAGCTCTCTAATAGCATCTAAGACATGCTTATGTTCTTTTCCAAACTTTTCAGCCACCAATAGGCTGTTAGTTAAAATTTGGTCATTCTGACCTTTGAATACGAGTTCTGTCATATTGGTTAATTTTATACCTCACCCTTTCTCCCAAGATAATTATTAGGAGGCGGATGAACATTGTTAAACTTCAATTATTCATTTTGTTGCTTTAATACTGGATGCTTCTCCAACATCTTTGCTTCATCTCTTATTGGTTATCGTAATACAACGCTTGGGCGCCTGTTGTTAGGTGATGGGAACAGAGCAGGTCTTGCCAATAAAAGACATACAGTATAAAACAGAAGAGCCTTTTTATCTCACGGCTGTCATTGGTTTAATCCAAAGTTCCGCACGGTGGGCACTGATAGAACCGATTGTATGGATTTAATCTAACTTATAAGAAAGAAAAAATCCGTTGCTAAAGTAGAGAGGCAACGGATTTCCAAATATAAAGAAGGCTCAC